>Ga0070741_10011616_pt1 | contig 16192 bp, 14 predicted proteins | sample Coa_R1_4_FD_66440 | JGI IMG/M metagenome (GOLD analysis project Ga0070741, IMG submission 66440) | Surface soil microbial communities from Centralia Pennsylvania, which are recovering from an underground coalmine fire - Coalmine... | ecosystem: Environmental > Terrestrial > Soil > Unclassified ...
TGGGGGAGTGCATCAACCAGGGCATGGATTTCCGCTTCAGCTCACTTGCGCGCGGTGATGTCAGTGTCGACATAGACGAGGGTGCAGACGAGGTGATTCTCGTCTCTATCACGTCACTCTTCCTTTTGACTACCGCTTTCCTGCTTGTGTGGTTGTGGAAGTGGGCTGGTTGTGCCATTAGATGATGGCTCGGGAGAGAGAGCGGCATGGTCAACATTGCGCGAAATGTGAGCACGTTCGAGCGGAAGTTGTTGATGATGATACAGGCGGTTGGAGAGAAGCGCATTATTGGCATTCATCGCCACCTGCATCGACTCGATAATATGCTCAAGCTGCTCAATACTGGCAAACACATCCTGAATATTAGTCAGCGCCCCCGTATAGGAGCGCGCTGGACTGTGCATCAGGACACCACGCAGGGCATGAATTTGCGCAACCAGATACTGTTCCATATTTTTTAGCATTATTTGCAAAGATTCTTTGAGGGAGGATAAGCGCTGATCGAGGGCTTTGTCGATAACATCCGTCAATTCATCCCAGGGAATCTCCGTCTGAACCTCGATGGTGCCAAAACCGGCACGCGTTTCGTCCACATAATTGCCCGAGGCATCGGCAGAGAAAAATGCCAGGCGCTGATTGATCAATTGCTCGAAGGCTAGCAATTGGGCAGCAAGAGCACGCTCAACACTATCTTCAAAAGGCGGTTGCCTCTGCCCGATCTCATTGACGACAGCCTGGGCAATACGCTCCTGCTGCGCATCGAGTTTGTGGTCGAAGGCATCTTTCAGCTTATGCTCCTGTTCTGTTAAGCGCTGGGGCAAGTTGCGCAGCAGTTCTTGCTGGGTAGCGTTCAAACGCCGCTCAAACTCGCGCCCAAGCACTTGCAGACGCTGGTCAAAGGTACGCTCCAACTCGCGACGATGTACGGCTAGTTTCTGCTCAAGAATAGTGTTGAAAGCCTGGAGTTCATCTTGCGTAAACGACATTGGTTTGTACCTGTCCCTTCTTCTGGCATCATGGCCTTATGCTAACGTATCACGCTCATAGTCAGTATAGGAACAGCTAGAGTGCCTGTCAACGTAGAGACATAATCAAGCCAAAGTTGGCTATTGGAAGAAAAGTTATGGCGAGAATTTCATTTGCCCAACGGAAGTATGAGCAAGCAGCTTCTGGGCGTTACGCCAGAACAGTTTTTCTCGCACCTCTGGTTTAAATTCAATGCTTAGAGCATCGAAATCTTTCATCCAGCGCTGAGGCGTGATAAAAGGATAATCTGAGCCGAAGAGGATACGATCTTGCAGGCGCGTGGCAGCTTCGCGTAACAACACTTCTGGGATGCGTTTTGGCACCCAGCCCGATAAGTCATTATAGATGTTGGTCTTGTGCTGCATCGCAGCCAGCATTTCTTCGTGCCAGGGCCAGGAGGGGTGAGCACCAATGATAGTCAGGCCAGGAAAGTCAGCGGCAAGCGAATCTAGATAAATGGGACGCGTGTAATCGAGCTTGATGCCCATCCCGCCTGGCGTTCCCGCTCCCAGACCATTGGTGCCAGTATGAAAGAGTGCAGGCACACCTAACTCCTGGATTTTCTCCATCAGAGGATAAAAAGCAGGGTCGTTGGGGTAGAATGCCTGTACGCCTGGATGGAATTTCGCACCGGCCAGGCCAAGGTCCTTGATTGCGCGTTCCATCTCTTTGACAGCTAGCTTCCCTTTATGGGGATCTACGCTGGCGAAGCCTATAAACTGATGGGGATAGCGTTGGACGATTGCCGCGACATAATCATTGCCCAGCGGAGGAAGGCCAGTCGCCGTCTCAGCATCCCAGGCCAGCAGGACCCCAACCATATCCAGTTCCGCATAATCGGCAGCGATTTGCTCGATATCCTTCAGCTTTACCTCTGTACGGAAAAACCGTTCGGCGGCTTTGGCGTAAGGACCAAGCGTTACTTGCATAAACTCCGTTGTCGGCAAGTGTACGTGAAAATCTACGGCTCGTGGCATAACCTTTCCTCCAAGGTAACTAATTTAATAAACCATGAAATGCTGGATAGTAGGGCATAGTATCGGCTTCTGGAGGCCAGAGCGAACGTAATTTCGCGGCCAACTCTGCAAAGGCGGCTCCCAAAGCAGGCAGATGTGCAAACTCCTGTGTAGAGCGAGAGAAGATATCAAAACGCAGGAGCGTTCTTTGCCGGACAGTAGCCGGGCCTCGCAGCCAATCTTCATCCCGCAAACGTATCAACTCTTTCTCGTCAGTAGCACAGAGCGCCAGGACCCAGAAGGCACAGGCATCAACAACGGCCTGGCTGAAGAGCTTATCATCGCTCGCCTCAGGGCATCCCTTGACAAGTTCCGTCCTGTATGCCTGCTCCATCTGTACAGGAATAGGATGGGGAATACGGGCAACACACCAGCAGGTAGGAAAGTGGATGCGACCATACACGCCATCAAGCAGTGCATGGCGGTAAGCTCCCACTTCATAATCAAATAAACGTAATTTTCCAGCACTGCTAAACCAGTTATCAGGACAGGGATCACCATGTGTGTAAGCGAGAAAGGGACCGGGGTCGGTAAGAGTTGCAACAAGATAGGCAAGCTCCTTCTCGACATCTTTATGCAGCGATACGCCAAGCGCCTGCGCAGTAAAATACAAGCGCGTTGGTAGACTCTGATAATCATGAAAACCGACCCTAGCAGACGGACCCAGCGAACGACGGATGTGTTCATAGCACGCACGCTTACCAATCGTCAGGGCATGCATACGGCCAAGTTGAGTGGCAAGATCGATTAACATATGCTCGGCGTCCTGCGCATCTGAGCCTAATAAGCTTTTGTCGGGGCTTTCACCACTGCCCAGGTCTTCCATGATAAACAGGCCAACGGTGAGATCACCTGTATAGAAGCGGGGTCCTACTGGCTCAGTCTCGGCAACCTCGCTTAAAAATTGCAGAGCAGCCCAATCGTTAAAGAGCCAGCCGGAGGTATTAGGATCAAAGGAACCATCCTTTAGACGCGCTCGTTTGACGATAACGCTGGCCGGAGCCTGCTGAGGAGATTCGAGGAGGTTGAAACGCGTGACATATGTACGCTCCTGTAGAGCAATGCCTTCATCTAAACGAATAGGTGCAGCGAATTTTTCGGAGAGCAGACGCTCGGCAATGTGTTTTGTTTCTGCCATCGGAGCATCCCGGGGATTTTCCATACAAAAGCCTCCTACCAAACAGATTTATAAACAGTTTATCAGGTTTTATGGCCTGCATGAGATATCATAACATATGGATCACATATAAAAAAATCTTCCAGTGATCTTTTTTCAATGGAGAGAATCCCCGTAAAGTTCTACAACTGACCCAAAAAAAATATCATTATGCTGCGTTTACTCTTTGCTAGCACTTTAGATATGTTCAATCTCTTGACATAATCTCAGAAGTACAACCACTAGCTCCGTCACCGATTTTCCTTGTTTCACGCACTTGTTATCATCAATGAAGAGGTGTATGATGGCAGATATCACTCCCGAGATGTCCACTCCGTCGGTTGCAGCAAACATTCCAGTTACATCTGAGCCGGTTACAACAGTTTCTAGCGAGCCGTTTACAGCAGTTCCTACAAATGGATCAACCGTCACAAGCGTTACAGCTACGGCAAGCGTAACAACTGCACCGGTTCCAACTCCCTCACCAGCATCCAAACAGGCGAAATGGACTTTCTGGCATTCAGTGAGTGCGCTGGCGGCGTTGGTCGCTACCGGATGTGTAAGCTGGTTTGTGCCCTCACGGCTCACGGTCTGGATCATTATCGTGGTACTCTTAACGCTCTTTATCGTTATCACCGCCAATGGCACGACCGGGGACTGGCGCGGGGCATTGATCGATGATCGCAACACAATTAGCCTTTCGCGGCTTCAGATGTCAGTCTGGACAATCCTTATTCTCTCGGCGCTGCTGACAGCAGGGATAACAAATATAAGACTTGATCCCCTGGTCCTGACCGGGCATCTTGGTACAACATCATCTGGTGGTTTTACCGCTTTGGGGATCAACATTCCATCAAATATATGGCTTCTGCTGGGCATTGCCACAACATCTCTGGTCGCTACCCCGCTGATCCTTAACACGAAAACGGCAAAACCAGCCGATGATGGTCAGACACAAACAACGATGAATCAGCTGGCACAACAGCGCCGGGATGGGGATAGCGTTACTAACAAAGGACAGCTCATTTACAACACTACATCAGCTAATGCACGCTGGTCCGATCTGTTCACCGGAGAGGAAGTTGGCAACGCGGCACAATTTGACCTCGGCAAGATTCAACTGTTCTACTTCACGTTTATTCTTGCACTTGTGTATGCTATAGCGCTGGGAGCGCTATTCGCCAGTCAAGAGGCAGCAATTAAAGCTTTCCCCGACATGGACGCAGGAATGCTGGCGCTGCTGGGGATCAGCCACGCTGGTTACCTTGTAAACAAAGCCGTTCCTCACAGTGCGGACCCTGGTCAATAAATCAGGCATGTTATGTGGTTGCCGCAAAAAACTTATATAGTGAAGCATCCTACCAGGGCGGCGGAATGCAGAGAAGTCATCAAACTTCTTTGTGAGTGGCATAGACGCATAAGAGAGGAAATCAATGTCCGATACACTTCTCAAGTTTACGAGCGGAGGACAATCTATGGGGAACTGGCCTGATACATTCCGTATTAATGCCTGGACCGGAGAAAAACTTATGGCAAGCAATGTTTCCAGCAAAGCCAAAACCTGGGCATTGCGCGCAATGCTCCCTGAAACGCAAACTCTTTTACAAGTTCCTTCAGAAACAGATTCGGCGGATTGGCGCGATCCAAAGGTTGGTTGGGGTCTTATCCTTGCGGAACGAGAGGGACTTTCTGAAGAGGAACTGGCATCGGGAGCAGATGCGCCAGAGCCGATTCGGGCGTTGCTCAAGGCGCGTGGCAATGCTCCAGTCTTCCGCTATCGACCCGATGCGGTCAATCGCTTTACACATTTGCGCAATTATGCAACAGGTACAGATGTGTCGATCAGTAACGCTCCCCCAGGGCTTGCACCCAATGCGCTACCACGCTACTTGCTTATTTATGGCTCGCCTGCCGATATCCCCTGGAAACTGCAATACATGTTGAATACGACGTGTTCGGTGGGCCGTCTGGACCTCGAAGGAGATGCGCTGGAAAATTATGTGCAGGCACTTTTGAACGACTGGAAAGATGCAGCAACGCAGGTCGATCGGGCGGTGATGTGGACGGTAGACTTTGGGGCAGGCGATGTCTCTGATTTGATACGCAATGCTCTTGCAGTGCGTGTTTATGCCAGCTGGCAGTACGATGCTACCCTGCAGCACAATGTGCTTTTCCTTGATGGCTGCGTTAATCAAGCCAGTTCCGCAGCTCTGATTACGGCGCTCACGCAGAAAAGGCCCGCACTGATTGTAACCATGAGCCACGGGCAGGCCGGACCATGCTCTGATCCAACAACTATGAAGGCAAAACTTGGCCTGCCTGTAGACCAGGATGGTCAACCACTTGAGATTGATCAATTATTAGCTTCATGGGAACCGGATGGTGCGATCTGGTATGCTCACGCATGTTGCTCTGCAGGGAGTGCCGACTCAACACTCTATGGCTGCTTGCCTCTGGCGAATCCAGCTATTTGCCTGGTGGAAGGCGGTTCGCCTATCGATCAGGTACTGAAGGGCATTACGGGGCTGGGTGCCTTAACAGCGCCACTTCCAAGAGCATTGCTTGGAGCAAAAAAGCCTTTGCGTGCCTTTGTCGGGTATGTTGAGCCAACCTTTGATTGGATACTACAACAACCGGCTACCAGTCAGTATCTCATGGAGAATATTCGGCAAGCTCTCTGTAACAATATTTATCGGCCAATGCCGGTTGGGCTGGCATTTCGCAATTTTTATAAATCACTGGCCCAGCTTTGTAGCGAATTTGAAGTAGCCTTTAATGCTTACAGCAGAGGGGAAGATACGCTCAGCGTTGCACTCTACAGCCAGCTTGCTGCACGAGAGATACAAAGCATGGTCATATTGGGCGATCCAACAGTTATGCTACGTTTCAATCCCAAAGCGGGTCATGAAGAAGATGTGGACGAGAATCTTCCCCTCTCTTTTCAGTCTACTCGCACATCCAAATCCGCCTAGATCGTTTGACTTTGCAATAAGTACTAAATCCCATGTCAATCATTGCAATAACATAGATCAGCTTGTATAATTTCAGCATAAGGAAGGAACACCTACCCGATGAGGCACGGAGGCCTCAGTTTTTCCAAGTATATTTGAAAAAACTGCAAACCTCGCGCCTAACACCCTCCTACTAGCTACTATCACCTTCGACTGCACAGCATCCAACAACCTGGCAAATGCGCTTTTTTGTTTACAAGCGAACTTCCATCTAGATCGCTAATACCAGCAAGCTCCATCCTCCCAGGAGGTGAGTGGCCAGGTCTTTATGAAGAGCAAACAAAAGCCAGCGCGGCAGTTTTAAGAGCCTACGGCCAATTTCATGCGTTGGCTGCTCAATAGCCCTGGGTGTATAAAAGTAGTCGATTATTTTGTAACCACTGTCTTTCAACATTTGCAGGGCTATTTCTTTGGTAAAGTAATGGAGATGTCCATATGCCTCACGCACCTTGAGCAAGCCGTTGGTACGCAGGACAGTCTGCACTGATAAATCCAACGGAATATGGAAAATTTTATAGCGGCTTTTCGAGCGGATGTCCCGCAAGAAACTGAAGTAGTCTTCCAGGTGCTCAAGTACATCGAGAACCAGGGCAAGATCAAAAAAAACATCTTGCTCGTTCCTGATATCTGCTAGCTTGAAAGAAAGTCGCTCGTTCCCTTTCCCTTTAGTAAGTTCAAAAGCTTGAGGAGATACGTCGTATCCGCAAAATACGCAGGTCTCTTCCATCTTCCCTTGCAATTGCTTGAGTACTTCCCCAGCGCCACAGCCTATTTCGCAAATGGTCCCTGGCGCGATTTGATCCTGTGCCAACATGCGCAAGACTTGCTTGGCTTTCCAGGGCGATTCTTCAGTATGCCAGGTAGGATTTTTCTTGAGATAATCCCCATCTGTATATAATTTGTGTGCCACAAGCACCCTCTCTTCCCATCATGCACAGGTAGCAATATCTATCCTTATGCATATTACACTCACTACTTTATTTACGATCAAGGTTACATAAAATGGACCGCTGCACTACTCAAGCACGCGCTACATAGTCCCAGCGCTCGTCACGCGCACAACTGTCTTCAAACTGGCCCAATGTGTAGGGGCCGTTGCCATCGAGATCGAAAATGCGCAATCCTGCCATATCGTGGAGCAGTTCGTAGATGCGGTGCGGAGGTATCTGATAATGGTCAACACTCGCCTTACCGTGCTCGAAGAGAATAATGGGCTTGTGCCTTGAGATGGTTTCGAGCCCTCCTTCAATAACCAGACCTTCCGCTCCCTCTACATCCATCTTGATTAATGCAGGTACATACCCATCAGGGAGATTGCTATCGAGCGTATCGGTGCGAACCGTCAATTTTTCGATCTGCGGTCGCCTGGGATAGGCTATTTCGCGAAGACCGCTGTAGCCTGGCATGTTCTTGACACAGGTAAAGCTGGCTTCTCCTTGTTCGGTTGAGAGCGCTAATTGCCGGATATCAACCGAGGGGAAGCGTTTCAGCAGGTCATTATATTTATCTGGCTGGGGCTCATAGGCGATATGTTGGCCACGTGGTGCCACACGTAGGATCTCCGAGAGCACGTGGCCCCGATATGCTCCAATATCGATGCAGTTGGCGTTTTCTGCCAGCGTAAATGTCAACAGCAAACGCACGCTCAATTCGGTGATACGGTTACGCCTGTGGGTAGGCATGGCCTCGCGTATATTGCGCAATCGATCATCAATGCCGAGCCTGACGGCAGTATCTATCAATTTTTCCCTGATCATGCTCTTTCTCCTGTGCTCTTGTTTCGCCAACTAAACCCTATTTTCCACGATAGGATAGGATTGCTCTTCTTTCTTTTGTCGCTGACAGAGTGACAACAACAATTGCTGATAGCGTTCGGCCATAAGCTCCCAGCGATACTCCTGGTAATCTGCGGCAGCATTGGCAACCATACGCGCACGCTTCTCAGGATGTTGGTAGAGATCAATAATAGCTTCAGCAAAATCTTCTGGTCTTGTGGGATCGCAAAGTACAATCGACTCAGGCCGGAACAGTGAGCGAATTGCCGGAGTATCTGAGGCAATCATCGGACGACGCATCCAGGCAAACTCATATGTTTTTGTCGGCAATACGAGATCCATGAAACCGTCTCTGCGATAGGGGACAATTCCCAGATCACCATGCACCACAAAATCGACGATGTTTTCTGAGGGGCAGGGGTCGGTAAAGATCATCTTATCGCTCACCCCCAACTCGTCGGCCAACTGTTTCAAGACAGGCAAATGCTCGCCGCGCCCCTGAATATCCAGGCGTAACTGTGGTATGGCCTGGCAGGCCTGTGCCAGAGCACGCACAGCTATATCCAGGCCGTTACGTTCCGATAGCGTACCGTGATACATCACAATAAAAGGCGCATCTTTCTCTTCTGAGCCTGGACGCGGGTAGACCTGTCGGGAAGGTGGAAAGAGTTTCGGATCGGCGCTGTTGAGAATAAGGGTGACCTTCTCACTGGGAATGCCACGCTGCAGCAGCAGGCGCTCGAAGGGCTTGCCAACAGTAACGACGTGATGCGCAAAAGCGGCTGAAACACGCTCCTGCCAGCAAGCCAGGCGCGTGACAATGCCACGAAGGCGTCCCTTTGCTTTGGCAGACATCAACTCCGGGCTCACGTCCTGTACATCCAGAATGATCCTAGCACCAAGCAGTCGAGGCAGCAGTGCAGAGAAAACAAGAAAATCTGGCATATTATGCACATGGATTACATCATAAGCACGTTTGATATGCAGCCATGTTACTACAGCTCCGGAAAGTAACAGAAACCAGCACCAGTTCAATACTGTTAACGGCAACGAACGACCAAACCCGCGATCCATTGGCATGCGGTATATTTGTACCCCATTACAGACCTCATAGGGTTTTTCATGCGCCTGCCGCAGACAGATCACATCCATCTCGTTGCCCGCGTCTACTGCCGCTTCAGCGAGACGACGCACGCGAGGGTCAAAGGGATACCAATCAAACGTAATTGTGGCTATACGAAGCGATGACATATGACAACTTCCCCTTTCAAGCGCCTGTACGGCTAGTCCGTACCCACTCACCTGTATGTTTTTTGCTCTTCCTGAGCACGAAATAGACCCACAATTTCCAGAGTACAAAACGTGGAGCGTGTAAGAGAGCAACGTAGATCGCGCGCGGTGGCCGCAAGAGATATAGCGCTGTCCCTATGTAACACAGTAATCCTGCAGATAGAATCAGGCCCGCCAACAGTTCTAGCGGTGTACCTACCAGGAGGGATGCTAGCAACACGAGGAAACACCAGCCGACAAGGAATGAGAGCGGAGGCGTAAGCAACTCCACGACGGCTTCGATGCGAGCAAGGTCACGATTGCTCAGGCCAGAGCGCAGCAGTCGCAGTGCTACACGCCACGTAGGAGGAGAACCTACATTTGCCTCCCAGCGTATGTCCTGTGTGCGCATCTGGGCGAAGGTGGTTGGCATCTCCGAACGTACTACCGCTTCAGGCACATAGACAACGTGCTCCCCATGCTCTATCAGCGTGAGATAGTATTGATAGTCTTCTCCGGTGGAAAATGCTTGCCAGGGATGACGCTGCAAGAGGGCACGACGCAGACACATACCGTTGCCGGTCAGCGTCGAGGAGGCACCCAGGCCATTTCTACCGAGAGGGCGCACATGATTCATCAAAGTAAGAGCGATCCAGCGCAAAGCCGTACTGGGGGATGCAGAGGTATTGAGCACAGTATTATGCGCCTGCAAAGCCTGCGCACCCTGCCCCAGTGCACGCGCCATCGCTTGTAAAAAGTTCGGAGCCACTACAGAATCGGCATCCAGCACGATATAAGCATCGTGCATCAACTGCTCTTCATCGAGCCGCTGCAACATCCAGTTGAGCGCAAATCCCTTGCCACGCCTGGATAGATCATGACGCTCATATACACGCGCCCAACCACTGTTGCGCACCAGTTCAGCCGTACTATCTGTGCAATTGTCGGCAATCACATAGACGGTATAGAGGTCTTTGGGATAGACCAGTTCTGAAAGACTTTGCAGCAGTGTCCCAATGATGGTTTCTTCATTATGGGCCGGGATCAGAATGGCAAAATTGATCTCTGACCTCGTCAGCGCACTTTTCTGCTCGGCTCGTTTTCTGGCGTACAGGAGCGCGGAGGCAGAGAGTATACAAAGGTAGAGAATAGGGAGAGCAAGCACAATTTCTGCTAGCAGGAGCAGCCCCCGTGCGATCTGTAACGCTGGCATAGCTAATTCCCTTCCTAATAGTACCCTATAGTACCCTGTCCAAAACGCCGAGTAATTGCTCTCCACATCGCTCCCAGCTATACTCCGCCTCGACCAACCGTCTCCCGGCATTCCCTAAAGTTCTGCGGCGCTCTGTATTCTGTAGCAGTTCCACAACGGATTGTGCGAAAGATTGCTGATCATCGGCTATAAGAAGGTGTTTGTCATGTACGACGGATAAGCCTTCAGCACCAAGGCTCGTGGAGACGACGGCTTTTTGCATCGCCAGCGCTTCGAGGATCTTGAGACGGGTACCACTACCAATCTGGAGCGGTACAATTGCTACCGCAGCTTCCGTGAAGTAAGGTTGCGTATCAGGAACCGAACCTGTGACTGTAATGCCTGGCAGTTCGGCTAATTGCTGAACTTCTGGAGGGGGATTTCTGCCAACGATCTGCCAGTGTGCGTGGGGCACCTGCTCGCGAATCAAGGGCCAGCAGGTATGGGCAAAGGAGAGGACGGCATCGATATTGGGATAATAATCCATCGAACCAGTGAAGATGATGCGTCCAGCTACTTCTTGCTGCAGACCTGGAGGCTGCCAGATCTCCAGGTCTACCCCGTTCGCTACCACCTCGATGACATTGCGCGGCAGCAGGCTTTTCAATAACAGACGTTCTCGCTCACTTGTGACAAGAATGGCATCGGCACGGCGACAACAGGCAAGCTCGAATGGTTTGACCCGGTGATACTCCCACCAGCTATACCATTTGCGCAGCCATGCTTTTTCATGCTCATAGGTGCGCAGCAAGAGTTCATACTCGATGTTGTGCTGAACAATCAGGTTTTTTACTCCCTGCGGCAAGCGCGGTCGGGCCGTTAGCGAGCAGTCAAAGACAACTGCATCATAATGGTCACGGGCTAATAGCTCGTCAATGGTTGCTTGCAGTTGTGGCACCGTGTGATATTCGCACGTATCCGACTTGCCAAGTACGAGATTCATCGCCTGTCGCAGCCGCTTGTAGCGATGGGTTGGACGAGGCAGCAACTGCACCTGCTCGACAAGGCCATCCAATGCAGATGTTTGGGCACCCGCGTCTACCTCGGCTTGATTCACCATAGCAAGCACGGAGATTGTATATTTGCGGGCAAGACTTTTCAGCAGGTAATAGCTACGCGCCCGATTACCCCACGTCGGGGAGGGCAGGTAAGAGTACAATGCGAGCAGTTTCATGAACAGGCGTTTCCTTTTCCTTATCCAGAAGGGGGAGTTTCACCAGAATACCAGCCAGCAACCCCAGGTAAATAACATTGCGATAGAAAAAAAGCTGATAGTCAGCAAAAGCAACGACGACCTCCATAAAGGTCACTGCAACAATATAGATCGCCACCACTTGCAAGTATGGGTCCTTGATCTGGCGCACGATCAGGCAGCCACGCACGATAATCGAGCCAAACAGATACCAGAGCGCCATGAAGCCAATCGCCCCCAGGCGCATCCAGACCCAATAAATAGTGTTGTGTGGCACAAAAAGATAGTACTGATCCAGACCCGAGATATTGGGCAAGGCAATAGGCTGTAGAAATGGCAAACCAAAGCCCATACCTATCAAGGGACTTTGCTTGACTGTAAACTTTAGATCGTAATTTTCGACAACACGATAGAGATTAGAAGCTGCATCCCTCGCGTCAGCAGAAGCAGGATTGATGATAGAGAGAATTGCCCGTGCAGGTGCGGCAAGACTGCCACTAGAATGCGCGAAGGCAAGTACATATCCGGCTAGAAACATTCCACAGATAACCAGGCCAGCGACCAATCCCAGGCGCATACGCGGTTTGAGCACGAACAGCAGTGCCCAGGCAACCATCACTCCTACCAGAAGCGCTATATAATCGGTACGACGATTATTGGCAACCAGTGACACCAGTACTCCTGGCAGCAAGAGCAGCGTCACATATAATTGCGGCTTATAGCGGTGGTGTAAAAAGAACAGGATCAGCAGCAAGATCAGCGCCACAAAGAAAAAGGATTCTTCATGCGCCATCAGTTCGTTCTGCCCCTGTATACTGCCCTTCAGTACAATTAAGAAAATATAGAGACCCTGAAAACTTTTGACCCCTGCTCCCAGGATCACTATCCAGAAAAAAGCACGTAGCTGTCGTTTGGATGTTATCAGGTTATATGCTAACAGGTACGACAGGAACAGGTACCAGAAGGGGCGAACCTCCACCACAATTGTCTTGACATCACCGTGACTGAGCAAGCCATGCACGACACCCATAACGACACAGAATATGAAGAGTTGCAAAGGCCAGAACAACTCGCCGCCCTGTAACAACGCCTGACGCTTCATAAAACGACGAGAGAATAGCGCAAAAAAAACGAGGAGAACGAGGAAACCAATCGGGCGCTCGATCAAACCGGCCAGTTTCGTAGGCCAGTAGAACACATTCAAGTGATCTGTGCCTGTGCTGATTACTAGCGGATTCTGCTCAACGATCACGACGCAGGCAATAGTGACGAAAAAACCTGTTATCGGCCACCGAACAACCAGAACCGCACAGATCAGTGCCGCCAGGATACCTATGAGCATGCCAAAACTGAGACTTGTCCCGGCCAGGATCAGCAAGGGGGTCAGGCTCACCACCACCACAAAAATCGCGATAAACAGCAACACGTCATCACGTTTCCGCACTGCTAGCAGTGCGGAAACGTCTCTGGGAACTTTAAGATCAAACGATTGTTGGATATTCATATGTTTACTCGCATATATTCACTCGCACAAGCACTCACGCCACATAAAGGTACGCTATTACTCCAGCAATCACAGTGATCAAAAGCAGACGGGTCCATTTATTGTATGAGCGCACAAACAGGCCAATGCCAAGAAAGAGCACCAATAGCACAAAAATAGTTTTCATGCGATCCTCTTTCCTACAGTAATTGCTGTATCCAGCGGGGGATGTGGCTGGCCACCTGGTTCAGAATAACGCCCTGAATGGGTGCATCCTTCAATTGTGCACAGGCTTCGGATAGTAGTGGATCGGTGGTCACTCCTGCTCGCACAACAATGACCAGCGCTTCGGCAATGCTCGCCGCCAGAGAACCATAGGTAGAAGATACTACCGGCGGCAGATCAACCACGAAGAGTTCATCGGATCGAGAAAACATGTTTAGCAGACCTTTTTGCCGCATCTGCTGCACCAATTTCACGGCATCACGCTTGCCATTACCAGCGGGAATAACCGTCAGGTTCGTGTCCAATTCGTGACGTATCTCCGACTCATCGCATTCCCCGCGCAACCATTCTGCCAGTCCCGGCGTCTGCGAGACCTTGAAGTATTCATCAAAACAAGGATGATCCCAGTTGCACTCTAACAATGTGACAGGACTGCTACTATCATTCATCAATGCATTCGCCATCATGAGCGTTAAAAATGTTTTCCCCTCACCTTTGATCGCGCTGGTAAAACCTATGCTACGCAGCGATGAGTTTTCCTGAAAAAAGAGAGAGAGAGAGAGCTGCCGACAGCGCTCTTGCAACACTCTGGCATTCGCAGCGTCCCGTTTACTCATTGTTGGAACGGGAAGAGCCTTTTGTTTGACTACCTTTCGCTGGACCGCTTTTTGGTGGGCCTGTTTTGGCTGGACCGCCACTGCATGGGTCGTCGTCACAATATCTACTTCGGGAACTCCTTCTATAAAGCGCTCATTCTGCGCATTAGACTGTTCCGGTAACTGAGAAGGCATCACTACGCGTAAGGATGGCGATGTCGGCTCGTCTACTTCCCCCATATTTGAGGCTTCGGCCTCTACCATCTCTGTCGACGGTGTATTTTCAGTTGATAATTCAGGTGGTTCTGATCGATGATTTTTTAACTTTTGTGTAGGTGATTCCAAAACAGGCATTTCAGACTCCGACAATTCTTGCTCTACAACGGTCTTGTTGGTAATCTGCATCTGGCTGACCCCTTCAATCTCTACAATCTATTCAAAAAGCACAGCTTATTTTTTCAATGCTAACAGCCCCACACTCCACCCTTCGCTCTCTAAGCTCAACTCTATAAAAATCGGGCGGTTACACCCATCTACGCACCACGCAACACAGTTTGTTCGATAAACAAAGGTACAGCCTTCGGCGAGAGGGCTGGCAATTGCATCACCATTGAAGCATTCACGATCTTGTTCAGGTCGTTTGCGGTATAAATTGCGCGATCACGACGCACCAGGATGATGATATAGAGAGCACAGGCAAGCAGAGCAACACCCAGGCCAACACCACCAGCCGTCAGAAACAGCTTCGTGCGCGAGACTGCCTGAGTTGCAATGACAGGCTGATCAATGACAGTGAAAAGGCCACTGGAACTCTGCCCTTGCTGACTGATCTGGTCCTGCAGACTACTAATATTTTGCTGAAGCGTATTAAGTTTTGTCTGCGTCTGCTGGGTTTGTGAATGCAGTACTGCATATTGCGGGTCAGAGACAGTAGCATTTGTCTGTTGCGCTAATGATGGATGCGCAGTAAGATAGTCTGCTTCTGCTTTTGCTGCCGTATCTAGCGCCTTTTTCGCCTGCGTGTACTGCAGCTGGTAACTGGTCAGCAACTGCTGACCCTCGGCAATTGTCAGATACTGGCTCTGTATCCCGTAGTATTTCACAGCTGCAGCAACGATCTTCTGAGCCACGTCGGCACTACGGTTTGTATATGAGATCACAAACAAATTGTAACCTTGAGAGTGCACCTGGACATTTTTCGATATCTCAGCAACCAGCGCATCATCGAGAAGGGATGGATTGGCCCGCACACTTGCAGGAAGATCAAGCGTTGATGCGAGGTCAGTGGATTTAGCAACCTTCAAGGCAAAATCGCGTGTCTGTAATAATTCGGTCAGGGCAGTTGTCTGTGTATCAGCAGGAGTTGCGTACAGGTCGCTTTCTGGACCAGTCGAACCAATGATGGTATAACGATGCAAAGCCCAAAGAGATGCTGTAGACTGATACGAACGCGGAAGGAAATACGCTACCGCTACACCCACTACCGGCAAAACAACAATCAGGGTCACGATCAAGACTAATCGGCGAAAAATCGCCTCAAGGACACGATACATCAGGCAACCTCCTCCAATAAGGCAGGCAGAAATAGCGCGCTTTCAAGACACAATTGCAGCATACAACGCCTCCATCGCGAATTGGTTTTTTCAAATGTCGAGAATATGTTACGAGGGCCAGCCAGAGGTGCAAGAAATAAAACAAAAAAAGCCGGTTAAACCCAACAACGTTTTCGGTTGAGCGGGCTCTATGTACAAAAACGTTGTTGGAGATCAACCAGATTTGCAATAGTTTGTTACTACCTTCTAACCAAAAGACGAATCATTCCTGATAATCATGACAAACTCTCTACCATTGAAAACATCTTTTCCGAACATAAGAGTGGTATCTTCAAAGATATGCAGGTATGGCAAGCGCGATACATGATGCTTAGTAGATATGTGATTGAGGTAAAAAGGAAAGCAGCCAATCTGTCGTTTCGTAGCTGGATCAAAAATTTCTGCACGACAAATCGCGCGCTACGCCAAGCAATCAGCTCTCTCCGCGTAGTGACCCCCAAAGGGGGCACGGTAGCCCTTGTGGTTGTGGAACCGCGCCCACGGGCTGGGAAGAGAGATTTTCTGATGCACTATCTGATATTTCATATCAGATAGTGCATCAGAAAATCTCTCTATCCTGATACCATAGGCCCTCCTGG
>Ga0070741_10011617_pt1 | contig 16191 bp, 15 predicted proteins | sample Coa_R1_4_FD_66440 | JGI IMG/M metagenome (GOLD analysis project Ga0070741, IMG submission 66440) | Surface soil microbial communities from Centralia Pennsylvania, which are recovering from an underground coalmine fire - Coalmine... | ecosystem: Environmental > Terrestrial > Soil > Unclassified ...
GCGGTGGTGGAGAACGGCCAGGTGGTGGTGCGGCCGATGAATTACCTCGCGCTCTCGTACGACCACCGCATCATCGACGGGCGCGAGGCGGTCCTGTTCCTCGTCGCCATCAAGGAAGCACTCGAAGATCCGGCTCGCCTGATCCTGGAGATCTAGCATGGCGAGCTTCGATGTGGTGGTGATCGGGGGCGGCCCGGGCGGCTACGTCGCCGCAATCCGCGCGGCACAGCTTGGCCTCGGGACCGCCTGCCTCGACGACTGGCGCGGCGCAGATGGCAAGCCGGCGCTCGGCGGCACCTGCACCAATGTCGGCTGCATCCCGTCCAAGGCGCTGCTGCAGTCCTCGGAGTATTACGAGCAGGCCGGCCATCAGTTCGCCGAGCACGGCGTCAAGGTGAAGGGCCTCGAGCTCGACCTCACGCAGATGCACAAGCGCAAGCAAAGCGTGGTGAAGGCGAGCAACGACGGCGTCGCCTTCCTTTTCCGCAAGAACAAGATCCAGTTCTTCCATGGGCGCGGCAGCTTCGCCGGCAAGGGCACCGACGGCTACGAGATCACGGTTGGCAAGGATTCCATCCAGGCAAAGCATGTCATCGTCGCCACCGGTTCGAATCCGCGCCCGCTGCCCGGCGTCGAGTTCGATGAAAAGCTGGTCCTCAGCAACACTGGCGCGCTCGCGCTCTCCGAGGTGCCAAGACGCCTCGGCATCATCGGCGCGGGCGTGATCGGGCTCGAGCTGGGGAGCGTCTGGCGGCGCCTGGGCGCCGAGGTCACCATATTGGAGGCACTGCCCGCGTTCCTTGGCGCAGCGGACGAGGCGATCGCCAAGGAAGCGGCGAGAGTCTTCGCGAAGCAGGGCCTGAAGATCGAGCTGGGTGTGAAAGTCGGCGCAGTTGAGCGCAAGAAAACCGTTAAGGTTCAATATACTGCTGTAGATATCTCATCAAAAACCTTGGAGGTTGACCGGTTGATTGTGTCGATCGGTCGCATGCCCAACACGGACGCTTTGAATGCCGCGGCAGTGGGGCTCAAGCTCGACGAGCGCGGCTTCATCGCGGTGGACGCCGAGTGCCGCACGAACCTGCCCAACGTCTGGGCGATCGGCGACGTCGTGCGCGGGCCGATGCTCGCCCACAAGGCCGAGGAGGAGGGCGCGGCGGTCGCCGAGCGCATTGCCGGACAGAAGCCGCAGGTCGACTTCAACACCGTGCCTTGGGTGATCTACACGACGCCCGAGATCGCCTGGGTCGGCGAGACCGAGCAGCAGCTGAAGGCGCGCAGTGCCGATTACCGGGTAGGAACCTTTCCCTTCAGCGCCAACATGCGCGCCCGCGCGCTTGGCGATGCCGTCGGGCTGGTCAAATTCGTGGCTGACGCGAACACCGACCGCATCCTCGGGGTGCACATCATCGGGCCGTACGCCGGCGAGCTGATCGCGGAGGCGGTCGCGGCGATGGAGTTCGGCGCGGCGGCAGAGGACATCGGCATCATTAGCCACCCGCACCCGTCGCTCTCCGAGGCGATGAAGGACGCGGCGCTCGCCGTCGACAAGCGCGCCATCAACATATGAGGTGGCTCGCCTTGGCGCTGGCGGCGGCCGCCGCGGGCTGCAGCCTGAAGCCGGTGCACTATCCGACGCTGAACGAGCAGGTGCTGTCGCTGCGCAAAGGCGATCTGGAGGCGGCCGGCGTGGCCTTCGTGACTCCCTCGACCATCACCGGGCAGGAGCAGGAGAAGCAGGCCGTCGCGCTGACCTTCACGGACGTGCTCGCCGCCGAACGGCCGAACGTCAAAGTGGTGACTCTCGCCGAGACCTTGAGCGCGGTCAATCGTGCGGGACTGGTGGAGGCGTACCGGCGCATGTACGAGGACTACCGCGACACGGCGCTGCTGCCGGCGGACGTGCTGCGCCGCCTCGGCGCCTCGACCGGCGCGCGCTACATCGCGCAATTGAAACTGCAGGGCTTCACGCAGAACTCGAAAAATCGGCTCGGCATCCTCGGCCTGCGCATCATCGACACGCAGCTCGGCGATGTGCGGGTGTACCTGCAGATCTGGGACAGCCGCGACGGCAGCATCGCCTGGGAGGCGATGGAGGAGCTGCGCATCGCGATGGACACCACGCGGGAGGAGCCGATCATGCTGCGAACGCTCCTCGAGCGCTCGGCGCAGGATCTCATCGCCAAGCTGCCGTGAGCGCCGATGTCGTCGCGCTCTACGAGGAAAGCCTCGCCAAGCGCGGCTTCGTCTCGGATCCGGCGCAGTGGCGCGCCGTCGAGCGGCTGCAGCGCCTGTACGAAGAGTGGAGCGCCTACAAGGCACGCCGCAACACGGCACTGAAGCGCCTGCTGGTGCATCCCGCGCCGCCCAAAGGGGTGTATCTGTGGGGGCCGGTCGGCCGCGGCAAGAGCTTCCTGATGGACGCCTTCTACCGCTGCGTGCCCCTCGTGCGCAAGCGCCGCGTGCACTTCCACCATTTCATGCGCGAGATCCATCGTGAGCTCGACGAGCTGCGCGGCACCGAGGATCCGCTCGCGGCGGTTGCCGAGCGCACCGCGCGGCGCTATCGCTTGATCTGCTTCGACGAGTTTCACGTCGCGGACATCGCCGATGCCATGATCCTCGGCCGGTTTCTCGAGCAGGTCATGAACCGTGGCGTTGAATTCGTCATGACGTCCAACTACCCCCCCGACGGGCTTTATCCGAACGGCCTGCAGCGCGAGCGCTTTCTGCCGGCGATCGAGTTCATCAAGGAGCGGCTCGACGTCGTCGGCGTCGACAACGGCACCGATTACCGGCGCCTGAAGATGGAGCGCATGAAGGTCTACCACGTCGGCGCCGACGCGCCGCTCGCGAAGATCTTCGATGAGCTGCGTGATGTCGAACCGGAACGCCAGCCGCTCGACGTCGAAGGCCGTACCATCCCCTACCGCAAGCGCGCCGGCGGACTCGTCTGGTTCGACTTCGACGTGCTTTGCGGCGGGGCGCGGTCGTACGCCGATTACGTCGACCTCGCGAAGCGCTTCCACACCGTGATGCTCTCGGGCGTACCGCGCATGTCGCCCAAGGACTCCGATGCGGCGCGGCGCTTCACCTGGCTGGTCGACGTGTTTTACGACGACCGCGTGAACCTGATCATCGCCGCTGCCACCGAGCCCGAGGATTTGTTCACGGCGGGCGAGCAGTCAGCCGAGTTCCAGCGCACCGTCAGCCGGCTGCACGAGATGCAGACGGTCGAATATCTGCGTACCGAGCGGCGTAAGTAAAGTGCAAAAATATGGCGATGCGACTCGTACTGGCTCTTATCGTGGCATTCGGCGCCGCTCTGGCGCACGCGCAGTCCCAATATCCGGCGAAGCCGGTCCGTTTGATCATCCCGTTCCCGCCGGGCGGCTCGAACGATGTGGTCGGCCGCGTGGTTGCCGCGCAACTGGGCGAGCGCCTCGGCCAGGGCGTGGTGATCGACAACCGCGGCGGGGGCGGCGGCACGATCGGCATGAACGCGGCGGCGAAATCGCCGGCCGATGGCTACACGCTGCTTTTCGTCTCGGTGGGCTTCCCGGTCAGCATCGCGCTTGGCCAGCTGCCGCTCGAATCGCTGCAGTGGTTCGTGCCGGTGGCGGCGGTCGGCACCGGCCCGAGCCTGCTGGTGGTGCCGCCGGCGTTGCCGGTGAATTCCTTGCAGGAGCTGCTGGCGCTTGCAAAGCGCAAGCCCGGTGAGCTGAACGCGGCGGCTGCGGGGGTCGGCAGCTTCCAGCACCTCGCCACCGAGCTCTTTCGACTGCAGGCAGGAATCAACATCGTCATCGTGCAATACAAGGGCGGTGGGCCGGCGCTGACCGACACCATCGCCGGCCAGGTGCAGATGAATATCGGCAGCGCCGTACAGAACGTGCCGCATGTGCGCAACGGCAAGCTGCGCGCGCTCGGCGTGGGCGGTCCGCACCGGCTCGCGGCGCTGCCGGACGTGCCGACCTTTGCCGAAGCCGGGCTGCCCGGCGCCGAGGCGACCAACTGGTGGGGCATCGTCGCGCCGGCCGGCACGCCGCCTGCGGTGATACAGCGCCTGCAGAGCGAAATCGGTGCGATCGTCGACTCGCCGGAGACGAAAAAGCGCTTCGAGCTGGAGGGTGCCGACGTGCTGCACATGACGAGCGCGGAGTTCGGTGAGCATATTGCGGCGGAGACGGCGAAGTGGACCCGCGTGGTGAAGCAGGCGGGCATCAAGGCGCAATAGAAAGGACCTCATGGAACGCTTCAAGGCTTACAAACTGACGGAGACGCCGGACAAGAAGATCCGCGCGGAATTCGTCGACTACACGCTCGATCAGCTCGATCCGGGCGACGTCGTGGTGCGCGTGGCGTATTCGGACGTCAATTACAAGGATGCGCTCGCGGTGACCGGCAAGGGCAAGATCCTGCGCCGCCCCTCGACCATCGGCGGCATCGACTTCGCGGGCACCGTGCTCTCATCCACCGATCCGCGCTGGAAGAAAGGCGATGCCGTGCTGACCACCGGCGGCGAATACGTCGGCGTGTCGCACGATGGCGGTTACTCGCCCTATGCGCGCGTCAATGGCGACTGGATCAGCAAGGTGCCTCACGGCCTGTCGCTCTGGGAGGCGATGGCGTTCGGCACGGCCGGCTATACCGCGGGCATTGCGCTTCATCGCATGGAGCACCACGGGCTGAAGCCCGAGAGCGGCCCGGTGCTGGTCAACGGCGCGACCGGCGGTGTCGGCTCGATGGCGATCGCGATGCTGGCGAAGCGCGGCTATCACGTGGTCGCCGTCACCGGCAAAGCGAGCGAGAGCGACTGGCTGAAGAAGCTCGGCGCAAAAGAAATCCTGCAGCGCCAGAGCATCAACCTGGAGAAGATCCGGCCGCTCGACAAGTCGACCTGGGCCGGCGCGGTCGACAACCTTGGCGGCGAGATGCTGGCGTGGATCGCGAGCACCATGCAGGAAAACGGCGTCATTGCGGCCGTGGGACTTGCGGCGAGCTTCAACCTCAACACCACGGTGATGCCCTTCATCCTGCGCGGCGTGAGCCTGCTGGGCATCAATTCCGGCGAGAGCTCGCGCGATATCCGCGACACGGTCTGGCAGCGCCTGGCGAGCGATTTGAAGCCGCCGCTCTTGAAAGAGATGTGCCGCACGATCCCGTTGCGCGAGCTGCCGGGCGTGTTCGACGACTTCATCAACGCCAAGGTGAACCGCCGCATCGTGGTCGATCTCGCGGAGTAAGCGCGCTTGGCGCCGGCGACCGAGCAGGCGAAAAGGCGCGTGCTGGTCGTCGACGATTCGAAGTTCGTCCGCAAGACCTTCGCCACGATCCTGCGCGGCTCGTTCGACGTGCGCGAGGAAGCGGACGGCGAAGCCGCGTGGAGCGCGATCGAGGGCGACCGCTCGATCGTCATGGTGTTCACCGACCTCGACATGCCGAAGCTGAACGGCTTCGGCCTGCTGGCCCGCATGCGCGCCTCGACCGACGCGCGCATCCGCGAGCTGCCGGTGGTGGTGATCTCGGGCGTCGAGGAGCAGGCGAACAAGCAGCGCGCGCGCGCGGCCGGCGCGCACGACTTCATCGCCAAGTCCGCCGATGCCGCCGAGGTGCTGGCGCGCCTCGACAACGTGATGCGGTTGGTCTCCACGCGCAAGGAGCTCGAGGCGGCGCGCGAGGTCCGTGGCGTCGCCGCGGCGCGCGACCGTCTGACGGGCACGCTGACCGGTCAATATCTGCTTACTGAGAGCCGCAAGCGCTTCTCGTTCGTGCGGCGCCACGGCGGCGACCTCGCCGTGATGGCGCTGCGCATCGCCAACCTGCGCGAGGTGACGCGTAGCGCCGGCAAAGAGGCCGCCGACCAGGTCCTCAGCCGCATTGCGAAGCTGGTTTCGAGCCAGATCCGCGAGGAAGACTCGATCGCGCGCACCGCCGCCGATACGTTCATGGTGGTGGCCCCGGCGACGAGCGCTGCGCAGATGCAGATGCTCGCCGAGCGGCTGCGCGCGCAGCTCGAGCAGGCGAAGCTCAGCTTCGGCAAGCAGCCGCTCCACATCGTCAGCCGCGTCGGTGTCGCCTCGCTCGGCGCTGACGCGGTGGGCAGCATCGAGGAGCTGATGCGCGCTGCGCTGCAGCGGCTCGATACGCCGCAACCCGTAGCCGTGCCGGCGCCGGCGGCGGCGCAGCTGCCGGCGGAGGTGGAGCAGGCGCTGCAGACGCTGGAGCGCGCCGACATCGGCCGCACCGGCGAGGCGGCGACTGAACTGCTTAAGCGCCTGCACCGCATCGCGAAGTTGATCCACGACAAGCGGCGCTAGTTAAACTAGCTCCATGACGAACTACCGCGACTTCTATCGCCGCTCGCTTGAAGAGCGCGATGCGTTCTGGCGCGAGCAGGCGGCACTGATCGACTGGCATCGGCCGTTGCGCCAGGTGCTCGATTATTCGCGGCCGCCCTTCGCGCGCTGGTTCGTGGGCGGCGAGACCAACCTTTGCCATAACGCGATCGACCGCCATCTCGGCGCGCGCGCCGAGCAGCCGGCGCTGGTATGGATTTCTACCGAGGTGGACGAGACGCGCTCGTTCACCTACCGCGAGCTGCACGCGGAAGTGAACCGAGTCGCGGCGATGATGCAATCGCTCGGCGTGCAGCGCGGCGAGCGCGTGATCATCTACATGCCGATGATCCCGGAGGCGGCGTTCGCCATGCTCGCCTGTGCGCGCCTCGGTGCGATCCATTCGGTTGTGTTCGGCGGCTTCGCCGCATCGAGCCTCGCTGCCCGCATCGATGATGCGAAGCCGGCGCTCATGCTGACGGCCGACGGCGGCAGCCGCATGGGCAAGACCGTGCTCTACAAGTCGCTGGTCGACGAGTCGCTGAAGCTCGCCAAGCATCCGCCGCGCAAGGTGCTGATCTACCGACGCGGGCTCGACGCCAACATGCCGGTGATGGCCAGCCGCGACGTCGACTGGGCCACACTCGCGACGAAATTCAGCAATGCGAGCGTGCCGTGCGCCTGGCTCGAGTCGAACGAGCCGTCCTACATCCTCTATACGTCCGGCACCACCGGCCGCCCGAAAGGCGTGCAGCGCGACGTCGGGGGCTACGCCGTCGCGCTCGCCTCATCGATGAAGCACATCTTCTGCGGCAGCGCCGGCGAGACGATGTTCACCACCTCAGACATCGGCTGGGTGGTCGGGCACTCGTACATCATCTACGCGCCCTTGCTCGCCGGCATGACGACGATCATGTATGAGGGCGTGCCGATCAGGCCCGATGCCGGCATCTGGTGGAAGATCGTGCAGGACTACAAGGTGTCGGTGATGTTCTCGGCGCCGACCGCGATCCGCGTGCTGAAGAAGCACGACGTCGCCTATCTGCGCAAGTACGACCTCGCGTCGCTCAAACACCTGTTTCTCGCCGGCGAGCCGCTGGATGAGCCGACGCACCGGTGGATCAGCGAGTCGCTCGGCCGGCCGGTGATCGACCATTACTGGCAGACGGAGACCGGCTGGCCGCTGCTGTCGGCGCAGCCCGGCGTCGAGGACACGCCGATCAAGATGGGCTCGCCCAGCTTTCCGGTGTTCGGGTACGACGTGCGCCTGTTGCACGAGCAGACCGGCAAGCCGGTCGGCGTCGGCGAGAAGGGCGTGGTCGCCATCGCGCCGCCGCTGCCGCCCGGTTGCATGAGCACCGTGTGGGGCGACGACGAGCGCTTCGTCAACACCTACTTCGGCGACTTCAAGAACCAGCTGATCTATTCCACCTTCGACTGGGGGATTCGCGACAAGGACGGCTATTACTACATCCTCGGGCGCACGGACGACGTGATCAACGTCGCCGGCCACCGCCTCGGCACGCGCGAGATCGAGGAGGCGGTGAACATGCATCCGAACGTCGCCGAGTGCGCGGTGGTCGGTGTTGCGGACGAGCTGAAAGGCCAGATGCCGCTCGCCTTCGCCGTGCTGAAGGACGCCGGCAGGCGCACCAACGCCGAAGAGGTCATGCAGACTGTCGACCGGCAGCTCGGTGCCATCGCCCGCCCGAAAGCAGTGCACTTCGTGACGCTTCTGCCGAAGACCCGCTCGGGCAAGACATTGCGCCGTGCGATCCAGGCTCTTGCCGAAGGCCGCGATCCGGGCGACCTTACGACCATCGAGGATCCGACCGCACTCACCCAGATACGAGAGGCGCTGCGCATATGAAACAACGTCCGATGCTGACGCTCGAGGACTGCAAGCAAATTTCCGCCGCCGCGGAAGCCGAGGCCAAAAAAAACAGCTGGAACGTCTGCATCGCCATCCTCGACGACGGCGGGCACCTCTTGCACCTCGCGCGCATGGACGGCGCAACCCCCGCCAACGCGCGCATCGCGGTGGAGAAGGGGCGCACCGCCGCGGAGACGCGGCGCTCGACTGCCAATTGGCAGGAGCGGGTGGCAAAGCGCATCGAGCTCCTGCGCATGCCGGAAGTGACGCCGGTGCAGGGCGGCGTGCCGATCGTGTTCGACGGCACCTGCGTCGGCGCCGTCGGCGTCTCCGGCGTGCAATCGCACGAGGACGAGCAGATCGCGGCCGCCGGAATTAAAGCGCTCGGCTGACGGTTCAGCCGAGATCGATTTTTTCAACCGTGGAGAGGAGACCATGAACCGTCTGCTTTTTGCCGCAGTTGCCGCAACCCTTGCTTTTGGTGCCGCCGCGCAGCAAGCCAATCCGCGCGATGCCGTGCCCGACAAGATGCCGAACGACATTCCTTACGGCCCGCCGATCAGCCTCGCACGTGCGCAGCAGGCGATCACTGCGGCAGTCGCGGAGTCGCAGAAGCGCGGATGGAAGCTGAACATCGCGGTTTACGACTCCGGCGCGAACCTCGTCGCATTCGCGCGCATGGACGGCGCGCAGCTTGGGTCCGTCCAGATCGCCGAGCACAAGGCACGCGCGGCGGTGAAGTATCGGCGCGAGACGAAAGCGTTCGAGAGCGGCGTGCAGGAAGGCAACAATCACTACCTGCTTACGCTGGACGATGTCATCGCCTCGCGTGGCGGCATTCCGATCGTCGAGAACGGCCAGATGATCGGCGCAGTGGGCTGCTCGGGCGGCACCGGCTCGCAGGACGAAGTCGTCTGCAAGGCCGGCGCCGATGCGCTGATGAAGCGCTAGCGCTCCTCGGCAGTTGCGCTGAGATAGGCGCCGAGCGCGGGATCGACGTTCGGCGCAAAGAGCTCCGCGACGTGCATGCGGCGCCGCGTGAGCTCTTGCTCGTCGAGGTACTGCACCAGCGCCTCCAGCGTCGCGCGGCTGCCCTCGATCGAGTAATCCCAGGGGATCTCGCGGCTGCGCTCCATTTCATCGATCACCCACGGCAGGCTGACCGTCAGCGCATCGGTGTCGTAGAGGTGCCGCAGCGCCACGTCGCGCGCGCGCAGGAACGCCCGGTAGAGATTGACCGCGAGCCAGGGCTGCGCCTCATAGACCGCGCGCCGCAGAACCAGCGTGTGCATGATCGGGAAAATGCGCGTCTTGCGGTAATACGCGAGCTCCACCTCGCGGAAGTTCGGCAGCAGCCGTCGCACTGTCTTGGCGAGCTGCTGCGGCAGCATGACCGACATCAGCGCATCGATCTTCCCCTGCTCGAGCAGTTCTTCAAGGACGGCGGAGCCGCCGAGCGCCTCGATGCGCACGTCCTGCGGCTGGCGGATGGCGCGAATCGGTCGTCCGACGATCCACGTCAGCTCCTGCGGCCGCACGCCGTACTCATGCTGCAGGAAGCCACGCGTCCACACCGCCGCGGTCATCTGGTAGTCGCCGAGGCCGATGCGTTTGCCTTTCAGCTCGCGCGGGTCGCAAAGCGGCGAATCGGCGCGCACGTAAAGCGCGTTCTGGCGGAAGACGCGCGATGGGAACACCGGGATGGCGATAAAGCGCTCATCGCCTTCCGAGCGCAGGATGGTGTAGGAAGAGAGCGACATCTCGGAGACGTCGAACTCCTCGTGGTTCAGCATGCGCCAGAAGGTCTCGCCCGGCCGCAGGGCGAGGTAGGTGAGCTCGTCGATGCCTTCGATCTTCACGCGGCCATCGAGCAGCGCTTGCGTGCGGTCATAGCGGCCGCAGGCGAGGGTCAATCGCATGCACTGAAGTATAGTTGGGCGCCATGCGCGTTCTGATCGCCGGCGGCGGCATCGGCGGCCTTAGCGCCGCGCTAGCGCTCCTCAAGCACGGTATCGACGTCGATGTCTACGAGCAGGCAGCGGAGCTGAAGGAGGTCGGCGCCGGCGTGCAGCTCGCGGCGAACGGCACCCGCGTTCTCTACGCCCTCGGCATCGGCGAGGAGCTCAAGCGCCTCTCGTGCGAGGCGCAGGGCAAGGAGATCCGCCATTGGCAGAGCGGCGAGACGTGGAAGCTGTTCGACCTCGGCCCGGTCTCGATGGAGCGCTATGGCGCGCCGTACTTCACCGTTTACCGGCCCGACTTGCTCGCCGTGCTGGCGGCTGCCCTGCAGCGAGCAAAGCCAGGCGCGCTGCATCTCGATGCGCGCTGCCGCGCCTTCGTGCAGGAGGACGACAGCGTCACGCTCGAGCTCGAGCGCGGGACGACGGTCCGCGGCGATGCGCTGATCGGCGCGGACGGCGTGCACTCGCGCATCCGCCAGACGCTGTTCGGCGCCGACCGGCCGGAATTCACCGGCGTCATTGCCTGGCGCGGCATCGTGCCGATGGCGCGGCTGCCCGCGCACATGGCGCGCAGGGTCGGCTCCAACTGGGTCGGACCCGGCGGCCACGTCGTGCATTACCCGCTGCGGGCGGGCGAGCTGATGAACTTCGTCGGTGCGCTCGAGCGCGCCGACTGGCGCGTGGAGTCGTGGAGCGCCCGCGGCTCGCAGGAGGAGCTGGCCGCCGATTTCCACGGCTGGCACGAGGATATCCAGGCATTTATCGGAGCCATCGAGAGCCCGTATAAATGGGCGCTGATGGTGCGGCCGCCGCTTGAGCGCTGGTCGGTGGGCCGTGTCACGCTGCTCGGAGACGCGGCACATTCCATGCTCCCATTCCTCGCACAAGGCGCGGTGATGGCGATCGAGGACGGCTATGTGCTGGCGCGCTGCCTCGCAGGCGACACGGTGGAGGCGGGACTGCAGCGCTACGAGGCGGCGCGGCGCGAGCGCACGCGCCGCACGGTGGAGGGCTCGGCCGCCAATATCCATCGCTTTCACAACCGCCTGCTTGCCGACCCTGAGGAGGGGCGCCGCTTCATCGACCGCGAGTGGGCGAGCCAGCGTATTGCCGACCGCTACGAATGGCTGTTCCGCTACGACGCCACCACGGTGCCCATTTGACGCTCCGACTGCTGATCAGCATCGTTGCGCTCGCCGCCCAGGCGGTCTTTGCGCAGGGCTATCCCGCGAAGCCGATCCATCTCATCGTGCCGTTCCCGCCCGGCGGACCGACCGACATTGTCGGTCGCCTGGTCGGGCACAAGCTCTCCGAGGGTCTTGGCCAGCCGGTGGTCGTCGAGAACCGTGCCGGTGCCGGCGGCACGGTCGGCTCCAGCGCAGCGGCAAAAGCCCCGCCCGATGGCTACACGCTCCTCTACGGCAGCACGAGCACCCTGGCGATCGCGCCCGCGTTGTATCGGGACCTGACGTATGACCCGCGCAGCGCCTTCGCGCCGATCAGCCTGGTGTCGCGCGGCGCGATCATTGCCGCGATCAACGCACAGGTGCCGGCACGCACGCTGCAGGAGTTCATCGCGCTCGCGAAGAAAACCCCCGGTAAGCTGTCCTACGCATCGGCGGGCAGCGGCACGCCGCCGCATCTCGCCGCTGAGCTCTTCAAGAGCATTGCCGGCGTGGACCTCTTGCACGTGCCGTACAAAGGCGGTGCACCTGCGATCAATGATCTCGTCGGCGGGCAGGTCCAGGCAATCTTCGAAGGCGAGGTCGTGCTGCTGCCGCACATCAAATCCGGGCGGGTTCGCGCCCTCGCCATCACCGGCACCAAGCGCGAGGCGGAGCTGCCCGACGTGCCGACCTTTGCGGAAGCCGGGCTGCCCAAGTACGACGCCTATTTCTGGAGCGGGCTCGTGGCCCCGGCCGGCACGCCGGCGCCAGTGATCGAAAAGCTGAACAGCGTGCTGGTACAGGCGCTCAATGCACCCGATGCACGCGAAGCGCTAAGGCGCCAGGGGCTCGAGCCTGCCGGCACGACGGCGCAGCAGTTCGCCGCGTTCATTTCCGGCGAAGTCGAGCGCTGGGGAGAAGTGGTGAAGGCATCGGGCGCAAAGCTCGACTGACAGCCTTTCCGGCATAATCCGCGGCACACAATGGAGGGGAACATGAACCAGATGGCTGTCGCACCAGGTTCCCGATCGCTCGTGCCGCTCGCCGGACGCATCCTGATCGGTGCAATCTTTCTGAATGCCGGCCTGCGCAAGGTGCTCGGCTTCGCCGGCACGGTCGGCTACATGACGAAGCTCGGTTTCCCCGCGCCGGAGGTCGCCGCGGTGCTCGCGATCATGATCGAAGTGGGCGGCTCGATCCTGCTGATCATCGGCTGGAAGACACGCTGGGTCGCGTGGCTGCTCGCGCTCTTCGTCCTGATCGCGGCGTTCGCAGCCCACCGCTTCTGGCAGTTCGACGCGACGCAGTACGCCAACCAGATGAGCCACTTCATGAAGAACCTGGCGATCATCGGCGGGCTGCTGTTCGTCGCGACGTTCGGTCCGGGCAGCGCCTCGGTCGACAAGGTTTGACGGCAAGGTCCGACGCCTCGCTGATCGCCGCGCTCGAGCGGGCGAATATCCACCCGCTCTGGGATCGCTATAAGCGCATCACCCCGGCCGCGCCGCAGCCAAAGGATGCGCCGCTGCACTGGCGCTGGCGCGATATCGAGCCGTTCACCGCGCGCGCGGCCGAGGAAGTCGCCATCGAGGACGTCGAGCGACGCGCGCTGATCCTCGCCAATCCGGCGTTTGGCGGCGAGACGATCACCACCCACAATCTGATCGGCGCCTTCACCGTCCTCGAGCCCGGCGACAAGGCCGTGCCGCATCGCCACAGCGCCGCAGCGATCCGCTTTTCCACGCGCGCCGAAGGTGCCGTGACCATCGTGAACGGCCGGCGCTGCGAAATGAAGGAAGGCGACCTCGTGCTGACACCGCCGATGTGCTGGCACGGCCATATCAACGAGAGCGCACGGCGCACCGTGTGGTTCGATGCGGCCAACATGCCGGCGATCTGCATGCTCGATGCGAGTTTCTTCGAGCCGGGCACGCGCCAGGCCGAGCGTTTTTGGGAGGTCGGCACCGAAGGCTCGAACGAATACCGCTTCCCGGGCGACGAGGCGCGGCGCTCGCTTGCAGCGGCGCCGCGTGCGGCCGATGGTTCGCGCAGCCACCGCTACACCAAAAACGGCAGCTCGGTCATGCCGACACTGGATCTCTATCTCAAGCGCATCGACGAGCCCACGCGCCGCATGCGCTCCACCTGGAATGCGATCTGCCTCGTGGTCTCCGGCGAGGGCCGCTCGTCGGTCGGCGACAAGGTGTTCGAGTGGTCGCGCCACGACGTCTTCACCGTTCCGCACTGGACCTGGGCGGCGCACGAACCGCGTGGCCACGCGGAGCTCTTCATGGTGACCGACCGCGCGATTTACGAACGTCTGGATTTACTGCGCGAAGAAGTAGCATGAAAGGCCAAGGGACGTGATCGGCAGGCCGGTCCTGCGGGTCGAGGACCAGCGCTTTCTGACCGGCAACGGCAGCTTCATCGAAGATTTGTCGTTTCCCGGGGAGCTGCATTGCGCCATCGTGCGCTCGCCGCATGCGCATGCCCGCATCGTCGCCGTACGAATCCCCGACGGCGTGCTCGCACTGACTGGTGAAGACATGGCGCGCGGCGGGGTCGGCGCGATGCGTTGCGGCTGGGCGCTGCCCGGCATGGTCGAGCCGCCGCGTTATGCGCTCGCGCGCGGCACCGTGCGACATGTGGGCGAGCCGGTGGCGGCGGTCTTTGCCGACTCGCGCAGCGCTGCGGAAGACGCGGCCGAGCGCATCGACGTCGATTACGAGCCGCTGCCACTCATCAGTGGCGAGAAGGCCTTTACTTGGCAGCGCGGCGACCGCGCCGCGGTTGATGCAGCCTTTGCACGTGCGCCGCGCCGCGTGCAGCTCGAGTTGGTGAATAACCGGCTGTGCGGCGCGGCGATCGAAACCCGCGGCGCGCTCGCCACAGGCGACACTCTCTACTGCGGCACCCAGGCGCCGCACCACATCCGCCGCTACGTCTGCGAGGAGCTCGGCATCGACGAAGGCGACCTGCGCGTCGTCTCGCGCGACATGGGGGGCGGCTTCGGTTACAAGGGCAAGCACTATCCGGAGGAGACCCTGCTCGTCTGGGCGTCGCGGCGGCTGCGGCGGCCGGTGCGATGGATCGCACGGCGCACCGAGTCGTTTCTCTCCGACACGCAGGGACGCGACCATGTGACGCGCGCCGAGCTCGCGCTCGACAATGAGGGGCAGTTTCTCGCGCTGCGCGTGCATACGCGCGCCGATCTTGGCGCCTATGTCTCGAGCTTCGGCGCTGCTATTCCCGGCCCGATCTACAGCGCGCTACTGGCCGGCGTCTATAAGACGCCCGCGGTCTACGTGGAGGTCACCGGTATTTTCAGCAACACCGTGCCGACCGACGCCTATCGCGGCGCCGGCCGCCCGGAAGCCTGCTATGTGCTCGAGCGCCTGGCGGACCAGGCGGCGCGCGAGCTCGGCATCGATCGCGCCGAAATCCGGCGGCGCAACCTCATCCCGGCGAGCGCCATGCCGTACAAGACGCCGGTCGGCCCGACCTACGACTGCGGCGATTTCCCGAAGCTCCTGGAGCGCGCGCTCGAAATCTCGGGCTATGCGAAGAAGCGAGCGCCGGGACGCGGCATCGGCATCGCCTGCTACGTTGAATCCTCCGGCGTCGCGCCGTCGCGCCTTGCCGGAGCCATGGGCGCACGGGTCGGTTTCTACGAATCCGCGCAACTGCGCGTGGCGCCCGACGGCGGCATTACCGCGTACCTCGGCACGCACAGCCACGGGCAGGGCCATGCGACGACGTATGCGCAGATCATCGCTCGCCAGCTCGGCGTGCCGCTCGAGCGCATCCGCGTGGTCGAAGGCGATACCGCTGCCGTGCCCGTCGGCACCGGGACGTTCGGCTCGCGCTCGATCGCGGTCGGCGGCTCGGCGCTGCAGGCGGCCGGGGCCAAGATAATCGCGAAGGGCAAGCGCATCGCTGCTCATCTGCTGGAGGCGGCCGAGCGCGATCTCGAGTTTTGCGACGGCGCGTTCAGCGTGACGGGCACCGACCGGCGCGTGAGTTTCGAGGCCGTAGCGCGCGCGGCCTACGTGCCGCACAACTACCCGCTCGGCGAGCTCGAGCCGGGCCTCGACGAGAACGCGTTCTACGATCCGCCGAATTTCGCCTTTTCGAATGGCGTGCATATCTGCGAAGTCGAGGTGGATCGCGATACCGGCGCCATCAAGATCCTCGGTTACTGGGCCGTCGACGACATCGGCACGGTGATCAATCCGATGATCGTGCACGGGCAGCTGCACGGCGGGGTGGTGCAGGGGCTGGGACAGGCGCTCAGCGAGCGCACCGCATATGACGATGGCCAGCTCCAATCTGCCTCGTTCATGGACTATGCGCTGCCGCGCGCGGGTGATGTGCCGTTCTTCATCTGCGAGCTGGACGAAAGCCAGCCCTGCACGCACAACCCGCTCGGCGCCAAAGGCTGCGGCGAGTCCGGGGCGATCGCGGCGCCCGCGGCCGTCATCAGCGCGATCCTTGATGCGCTTGCCTCCTACGGCGTGCGCGACCTGGAAATGCCGGCTACGCCCCATCGCATTTGGAAGGCGATGCAGCACGCCGGAACTTCAGGCGCGCCATAATGCGCGCATGATCCAGGGTGCGTTTCGCGCGCAGGAGGTGAACCCAGCGAAGCTGGCGCAGCTCTATCGGCGCGAGTTTCAGCTCTGCCAGGTGCGCCAAGGCGAGACCATCGCCGTGGTGAGCGATCTCGCGACCCGGCGCGAATACATCCAGGCCGCCTTTGCGGCCGCCGATGAGCTCGGCGCGGACATCTATGAGCTTTGCGTCAACTCGCTGCCGTCATGGACCAAGGTCGGTGTCCCGACGATCGGCCAGTG
>Ga0070741_10011618_pt1 | contig 16190 bp, 12 predicted proteins | sample Coa_R1_4_FD_66440 | JGI IMG/M metagenome (GOLD analysis project Ga0070741, IMG submission 66440) | Surface soil microbial communities from Centralia Pennsylvania, which are recovering from an underground coalmine fire - Coalmine... | ecosystem: Environmental > Terrestrial > Soil > Unclassified ...
CGATGGATGTTTTCGATCTCGACCGTGGCGTCGTCCACCAGGATGCCCACGGCCAGTGCGAGGCCACCGAGCGTCATGACGTTCGTAGTCTGGTGCAGCAGGTTCAGGATCGCCAGCGAGGTGAGAATCGAGAGCGGAATCGAGATGCAGACTACGATGGTCGAGCGCCAGCTTCCCAGGAACAGCAGGATCATCAACGCCGTGAGCAGCGCGGCGAGCGTGGCTTCCTTCAGCACCCCGGTAATCGCCGCGCGTACGAATACGGACTGATCGAACAGCGTGCTGATCTTCAGCGACGGCGGCAGCGTGGAGCGGATGCGCGGCAGCACGCTCTTGATGCGATCCACGATGTCGAGCGTGGACGCGCCGCCGTTCTTGAGAACGGTGAGCAGCGACCCGCGGCTGCCGTTGTGGCGCACGATATTCGTCTGTATCGCGTAGCCGTCGCGCACGTGACCGATGTCGCGCAGGTAGATGGTGGCGCCGTTGACCTGCTTCACCGGCAGGTTGTTGAAAGCTTCGATAACCTCCGGCTCGCTGTTTAGCCGGACCGTATATTCGTGCGTGCCAATACGCGCCAGGCCGGCCGGGACAATCAGGTTCTGCGTGTTGATCGTGTTGACGATGTCCATGGGCGAGAGGCCCTTGGCGTAGAGCGCCTTCGGATCCAGATCGACGCTGATCTGGCGCGGACGTCCGCCGTACGGCAGGGGAAAGCTCGCGCCCTGCACCGTCGCCATCTGAGTGCGGATGGCGTTGTAGCCGAGATCGTAGATCGCCTGCTCGTTCAGGCTGTCGCTGGATAGGCCCAATTGCAGGATCGGCACCGCGGAGGCGTTGTAGCGGAGGATCGACGGCGGGGTCGTGCCCACCGGCATGGTCCTCAGCGAGGACGACGTGCTGGCGTTCAACTGCGCCACCGCCGCCTCGATCTTGGCCGTGGGGTGAAAGAAGAGCTTGATGATGCCTAGGCCCGGCAGTGACTGCGACTCGATGTGCTCGACGTCGTTAACCGTCGTTGTGATGCCCCGTTCGCTGCGAATGGTGATGACTTCCGACATCTCTTCGGAAGAAATGCCGTTGTATGCCCAGACCACGCTGACGACGGGAATGTCGATCTCCGGAAATATGTCGGTTGGCATGCGGGTAATGGCAACGACGCCGAGCAGAACGATCAGCATGGACATCACCACGAAGGTATAGGGCCGGCGCAGAGCCAGGCGGACGATCCACATGGGTTACCGTCCATTCTAGCCGGTGGCGGATAATGGAACGTCACCCATGCTTTATCTCACCGATTCCGTGCAAAAGGAGTTACATCGGCTGTTTCAGGAAGGCCACAGCGGACGGATGGACCCGCGGGTCGCCGGCGAACGCCTGGTCACCATGTGTCCGGAGTTCATGGGAGGTTATCTTCTGCTCGAAGAGGCTTGCACGCAAGCGGGCGATCGCAACGCCGCGGAAACCTGGCTCTGGAAGGCTTGCGAAAACATCCCGACGGGACCGCTGCCTCATCTGCTGCTGATTTCTCATCTGCGCGAGACTCATCCTGACAGCGTCCTGTCTCGAAATGTGATCGAAATGGCGGCCTGGAAGCTTGCGCTTGGGGACAAGGTTTCGCCTGTCATACAGGAGTACTTCCGGGAGCAGGCTGCCGATTCGAAGCTCGATTTCGCGGACCCGGACACATATGGAATGCTGGCGACGGCCATGGAAATCGAGCGGCAGAAGAAACAACAGAACGAACCGCCGGAGGTAATCGAAAAGCTTCTCCCGCATCAGCTTTTCACCGATCTTCAACGCTCCGCCGACTCCGTGGTGGATTCCGAGTTGCTTGATGCCTTCCAGGCAAATGCGCCGCGCTCGATACCGATCCTTCACGCCGCGATTCGCGGCTGGGCGCGGTTCGGGTTCGGAACCGAAGCTGCGATCTGCATGACTGCGGCGGTGCTTGGAGAAATCGGCTCGACCGAGCATCTTCCCGATCTGATCGAACTCTCGCAAGGCTCCCAGCCTCCGCTGTTCCTGCACGTTCATTGGGCCATCTATCGCATCCTGCAGCGATTTCCCGATGCGGGGCTGGAGGTGCTGCGGCGTCTCATGCCGCTGGCCCAGGTCGGCACCCGTTGCGCCATCGCGGAGCATTTATCGCTGATTGGCGACCCTCCCGGTATTGCTTCGGCTTTTCGCGAACTCCTCGAGGGATTTCCCGGATTTGCGAAGGAGGCCGATGCGGCCTACCTTTTGCTGAATGTTCTGGAAGGATTGCGGGAATGCGGGGACGAGGAAGTCGTCGACGAACTGGCGCGTCGTTATCTGCCAATGCTCAGTCGCGACGGCCGTAAGTGGATCCGGCAGTTCGATGAAGATGATGAGGAATTCATGCCGATGCTCATGGGCGCGGGGATCGATGAGCTGAGCATAGAAGACGTTTGTCTGGAACGCGCGCTGATGGAAGACGGCGATGAGGATGAGGACGATCTCGACGACGAACTTGACGACGAACTTGAGGACGAAGACGCCGAGCCAGAACAGATCCATCGTCCGCTGCGGCCCGGCCGCAACGATCCCTGCTGGTGCGGCAGCGGCAAGAAGTATAAGAAGTGCCATCTCGACGGCGACGAGGCAGCGGACCGGGAGGCAGCGGAGCCTGCGGGCGACGAGCCACCGCCCCCGGTGTTCGCGGATCCCGCGGGCAAGGAACTAGTCCCGGAACTGCTGGACAGCATACCGAATTCCGCCTCGTTGCAGGCGTTCGAGAAATATTTCGGGAACGATCCCGAGAGCATCATCGACGATGCGGATCAGAAGGTGCTATTCATCCAATGGCTCCTATTCGATTTCCGCCTGCCGTCGAGCGGGCGCACGCCGGTGGAAGAGTTTCTGCAACGCCGCTCCCGAAACCTGTCCCAGGCCCACCGCCTCAAACTGGAGGCCTGGCGGGATTCGCGACTCGCGCTCGTCGAAGTACAGCGGATCGATGCAGGCCGCGGCATCGAAGTCAAAGATCTGCTCGCGGGTGGCGTTTACTTTATCCACGATGCCACCGGTTCGCGGGAGGCGGTGATTTCGGATTGCATTCTCAGCCGCATCGAGCGGAACGGCGATCGCTACGAATTTAGCGGCAACGGACTGAACGTGACGCGTGAGATCCTGCCGGATTTTCTGGAGTGGATGGAGACGGAGCGCCGTAAAAAGAAGCAGTCGGCACCCGACTTCCTGACCGCCAACAGCCATCGTCTGCACCGGGTGCTGCGCGAATTGCACGCGGACCGGCTGGACTCGTTACAGATCGTCGACGCCGAGGGCCGTCCACTGGATGATTTGAAGCGTGCCGCCACGGCGGCTCCGGCCGGGCCGGCGGCTAAGGACATTCCCACCAATGTGGAACGCGAGCTTATCGGGCAATTCAAGCAGCAGCACTATGCCAACTGGCTGGACGAATCTTTGCCCGCGCTGGAAGGTAAAACTCCCCGCGAAGCCGCGCGTACGCGTCAGGGACGCCAGGCGCTGAACGAACTCCTGCGCTCGATGGAGAACGATGAAGAGCGCTGCCGCAAACGGGGCGAAGCAGCTTACGATTTTTCCAGCGTGCGCCGCGAACTCGGCCTCTAGGCGTGGCGCAGACGCTCGTGCCTGCCGGGGCCCCGACTCCTCCGGGCGCTTGCTTTTCGGGCGCCGCAAACGCCCGGATGAAGCTCGACGCGGCAGAGACGCCTCGGAGTTCAAAGACACGAGGGACCAGAGCAGAGGTACATTAGAATGTATCCATGCAGGTTCGGGGTCTGTTGGCGCTCGTGTCGGTCCTGTACGTGTGCTCCGCGCCTGCCCGGCAGCTTCCTTCCAACTGCGGCACTCATCCCCTGAAACTTCAGGAAGAGATGTTTCTCCATCGCCAGTCGATGCGCAAACATGCGGCCGCCCGCACCGCATTCGCGCCGCGGGATGCGTCCGCCACGCAGGACGTCGGCAACATCGCGGTGCTCGACGGCGGGGACGGAGTGGTCGTCAACCGCAATCAGTTCGACCTTGACCAGCGAACACTTTCTTTTCTACCTGCCAACGCCGCCGTCTCCGCCTATCGATACGAGCTTGGCGACCCCTCGTATGATGCCGCCGCGGCCGCTGCCGGTGCCACGCTCACGCTAGGCGACGACGATTCCCAGGTGGTGCCGCTGCCGTTCGCGTTTCCGTTCTTCGGCGCCGTCTATCAACAGATCTACGTCAACTCAGACGGCAATCTCACGTTCACCATCCCGGACTCCGCCGCCAGCGACCGGTCGCTCGGGCGCATGGCCGGAGGACCGCCGCGGATCGGCGTCCTGCTGGACGATCTCGACCCCACCCGCGCCGGCAGCAGCGGCGGCGTGCGCGTGCTCTCCGAGGATCGACGCCTGGTGGTGACTTGGGACCACGTGCCCGAGTATTCGGACTTCGGTCTGGGACTGCGCCAGACGTTTCAAGCGCGTCTCTATCCTGACGGCCATATTGAGATCGGCTACAACGGCATTTCCGCCAGTTCGGCGGTGGTAGGAATTGGGCCCGGCGCTTTGCGCGGTCCGAGTAACGTGATCTCCTTCCTCGGCAATCCTTCGGGCATCTATACCTCCCTTGTGGCCGAACGGTTCAGCAACATGGTCGATATCGACCTGGAAGCCGCCGCGCAGAAGTTCTATCAGACCCACGACGACGCGTATGACTATCTGGCCTTCTACAACAATATGGGCATCCCGGCCGGCCCGAGTTCCGTGTCGTGGGAAGAGACAGTGCGCAACCATCGCAGCGGCTACGGCGACAGGCAGGTGGACGTAGGCGCCCAGTTCGGCTCGCGCACGCGCCTGCAGGCCGCGCTAAATATGGGCTCGCTGAGCCAGTTTCCACTCGACCCGAAAGGCAAAGTCCCCGCGCGCGTGCCCACTGGCGATACGCCGGTAACGATCCTGGCGCACGAAACCGGGCACCTCTTCCTCGCCTACGCCAGCATTCGGGATCCAAACGATCCGAATGCGCGGCCCATGCTCGGGTACGAGTTAGCCCACTGGGTCTTCAATTTCAACTCCGACGCGTCGCTCCTGGAAGGCAATCGCATCAGCGACGGCGGCTCCGCCCGGCCCGAGTTCACTACGGTCGGCACCGTGGAAGGGTATTCGCCGCTCGATCAATACCTGATGGGCTTTATTCCGCCCGAGCAGGTGGAGCCCGGCTATCCCTTCGGCATGTACCTGGTGACGGGTGTGCCGCCGTTCTTCAATACGCGCCTGCCGCAAGTGGGAGTCGTCTTCGATGGTCTGCGCCGCGATGTTCATATCGGCGAACTGATTCAGGCGGAGGGACGGCGCACGCCCGATTCGACGGTCTCGCAGCGCAATTTCCGGTTCGCGATCGTGCTGATCACAGCCGCGAACACGAGCGCGGCGGCCGCCGAGGTCGCGCAACTTGAAACTTACCGCATCGCGTTCGAGAGCTTCTATCAACAGGCCACGGGCAACCATGCGTTTGCCGACACGTCTCTGCGCCGCAGCGTGCGGCTTTCGCCGGCGCCGGCATCGGGCGTTATCGCCGGACAGAGCGCTCCTGCTACGATTTCCTTGGACAGCGCGCCTGGGTCACCGTTGGTGCTGAATCTGGCGACGCAAAACGGTGTGGCTCGGGTGCCGGCCTCGGTGACGATCGCCGCCGGAGCGACGAGCGCGAGCTTCACGATCGCGGGCCTGCGCGCGGGGGTCGAAGAGGTGTCCGCGACTCCTTCCGACAATCGCTACGAAACCGCGTATGCGCGCGTGCAGGTCGCGCCCACGGCGGCGCTGCAAATCGTTACGGTGTCGGGAGACGGCCAGAGCGTCTCCGTCGCGGCGCCGCTACCGCAGCCCATCGTCGTGCGGGTAACGGACCTCAACGAACTTCCGTATCCCGGCGTGCGCGTACAGGCATCGGCGTCGGCGGGCGGATCCGTCACGCCCGACGTCGCCATGACGGATGCCGCCGGCCAGGCGAGCTTCCGCTGGACTCCCGGAACGGTGGCGAGTCCGCAGTTGCTCGTCACCCTCCAGGGCGCGCCGGACGCCGCAGCCGCGGTGGTTTCGGCTTCCGGACCGAAAGTGAAGGCTGCTGCCCTTCTGAATTCGGCCTCCCTGGTGGCGGGCGCCGCGCCGGGCATGCTGGCCTCGATCTGGGGTGAGAATCTCGGCGGTACCAGCGCTACCGTAACGCTCGACGGCCGTATTGTGATGGTGCTGGGAGGCGACGACACGCGGCTCGATCTCTACATCCCTCCTGAGGTTCCGCTGGGTCCGGCGAACCTGGTGATCACGAACAAGCTCGGGGCGTCGGACCCGGTCCCGGTGAATGTCACCGCAGTCTCGCCGGGCATCTATTCCGACGGCCTTGACCATCCCGTGCGCACGGGCGATGTAATCACGATCCTGGGGACTGGATTCGGTCTGCATCCCGAGTCGGCGCAGGTGGTGATTGGTGGCGTGCCTGTGAACGTGCTACCGAACGCGCCGGCGCAGCCATTGACGCCGGGCATCGTGCAGCTGACCGCACGGGTTCCCGATGGCTTGGCCACAGGGCCGCAGACGCTCTACGTGACGGTAGAGGACGTGAAAAGCAACGACGTGCAGATTGGAGTGGAGTGATGCTTTCTTGGTTATGGTCGGATCCGTTGCCGGTGGGCGCCAAGGCCCCCGAATTTACACTGCAGGATGAATCGGGACACGCAGTCTCGCTCGCGACCCTGCGGGGCCGGAATGTGGTGCTGGTTTTTTATCCGGGCGACGATACGTCCGTCTGCACCAGGCAGCTCTGCGATTTTCGCGATCATTGGAAGCAGGCGGCGGGAAAGAATACCGTAGTCTACGGCGTGAATCCCTGGAGCGCGGCCAGCCACATCAAGTTTCGCGACAAATTCCACTTCCCGTTTCCTCTACTTGTGGACGAGGGCCAGAAAGTGGCATCTCTTTACCACGCCAACGGCCTGATCATTAAACGCACGGTGTACCTGATCGGTCCGGACGGCGTGATCCGGTTCGCGCGCCGCGGCGTGCCGTCACCGGAAGAAGTGCTGGCAGCCGCTGCGAAGTAGGCATGAGCCGCCGATGCGGTAAGAGTCCCTCAACCAGAAGCGGCGGCATCGGCCGCTAAAATCGATACGGTCGGTGTTCCGAAACATTCTCGTTTGAAGCGGCCGCCGATGAACGCAAATGAACGCCGATTAAGTTCCAGGTGGCAGCCACGGCGATGAGCGCAACCGATCCTTTCATCCCATGGCCATCGTTCAGCCCCTCCGCAGGTATTCGTCCTGCTTCGTGAGCCAGTCGATGCGAATGGGGCTGAAAATATCGAGGTCGAGCGTGTCTTCCAGCGCGACCGCCTGATGCGGTACGTTCGAGGGGATGTGCAGGACCTCGCCCGTGTGTACTACGACGCGCTTGCCCTCCAGTTCGAACTCCAGCGCTCCTTCGAGGATGTAGGTGATTTGCTCGCTTTCGTGCTGATGCCGGGGCACGATCCCTCCCTTGGCGATGAAGACCTGCGCGACCATCGCCTTCTCGCCGGTGATGATCTTGCGCGCGATCGTCGGGCTGAGGACCTCCTTCGGGATCGCGTCCCAGACGAAATGCTCCATTCGGTATCCCTCCAGGCGCTATTGTACCCGCGAGGGGCGCTCCCTCTGTCAGGAGATCAGGCGCTTGCGTACGGCGTACAGAATCAGGTCCGGAATGCTGTGCAGGCCCAACTTCTGCAGAATGTGGCCGCGATGCGTCTCCACCGTCGTTAGGCCGATGTTCAACAGGCTGGCTACCTCTTTGTTCGCGCGGCCTTCGGCCAGCAGTTGCAGGATTTCGCGTTCGCGGTCAGTGAGGAGATCGTAACTGTCTTCCAGACCCAGAGACTCGAGTTCCTGCACGTAGTCTTCCTGCAGCATGCGGCTGATTTTGCGGCTCAGGAACGACCGGCCCTGCGATACCGCGCGGATCGCCGCGATCACGTCGGCCTGCGGGGAATCTTTAAGAAGGTAGCCTTTGGCGCCGGCTTTGAGACTCCGCAGGACATAACTTTCGTCCTGATGCATGCTCAGGATCACGACGCTGGTGCGCGGGCACGATGCCAGGATCCGCCGGGTCGCTTCGATGCCGTTCATGCCAGGCATCGCTACGTCCATCACCACCACGTCCGGGGAATGCTCTTCGGCGAGCTGTACGCTCTCGCGTCCGTCGGCGGCTTCGGCGACGACGGCCATATCCGGCTGGCGTTCGAGCAGCGCGCGCATGCCCTCGCGCACGACCGTATGATCGTCAGCCAGCAGAATGCGAATGGACACGATGTCCGTTTCCTCCTGCCAGTTCCACCAGCGGCAGTTCCGCGGTCACAACAGTGCCCCGTCCGGGATGCGATTCGACATCCAGCTTACCGCCCAGCCTGCGGACGCGTTCCTCCATGCCGATCATACCCAGGCCGCGGACCTGACTGGGCTCGAAGCCGATACCGTCGTCCTGCACGCTGAAGCGCACGCGATCGGTCTCGTTCTTCACCACCACCCGCACGGTGCGCGCGCCGGCGTGACGCACTGAATTGTTCAGCGATTCCTGCACGAGGCGATAGATGCACGTCTTGTGCTCGTCGGGAAGCTCATCGGCCGCTTCGTCGGCCGAAACGAAGATGCTGAGCCCGGTGCGTTTGCTGACCTCACGGCCGTGCCACTTCAGTGCCGGCACCAGGCCCAGGTCATCGAGCATGGACGGGCGCAGCAGCAGGGCGAGATCGCGGACCGTGTTCACGGTCTTTTCGGCCAGCCCGCGAATGGAGGCGATGCGCGTCTGGACTTCAGCCGTGTCGCGCGCGGCGCCGGCGTTTTCAGCCTCCATGAAAATAGCCGAGAGCGACTGACCCACCTCGTCGTGGAGCTCGCGCGCGATCTTGCGGCGCTCATTCTCCTGGGCGCGCACGAGACTGGCGGAAAGCTGCTCGAGCTCCGATCGTGCTCGCACATTTTCCTCCAGGCGGCGCTCGAGTTCATGCTCCATGCGCAGCGTGTAAAGACCCGTTACCGCGGCAAGCGCGAGGCCGCCCAGCAGCGTAATAGCGAAGGTGGCGAGGAGCGACCAGCGCAGGTGCTCGGAGGAAAGCGCCTGTCGCTCCTCGGCGCGGGTCAGACCGCGCTCGTTGATGGCGGCGATCCGGTCGGCGATCTGCAGCATTGTGGTGCGCCGCGGCACCAGTTCGTTATAGAAGAAAGAGAAGCGCAGGCGGGTGCGTTGTTCCGGTGTCCAGGCTGCGGTAGCGTAGAGGACCTTCCAATAGGACGAGATTTCCGCCCGCAGCGCGCGGAAGTGCTCCTTCTCCTCCCGATCGAGCGAGCGCGCATAGGCATCGAGGGCGGCATCGGCTTCGCGTTCCAGGTTGGCAAGGCGGACGCGCTGCGAATCGGCGCTGGGGGCATCAGGCGAAAGCAGGAAATCGCGCACATAAGTGCCTGAGAGATAGATCTGGGCGCGGATCTGGTCGAGATCGCGGGTGCGCTCCAGAAACGATTGCCGGGTGCCGGCTTCATCTCTCAATACGCCATTCAGGATGAAAATCGTACCCGCGCCGGCGGCCAGAATAAAGATCAGGAGGCCGCCGAATCCAGAGCAAAGGACCAAAAAAGGGCGCGGACGACGCGGTGCTTTGGCCGCATCGCGCGCCAAAATGGGAGGTCCTGCCATCTGACTCACAGTGTATTCGATGGTGGGTTTCCGCCGAATCCTGTCGCGACAGGATACCCCTTGCGCGACGACAGAAGCGACAATAATATGAAGAAAGGGAACATTCTCTTATGACCAATTTTCGCGAGTTCATGGGTGTCATCTCGATTGCGGCTTTGTGCGGCTTAGGCGCCGGCTGCGCAAAAAAGGCAGCGTCGACTCCGCCTCCTCCGCCACCGGCGGCTACAACGTCTGCCGCGGCGACGAATACGACTCCGGCTCCAGAGCGCCCGTCGCGCCCTGCCGCCACCTCTTCGACGCCGGCTGAAGCTCCGCGTCCGCGTTATCCGGATGCCCAGACACGTGCGCATATCGACGAGCTTCTGGCCCGGATTCAGGATGCGTATTTCGATTACGACCGGCACAACCTGCGTCCCGATGCGTTGAAAACGCTGGAAGCCGATTCCAAGGAACTCGGGGAGATCATCCGCCAGTATCCCGATTTCAAGCTGAAGGTGGAGGGGTATTGCGACGAGCGCGGCTCGGCGGAGTACAATCTGGCGCTGGGCGACCGTCGCGCGGCCGCAGCTAAGGAATACCTGGTTTCGATGGGCATTCCGGGCAATCAGATGGAGTTGGCCAGCCTGGGCAAAGAGCAGCAGGTCTGCCAGGACCACAACGAAGAGTGCTGGCAAAAGAATCGCCGGGCCCACATCGTCGCGATGGCGAAGCCGTAAGGATCGAGGCTATTTTGCGGGCGCGGTTTGTTTAGATTGATGTAGCTCGACGGACCGCGCCTTCAACCGGTCGCCGGCACGCACGCCGACGATCGTGGCCTGAGGTTTGAGACCCCCGACTTTGCCGTTCAGGATGGATTGTCCGGCGGCCGAGTCCTGAAAAGCCTCAAAGGCCAAGGTGTTTCCCCCCTCGTCGAGATTGAGCAGCGTGCCATCGGAGGTCAGCAGCATGAAGGCCTTCGTGTCGGCAGTCAGCGCGCAGCTGGCATTTGAATAGCGGCTGGCGTGGTCCGGAGTGCGCGGCAGAACCGCTTTCCCCCGTTCCGACTTCACTGTCCCCGGTGCGACTTGAATGCCATCCGCACTGCCCTCCGCGGGTTTCTGTGGCTCCTTGATCGTGGCCAGCTCGGCTACCGGTGCCGAGCGCAAGTTATCCACGCTGCGATTCTTGCAGCCCGCATCCAGAAGCACGCCGGACCACTGAGTTGGAGCTTTTGGTTCGGTTTGCGCCGCCAGAGTGCCAAGCAAGAGAACGGGAATGGCGATCACCCTCATAAAGACCTGCCTGTATCGTTGATGTCTCGCGCGACGATCGCGATTCGCATACCTCCCGACGCCCTGTTGCAAGTCTCACAACTTAGCGTAAGAGAATCGACTCGCGGGATTTGGAGACGATATGATAGGGACTTGGCGCGGGAAAACGGGGAAACTAAGAGCGGAGGGAGAAAACTGCCTTCGTGGCTGCCGCAGGCGGCCGGATATACGCTGTCGATCGCATGTCTGGCGTGGGTTCTGCACGGTTACGATTTGCACGAAGTCGAGGCAGCCGTCAAGGATCTCGATTGGGGATGGGTGGCTCTCTGCGTAATTTTCGACCTGCTCGTCTACGTGTGCCACGGGTGGCGTTGGACGATTGTACTCAGTCCTATTCAGAAGTTGCCTCTGTGGCGTACGGTACAAGCCATCTATATCGGGCTGTTCGCCAACGAAGTGCTGCCCCTGCGCACGGGAGAACTGATCCGCTGCTACCTGCTGGCCCACTGGAACGGCCTGTACATGTCCATTGTGCTGGCGTCGGCTGCCATCGAGCGGCTGATGGACGGCGTGTGGATGGTTTTGGCTTTCTTGATCACCGCCAATTTTCTGAAGCTCCCGGCAGGGATCGTCGATGTCGTGCGGATCCTTTCCGTGGTGCTGGCGCTCGCGCTGGCAGCCCTGCTGTTCGTCGTTTTTCATAAGCAACATGCGCATGCGGTAGTGAAGGAGAGCCGTTGGGCGGCAACCCTACGCCACGTCGTGGACGGCCTGCACCTGATGGGCAACTGGCGCACGCTCGGAAAAGGGATGCTGGCGAGTCTGCTGTACCTGGTGCTGCAGATTTTTTCGCTTTGGGCGCTCATGAAAGCCTACCGGCTCGACCTTTCATTCTGGGCCGGTGCGGCTGTGATCGTGGTGGTGCGTTTCGGGACGGTCATACCGAACGCGCCCGGGAACCTGGGTTTATTTCAGGCGGTATGCACCGTGGCGCTCATGCTCTTCGACGTGGAGAAAGACGTGGCGAAGACCTTCTCTTTCCTGATGTTCATCGCGCTGACGCTGCCGCTGCTGATGGGCGGCGCGGTGGCCGTCGCGCTGACCGGGCTTAACCTCCACGAGATCCGCACGCGCGCGCGACGCGGTATCGAGGCGACCAGGCCGCTATAGCTTCATCCGGCATACTACGCCGACGTCATCGCAGTACCAGAGCATGCCTTCCCAAATCGTCATGCCGTGGGGCAGCGGGTCGGTATCGGCTAACTGGATCTTCTCCACCATCTGGCCGGTTTCGGGATCGTGCTTGAAAAATGCGTTCAGGTTCGAGTCGGTTGCCCAAAGATATTTTCCTTCCCATCCGATGCCGTGCGGTCGATTCGCGGCGGTCGGGAACTTGGTCTCCACCACCCAAGTCTCCGGATCGATGCGATAGATCTCGCGAGACGGAGGCACGGCGAACCACAGCTTCCCGTTTCGCCATTCCTGCCCGTGCGCGCCTGTCCCGAGCGCCTGACCGCCCAGCACCTCACCCTGTTGGAATCCACCCACGGATTGTCCCTTCTTTGGTGCGGCCGGATTCGCGGGGGGCCGTGGTCGCGATTTTGCGAGGGGACTCGACCTCGCCGGCGGGTCGCCCACCATCTTATAGATAACGCCCGCGCCCGGCGTGAAATGTTTGGAGATGGTCTTGCCGGTTTTGGCATCGACGCGGACAATTTCACGGCTGTAGGTGGAGCCGATCCAAAGCGTCTCGCCATCGCAGGTGATCCCGCTCGACCGATCCGTTTCGGTGGGGAAAGACCGGATTACCTTGCCATCCTGATACCGCACCAGGGCGGCCAGGCTTTCGGGGCCCTGATCCATGATCCACAAACCTTCGCGCGTGGCCTGCAGACCGTTCGGCTGATGCCCGGGAGAATCGAACATGACTTCGACTTTACCCGCGCGGCGGCCGGGGATTTTGTCCAGCCGCGCCGCCAGGGCGGTCGCACCGGGAGCGGCGGCAGCCATTGCCAGAAAATCTCTGCGCTTCATGCGTGATCCTTTCGTCGCGGATGACAGGCTATCACATCCCGGTCAAAAAATGCAGGCTGTGCAACCTTTGCATCGATAAGCGGGTGAGGCGGTCTTCGCGCGGCCGATCGCAGCGGCAGTACTCTGACGCGCGATTTGTCCGACCAGTCAAGCGTCAGGGGCACCCTCATCCAGCTTCTGTGCGTAGTTGGTCAGCGCCGGGACAAGGGCTGCGCCCCGATTTTCCGGGATCAGGGTCCCGCCGTGTAAGAGGATGACACTCGGCTTGGACCGTTTTGTATGAGCGGGCATGCGCGGAACGTCGAGAGACCAGTGCGTCGCCTCATGACCCGCAGCACGCAGGTGCTGTACCGACGCGGGGTCGGGTTAATGTCGATCAGAACGCGCATTAGCGCGCCAGGAGGAGTTCATGGGCCAGGCGGGCCGGGCCGCGAACGCGAGGGCTTCGCGAATGTCCTGCTCTTCCATGTAACGGAAATCTGCCGGCAATTCCGGAATTGCGCGACCGGCGGCGCGCGCTTCAAGGATCATTCAACCGTCACGCGCATTCCGCGAATGCAGGGTTTGCGCCATAGCGCTCGGGTGCATCTTATCCGCCGAAGTTCTCGCAGGATGTCATGCAGCGCCGCCGGTTATAATCTCGACGAGGAGAACCATTCCCATGAAACCAGCCGACTCCGGACTGTCCCGGAGAGATTTATTCCATAAAGCCGGAGCCGTAGCCGCAACCGGGATCACCATCGTGCGGCCTGAGGCGGTCCGCGGGTCACAGGCGAACTCGAAGATCTCGGTCGGCCTGATCGGGGTTGGCCATCGCGGGTCGTTCGACGCCGGCGTGTTCAACACCGACCCGCGCGCGCGCGTCACGGCCCTGTGCGACCTGTTCGACGACCGCATTGAGGCCGGTATCCAGAACATCAAGCTCAACAAGCCGGCCACGTACAAGGATTTTGAAAAGCTGCTCGCTTCACCTTCAATCGACGCCGTGCTCATCGCCACGCCGCCGTTCGAGCATCCGCGCATGCTCGAAGCGGCTGTCGAGGCGAAAAAGCATATTTATTGCGAAAAGCCGATGGGCGTGAATTTGGCGGGCGCGCAGCAGGTGATTCGCGCGGCGCGCAAGCACGATCCAAAGAAGGATCTCGCCGTCGGATTCCAGCAGCGCTACGGTCCGGTTTACCTCGAGGCTTATAAGCGGCTCCAGGGTGGCCAGATCGGGACGCTCTCAAACGCGCGCGGATTCTGGATCGCCAACGATCCGTTCACCCGGCGTCCGTATCCCGACCCGAAGACCGAAAAACTGCGGAACTGGTTCTGCTATCGAGACTACTCCGGTGATTTTATCGTCGAACAGGACTGCCACAATTTCGACGTGCTGCACTGGTTCATCGGCGCGCGGCCCATCAGCGCCGTCGGGATGGGAGGCACGAAGGTGCGCACGTCCATGGAAATCATGGATCATCTTACGCTGAGCTTTCAGTTTCCAAACAACATGCACGTGAATTTCGAGGCAAACCAGATCACGCCGCGCGGTTTCACGCGCGTGGGCGAGGAGTTCACGGGCACCACGGGCGTGCTGCTGACCTCTCGCAAAGAGATGGTGCACATCCGCGGGCCGCAGCCGCAGGACAGCGAGACCATCAAGTCGCCGCGGGATATTACGATGGACGGCATCGAGGCTTTTCTCACCCGCATCCAGACGGGGAAAGTGGAGAATGTCGGCGAGCGGTCGGCTATCAGCACCCTATTCGCAATCCTGGGGCGCACCGCGATTTACGAGAAGCGCGAAGCCACGTGGAAAGGCGAGTTCGGCGAAATCTGAGGCCGCCGACCGGCATAGGACAGCCGCGATTCGGGTAACAGCTCGATGGCGACCAGCCGTCCAGGGGCATATCCACCAGCCTCGTATACTTGGCCATGCCGCCCTCGCCGATCTTCTCCATCAACTCGATGGCCCGGCGCCCGTCGTCCCTGATCGTTCTATGATAATCGACATGATCAAGCTCTTCTTCCTGATATCTGTGTGCGGTGGTGTGCTGATGGCGCAGGACCGCACTCTGCACGTGATTGCCTTCGGCGCGCATCCAGACGATTGCGATATTCGCGCGGCGGGCACGGCGATGAAGTATGTCGCGCTGGGGCACAAAGTGAAGTTCGTGTCGGTAACGAATGGCGACGCCGGACATCAGTCGGAGGGCGGCGGCGCGCTGGCGAAGCGGCGGCGGGCCGAGGCGCAGGAATCGGCCAGGCGGTCGGGGATCGGCGAGTACGAGGTGCTCGATAATCACGATGGCGAACTGGTGCCGTCGCTGGCCGTGCGCGAGCAGGTCATCCGTGCCATCCGCAAGTGGAATGCGGATATTGTGCTGGCGCCGCGGCCCAACGATTACCATCCGGACCATCGATATACCGGGGTGCTGATCCAGGATGCGGCGTACATGGTGGTGGTGCCGAACATCTGCCCGGATACGCCGCCTCTGCGCAACAATCCGGCCTTTTTCTATTACGAGGACCACTTTCAGAAGCCCGCGCCGTTCCGTCCGGATGTGGCGATCGCGATCGACGACATCTGGCAGCGCAAGGTGGACGTGCTGGATTCGCACGTATCCCAGTTCTATGAATGGCTGCCGTGGGTGGATCACACGCTGGAATCGGTGCCGAAGGATCCGGCCGAGCGCAAGGCGTGGTTGAGCCGCACGCGCACTCCGCGGGTGTCGGCCGCGGTGCGGCAGGCGCTCGAAAAGTGGTACGGCGCCGAGCGCGGCCGCGCTGTCAAGGCGGCCGAGTCGTTCGAATTGTGCGAGTACGGTTATCAGCCTAAGGAAGAGGATCTGAAGCGGCTGTTCCCGATGCTCGGGAAATAGGGAATGTTCCGTCCGGAAGGTGTGAAAAAATTGGATCGGCTGCTGGTCGAGTCGCGCCGAACGCCTAATCCTGGTGGCCGTTTCGGAGTCAGCACTGCGCTGCAATGCGGGGACTGACGAGACATTTTCGCGCCGCATTTGCGCGGAAATGTTCCGTCTGGAAGGTGTGGAAAAATTGGATCGGCTGCTGGTCGAGTGGCGCGGAACGGCAAATCCTGGTGGCGGCGTTTTGGCGTCAGCACTGCGCTGCAATGCGGGGACTGACGAGACATTTTCGCGCCGCATTTGCGCGGAAATGTTCCGTCTGTCCCCGTATTGCCCCGAAACGCCAATCC
>Ga0070741_10011620_pt1 | contig 16189 bp, 5 predicted proteins | sample Coa_R1_4_FD_66440 | JGI IMG/M metagenome (GOLD analysis project Ga0070741, IMG submission 66440) | Surface soil microbial communities from Centralia Pennsylvania, which are recovering from an underground coalmine fire - Coalmine... | ecosystem: Environmental > Terrestrial > Soil > Unclassified ...
CGAACTGATCAACTTCCAACTGGAGAAATTAGGGCGCGTATTGACCGAGGACCGTCAGAAGGAACTGGAGGCCATTCGCAATGAGTGGCGAGAGGGACACGACGCGACCATCCTCGTCCGTATCGAGGCGATGAAGCAGCGCGATGATTGGCGGCTAGTCGCTGCGGATGTGCGAGCCAAATTGCTTCGCTTCGAGGCCAGTTTGGTGCTGAGCGTCGACCGAGGTGTGGCAAAGGCGCGCGAACTCGCGGATGAAGCCGTGCGGCTTGATCCAGCTGCCAACACCGAGGTGCTGCGTGGCCTAATTGAGTACCACGAAAGCGGGCTTCAGCATGCGTTGCAGCTTCTGTCCGAGCCTCGCACTCTTGATGGTTGGAATCTCCGGTTAGCGTTGCTCGGAGAGACCGGAGAATGGCCGGCAGTGCTTGCCGAATTTGCCCGGATCCCACCCTCCTTCACTCCGAACGCGGAAACAAAACGACTCCGCGCGTTGGCGCTGACCTTTTGCGGTCGCCTCGACGACGCGCGGACGGAGATAGGCGTTGCTCTGACCGAATCGCCAAACTGGTTCACCGTCCGTTACGCCGCCGCCATTATTGACTACTTTGCGAGCCTTTCGCCTGCGCTCATTCCGCACGCATCCAAAGGATGGCCTGCGCCGATCGACACCACCATGGTGCGTACCGATGCGACGGCGCTCGCCGCGCTGCGTCGCGCGGAAGCTGTTTTCACCGATCTGCTGAAGGCTAATGCGACAGATATCACGACGCGCCGGGTCATCGAGGGCTGGCGGCTCGCTTCATTGGCAAATCATCTTGAGCGCAAAGATGAAGCCCAGAGATATTGCGCCGAACTACTTACCCGCGACTGCCGCAATCCGATCGCGCTCGCGTGGGCATCTGCGCGCGGCTACAAAATGGATCTGCGTGCCGGCATCGATGCGCTCTTCGCTGAAGTTTGCGGGCAAAACCCATGACTGCACACGTAACCCAACTTTTCACCCTGCTGCTCGGACAAGGAGACGCTGCCCGACTTGCCGACGCCGTCAAGCGAGCAGAGGAGCGAATGAAGGCTGCTGGGGAAAATGATTTGTGGTATTTCTGGCGGGGCCAGTCGCTGCTTTTGCTCGGCGACACCGAGCAGGCATCGGAGCTGGTATCAAAAATCTCGGACGAGAATCGAGCTACAGTTCTGGACATACAAATCAAACGTGCGGCCGCGGCAAAGACCGGTGATTCCGGGCCACTGATCGCTGCGCTTGAACAGCGCTCCACGAAAACAAGCGATCCACTTCATCTGTTCGAATTGTGCGAAGCCTATTATGCGGTGCAACGCTGGGATGCTATCACGAAGCATGCACTCACGCTCGTCCGAGATATTGGCACAGCTCCCGCACTTCGTCTCGGAATCGAGGCAGCACATCGTACTGACAATTTTGATTTGTGCCTTGCGTTATTAGAAGGCCGTGAATCGCTGTTTCCGGATGGTAAGCTTCCAGCCGATCTCCGGCGCGTTCGCGTCGACGCTTTGTGTAAGCAAGGAAACCCAGACCGTGCGGTAGCAGACGCCGAAGCTCTGGCCCGCGAGACCGGAGACTCGCGCGACATCATGACTGTCGTGGCCGTACGGCTGCAAAGCGCCGATCCCAAAGGAGCGGTGGTGGCCGCGAGGCAATTACTGGACCGTGAGGATGTCACCGCGGAATCGCATCTGCGATTGGCCTACTCTCTTCAAATAGAAGACAAGGCCGCAGCTGTAGCGCATCTCGAACGCGCTTTGGCCAAGCCAAAAGATTCTCCTCAATTCCTCGCCTCGGCAATGGATTTGGTCTTCAGGCTCAATCGCGAGGACAAACTGGCGGCCTTACAGCCGGCTTTCGCCAAAGCCGCTATGGAGGGAGGGCCGATTCAAATGGCCGGCCCAGATCGGCTTTTGGAGCTTTTGCGCGACGGAGCCGAGCAACGCCAGAATGCCGAAAATCTCTATCGCGTCGGGAAGATCCCTCTCCATCTCGCCGTTGAAATAGTCGGCGGGACGTTTGCACAAATTTATTACAGCCGGTTTCATCCCATTGGAGACCCATCATGGCCGGCATCATCACCGCTATATATCATACACGGCGGCCGGGCCGCTGCCCGGAATCCTCATTCCGTTAATCGACTGTATGCCGATACATCAAGTCTCCTGCTGGCTACAGAACTCGACTTACTCGACGCAATCGAGAAGGCTTTCGCACCGATTTATCTTCCGCACAGCATTGTTCCTGCGCTGTATCGTCAAATTGACGAGGCGCAGGTGCATCAACCTACCAAATTAGAGGAGGCCAATATAATCATTTCCCTCCTGCAGCGGAACCTGTTACACACAGGTACGCCTCTGCCGGTTGGCCAGAAACCAGCCTCCCTGAATCGACCCACCGAGGCTTGGCTGTCGTTGCTCGCCGCTGCTCGCTCAGCCGGCGGGTTTGTGGTAGATTATCTACCTGTGACGGTAGGCTTTCCGCCGCAACCAGTGGAGCTGTTGGACGAGGAAGCGAGCTCAGTGATCGGGATAAGCAGCATCCTGCAAAGTTTGATAGAAGATGCGAAGCTAACGGCCGAACAAAACACCAAAGCGCGACAGAGACTACTTTCTTTTGCGAGTGGCCCGTCACGACATCTCGCCGCAGGGGTTCCGTTGTATATCCACGGCAACATCGTCGAGCTCCTGGCAGGGGCAGGAATCTTAGAGATCTTGGCGCAACATTACCGTGTCATCCTTGAACACGATGAGCGACAGCGGATCGAGGCGCTTGTGGCGCAAGAGGCAAATAACTCCGTACTCCGTGAGAGAATCCACGGGTTATTGGAACGCATACAACGTGGCATCGGTAAGACTTGGATGCTATTGCCCGAAACCAAAACGGACGAATCATTTTCGACCCGACTGGAGTCGAAGTGCCTTGGTGAATTGATGCTGGCAGCAGAACCGATTGAGTGCGCCTATGTTTGGATCGATGACCGATTTCTAAACGCCTTCAGCAGTTGTGGAAAAAATCCGATTATTACGCTCGTCGACGTACTCAAGGAATTGCGCTCGCGAGGTTTGATCGACTTAGATGCACTCACCGCGCGACGGCACCGGATTCGCTCCGCGAATTTGCGCTTCCTGCCGCTCGATGCTGAAGAGATCATTTTCTTGCTCTCTAAGGCCACTATTCGCGATCGGGACGTTGTTGAAACTCCGGAGTTGACGGTTCTCCGCCAATACACCGCAGCCTGCCTTTCCGAACGTGGCCAACTACAACTTCCCCCAGTAGCGGAAGGTCTGCCCAACCCGCAGGGCGAACTCGCGCTCTTGCCGGCCCATCTCGAAATGACCCGCGAAGCGCTCGCGAACCTTTGGCGAGATGTCACGGCGGAGAACGTGCGTGAAATTGAAGCGCGCGCCGACTGGGTGCTTCACGGATTGTGGTGCGACCCCGCTGCGCTGGCTTGGGTGGTAGGAAACCGTAATGATGTTCCGAACGCCCTCTTCGGCTCCGCGCAGGCACAGCTCTACCTTCACGGTCTGGCACTGAAGGGAACGCGTCGGCAAAATGATCCGACCAAACTGCCCCCCCGGGCCCTGTACTTCAACTGGCTCGCCACCCGTCTCAGCCAGGACCACGAATCAATCGTCGCCACCGCTAAACACCTCACAGATATTTTTACTCACGAGAATTGGCCGCGTGTCGGAGGTGACCAAGGTCTCGTTAACATTCTGCTCGGGGATTTTCTCCACGACTTGCCACGGCCGCTTCATTTGGCTCTCAAGTTGCCTAAAGACACGCTGCGACGCTTCGGTATCGAATTTATTGACGCCGTGAATGTCGAAGGGCACTCGTTCGACGGAGCCGATCTCTGGGCGGCGGCTGAAGATGCAATGAGCGGAAGGTCAACGACTGTGCGCGCGCGTAATACAGATGCGATCTTCAAACTCCGCGTTTCGCATCGAGACAACCGGTATTTAATCGAACTAACGCAAGAGGGAGGCAACGCACATTTCACGTTGAGCGACCCTGCATTCGCGCTCCTCCAGAGGGATCGCGCCGCTCGCCGCACTGCGATCCTTTCGCACCAGGAATGGTTCGATTGCGACCGTCGAACCTTTGAAAAGGAGGCCCGTCGAATTGCCGACAACCCAAACCCGCGGGCTCGTTTTCGGAATTTGAAGCGGTGGAAACAGCGTTCTGCGGCATTCAATTACGCTTCGTTGGTGTACAAGCGCAACGAGCAGAAGGATGTCACATTATCGGATTTCCATCCACCTCCTGTGCACGGCTTGCTTTCCCATCTCCGGCTACCTGAATATCCCGGATCAGAATCGTTCGCCAAACTACTCGAGCGCTCCGCGCATATTCTCCTAGACGAGGTTGGCTTCGCGGACGCGTTTCGGCGACTGGCTTCTTTGCCGTGTCGGATGCCACCGAGCATGCATGCGGCATTCAAGCGTCAACCGGCAGAGTGGCGAGAAAAGTGGATTAATGAAGCGATACACGAATTCCTTTCACCGGTGTCCCGGACTCATCTCATCGCCTTTTTGGCGCAGACGAAGCCCGAACGCGCGATTGAGCTCCTGGAGCAGATTCCGACTAACGATGCGGACAAGAGTTGTGAGGCTTTTCAACTCATCCATTTCTGGACTATTGCTCGGATCGAGGAGTTGCCGGAGGTTGCCCCATGGCAGACCAATCTGCGTCTTTCGATCAGTTGGCTTCACGCTTCGCGGTTATTCAATATCCTCGCCCGCTCGAGCCCGGTCGAACCAGTTGCCGAATTTTTCGCGCGAGCAATCAAACCAACGACCCACGATGTATTTCGATCCGCGCGAAATATGGATACGGATGCGGCTCATCCTCTTCAGGTGCGCTTCCGTTCACTTTACGTCCACGCTCTCGCCGCGCTTCTTGCTCCGTCATCGTTCAGCGAGGAAGAGCAGGCGCGGGTGACGGCGGTATTGCACAAGCTGTGCTTTGTCACGAAGAACGACAAAACGCTTCCACACCCCGACCTAATGCTGCCTGCGGATTGGCGCCGCAATAGCACCGGCAGTTATTTGCAGGGCGATCTGGCCGAAATGCTGCACCCTTGGCTCGGCGAAGACGCTTCGTTACTTTCCACGGAGTTCCTAACAACGCTGCTGAAGACCTCGGTCGGTTATCTCCGAGAGTCGGTCACGAAATATCCTGAGGACTGGCGAATCCTATCTGTCGTATTGGGCGTTGTGCAAACGCCGACCGAATTTCACCCCGAATTGATCAGCCTTTTGAATCAGCCAGGAATTACGGACTTGGTCGAGCTGGACTACGAAGTGAGAAAAGCCGCGCTAGTCTTCCTCAGCAATCAGGCCGGGTACTTTCCGGAGGTCCGGCGCCAATTTGGCGACCAGCTCATCGCGCTGACTCGCCGCTTGAACTCGGTGGGGGTCAGCGGAGCTGCGCTAAGAGATGACGTGACCCTCGTGATGGAGTGCGCTCACGCACTCGCGTTTGCCGAGCCTACACCCCAAGAAGCCGGGCGGGAGTTTACCCGTCTGATGCTAATGATCGTTGACTCGTGGCCAGCAAGCCGCGTTGAGTATTGGAACGTCTTGCGTGGACTCACTGCTCGCCTAAGCCCTTCCGTTGCCGTTGAACTCTGGCCACTCGTGTTTGAGCTGAGGAAAAAAAGCCCCGCTCTAAATGCTCAACCAGTCAATGCCTAACTCGTGACAGGCGAACTCGTATGCTATACTCCGACTGTCGCGCTAGCTAACAATGATGCCCTCCTCAAGCGCCAGTTGCCGCTTACTACTGTCTGTCGGCTGCAGAGAAGGACTCTTTCGTTCATACGCATGTCCGTTGCAGCGCAATAAGAATCTGAATTTTAGCCAAAGGTACACATTACAAGCATCCCAAGCAGCCGCCGATTAAAAAAACAGTAGACGTGGGACCGGTGAACCGGCATGCAATATTCAAGTTTTCTACCATGCCCGAAATAGCCCTCCTCAGGAAGCAAGTGCTTGCCTTGGTCTGCAAAGCAGTCGGCGAAAAAAACGCTAATTTCCGCGATGAGGATCAATTTTTGGCGATCAAGCATTTAGTTAAAGCTCAAGGTCCTCTTTTGGTGGTCGAACGCACCGGGTGGGGGAAAAGCCTCGTGTATTTTATCGCCGCAAGGATGTTACGTACCGCTAATCCTAAGAAAGGCCCTGCTCTTTTGATCTCTCCTCTTCTGTCCCTAATGCGTAATCAATTGGAAGCGGCTATCCGGATGGGTATTGTTGCTGAAACGATTAATTCCTCACTTTCTGCAGACAAGATCGAGGAGGTCATTAATAGCATAATAAAGAAGAACAATGTCGATGTTCTTCTAATTTCACCGGAAAGGCTCGATAATTCAGATTTCATTGACCGGGTGCTATCGAAAATAGCGCCTATTGTGCCTCTATTCGTGGTCGACGAAGCTCATTGTATGTCTGATTGGGGTCACGACTTCAGGCCAGACTACCAACGAATTCGGCGTATTCTTTCTTTCTTGCCGCCAACAGTACCGCTGCTTGCAACCACCGCGACAGCAAATGACCGGGTTGTGAAAGACTTGGAGAAAATGATACCTGGCAAACTGCATTTAATCCGCGGCAGCTTAGCTCGGCCGAAGCTTCGGCTCCAAACAATAGCGTTACCCCGCTCTGCAGAAAGGCTTGCTTGGTTAGCGGACACAATCCCAACGCTCCCAGGAAGCGGTATCATTTATGTACTCACGAGGCGTCACGCCAAGTTGATAACCGGGTGGCTTCGTACACGCGGGATTGAGGCTGCCGCTTACGTAGGTGGAAGCCGTGATGAGGCAGAGCCTGAAAATGAAAACGGTGCAAGGATTGAGTCTCGTGAAAAAATCGAACAGAAACTGTTGAACAATGAGCTAAAAGTTGTGGTCGCGACTGTTGCTCTCGGCATGGGATTCGACAAGGCAGACTTGCGCTTTGTAATTCATTTTGGTCGCCCCGGATCTACCGTCACGTATTATCAGCAAGTCGGGCGCGCTGGCCGGGACGGCAATGGAGCCATCGGAGTTTTGCTCAGTGGGGCTGAAGATGAATCTATCACCGATTATTTCATCGATAGTGCATTCCCAACACGTGCGGAAGTTGAAGATGTCATAAACGCTCTGGATCAAGCCGCATTTGGATTGAGCGAATACGAACTATTGCACCTCTTGAATTTATCACCCCACCGGCTCAAACAAACCCTCAAGCTGTTATCCATCGAAGACCCAAATCCAATCGTCAAAGCCGGGACCAAATGGCAGCGTACGACTCAAGACCTGTCTCAGGAATTCTGGCAACGTATCGCGCGGCTCACTACTCGTCGCAAACAAGAGCAAGCTGAAATTCGCACTTATGCTATCCATAAAGGATGCCTCATGCAATTTCTGCAACAAGCGCTTGACGATCCTCACGCGGCACCATGCGGGATATGTGCCAATTGCGCACCTCGAAGTGCCTTGCTAAGCGAACCTGAGGAGAAAACCGTATCACTGGCGCGCGATTTTTTACGGAAGGAATTTATCCCGATTACTGTCCGCAAGAAACTACCGGCAAAATCGAAAATGCCAGTTTATGGCTGGAGTTTTACCGAAATACCTGAGGAATATCGGGCAGAAGTGGGATGGGCGCTCGCGTGGTATCGGTTCGGAGCGATAGGCGCCTTGGTTCAGGAGCAGAGGTATTGTGAAACACCACGTTACGATGATAGACTGGGAGATGCTGTCGCAGAAATGATTAGGAAAAAATTTCTCATCAAAGGATGTTATGTTACTTGCATTCCATCATTAGGAAATCCACGGCTTGTTCCCGAGCTGGCACAGCGCGTTTCCGCCAATTTGAAATTCCCCTTCTTTTCAGTAATTTCAAAGGTTAAACAGACCAAGCCACAAAAAGAAATGCTCAACTCACAGCAGCAGGTGCAAAACTTAGATGGCGCATTCACGGTAGAGTTACCCAAGGAGTTAGAAAACAAACCAGTCATTTTGGTGGACGATATCTGCAATTCAGGTTGGACATTCGCTATCTGTGCGATCCTCCTACGCAAAAGCGGCTCTGGTCCCGTATATCCAGTTGCCCTTGCTAGAAGCTAGTTATCATGCTCACTCTCAAGGCAGATGCGCGGCAAGTATCCGATGACTGCAAGGCAACTTTGTTGCTTTGCCATGAATTTGGCGAAGGGCATCTGCACGGTGACGCCAAACCACTGTCTACGTGGGAATATGGTCAACTTGTTAGATTTCTCCAAGAACTCGGAGTTCGCCCCGCAGCCATTCTCCATGCAGAGACTGCAGAACCAATCTTAAATAAATTGCCAAGTGAATTGCCTGCGAGCCGCGTCGTTAGCCTGCTCGCCAGGGGATTGAGTCTATCCTTGGCAATGGAAACTTGGCGGAGCAGAGGCATCTGGGTAATTAGTCGTGCTGATCCAGACTATCCTTCCCGCCTTAAAGAGAGGTTTAGATTGGACGCGCCACCGGTTTTGTTTGGAGTAGGTACACCAGTGTTTCTGGATCACGGCGGTTTCGGGGTATTTGGATCGCGCAATGCCGATGACGAAGGATTGTGCTTCGCTTCTGACATCGGATCTCGGTGTGCGTGTGAAGGGATTACTATTCTTTCGGGTTGTGCGCGTGGAGTTGATTGGGCCGCGATGAGTGGCTGTCTAGAAAATGGAGGCAGGGCCATCGGAGTCATTGCTGAACGGTTGGACCGAGCTGCAATCTCCGCACAATATCGAGCATACATTCGCGAGGAGAAGCTCGTATTGATATCAATGTTTGCTCCGGAGGCGCCATTCTTAGCTGGACACGCTAAAGGTCGCGATAAATATACTTACGCACTTTCCGATCATGCACTAGTAGTTAGTTCAGAAAGAGATAAAGGCGGCACTTGGGCCGGCGCTACGGAGCAAATGAAACGTTTAAAACACGTCCCTGTCTATATACGCAGTGAAGGCCATCTGCCTGCTGGAAATATTGCGCTGCTTTCAATGGGCGGATACCCATTCCCGGCTACAGAAAAAATCTCCTCATTAGCCGCGTTCCTAGGTGGAAAAAAAGACGTATCTGCACAAAAATTTGATTTTCCACCGACAACTACGATACACTCGGTTCAACAAGAGGAAATTTTTCCGGATGTGGCGATAACTTCGCAAACTGTTACCAAAGCAAAAAAGAAGGGCCGCGCTCGCTCGAAATCTGTGAATACCCTAAACCCGTCCGATGCGCTCGCACAATTCGCGCTAAAATTGATCGCCGAGAATGCGGGCGATAAAGCCATTCCCGAGGATGCTGCCAAAATCCTCGGCGTTTCAACAGAACAGGTAATTACTTGGTTATCTAAAAAAGCAACATAACTTCGGCACGCCAGTTCGCGAGACGTACACACTGCGGTCAAGAGAACAACGCCTTGCACAATTGCCTTATAGGACGACTCTGAATTAATTCGTATTTGCAACGCTCCGTTACGGATAAAAGGGAGCATTGACCGTCCTGACATGCTAGAAAAGGTATGCCCGGAAGCGAGCTTTTCGCTCTGGACAGGCTCCAAACCGGCTCCGGCCATACGTAACCGTCGCTTACGCTAAACAGCCCCAGAATCCATGACTAACATCAGACTCTTTGTTGGAATGCGCGTTGGAAATTTCGACATTTTACACAACCTTATGGAACTGTGCCCGTTATTTTACTCGGCGAGATATAGTGCGAGACCAGGTATTCACTTTCCGGCAGCGGATTCTGCGTATTCAAAATTGCACGTCCAGGTGCTAGTTGCAACTCATAGACCGAGCCATTTGGCCCAGCAAACCCTCTGCCCACGTTGAGATCGGTGGTAACTGAAATAGCCGAGTAGATGCAATGCCAACGAAGGCACTGCGAGAAAGCCTCTTAAGCGAAAAGTCATAGTCACGTCTCTTTGCCGAAAAAAATAGCTACCTCGGCCCCGGCTGCCGCTGAATGAGTCGATTCGTGGCTTCAGTTCGCTTGATCAAGTTACCCATTAGTTCCGCGCCAACGGTCAGCACTTGGTTAATTGGACTAACCCGAAGAGAGCGCATAGGAACTTCTGCGAACCGATTTCCGCTCAACGTCAAAACGGTAACGCTCACTGCATCGCCATCGGGCCGAGCGGTCGAAACGGCCGGCACGCCCATGGATAGGGTTTTGGCGCCCTCCAATAACCTGCGAATGATGTTTCCGACGTGGACGTCAGGAAGGTCCCAAACGATGACCTTACCGGAATGATTTGCGTAACGAGCAGTGCCATCATCGTAAGCGGCAAGCACGTCAGCTCCTTTCTCCATCGGCACTCGGATAACGACGCCTTTAATCTGTGTGGACTCATCCGACTTCGGATGAACCCCAATCCGACGAAGCGTCGCCCAGCTCCACAGCAACACTCGTGTCCCAGTGTTCGGATCAACGGTGATCCGCAAAAGCAATTCTGAGGCCCGCGCCCGGTCATTCTTACGCAAGCACGCAGCAGCGTCCGTCAGGTATGTCCATGCACTCGCTTCGCGCGGAATGTCGTCACGATCCGTTACGCTCAAAAGCTCATCGAGCGATTGATCGGCAAAAAGCAAATCGATGAAATGAGCGACATCGGGCATGGTTAATCGAACTCGTATTTGACGCCCAAAAAGTCCAAGGCCGCAGCGACGTTGGCAACGATTTGTTCCTTCTTTGGCGTGTCGATGGTCTCTCGATCAAATGGCGGCTTCCATGTTCTGATCGCGCTGACGGAAACCAGCAGCTCTTTTTCCCCGGTCAGCATTTCTCCTGGTATCACCAGCTCTCGTGCGTCCTCAAAATAATGAAGGTTGAACGGATTTCGCATCCAGAGCGAAAACCCCTGGTCGCTCTGGACGCGGTTGGAACTGATTTTTGAAAACGCCACTAGTGAGGATAAATGATCGTTGTTTTCGCGGTATTCACTGCGTCTTTGATGATGATCCTGGTAATGTTTGGATTCTGCATCAAGATCGGCTTCTCAACAGTGAGCCAAACACTGCCAGGGCTGGAGCCCCCTGCAAAAGCAGTTACATCTCCCGACGCTCCTCTAGCAAAGTCTGCTGAGGCCGCACGCCATGCATCGATTCCAGCTCCCTGCGCCTCCAACGCTTGGCCTACGGGAGTCATTTCCAACGTGGTGCCGCCAGTTGCCTTAGCAAAGGCTTCCGCCGCTGCCTTGTTGGCTCCCTGGCGTCCCGACCAGAACACCGCGTCACCCGCTGTTGTCTCTGCGGCCGTGAAACTAGCAGGCGCAGTCTCTGCCAGTCCAGCTTGAAAACCACCTAACGTTGGACCGGCAAGTGCCAAACCACGCGCGATTACCACTTGTCCCATCAATGAGCCGCGCCCATATGGGCTTTGCAGATTCATTTCGGATTGAAGAATGAAATTGTCTAATTTGCTTCCGTAAGGCGTAAGCGGCTCTCGAACCGTCGTGAAATTATGGTAAGCGTCAATCGGATGCGCGACCATCGAGGCGAAGCCAGCAAGTGTATTCCCAAGTCCTCGGAGGAATGCTTCTGCGCCCTCCACATCCCAGAATCCCGGGTCATGGACTGCGGCAATCGAACCGGTGATGTTTGGGTCCGGAGGGTCGTACCAGTTTGCGCCGCTGCCAAAGTAATCGAGCGAAAAGCCCAACTTATTGTTATTAAAATTGCTGGCACACCGCCCATCGGGATCGAAATGGTTTACCGGATCGCCATCGCAAAAATCATACAGGTTCATGCTGGCAACGTGTCCGAGCGGGTCAGCGGAGAGGAATCGCCCCGAGGTCGGTTCGTAATACCGCGCGCCGAGCCAGTAGAAGCCGGTCGAGTCGATGACGTGGCCGCGCCAGCCGATAACGGAGGCCATTTGCGCTGCATTGGTAAGCGGTGATACGACATTTCCAGGCAGGGGTCCATAGGCTCCGACCCTGCTGGAATTCCAACTAACAACCCCGCTCGCCACGGTAGCCAGTCCATTACCATAATAATCGTTGATAATGCCAGTGGCCGCGCCCCCGGAATTCGAAATCACCGCCTCGAGGCCGCCCGTGCCCTGCAATCCGCCATAGCGCTCGTTCAGGTCCGGCCCGTACACCTTATACACAGCGGCACCATTGACCGTTACGCCGAACTCCAAAAATTCCACCTGAGGATCGTATTCCGAGATAATGACCGTCGGGCTGCCGGAATTTTGATTGTTAACCACTGTCTGCTGTGAGGTCACAAGGCGCCGCCCCAAGCCATCGTACGCCGCGGACCAATTATAGCCATTGTTCGACGCGTCTCGCTGCGAAATTTTAATAACCCTACCCTGCGCATCCCAGGCCAATGCCTGGATCGTGCCGTTAGCCCAAGTGCGCTTGATGACGTTGCCATCGGAGTCGTAGAACTCGGTCACGGCGCCTAGCTGTTCGGCGGGATTGGCCGCGGGCGTGGTAAAATTCTTGCTGGACGTTGTGGTGAAAAGCCCGCTGCCGTCCACGGCGTTGGCCTGGAGTGTGTGCGGGCCGGCGGCGAGATCGAGGTTCATGGACCAATTACCGTTGGAAGGAATAGCGGAACCCTGCGCAGCACCATCGACAAAAATGTTCACCTTGGCCGCATCGGTCTCCGTGCCGGCGGCCGGCGGCACGGTGGTCTGGCCGGAAAGGGTGAGCTGGGTGTCGGTGGCGACCTGGCCGAGCGCGTTGGGAGCTGACGTGAACTCCCAAGAGGCAGGTGAGCCGGTGCCGATTTTGGCGTCGGTGCGCACGCCGATGCCAGGGGTGCCGCCGTCGAAGACGTAGTTCAGGGCATTCGCGACATTGGGCTGCGGCGAGAACCCTTCGCTCACGAGCTGGCCGCGGCTGTTATAAGAATAATTGCGGGTCTCGTTCCAACCGTCGGCCCGGCCCACGGCATAAACGTCGATGGTGCCGTCGGTCCGGTAATGCATGCTGTCGATGAAGGCCGTGACGGCATTGACCGTGGAGGTCTCGTGGGTCACGCGGCCGAGAAGATCGCGCGAATCGATCGTGAGGGCGCGGAACGGATTGGTGCGGCCGGTGAGGAGGCCGTTGTCGCCGTAAGTGAAGCCATAGTTGAGTGTGGTGACGCCAGAGCCCATATTGCCGGGAGCGGCGACATTGGTGAGCAGGCCGTCGGCGCGGTGGGTGTAGACAAAGAGCGGATTGGACGGGCTGGAGAGCGAGGAGGTGGCCTCATTGAGCGAGGCGCGCCGGCCAGCTGCATCCCAAGCCTGCGCGATATTCGCCAGGCCCGTGCCGCCCGCGGTGACCGTCTCGGTCAGCGCTTGGCTGTAGCCATCGAACGTGCGGGTGACATTGGTATCGGGGCCGGCGACATTGCCGGAGGTTTGGGTAACGACTTTCAGATTGCCGCGATTGTCATAGGTGTAGCCGGTGGTGCTGTTGACCTGGGGGAGCGTACCGCCAGTAATATCGGCGGTTGTCACCGTGGCTAAGCGCAGGAAATTGTCATAAGCGTATGTTACGGAATTGCGCGGCCCCGTCTTCGTATAGAGCAGACCGACAAAAGGGCTGCCAGTTTGATAATAAGTGTAGGTGTAATTGCGAGTGCTTTGGGAACCGGAATAAAGACTTTCATTGGTAATACGGCCGGCGGAGTCGTAAATCCGCGACTGTGTCAGCTTGCCATCGGGCATAATCTGGCTGATCAAGTTGCCAGCAGGATCAGGGTTGAACTGGGTCAAGGCGCCGTCCGGTGAAGTCTTTGAGGTCCGTTGATTGAGGGCATTGTAACCATAGCTTGTCGCCTGACCGAGAGCGTCGGTTATGGTAACGAGATTTCCGTTCAAGTCGAAAGCCTGCGTGGTGTAAGTCTTGTCGGTGAACGTGGTGAGGACCGGGCGGTCGAGCGTGTCGGTATAGGTGGTGTGTGAGATTGCGCCAGCCGTGCCTTCAACCACTTGGACAGAATTGTTATCTGTCGAATAATTGTAGTTTGTGATGCGGACAGGCGCCTGCGTGAGATTAGTAGTTGCGAAAACCTCAGTCAGAACCGGACGGCCAAGGCCGTCGGAGAAAGCGACGCTCGTCTGGCCGAGGGCATTTGTCGTAGCCACCACCTTGTCGCTGGCACCATAGGTGAAACTCATGATTTGCTGAGCGCTGCCAGCGATGGCGACGGGGCCGGTGGCAATCTTGACGCGATTCAGCCCATCGTAAGTGAAAGTGTGGACAAATCCGTCGGTGTCGGTGCGGCTAATAAGGTTGCCGCGGTGATCAAAAATACTGATCTCGGTGGCGAGCATGTTACCGAGCGAATCGGTCAACGTGCGGGTAATCTTTCGATTGGCATCATCATAAACAGTCGTCCAAGTGGCGCTATTGGAGAGAACTTGTTGGTAAAGGCGGCCATCACCATTGAGGTTGTAGCGCCACTTAAGGACAGAGTTATCAGGATTGGATTGGCTGCTCAGCTGGCCATCAGAAGTGTAAGTATAATTTGTGATGCCATTGATAGGGCTGGTGTATTGCGAAACTTTGCCGCCTGGCTCGTACTGCCAGGATTCGGTGCGGAGCGGCGCCGCAGACGTGTCTGAACCTGTGTAAACGCTCTGACCGGTACGCTCGTCGTCGGCATCATATGACATCGTGGTGACATTGCCATTTGGGTCCATCTGCCAGACCAGATTGCCAATAAAGTCGTAGACCGAATTGGTGATCGCCAGAGCAGATGCGGGCGCCGGCGGAGCGGTGACACCGGTGCCGTCTGCCTTTGCCTGGCTAAGCGCCACATCCATCTCTTCCGGACGACCGGCGCCATCGTAGTAACGCTGGACGGTATTGGCGGGGTTAGTGTGCGGGCCTGACGTAAGGCTCAGGTCGCCTTCGCTTGTGTAGGACATGGTCCAGATGCCGAGGGTGATACCGCTCTCATCCTTGAGGGTCTTGGATGTGGGGCGGCTCATCGCATCATAGGTATAGGTGGTGGTGCGTCCGTCCCCGTCCGTGATGATGTAAAGTTCATTGCGCGCCGTTGGTGTGTAATTGGCGACAACGGCCGGATCGCTCGTGCCAGTCTGGATGGTTTGCTGGGTCATGAACCCCGCAGAATTATACTGATAAGCCGTAACCGCTTGGTCAGAGGTGCCAGCGGCGATGGTTTTGGTCTGGATCAGACCATTGCTGAAGTTACCTCCTGAGACTGGATCAACATATGCGAGCTTATCGGTGCGAATGGCGGTGACGCCATCTTGAGCAATGGTGTCGATTTCGGTCGGCAGATAGCGATGATTGGATTGGCCGTCGCCATAGATAAATTTCGTGGTGATTCCGGACGGATCTAAAATTGTGAGCGGCAAGTTGAGGGTCAGATCGAACGTGGATTTGGTCTTGGCTGTGACACTGGAGCCATCGCCGACCAGGTCTCCAGTGACATCGGTCTCTGCGATATTGCCGTTGCCATCGTATTGATAATTCGTGGTGAGGCCGCGCTTGTCGACGACTTGCTTCAGGCTGTTGGGATAAGCTCCGGTGGAATTGTCGCCGGGCAAATACCAAGTCTGGTAGATGCTTTGTCCCTTTGCGTCCTTGATCTGCGTGATGAGGCCATTGCTGCCATAGTAATAGACCGTCTGGTGACTGTTGGCATCAGTGATCGTGGTCTGGCCAGGCGTGCTGTAATCGAAATCGTTCGTGAAGACGAGCGAAGCCGGATCGGACTGATCGGCCGTGGCCAGTTGCTGCACGACCCGGCCAGTTCCATCATAAAAATTCTGCAGGATGCGGCCGTCAGGAGTGCTTTTTTGGACTATGAGATGGGTGGAATTGCCATTATCATCGATACCATATTGGTAATCGGTCTCGCCGCCGTCGGGCAGGACCACCGAAGTCAGGTCCCCAAAAAAGTTGTAGGTGTAATTGACCGTGCGTTGATTGCCCACCGGGTCAGAGGTAGCCGTTGCCGTGAGGATATGCCCTTCACCATCGTACGTAAGACCAACCTGAGCGCCGTTGGAGGACTGGATTTGGCTTACCCGACCCCAGTCATTTGCGCTGGGATTTGTGCCGTAGCTGAATGTAAGTGTGTTAAGACGATTGTCCGCCCAGGTAATGAGGTACGGCCTTTCCCGGAGATAATTGATGCCACTGGAGGTAATCTGAAAATCCTTCACCA
>Ga0070741_10011621_pt1 | contig 16185 bp, 14 predicted proteins | sample Coa_R1_4_FD_66440 | JGI IMG/M metagenome (GOLD analysis project Ga0070741, IMG submission 66440) | Surface soil microbial communities from Centralia Pennsylvania, which are recovering from an underground coalmine fire - Coalmine... | ecosystem: Environmental > Terrestrial > Soil > Unclassified ...
CTGACCCGTGCGCGCTCACCCGCCGCGAGTCCGCTACCCGGGCACCTGCTCGCGGCCACCGGGGGCGCGGGGCACGCGGCGGTGATCGCCCTCCTGGCCGCCACTGCGGCCGGATTCGCGGCGGCCCTGCTCTGGCGGCCGCCGCGGACCGTCCTCGGGGCGGGCGGCTATCTCGCACTGATCCTGACCCTGCTGTTCACGCTGGCTCCGGCCACACGCTGGGGATACTTCGTGTACCCACTTGGCATCTGCTGCTGGCTGCTCCTCACGGAGCACACGGTGGATCCGGGCAACGGCGAATCCGGGTAACGGCGGGGGCGGGCCGAGCTTCGGCAGCAGGTTCGCGGACCAGACGTAGATCGTGTATCCGGGAATCCGATAGGTGCGGACCGGCGGGCCGAACGTGGACCGCGCCGCGGCCAGCAGCGCTGGGTTGACTGTTCTGTCCCTGATGGCGAGGAACCGGGCGTCGTAGCGGGCGGGATCGTAGGCGCGCGCCACCGTCTCCCAATCGCCCGGCACGATCTTGCCGTGGTTCACCTGCACCGAGTTGACCCGGATCCGGCCGCCGGTGTCGAGCGTGGTGCTGTTGGCGTCCCAGTAGTTGGCCAGCCCGTCGGTCAGCCCCTGTGTGGTTAGCGCCTGTCTGACCAGCCAGGCCGCCAGCGGCTGGTCCGCTGGCGGCGCAGACGGCCAGGTCGCGGCGTACCCGAGCGCGGCGAGGTACCCGCACCCGAGCGCGGCCAGCAGCGGGGTCAGGCGCGTCCTGAGCAGCGGCCTGGCGGTGAGCCGGCCCGCCAGAACGGCGCCGTACGGCATCACCGGAGCGATCTCGCGGGTCGCCGCGATGTCCAGCCCCATGCGGCTCACCAGGAAGGCGAGCAGGTTGAGCACGACGCCGAGTGCGAGCACCGGGACGATCACCTCTCCGGTACTGCCGAACCGGGCGAACGCGATCACCAGGCCGGCGATCACCAGCACGACGCCGGCCAGGTGCACGACCGCGAAGGCCAGGCTGAGTCCCTGCCCGGCGCTGAACACGTTCGCGCCGAAGACCTCCAGCACCGCCCGGACCGTCACCCAGGCGGACCGCGACAGCTGCCCGGGCGTTACCAGCCTCGTGCTGACCGGCTGAGACGAGTACCCGCCGGCCGCGCGGATACTCCAGCGCAGCAGCCAACCGAGCACGGCGGCGCCGCACCCCGCGGCGGCCAGCGCGATCTCATAACGCGGCGGTTTGCGCCAGCTGGGCAGCGCGCGCACCAGGCAGGCGATCACCAACGGCGCGATACCGGCGATCAGCACGAGCGAGTCGGCCACCAGCGCCCAGCCGAGGATCAGGCACACCCCGGCCGGGACGTACCAGCGCCGGGGCGCGCGGTCGATCAGCAGCCACGTCGCCAGCAGCGGCACCGCGGTACCGGCGTGAGCCGGGCCGAGCAACAGCGTGGAGGTGGCGCTGAGCTGCGGCGAGACGATGATCCCGGCCGCCAGTAGCGCGCGGGTGACCCCCTCGCGGCCGGTTGCCCGGCCTCGTGCGAGCAGCGCGGCGAGCAGCACGAGCAGCGTGTACGTCATCGCCCCGGCCGCGTGCACCACCCAGGGCCCGAGGCCCAGCACGAGCTCGATCAGCAGGTACTGCGGCAGCTCGGTGGTATAGAAGGAGACATCCGCCAGGCGCCAGCCGTGCAGCAGCACGTTCCCGTGCCGGATGTCCCAGGCTTCCAGGGCCATCGACGCGCCGTCGGCGTTGGTCGGCTGGAACGAGGATTGCCGCCAGTACAGGAAGAACAGCAGGCAGGTGGCGAGCAGCACGATGGCCCATATCGCCGCGCGCCTGGCATAACGGGCAGGGGCAGGATCCGCGCCCATGTCTGGCAAGGATAACGTCGTGGGGTGGACTTGCGGGTGAACGGCTGGCTGGTGATACCCGACAGCGAGTTGCGCGAGCGCTTTTCTCGTTCGTCCGGGCCTGGCGGCCAGTCGGTCAACACCGCGGACAGCAGGGTCGAGCTGTCGTTCGACGTCGAGAAGTCGACGGCGCTGCCCGGCTGGGCCAGGGACCGAGTCCTGGAACGGCTCGCCGGGCGGCTGGTCGACGGGGTGCTCACCGTGGCGGCGTCCGAGCAGCGCGGTCAGCTCGCCAACCGGCAGGCGGCCCGTGCCCGGCTCGCCGCGTTGCTCCGCGCCGCGGTCGCCCCACCCCGGCCGCCGCGCATCCCGACCCGGCCCGGCCGCGCGGCCAACGAGCGGCGCCTGGCGGACAAGCGCAGCCGCGCCGCGGTCAAGCGCGACCGCCGTTACGACAGCCGGAACGATTAACGTGCCGAACGGACGGGAGCGCGCACATCATCGAGCTGGCCGAGGCCTGCGATGCGTGCCGGCGCGTCAGTTGACCGCTAGCGGGCCCGGGCGATCCGCCGCCGCTCAATACCCGGGGGGGTATGCGGTCTGGTTTGTCCTGCTACGTGGGGTTGTGCTCCGTCGGTTCGCGTGGCTCGTTTCATGATCACGAAGGGTTCTACGTGCTATAGGCCACAAAACCCTTCGTGATCATGAACCATATACCCCTGAGGGGTATATGAGATCGCTTACTAGTTCGACTATCCTGCCTCGTGCTTGATGTTAGAGGAGACTGCGGATTATTGCGGACACTTACCCTCCCGGATCGGACCTTGTTGGCGAATTGCGCGCGCGGCCGTGCCGGCCGTCGGCAGGCCGCGGGGCGTGGCCGCGCGCTGCCTATGCCTGGAGTGCAGTGTGCGACTACTGGGATAGGAGCGCACCGCAGTCCCGTCTACAACGTGGACGATTTCCCCCTTGTGGAGGATCGACCCCCGTAACCAAGGGTCCCGTTACCACGAAGGGATAATCCGCCACGTTAACCGAAGCCTATCGAGCCGGCTGCTGACCCGCTGGGCTGGGCCAGCGACCCGGGCAAGCCCCGGAATAAGCCAGCAGAGTCCGGATCGGGGGGGTAACTGTCCGCAATCATTTCTCGGGTTGGTCGACGGCCTCGCTACAGTTCCGGGACGTTGACGACGATCGCTTCCTGGGTGGAGCGGGCGATCACCACGACCGCCTCGGTGTCGAGCGAGGGGTTCTCCTCCCGGTGCGGCACCTGCGGCGGGACCCAGACGTAGTCGCCAGGTCCCGTCTCCAGGCGGACCAGCTCCCCGCTGGCCGGATCCCGGAACACGAACACCGGGTTGCCGGAAACCACGTAGATCCCGGTCTCCGAATCGCCATGATGGTGGTCGCCTGACGACGTGCCCGCGGGCACCACGGTCCGGCCCATCCACAGCGCCCGCGCCCCGCACAGGTCGCCCGAGATCGCCGCGGACCGCCGCATTCCGCCGGTCTGTGCCGTATCGGACGATAGTGACTCGCCCCGGATGATCCGCAACACCGCTCAGTCCGCGCCAGAGCCGGCGGGCTCCAGCGTCAAGGACACCGAGTTGATGCACCAGCGCTGGTCGGTGGGTACGTCGTAGCCCTCGCCGGTGAACACGTGCCCCAGATGCGAATCGCAGCGAGCGCACCGGACCTCGACGCGCTCCATGCCGAGCGAAGTGTCACGGATCAGGACAACCGCGTCATTTTCGGACGGCTGGTAAAATGAAGGCCAACCGCAGTGGGATTCGAACTTAGCGTCGGAACGGAACAGTTCGGCTCCGCACGCGCGGCACCGGTAGACACCCTCGGTCTTCGTGTCGGTGTACTCACCGGTAAACGGGGCTTCAGTGCCCGCTTGGCGGAGCACACGATATTCCTGGGGGGTGAGCTGCTGCCGCCATTCGGCGTCCGACCTGGTGACCTTCTCCATGTAACGCAGCGTACGCCAGGCGCATAACCAATCGGAATTCCGAACATCAGGTGGGATACTTATGGCCGTGGATCTCCAGGTAGCGGGCGGTCGGATGGTGGGCCGGGACGAGGAACTCGGCCGCCTTCTCGCGCTGCTCGCCGAGGCCGAGGATGGGCGCGCCGTCGTCGCGCTCGTCAGCGGCGACGCCGGGGTCGGCAAGAGCCGGCTGACCGGCGAGATCTCGTCGCTCGCCGCGGCCCGCGGTTTCACCGTGCTGTCCGGTCAGTGCGCGGAGCTGGGTGACAGCGTCCCCTACCTGCCGCTGGCGGACGCGCTGCGCGGCGCCGCCCAGGTCCCGGCGACCGGGGTCAAGGACGCGCTGGCCTCCAGGCCCGCGCTGAGCAGGCTGCTCCCCGACGGCGGCGATGGCAGGGCGGCGGAGAGCGACCGCTCCGGCCTGGCCCGGCAGCAGATGTTCGGCGCGGTGCTCGGACTGCTGGCCGAACTGGCCGCGGCCACCCCGGTCCTGCTCGTGCTCGAGGACCTGCACTGGGCGGATGCGTCCACCCGCGACCTGGTCACGTTCCTGTCCCGGATGCTGCACCGCGAGCGCGTCGCGCTGATCGGCACCTACCGGTCCGACGACCTGCACCGCCGTCACCCGCTCCGGCCGGTTATCGCCGAACTCCAGCGGCTGCCGAGCGTCATCGCCATCGACCTCGGGCCGCTCGAGCCCGCCGCGATGGCCGAGCACCTGACCGCCGTCGCGATCGGTCACATGGACGCGCGCGAGCTGAACGACATCGTCGCCCGGGCCGAGGGGAACGCGTACTACGCCGAGGAACTGCTCGCCGCCGCGGGCCGGTCCCTGCCCGCCGGGCTGGCCGCGTTGCTGCTGAACCGGGTGGAACAGCTCTCCGACGCCGCGCAGCGGGTGCTGCGCACCGCGGCGGTGGCGGGCCGCAAGGCCGACGATGATCTGGTGCGGCTGGTCAGCGGCCTCGGGTCGGCCGAGTATGAGGACGCGGTGCGCGAGACGGTGGCGCACCAGCTCGTCGTCCCGGACGGCTCGGACGGATACCGGTTCCGGCACGCGCTGCTCCGCGAGGCGATCTACGCGGACCTGCTGCCGGGGGAGCGGACCAGGCTGCACGCGGCGATGAGCGCACTGCTGGCCGAAGAGCACCGGCTCGCCGTCCCCGGCACCGCCGCCGAGCTCGCGCTGCACTCCCTGGCCAGCCACGACATTCAGGGGGCCTTCGCCGCCTCGGTCCGGGCCGGCCTCGAGGCCGAGGAACTCGGTGCGCCGGCCGAGGCGCACCGGCACTTCGACCAGGCGCTCGCGCTGTGGGAACGGGTGGACGCGCCGGAGCAGACGGCCGGGATGAGCCGCGGCAAGCTGGGCCTGGAGTCCGCCAGCATGGCCGCGGCCAGCGGCGATGTGGACCGTGCCGTGCATCTGCTGCGCCGGCTCCGCCAGCTGATCGCGGACGCCCCCGAGGCGCAGGGCACCAGCCTGCCGGTCCGGGTGGGCGAGCGGCTGGCGTACTACCTGATGAACCAGGACGACCCCAAGGCGGAGGACGAGGCGATCGAGGTCGCCCGGATGACCGTCGAGGCCAGCCCGGCCGACCCGCCCACCTGGTATCACGCCCGCGCACTGGCCACCTACGCGCAGACCTTGCTCATTCCGGACAACGGCGACGCGGTGCGCGAGTGGGCAGACCGGGCCCGCGAGGCGGCGCGCGCCGCCGACGCGCCGTGGGTCGAAGCGGATGCCCTGGTGACGCTCGGCTACCTGGCTAACCGGGAAGGCAGCAACGATGAGGCCATCGAGCTGCTCACCGCCGCGCACAAGCGGGCGCGGAAGGCGATGGTGCTGGGCGTCGAGCTGCGTGCCGCATACCACCTTGCCCGCGCCCACCTGGAGCTGGGCCAGCTCGCCCAGGGCGCGCAGATCGCGCACGAGGGGGTGCTGCGGGCCAACCAGACCGGGCTCGGCCTCGCGCCGTTCGGCCTCGACGTGCAGCACCTGCACTTCCAGTGCCACTTCGCCGACGGTCAGTGGGATCACGCCCAGGAGATCGCCGACGGGTTCGCGGTGCGGGTCACCGGCAGCGCCGAGGCGTACCTGTCCGCGATGGCCCTGTTCATCGACGTGGCCAGGGGGAACCCGTCAGTGGAGGAGCGGGCCGCCTGGCTCGAGCCGTTCTATCCCCTCCGGGGCTTCGAGGTTTTCATCGCCCGCGGCCTGCTCGCCGAGCACGCGCTGTGGCGGGGCGACACGGCCCGCGCGCTGGAGGAAGTCGAGGTCGCGATCGACGTGGTCTCCGACCAGGCATATGGCTACGGACCGTGGGTGATCAGGCCGGCCGCCGTCGCACTCAGCGCGCACGCCGACCGGGCGGTCTCGGCCCTGCTGGCCGGCGACGACGGCGCGGCCGCCGCCGAACAGGCCGCGGCCGAGGAGATGGTGCACATCGCGCGCCAGGGCGCGGCGTTCATCAAGCGCGTCAAGTTCAAGCTCGGACCCGAAGGCAGAGGCTGGCTCGCCCGCGCGGAAGCGGAGTACCGCCGCGCCCGCGGCGAGAACGACCCGGCCGCCTGGCAGGCGGTCATCGACGAGTTCAGCCCTGCCTTCTGCTACGAGATCGCCCGCGGACGATGGCGGCTGGCCGAAGCCCTCGCCGAGGCGGGCGATCGGGATGCGGCGTCGGAGCAGTGGCGGTTCGCGGCGCAGACCGCCGATAAGCTCGGTGCCCGGCCGTTGCGGCACGCCCTGGATGACCTCGCCCGCAGGGCGAGGATCGGCGTGCATCACGACGGAGCTACCGGCGATGCCGGCACGGTCCTCGCCGGGTTGACCAGCAGGGAACGTGAGGTGCTCCGGCTGATCTCGGCGGGCCGCAGCAACCGGGAGATCGCCGCGGTGCTGTTCATCGCGCCGAAGACCGCCAGCGTCCACGTGTCGAACATTCTCGGCAAGCTCGGTGTCGGCAGCCGCACCGAGGCCGCCGCCATCGCCCACCGCGAAGGCCTCACGAGCTGAGTGGATGCCTATGGCGTCAGTGCGGCGAGAATCTCCGTGGCGCGGGCGGCGGCGGATTCCGGTGCCACGTCCGGGTTGCCGACGGCCGGATCCCAGTTGAGGTCGTAGAACACCTCGGTCACGCCCTGCGTCTCGAGCCACGCGGTGTCCTCGCGGATCTTCTCGTAGCCGCCGGACAGCACCCCGCTTCCGTCACCGCCGGGGCGCACCACGCCCCGGCAGATGATCCGCACCGGACCGCGTCCCGCGGCGGCCGCCGCGTCCTGGATCACCGCGACCGCCTCGGCGATCTTGGTCAGGTCGGCGCGGCTCGAGGTGATCCAGCCGTCCGCGATCCGCCCGGCCCGCTCCATCGCGGGCCGCGACATGCCGCCGAGCAGCACCGGCGGGCCGGGCCGCTGCACCGGACGCGGCTCCTGTTTGCCCTCCGGCACCGTGTAGAACTCGCCGCTGAACGGCGAGCCGTCACCGGACCACAGCGTGCGCAGCACGGCGACGTACTCCTCGGTCCGGGCGCCGCGGCGCGGCGTGCTTGCCCCGGTCAGCGCGAATTCCTCCGGCATCCAGCCGATGCCCAGCCCTAGGTCGAGCCGCCCGCCGGACAGCACGTCGACGGTGGCCGCCTGCTTGGCGACCACTGCGGGCGAGACGAACGGCAGGTTCAGGACCGCGACGCCGAGCCGGATCCGCGATGTCTTCGCGGCCGCGTAGCCGAGCGCGACCATCGGGTCGAGCACGCTGTGATACACCGGCTCCATACCCGAGCCCGCGGGCACGAGCAGCCGCTGGAACGTCCACAACGAGGCGTATCCGGCCTGTTCGGCCTGTTCCGCGAACGAGCCGAGATAGCCGGGGGTGGCCCACGCTCCCGCGACTGCCGCTCCGCATCCGATCAACATAAAACCGTATTTTCCCAGAACGACATCGGTTGCTCGGTCCCGCCCTCCTACTCGGGCCGCATGGCAGCGTAATCCCGTGTGAAAGAACGTGTGCGCCCGGCGCCCGGCAGTCCCGTCGACAACGTGGACGATTTCCCCCTTGTGGAGGATCAACCCTCGTAAACGAGGGTCCCGCTACCACGACGGGGAAATCCGCCACATCAACCAAGGCCCCAGCGGAATCCGCTCCGGCGGTTGACTGTCCGCAATCGGTCCGGGTCGTCTGCCGGGGATGGCCGCCGTCGACCTGCGAGGACACCAACGGCCGGCGAGCGCAAGTCCCCTCTTATGGGCATCCGCTCGCGGCGCTGCTACCGTGGCGCGGTGGGCGATGAGCTGGCGGCGCGGCTGCGGGAGATCTGCATGGCGCTGCCCGGGGTGACCGAGCGGCCGAGCCATGGCACACCCACCTGGTTCGTGAACGGCAAGCGCTCGTTCGTGCAGCTGTGGGCCGACGGCCATCATCAGGATCAGTTCCCGCACCTGTGGTGCGCGAGCACGCTGGAGACCCAGCAACTGCTCATCGGCGCGAACCCGGAGCGGTTCTTCCGCCCGCCGTATGTCGGGCACCGCGGCTGGACCGGGGTTCGCCTGGACGCCGACCCCGACTGGGGCGAGATCACCGAGCTGTGCCAGGACGCCTACCGGCTGATCGCCGCCCCGCGACGGCGCTAGCCCTCGCGGGTGAGTCCTAGCGGGCGGAGCAGGCCGACAAGCGCGGGCAGGTCTGGGGTCGCGGCGAAGAACGCGGCGTCCGCGGCCTCCACCGCGGTGATCGCGCGCAGCGCGAGATCCGCGCCGGCGCCGGTGACCCGGAGCAGCCGTGCCCGGGTGTCGGCGGGGTCGACCTCGCGGACGATCAGGCCCTTGCCCTCCAGCGTGCGCAGCACCTGCGACGTCATCTTCACGTCGGTACCCGCCCGCCGGGCGACCGCGAGCTGGTTGGGGTGCTGGTCCTGGGAATTCAGCCACCACGCCGTGGCGAGCAGCACGAACTGCACGTGGGTGAGGTCCAGCGGGGCCAGCGCCGCGGCCATGTCACGCTGCCAGCGCAGCGTGACATGCCACAGCAGGAACCCGGGGCTCTCGTCGGGTTCAAGCGGCATTGCCGCCCGATCGCTCGGCCAGGGCCACCAGGGCCGCGAGCACCTCAGGGAAGTCGGCGGTGATCGCCGGACCGAGTTCGGGGCCGACCTGGCCCGCGGCCGGCCCGGTGATCTCGGTTCGGTACGTGACCCGGGTGCGGCCGTCGGCCGTCGGCGTCAGCCGGTGCGTTGTCCTGACCGCGAAGTCCCCGGCGTCCATCTCGTCGGTGAACAGCTCGCCGGGCACGACCTCGGTCAGCCGCATCGACACCGGGTCGTCCCCTGGTGGCGTCATGGTGAAGGCGGTGCCTACCTGGAACGGACCGTCGATCTCGATTTTCTCGATGCCGGCGTTCCAAGACGGCCACGCCGGCACGTCCGACCAGTGCCGCCACAGTGCCTCGGCCGACGCCGTCGTCGCCACGCTGTGCTCGTACTCCCACATAGTTCCTCCCGAGAGTTGATTGATCTGTGCACAGACTATCTGTGCACAGATCATATGTCAATCCCGGCGGGTCAGCCCTTCGCGTAGTTGCTGGCGCCCCACCAGTCCACCACCACGACGGGCTCCTCGCCGACCACCCACGCGTCGTGACCCGAGGGCAGTGCGGTCACCGCGCCAGGCCGGGCGTCGAACGTGGTGCCGTCGGCCATCTGGATCCGCAGCACGCCGGCGACGTGGTACTGGAAGTGCGGTGCCTCGCACAGATCCGTGCCAGCGATTGGCTTGACGTGCTCGGACCAGCGCCAGCCCGGGCGCAGCACGAGGCGGCCGATGTCGCTGCCGCCAATGCTGAGCAGCTCGGCCTTGCCGCTGGGGAACTCGCGGGTCTCGTCCGGGTCGGCGAAGTCGCGGTGCTCGGTTACCGCGGCCGGCTGCTCTTCGTCCCAGGCCTGCACGCAGGACTGCCGCACGATCAGCCCGTCTCGCAGATCGAGCACGGCCGAGCAGAGCACCCGAGCGCCGCTGGGGTACCGGCAGACCTGCGTGAACGCGGCGCCGTCCGGACCGACGACCAGCCGCTCCACGGTGTGCGTCATGTCCCGGCCGCAGACGTCGGCGAAGTAGCCGCCGATCGCCGCCCGGCCGCGGATGACCTTCGGGTTGCTGGGCTGGTCGAGATGATCGGTGATCCGCAGTTCGGCGTCCTCGGCGTACAGGCCGAGCAGTGTGGCCGCGTCGCGCTCCTCGATGCCTCGGCGCAGGGCCGTCGCGTCGAATGTCATGGTGTCCATCTGAACCTCCGCTGTGATGAAGATGTCTTCCGGAAACGACCATTCCTCCGTATCGTCAAGACAGCGTCAAAGTGCTGGTCCGAGGGGTGGCGGTCGTGCGTGACCTGCGGGTTATCGGCGAACTCCGGCTGTCAGGGGCGACCGCCGGGCTGCCTGCCAGCCGCCGCGCCCGCGGCCTGCTCGGCTGGCTCGCGGTCCATCCCGGCGCGCACCACCGGTCCCGGCTGGCCGGCCTGTTCTGGCCCGACGTGCTCGAGGCGAGCGCCCGCGCCAGCCTGCGCAGTGCCATGTGGGCATTGCGCCCCGCACTGGGATCTTGCCTGATCACCAGCCGCGACACGGTTTCTCTCGGCGGCGAGATCCGGGTGGATGTGCGGGAGTTCCGGCGGCTGCTCGCGGCTGGCCAGACCACCGAGGCGCTCGCGCTCGCGGATGGGGGCCTGCTCCAGGAGATGGATGACGACTGGGTCCTGGACGCTCGGGAGGAACTCGACCGCGACGTCGCCGGCGCGCTGGCCGAGCTGACCAGGCAGGCGGTGGGGTCCGGCGACACGGCCAGCGCGCTGAGCTGGGCGCTCCGGTGGGCCGCGCTGTGCCCGCTGGATGAGACGGCGGGCGCGGCCCTCATCCGGGCGCACATCGACGCCGGTGACGGGCCGGCGGCGGTAGCGGCCTTCGGCAGGCTCCGGCAGCGGCTCGGCACCGAACTCGGCGTGCCGGTGTCCGCGGCAACCGAGGCGCTGGTGGCACCGTTGCGCACGACGGCCGCCGCGGCACCGCGGTGGCCGGGCACGAGCGACCCGCCGCCAGCCGGCCTGGTGGGCAGGGATCGCCAGTTCGGCGAGCTGATGGCCGGGTGGCGGACAGCCCGGGCGGGCACCGGAGCGGTGATCTTGCTCGCGGGCGAGGGCGGCATCGGCAAGACGCGGCTGGTGCTCGAGCTCCAGACCCGGGCCGGCGCCACCGCGGTGCGCGCGGGACCGGTCGTGGCGGCGCCGTTCGTCCTGTGGACGGAGGCGCTGAGCGAGCTTGTCGCGGTGACCGGCCGGCCGGACGAGCCGTGGACCGCCGATCTGGCCAGGATCGTCCCGTCGCTCGGCCAGCCAGGGCCCACGCTGAGCGATCCGCAGCTGGAGCGGGTCCGGCTGTGTGAGGCGGTGGTGCAGTTCCTCGGCTGGGCGGCGCGCCGGGCACCGCTGCTCGTCGCGTTCGAGGACGTGCACCTTGCCGACGGGGCGAGCCTGGACCTGATCGCCTACGCCGGGCGACGGCTGCGCCGGATGCCGGTGCTCCTCGTGCTGACCAGGCGCCTGCTGCCGGTCCGGCAGCAGCTCGACGGGGTGCTCTCGGCGCTGCGCTCGCACGGCGCGCTGGCCGCGGAGCTGGAGCTCGGACCGTTGCCAGGCGACGCCGTGCGGGAGCTGATCCGGTCGGCCGCACCGGACCTGGCCGCGTCCGTGATCCGCCAGATCACCGAGCTGGCCGACGGCAGCCCGCTGCTGGCCATCGAAACCGCGCGGGCCGCCGCCGGCGGCGCGGCGGACATTCCGGCCGGCCTAGCCGGCGTGGTGCGCCAGGCCATGGGCGGGCTGTCGGTTCCCGCGCGGCTGTGTGCCGAGTTCGCCGCCGCCGCGGGCCGCGATCTCGATCGGGCCGAGGTCGCGGCGCTGCCGCTGCCCAGCCCCGCGCGGGACGTGGCGGAGGCGCTGGGCTCGGGTCTGCTCGCCGCCGTGGACGGCCGCCTCGGCTTCCGTCACACGCTGCTGCGCGACGCGGCTTACCAGGCGCTCGCCGAACCGGTCCGGGTGCGGCTGCATGGCGAGCTCGCCCGGATTCTGCGCAAGCGCGGCGGCCAGCGCGCCGCGGAGATCGCCCGTCATCTGCTCCTGGCGGGTCAGGACGAAGCAGCGGTGGCCCATCTGGCGCTGGCCGCGCGGGATGCCCGGCGGGTCGCGGACGTGGCCGCGGCGTCCGGTTTCCTCAGCGAGGCGCTGCGCATCGAACCCGGCGACCCCGAGATGCTGATCGAGCTGGCCGAGGTCCAGGCGTTTCTCGGTGTGCCTGACGAGTCCGACCGGGCCTTCGACCGCGCGCTCGGGCTGATCGCGCCGGCCGACTCCGGTGCGCTGATCAGCGCCTGGCTGCGGCGAGGACGGTGGCTCCGCGGCGGCATCTGTCACCCGCGCGAGTCGCGCCGTTCGTACCAGAGCGCGCTGGACGTGCTGGACCGTGACCCGGACGCGCCGGCCCGCGCCGAGGCGCTGGCGGGCCTGGCCTGGGCCGAAGCGGTGGCCGGGGACCCGGGCGAGGTGGACGCCCTGCTCGCCGAGGCGGACCGGATCCTCGGCAGCAACCCCAGCGACCTGCTCGCGCATGACATCGGGGTGGCCCGCGGCCACGCGCTGATCAGGGCTGGCCAGTTCACGGCCAGCTTCGGTCCGCTGATCGCGGCGAGCACCGCCGCGGGCCGGGCCGGCCGGCCAGACATGGCCTACAGCTGCCTGTCGAACGCGGCGAGCGCCGCGGTCTGTGCTGGGGACTTCGGCAGAGCGCTTGATTTCGCCGACCGGTGCCTGCCCCTGGTCACCCCGAACGGCCTGCTCCGGCTGTGTGTCTACGCTCAGGTCGCCAGGTCCGCGATCCTGCGTCGCCTGGACCGCCGCGGCGAGGCGCGGCAGGCCTGCGACGCGGCGGCCGGGTACGCCGGCCGGATCGGGCTCCCGGAGCTCGACGGCCTGGTCCGCGCCGAACGCGGGCTGCTTGAACTGGACTGCGTGGCGTCTGGCGCGGGTGCCGGGGCGGCGGTCGTGGAGCTGGCGGCCGCCCTTGAGCTAGGCGCGCCGGTCAGCCGGCCGGCCACCCGGCTACGGCTCGCCGAGGCGCTCGCGCTGGCGAGCCGTCCGGACGCCGCCGAGGCCGAGCTGCGCAACGTGGTGCTCGAGCCGGTCGGCCCCGCTGACTTCCCCGCCACGCTGGTCGCCCGGATGAGCCGGGTGCAGGGCTTGATCGCGGTCGCCCGCGGCGATATCCCGCTGGCCGGGCGCCGCATGGCCGAATCCGTGGCAGCGTGGCAGCGCGTCGTCGCGACGCTGGACGGCCGGCAGGCAGGGGCGGACTACGTCGCGTCGCTCATCGACCTCGGCCGCCCGCCGGTGAGCGCGCTGGTCGAGCCGGCCGCCGAGCTGGCCCTCGTCACCGCCGAACTAGCAACCCTGCGCGGGAGGTAGCCCACATGCCTTCGTTTGACCAGACGGCGATCAGCGACGCCGCTCCGGAGGAAGTCTGGAAGCTGCTCTACGATCCGGCCAGGTTCCCGGACTGGTGGGCAGGGGTCGGTTCGGTCGACCCGCACGGTGATGGTTACACGATGTACCCGGAGGGATATCCGGACTTCCCGATGCCGCAGGCCCTTGCGGTGAGCCAGGAAACGGGCACGGTCACGATCTCCTGCCTGGTTTCCGACCTGCGGTTCGCCTGGCAACTGCGTCCGCATGGCGCCGGAACCGAGATCTCAGTGCACGTCGAGATCCCGGACAGCGAGGCACACCGCCTGGACGCACAGCGCGAGACGATCAGTCAGTCGCTGATCCGGCTGGCGATCTCGGCGGCGCAGCCCCAGGACAGCGAGATGCCGGCGCCGCCGTGGCCGTAGTTGTGCCAGACCACGCTGTCGCCGACGCGCTCGGGCTCGAGCCGGACCTCGGGACGGCACGGGCGCAGGCCGACGCGGTGTTCCAGGATCCGGCAGCCATGCAAGCGAGGCTCGATTCTCAGTGCGCCAGCCACTATTCGTTCCGCGATAAATGGTTTAGGAGTCAGCTCCCAGTCGCCCTCCTCCATCGTGCCGCCGAGAAGGATCGTGTCGCCGTGCGGGAACATGTACACCGTGCTGGGGAGCGGCTCGTCGCGCGAGATGAAGAACTCATCGATGCCGGGGTTCTCCGCGATCACCACCTGGCCGCGGATCGGGTACACCGCCGGGTCGGGGACAAGGTAGCGGGCGGTAATGCCGGAGCAGTTCACGACCACCGGCGCCACCTCGAGCGTGGGCACCTCGGCGATCTCCAGCATGCCGCCCGCCAGCGCGTACCGTTTGCGCAGGTAGTCCAAGTACACCGGCATGCTGGCCAGCGGCGCCGTGTAGTGCCAGCCGCCGGTGAAACCGGGCGCGAGCTCGGCCGGCTCGCACCACCGCATGCTGGGCAGCAGGTCCGCCCAGAAGGGCAGTTCCGCCTCGGTCCTGGTCACCTCCTTGCCGGAGGCCATCCGCACGCCGCTGTCCGGGTCGTTCGCCAGCTTGGCCAGCACGTCCAGGCTGTGCTCCGCCCAGCCCAGGGCGCGGTCCGGCGCACCCACGTGGACCGGCCCCCAGATCGCGCCCGCCGCCACCGACGTGGTGCGCTCGGGCGGCGCCGCGGTGCGGATCGTTACGGTGTGCCCGGCCTCGGCCAGGCAGATTCCGGTGGTCAGGCCGCTCACGCCGGCGCCGATGACAACTACTTCCATATCGGTAAGCATGCATCAACGTTGATCAACGTTGACGCGTGGCATGCTTATCGCCGTGAGTGAGCTGACGGATGCGCACGCTAGGCTGGTTGACCAGGCGACCGCGGCCGATGCGGGCGGCGCTGGGCTGCGGGACATCGAGCACGTGGTCATCCTGATCCAGGAGAACCGGTCGTTCGACCATTACTTCGGCACCATGTCGGGGGTACGCGGCTTCGCGGATCCGGCGGCGCTGCCCGGCGTTTTCGACCAGCAGGGGCGCCCGGTGGGCGCGGATCAGTTCGTCCAGCCGTTCCGGCTGTGGAGCGATCCGCCTGGCCGGGACGGGCAGTGCCTGAACGACATCGCGCATACCTGGGCGGTGCAGCACCAGAGCTGGAACGGCGGGCGGATGGATTCGTTCGTCTCCGCGCACCTGACCGCGGACGGGGCCGCGGACGGGCCGTCCACGATGGGCTACTACGCGCGCGCCGACCTGCCGTTGTTCTACGCGCTCGCGGACGCGTTCACGGTGTGCGACGGGTACTTCTGCTCGGTGCTCGGGCCGACCGACTCGAACCGGGTGATGTCGATGTCCGCATCGATCGACCCGGACGGGGCGGCCGGCGGCCCGGTGCTGGAGACATATGTCGAGCGGGTGACGCACTACGGGTCGCTGCACTGGGAGACGATGCCGGAGCGACTTCAGGCCGCCGGGGTCAGCTGGAAGGTGTACAGCGCGCGGCTCGGCGAGCTGGCGCTGAGCCCGCTGCCGTACTTCAAGGCGTTCGCCGATCCGTTCTCGGTGCGCGGGGTCGAGCTGGTGGCGCGCGGGCTGACACCGGACTTCCCCGATCACTTCATGGACGACCTGGCGCACGGGAAGCTGCCCGCGGTGTCGTGGATCATCCCGCCGCTGGCGCAGTGCGAGCACCCCGCGGCGCCGCCGGCCTGGGGCGAGCACCTGGTGCATACCATTTTGTCCGCGCTGGTCGCGAAGCCGGACGTGTGGGAGCGGACGGTGCTGTTCGTGGTGCATGACGAGAACGGCGGCTTCTTCGACCACGTGCCGCCGGTGACCGCGCCGCAGGGGACACCGGGGGAGTGGCTGACGTCCTCGCCTTTGCCGGCCGCTGCCGGGGGGATCCGCGGTCCGGTCGGGCTCGGGTTCCGGGTCAGCTGCCTGGTGATCTCGCCGTTCAGCCGCGGCGGCTGGGTGTGCTCTGACGTGTTCGATCACACGTCGCTGCTGCGGTTCATCGAGACGCGGTTCGGCGTCGAGGTGCCGAACCTGTCCGCCTGGCGCCGGTCGGTGACCGGGGACATGACGTCGTGCCTTGGCGTGACCCCCGACGTCGCGGTGCCGCCGCTGCCGGAAACGTCGATCGGCGCGGCCACGTCCGTCGTGGAGCAGGCGGTGCTGAACGCGCTGGCGGGAACCGTTGACCGCGGGGTGGCATATCCGGTGCCTTCGGCCAACGCGATGCCCGCGCAGGAAGCGGCGCCAATCCGCCGCCGCCGTGGCCCCACGTGACCTTTCGTGACCCCGCGGGACCTTTCGTGACCTGTTCGGCGACCCTCGTG
>Ga0070741_10011622_pt1 | contig 16185 bp, 8 predicted proteins | sample Coa_R1_4_FD_66440 | JGI IMG/M metagenome (GOLD analysis project Ga0070741, IMG submission 66440) | Surface soil microbial communities from Centralia Pennsylvania, which are recovering from an underground coalmine fire - Coalmine... | ecosystem: Environmental > Terrestrial > Soil > Unclassified ...
CAGAGTATCGAGGTGAAGGAGGAGGCTCAGCGCGTCCTCAATCATCGCTTGGGCTTTTGCCCGTTGTTTTTCGTCGCGCCGATACTGCTCAACCGCATACCGGCATTGGAGGTCCACCAATTGCTCGACCGCCTTGAACGAACTTTCTCCGTCCTCGGCCTGAATCGCGTGTCGGTAGTGGACCAGCGCGTCTTCAAACAGGCCGAGTTCACCCGCGGCCCGCCCGAGGGCCATACGAACACTCGCCTGTGCCAGCCACTGCGGTGGTAATGTTCCTTCGAGCTGCTTGAGTTGTTTTCGTAACTGCTCGACTGTTTCGCCGCCAGCCGTTTTCGCCACGCTCGCCAGATTTTCGATCTCGAGAACGCCTTCGGAGAGAGCGACAAATCTGCGTTCTTGAGAGGCAGCGCTGTCCGCAGGCCGCCCGTCGGGACTCAGCCGCCAATCGGGGTCTCCATAACACTGATACGCCCCCCAGGTATTGACCGCGCCGTGGCTGGAGTAGGTCTCCTTGCGCGCCCGCAGAACAGCCGCACCGAACGGCCGGCCGGCGAGGAGCTGAGTATACAACTCGCGCGAGAACGTATGCGCCGCGGCATCATCGACGGCCCAGCCAGCCGCAACTACGGCCCGTACCCCCATGCGAATAAACTGCGTCGCAAGATTGGCGGCGAGCCGGTGACGATCGGTCCGCTTAGTATCCAGCCCGTCAACCTTTCCGAGGTGACAACAATTGATAAAGACAAACTCTGGCACGTGCCGCATCTGCTCGACCTCGGTCGGAGTCAGAAACACGTCGTCGCCCAGCACCATGCCGGTCACCGTCTTCCTGTGCGGTCGAGTGCCATCATCCTTCGGCCGCTCGCGGGACTTCGCGTCTTCGGTCGTGTCAGTCACGAGCGGATACTCGTACACCCCGTGCCCGGCGAGGTGCAGAATCCGGTAGTCATCGGCAAAGAGCGCGGTGACGATTTCGTGCGCCGCCTCCCGCACTTTCTTCGTGACCGCGAAGCCCTGCTTCTCCAACAAACTCGCCACCTGTTCGGCTTCAGTCTGCGCGCCTTTCAACTCAACAAAACGACTGAGTGGGTCGCCGACCACCAGTGCCTTTCTTTGCATTGCGGTCACGGGGTTAGTGCGGAACTCCTGGCTCTCGAGTTGACGAACGACCCCGGCGCTGACCGCCAACGGTTCACCGTCAATGTCGAGTCGGTCCCGCATTAACTCCCAGGGATAGTGGGCCGCGCCTTCATCGACGACCAGCACCAGGTTGTCACGGTTCGGGGCTTGCTCTTTCAACTGATTCGGAACGAGCAGCTCGAATAAAGTGCGCGCCGTATGCTGACTACTGCTCGGCGATGTCACTGCTTGTGCAAGAAACTGATCGACTAATGCGCGCTGGGTCGGCTGCAGGCACACTTCGGTACGTGCGCGATCAGTAAGGGCGTTGAACCGCAGGCCTTCATCTTCTTGGGTCGTGACTTGCAAACGTTGATACCAGCCTTCGGGTTCGGTAAAGCTCGCCCGCCGCCGCCCGCCCTCAGTCGATGTGAGTTGCGGCTCAGGCTCGAACTCTCCGTACAGGAGTGGGTCACGCGTAATTTGCGGCAACGCGCGTACGGCCTGGATCGCGCGATCCTCCCACAGTTCGAGAAAGTCGATACCGACGATCCGCACCCTCTTGCCCCATTCATTCGCGGCCAAGGCGCGATTCGCTCGGGCGACGCCGCGCAAGATCGCGGCGATCGAACTCGCGAGCGACATCCCGCCGGCCCCGGTACCGATCAATAACGCCGACAGCGTAAGCGCCAGGGGCGGTGTGGGCGACTCGGGTCTCGTTGCCGCCGCCTGTTCGACGCAAGCGACAGCGTACTTCAACGCCCCGTGGAAAAAACTCTCGGCGAGAGTCCCGGGTGTCAGCTCGCCGACGCGCCCGAGTCCGACGACGATGGCCCCGCCCGGTTTCCTCCGCGGGTTGAGGAACACCTCGGCGGTCCCTAACGGCCCCGGATACAACCCGAGCTGAAGGCGTTCGCGCAAGCGTCCGCCCAGCAATCGATCCAGCGCGCTCTCCGCACTGATGATCGTATCCCCTTGATAATGCCCCACCGCGACGGCATGGGCGGTAAACGCGAGGTCACCGTGGGCGACGCGCACTCTCACGCGCTGCACGGCTTTGGCGTGCTTGCGAGGGCGGCGCGTGCCGAGGGCCGCGGCGACAACGTCCTTCTCTTCCGGGTAGACGTCGGCAACGTCGCGCGGCAGGACGAAACGGCCGACCCCGCGCGTGGCGGGCGCGGCCTGTGACAACAGCGAGGTCTGCCCGGTTTGCAGTAAGTCACGCACCGCGGGAAAGGCTTGCGCGTATGCCGGCATGTCCCCGTGCTCGCAGTCCATGTACCACACGCGGACGCCGGGCGGGACGCCGGTATCCCAGGGCACACGCCCGTCGCCACGCGAGGTGGCGATGAACCGCAGTCGGTCGCCGGCCCTCGCGCCCGCATCAACTTCCAGGTCACATGGAGTTACTTCTGCGTGGCCGGCGACGTACAGCATGCGTTGCGGGTCGATCGGACTGCGGTCGAGCAGGTCGCGCGTGATCCGGGCCTCACGCAAGCGCTCGGTTTCGGGCCGCACCCACCCGCCGGGTTCGAGGCCGGCGAAGTTGTCCCAGTTAGTCACGTCAAAGAAATTCATGAGGCCCCCGGCGCGGGGCAACATCTCCAGCACGCCGGGGAAGCGGGAGATCACTGCGAGTTGGCTCTCGGCGGAGTGCGACACGTCCAGGAGTGCGAGCTGCCTGAGTAACTTATCCTGCCCGACCAGCGCCCGCGGGATAGAGAAACTCCCGCCGTTCGGCGTCCCCAGCATCACGAATCGGCCCCCCGAATGTTGACACACGCGCGCCCACACTTCAGGGTACTCGGCGATCATCACGCGGACGACCAGCCCGCCCATCGAATGGGCGAGTAAACGCACCGGCTGTTGCGTTCGCTCCGCGTCAGTAAGCTTAGTCGTGAGTTGCCGTGCGAGCCGTGCGGCTTCGGTGCGCAGCGAGAGCCGCCAGTCGAAGTCGAAGGGAATGACTTCGTGCGTCTCGTCGAGATACTCGATTAGGTCGTTGTAGTAATCCTCCATCGGGCCGTCGGGCTCGACCCCGCGCGCGTTAATCTGCAGATCTTTCAACCGCCCCAGCGCAAGCTGCCAATAATCGACCCAGATGCGGTTATCGCGCAGCTTGAGGTTGCTTCCCATGATGCCGGGCAAGACAAAAACGACCGGACGAGGGCCGACTCTCCCGCCGCGTAGTGCCCGCGCGATAGGTTTTGTGGGGGCGCCCACCAGCGGCTCAAAACCGGCGTCGTCGTTATCCGCGCGCAGGAGCCCGTCGCGCACTTTTTGCGCGGTTCGCAGGTTGGTGAAGTAGAGGAAATGATTGACACCTTCGCCCCGGTCAAAGAAATAGCGCGCGCCTTTTACGCGCTTCATGCCGCCCGTCATCGAGCCGGTGTTGACCACCAGATCGTGCTCGTCTTGATAAAAGCGGTCTAAGACCAAGAGTTTGAGTCTTTGCCAAATGCCTCCGCCTTCGATGTCGCCGGAGATCACACTCAGATCGGCGTCGACCGCCACGCCGCGCCCGTTCAGGATTCTCACCAAAGGTGAACTCGGCATCATCGCTTCGAGGCCGGGAAGGGTTCGCGGGTCGGTGTGCTCCTTCACGACGGCGGCGACCAAGTCTGTCGCCGCCTCGTAGAAGGGATTGTTACTGAGCCCGCAGAAGTTGAGCAGATTGACGATCACCGAAAGCCAACGATCAAAACGCTCTGACGCCAGAGTCGTGCCGCGGACCGGGCAGGCGACGCGGACAAAACGCTTGACGACGGGCTTCTTCCTGCTCAGGAGACGATTGAGTTCTGCCAGCGCCCGGCGGTCGCGCGCGCGGTCAATCGTGACGCCTCCCTCTGTCGTCTCGTCCGCGAAGAGCGCGGCCTCCTCTTCGTCAAAAATGGCGGCCCGACCCTGAATCGCCGCCCGGCAGAGCAGCTCGCCAATCATGCCCCCACGTGAGTGACTCACCACGTGGAGAGTGGCTTCCTCGGGTAGCTGTGTCAGCAGCGCAAGAACGTTCTCGACCGGACTGTATGTCAGCGTGTGATGCTCGAAGGCGTACACGCGCCCGCCGTACGCGCGGAAAAGAGCCTCGCCGATCGCGCCTTGCGAACCACCCCATAATCCGCCAAAACTTCCGGCAAACGACGAGGCTGTCCCGTGCACGAACAACAACAGTGGCCCCTCGCTCGGCGACGGCGGTTTAGTCGTCACTACGAGATCGGCCCCGTCCGCCCGTGTACAGCGATACAACCCCGGTTTCGGGATCGTCCGCTTTTCATGCCACGCGGCTACTTTCTCAACGGCCATGCCGGAGAGGTCGACATCCAGGACACGTAAGGCAGTGATCGCATCGCCGACCGGCCCGCGACTAGGGCCGGCGAGTTGGACCTCGGTCGGAAAGTTCACATAGTCACTACTCGCATCGCGTACTGTCGGTACGTTGAAGTCGGCCTGAAAGTCGCGCCACGTGGTCCACAGCTTGACTCCGCCTTCGAGCTCGACCTCAATCACGTCGGCGTCGGCAATATCAATTGAGACCGCTCTCCCCTCCGCCGCCCGTGACTTCTCGACGCGGATCGCGACCCGTTCAGTAACTTTGAGTTTATGGTCAAGACGTTCGCCGACTATTTCGCTCGGCTTGAAGGTCGCAATGGTGCCAGGGATTTTTACCGTCGGCATGCGGGTGCTCCTGTACTCTAAGGGAGTAGTCTCCTCCCCGTGGGATGGTAATGGCATTGAGTCTAATGGGAGACTTGTCATCGCGAGGGGTGTTAACGACGAAGCAATCTCCCGGAAAAGCAAAGATTGCTTCGCGAAGTTTATCCTGAGCGTAGTCGAAGGGCTCGCAATGACTCTACAGTGAGACTCAATCCCGTTGTCCTTTGGTCACATGAGGAGCGAAAGAGGGTCGTTTTGCAACGACGGCTTACGGCTCCGAAGAAAGGAACGGACGATCAAACTTCGCGGCCATACCCTCGAGTTGCGGGACTTGGTCAAACCCGCCCCGCTTGAGTTGCGTCACGGTTTGCTCATGGAGTTGGCGATATGAAATTGTCCCGCCCGCGTTTTTCAATACATCGACCAAACTATAGGTGAGTGCCCCGTTGAAGGTCCCGCCAAGATGGGCGTCCGCCGAGGTTTGCGTGTCGCGACAGCCGGCGATCAGCAGTTCCGAGATCGCCACGTCGACGACATCCTTTTTCTTACGCTTTGCGGCAGTCGATCTGCGTAAGCTCCCCCGCACTTTCCCTCGCAGCTTCCGGCCTGACTCTGCCGCCATTAAATCCCACGGGCTCGGCAGGTACCGAGGGATGATCGGCGCGTCCGGCGGCAACAGGACTCGCGTATTCGAACCCGAATGGCAACAATCCATGATGACCGTCAAATTCACACCGGCCCGGAGGCCGTCGAACGTCTTGCGCAGCCAGTCATCTAAGAAGGGCTTCTTCCAATCTAAATCCGTCGGGCAGAGAATCTCATCGCGACGGTCAGCCTCGTCCCCGTTCGCGTCCGGCACGTTTGAGCCGTGCCCTGAGTAATGGAGCAGCAACACATCTCCTTTACGCGCGTCACGAATGAGTTTACTCACGGCCGCTTGCATCGCTTTCGTGGTCGCGGCAAGGTCGGTTAGTGTCGCAATATCCTTGTCGGCGAAACCATACTGCTGCGTCAAGATCGTTCGCATATTTTTCACATCGTTCACGCAGCCGCGCAGGTCAGCGCCCGGAATTTTGTAACGGTTAATACCGATCAGCAATGCTTTTTTCCCCATAAATCCCCCTTTGTAAAAGCACCTCTTCAGTCCTAGCAGACTTCCTTTCGCCTTGTCCAATTACTGCCGCGCGTACGGGCGCAGCCAAATTCTCGCCGGGTATCCAGTTGTCCTTCTTTGCGGGGCGGGTAAAATGCGGAGACTTGTTCTCAATTCTTCATTCTTAATTCTTCATTTTTAATTTTCCGCCGGCGAAGCCTATGCTGTCTCCCCCACCTTCCCGTTCGCTCTCACTCACAGTGTACTGTGCTTCGAGTAAGCGCGTCGCGCAACGATATCTTGACGTCGCCGCCGAGATGGGCCGCTTGATCGCCCAACGGGGGCATACGTTAGTTTACGGGGGGGGTAATATCGGCCTCATGGGCGCGATGGCTCAAGCCGCGCTCGCGCACGGCGGCAGAATTCGAGGCGTTATTCTCGCCGAGTTTATCGAGAAAGGGTACGCCCAAGACGGCCATGAGATGCACTCGGTCGACGACATGCGCTCGCGCAAACGCGGCCTCGACGAATTCGGCGACGCCTACATTGCCCTGCCCGGCGGCTTTGGCACGCTCGAAGAAATTCTCGAAATGATTTCTTTCAAACAGCTCGGTTTTCATCATAAGCCGATTGTCCTCGTAAACACAGATGGTTACTTTGACGGCCTATTACAACAGTTCTCACGCGGGTTCGCCGAAGCGTTTATTCATGAGCGGTTTCGCGACTTATATAATGTTGTCGCCACCCCCGCGGAGGCGCTCGCCGTCGTCGAGCAATAATGAAGGAGGAGGTTTTTCTGTATGCCGCAACCCCAAGCCGGGATTATTCCGAACCCCCACCCCAACGCGCTGTTTCTCGTACTGCGGGCCCGTAACGCGGCCGCCGACGGCGCATATCAGTCGCGTCGTGATGGAAGAGAATGGCAAAGAACTCGAAATCGTCCGCCACAGTTTCCCCTACGGGACGGTGTCAGAATCTGGGCTCTTCTTTATCGCCTATACAAGAAATCTCGACATTCCAGAAAAAATGCTCAGCCGCATGTACGGCACGGCTGGCGACGGACTCCACGACCGTCTGATGGACTTCACGCGAGCGGTCACTGGCGCGACGTTTTTCGCACCATCACTCGAAGTGCTCAAGTCGCTGAGCGCGAGATAACCACAAAGCCGGGCTACTACTTCGTCCGGGTAATTTTGAGAGGGTTAGGCCCGTCATACCAGCACAAGCCGGCATCCGGGGGAAATATGCACGTACTTGTGGTGACGCCTTCTGGATTCCCGCTCTGGGTAGAAACCCGGGGCAGGTCCCGGTCCTCTAGGGGAGCGGGCATCCAGAAAAGAATTTAGGGGCGGCTTGTAGACTCTTTTACCCCCCCATTTATCCCCTTACTCGAGACCCCGGCCTTTTGCCTATGGCCTTTTTCATTCATCATTCATCAATTTTTTGATGCTCTCCCCTGCCACATTGACCTCCTGAGGCGGGTCCTTTATGCTCCCGCAACGAGCTTGGGCATGCGAGAGAGGGAACCTTCCTTCTCTTTTTTGAACACTATACAGCAAATGGAGACGGGTTCTCTCCTGTAGCTTTTATCTGGGTCTCTCGAGGAGGTTTATAATGTTTGTGTCGGCTTCGGTTTGGGCAGTACGATGCCTTGCGCTTTGTGTTGCGTTATTGAGTGCGCTACCGGCGTTTGCCAGCGAAAAAGATCTCATTTTACCGGACCTCTCCGCGGTCGAGTTTTTCGGCATGAGTGGTCATTCCTTCCTCATGCTCGGGCTCCTGGTCTGCGTCGGCGGTCTGATCTTCGGATTGCGGATCTATAAAGAATTGGAAAACATGCCGGTGCATCGCTCGATGCGCGAGATCTCGGAATTGATTTACGAAACCTGTAAGACCTACCTCCTCACCCAAGGCAAGTTCATCCTCGTTTTAGAAGTGCTGATCGGCGCGATCATGGTCGTCTACTTCGGTTTCTTAGAGGGTAACCCTGCCGGCCAAGTGCTCATCATCCTTCTCTTCAGCCTCATCGGTATTGCGGGTAGCTACGGTGTCGCCTGGTTCGGTATCCGCGTTAACACGTTTGCCAATTCTCGTACCGCGTTCGCCGCGTTGGCTGGCAAACCCTATCCCTGCTACTCGATTCCCCTCAAAGCCGGCATGAGCATCGGCATGCTGCTGATCAGCGTCGAGCTGCTGATCATGTTGTTCATTCTTCTTTTCATCCCGGGCGACTATGCGGGCTCATGTTTTATCGGTTTCGCCATCGGAGAATCGCTCGGCGCTTCGGCGTTGCGGATCGCGGGCGGTATTTTCACCAAGATCGCGGACATCGGTTCGGACCTGATGAAGATCGTCTTCAAGATCAAAGAGGACGACGCGCGTAACCCCGGCGTGATCGCCGACTGTACCGGCGACAACGCCGGCGACTCCGTCGGCCCCAGCGCGGACGGCTTTGAGACCTACGGCGTTACCGGTGTCGCGCTGATCGCCTTCATTCTGCTCGCCGTCGACGCGGAGTATCAAGTGCCGCTCCTTGTGTGGATCTTCGTGATGCGCATTGCCATGCTCATCGCCTCGGGAGCCTCCTACATCCTCAATGAGATGGTAGCCAAAGGGCGCTACAGCACGGCCGACCACATGAACTTTGAAGCGCCGTTGACACAACTGGTGTGGATCACCTCGATCGTCTCCGTGATCTTGACTTACCTCGTGTCTCTCGTGCTGCTCGGCAATATGGGTGACGGCACGCTGTGGTGGAAACTTTCCACCATCATCACCTGCGGCACCCTCGCCGGGGCCATTATCCCTGAGGTGATTAAGATCTTCACCTCGACCGAATCTAGTCACGTCCGCGAAGTCGTTACGTCGTCACGCGAAGGCGGCGCTTCACTCAATGTGCTCTCGGGCCTGACGGCGGGGAACTTCAGTGCCTATTGGATGGGCGTGGTTATCGTCAGCCTTATGGGGATTGCCTACCTCGTCAGCGGGGAAGGGCTCGGCGAGCTGATGAAAAGCGAGTTTTCGATCAGCCCCGCCCCTGTCTTTGCCTTTGGCTTAGTCGCTTTCGGTTTTCTCGGTATGGGTCCGGTCACCATCGCGGTCGACTCCTACGGCCCGGTGACTGACAACGCCCAATCGGTATATGAACTGTCACTGATTGAGAATATCCCTGACATCAAGGAAGAGATTCGCCGTGATTTTGGCTTCTTCCCGGAATTCGAGAAGGCCAAGCATTATCTCGAAGAAAACGACGGTGCGGGCAACACCTTCAAAGCGACTGCAAAACCAGTGTTGATCGGCACTGCGGTGGTCGGCGCCACGACGATGATCTTCTCGATCATCGTGCTCCTCACCGGACTCAAAGCAGAAAACATGTCCTTCCTCTCTCTGATGCATGCCCCGTTCCTGCTCGGGCTGATCAGCGGCGGGGCGGTGATTTTCTGGTTTACCGGCGCGTCAACGCAAGCCGTGTCGACTGGCGCTTATCGTGCCGTCGAGTTCATTAAAGAGAACATTAGGTTAGAGGGCGTCGAAAAAGCCTCGGTGCAGGACAGCAAACGCGTCGTCGAGATTTGTACGCAATACGCGCAGGCTGGCATGATCAATATCTTTCTGACGATTTTCTTCAGCACCCTCGCGTTCGCGTGTTTAGAGCCATATTTCTTTATCGGCTATCTGATCTCGATCGCCCTCTTCGGCCTTTTCCAAGCGATCTTCATGGCCAATGCCGGCGGCGCGTGGGACAATGCCAAGAAGATTGTTGAGGTCGAACTCAAAGAGAAAGGGTCGGATCTCCATGCCGCCACAGTTATCGGCGACACAGTGGGTGACCCATTCAAAGACACCTCGTCGGTATCCATGAACCCGGTGATTAAGTTCACCACGCTGTTTGGACTTCTGGCTGTGGAACTTGCGATTACGATGAGCACGGGGACAGCGCATATGCTGGCTGGGCTTTTCTTCGTCATCTCACTGGTCTTCGTGTGGCGGTCGTTTTACGGAATGCGGATTACTACAGAGCGGGGGCACCAAAAGGCGAGGGGTGAAGTGTCTGTGGTCTCGCCTTCCGCTTAAGTGAGCAGAGCCCAGTGAGGATTGGGGGAACGACGAAATGGGAGAACGGATAAAGGAGAAGGGATAAAGGCTCAAGGCAGAGAAGAGGCATTTTCTCTTCGTGCCATCTCACCCTTTACCCTTTGCCCCTTATCCTTTATCCCCTTCCTCACCTCTTGTACCCTTTGCGTATTTTCGCTAGATTCTGCCCCAGTTCCTACCACTCTCTAAGGAGGAAACTGATGGCAAGTGTACATTCTTCTTCACCCGGACAACGGGTAACGTACAAAACTGGCTCGGGATTGAACCTCGTCGGCGACGCGTGGGGAGACCCTTCTCATCCGCCTATTCTGTTCTTACACGGCGGCGGGCAAACGCGCTTTGCCTGGGGCGGCACCGCCCGTACTCTGGCGGCGCAAGGGTGGCATACCGTTTCTATCGACCTGCGCGGTCACGGGGAATCGGACTGGGCCCCGGACGGCAATTATATGATCGACTCCTACGTTGCCGACATCCACTCTGTGCTGCGACACTTCGAGAAAAAACCGGTCTTCGTGGGCGCCTCGCTGGGCGGCATTACCTCGTTGCTCACTATTGGTGAATCTCTTGAACCGGTCGCGTCCGGGGTCGTGCTGGTTGATATCACTCCGCGCACCGAAACCGAAGGGGTCGACCGCATTCGTGCTTTTATGACCGGCAACCCTAACGGCTTCGCCAACCTGGAGGAAGCGGCGGACGCGGTTGCGGCGTATATTCCGCACCGCCCACGGCCAAAGGATCTCAGCGGCCTCGCCAAGAATCTCCGCTTGGGTCCCGACGGGCGCTACCGCTGGCATTGGGACCCGCAGATGATGAACCCTGCTCGCTTCCGGCGTGACCCGGAACGCTTACTGGCGGCGTCGCGCGCACTTAAAGTGCCCACATTGCTCGTGCGTGGCAAATTAAGCGACGTGATCAGTGACGCGACTGTGCAAGAGTTCCTCGAGGCAGTGCCGCACGCCCAGTATGCTGACGTCGCCGGCGCGGGCCACATGGTCGCGGGCGACCAGAATGACATTTTCAGCAAAGCGGTGATTGACTTCTTGGCCGGGGTGAAGCCCATCTAAGGCAAGTAGTCAGTGGTCAGCATTCAGTAGTCAGTAAGGGGGATCAGTGAAGAATTATGAGTGAAGAATGAAGAAGTGAAAAAGGACAGGAGAACTCATCATTCTTTCTGTCTTTTCTTACTCCATTCTTAACTCTTAATTCTTCATTCTTAATTGTCTTCCCCTACGGCCTACAGCCTTCGGCCTTCTTTTCTTCAGTCTGAGTCTGCGGCTTGTCCGAATCCTCCTCTCCATGTAGAGTCGCGGTCAATTGCGGCCGTGGCTTGTAAAAAGGGAGGGGAACATGGCGTTGCCGGTTCGCTATCACATGATCGGGCTGTTATTCTTCGGCTCGGTCATCAACTACGTCGATCGCGTCAACATCTCCGTCGCCGCGCCAGTCGTGATGAAAGAACTCGGCTGGACGAAAGACGAATTCGGCTGGGTGTTTTCTTCGTTTCTCATTGGGTACGCCTTGCTGCAAATTCCTGGTGGGGTGATTGCCGACCGTTGGAGCGGGCGGAAAGTCCTTGCCCTGGCCTTTTGTGGATTCTCGCTGTTTACATTTCTGACGCCGTGGGGCGCGGGCGCATTTTTTCTCCTCTTAGCCGTGCGTTTCCTGGTCGGCGTATTTGAGTCGATGACTTTTCCCGCGACTGCTTCGATTAATTCGCGCTGGATTCCACGATCAGAATTCGGACGCGCGCACACCTTCAGTATCTCCGGCATCACCGCCGGGCAGATGATCGCCTACCCACTCACTACCTGGATCATCTTGCACTATAACTGGCAGACGGTCTTTTACGTCAATGCGGCGTTCGGCCTCATCTGGGCGGCGGTGTGGTTACGGTACGCGCACGATACGCCGGCATCCCACCCGCGCGTGAGCCAGGCAGAGCGTGAGTACATTGCTTCGCAGATTCCCCCGCGACCGGCGAACGACCTTCCTTTGCAGGTCGTCTTTACCAACCTGCCCTTACTGGCCGTCGCGTTCGGCTATATGTGTTTCGCGTATGTGGGGTGGATGTTTCTGTTCTGGATACCGACGTATCTCGTGGAAGCGCGAGGCTATCCACTCGGCGTCATGGGGATCTTGGGCATTCCGCTGCAGGGCAGTGCCTTTGTCGGCCTCGTCGGCGGCGGCATGCTCGGCGATTGGCTCCTGCGCCGAGGCTGGAGCTCACAGTTCGTCCGTTCGCGCATGGGGGGGATCGGACTCGCGCTCTCGCTCCCGTTCCTCCTCGCCGGTGCCCTGGTGCCCTCCGCGCCGCTATGCGTAGCCTGTTTGATTATCTTCTACGGCTTATTCACCAGCGCCCTGTCGTGCTATTCGACGGTGGCAATTGAGTTTAACCAACACCTGGCGGGCGCGATCTTCGGGCTGATCAATACGCTCGGCACGTTCGCCGGCTTCCTCGGGCCTATCACTGCCGGTTATATGCTCACCGGCAGCGGCGGCAATTGGCTTATACCCTTTTTCGTTGACGCGGTGATCGCCGCGGTCAGTGCGATAATCTTACTCACAGTCCCCGTCCGCCCGATTAAAGTCGGAGGGCTGTCTCCTTCGGTGGTCCCGGTGGGGGGAATGGCCCATTAGTCGGAGAGACGCCCGGGCGCGGCGGCGCGTTTTTCCTGTAGAAACAAGGGAGAGAAAAAGACCACGGCCGACCCGCGAAAGAATATCGATATGAGTGCCTTTCCCTCTTCTCTGTTCACCGGCCTTGCCGCTGTCCTGGCCGCAGTGACGCTAGTCTGGCTCCTGAGTCTGGCCAAGCGAGACGTCAGTATCGTCGACATTTTTTGGGGCCTTGGTTTTGTGGGCCTGAGCTGGCTCTATCGTGCTCGAGGACCAGACGTCACTTCTCGCCACTCGTTGCTTCTTGCTTTGGTGACTCTCTGGGGCTTTCGGCTCGCGCTCTATCTGTTGTGGCGCAATTGGGGACACGGGGAAGACCCGCGCTACCAAACCATGCGGGCCTACCGCGGAGACAATTTCTGGTGGATGAGTCTCATCACTATTTTCTTTCTGCAAGGCCTACTGATCTGGCTCATTGCCATGCCGTTATCGGTCGTCCAGCTCAGCGCGGGCCCGCCACTATGGACGTGGACCGATGTCTTAGGTCTGTTGCTCTGGGGTATCGGCTTCTTCTTCGAGACGGTCGGCGATTGGCAGCTTGCCCGCTTCAAAGCCGACCCCGCTAGCCGTGGGCGCGTGATGTGTACAGGGCTTTGGGCCTATACGCGGCATCCCAATTATTTTGGCGATGCGATGGTCTGGTGGGGGTATTTTCTTCTCGCACTCGCCGTTCCCGGCAGTCTGTGGACGATCCTGAGCCCAGTATTGATGACTGTCCTCCTCCTCAAGGTCTCAGGCGTAGCCTTGTTGGAGCAGACGATCACAGAGCGAAGGCCTGACTACCGCGACTACATCGTGCGGACGAACGCGTTTCTTCCCTGGTTCCCGCGTCGCAGCGCGTCATAAACGAGACGCATCGCCCTCTTACGAGAACATCCCCACTAGCAAACCCATAAGTAGCAGCGCTAAGCTGTGGACCGCTTGCCAAGGGGGAAGGATATGACGGGCAACGGCGCCTTACAAGGTCTGCGAGTTCTCGACCTCACCAACGATACCGGACGCTTCGCCACCAAACTGCTTACCGAAGCCGGAGCTGATGTTGTCCGTCTTGGTCACGGCTCGCCGGGTACCGCCATGAGCGGTGAAGCGGGCAGGCACGGAGGTCTGCTGGACTGGTGGTACGACGGCGGCAAACAACAACTTGCGCTTGACCTGAACACGACCCAGGGACGGGCGCAGCTTCGTGCACTGGCAGTACGGGCTGACCTTTTGATCGAGACCGAACCCCCTGGGAGGCTCGCACAGTTGGGGATTGATTTCCCTGAACTTCATCCGCTTAACCCACGTTTAGTCCAGGTCTCACTCACACCGTTCGGTCGCCAAGGACCGCGAGCGCAGTGGCAGACGAGTGACCTCGTCGCGGCGGCGCTTGGTGGCGTGTTGTCGTTCACCGGCACACCAGATGCGCCACTCAATGGTTGGGGGCGACAATGCCTCAACACGGCGGGCCTTTTCGCGGCCGTCTGTGGCTTGGCAGGTGTGTATGCGGCGCGAACAACGGGCCGCGGCCAACACGTTGACCTCTCGCTCCAACAGTCTGTGATCGCCTGCACCGAGCAAATGTTGATGTTCTGGTTCTTCCCGAAGATGTTTCCGCTTGCCGAGCCCCCTCGGCAAGGGTCACTGCACTGGAGCGGTGCGTTCGAGGTGATGCGCTGTGCGTCCGGCTATGCCATGATCACGCCAGGCACACACATGCCGAAGATGGTCGAGTGGCTCGACGAAGACGGCATGGCGGGTAATCTCAAGGAACTCGATCTCTCCGATACGCTGAAGGTGCTGCCGCACATTAAACACATCATGGAGATCCTCCACGCCTGGGCATTGACCAAAGACGCACACAAGTTGTTCGTGGCCGGACAACAGCGCCATCTTCCGTTCGGAGAAGTGCTGAACGTCTCTGGTATTACTAGTAATGCACATTTTCAGGCTCGCGGCTTCTTTCGCCCTGTGGACTGGCACGGCCCCGCCGTGAAGATTCCGGGACCACTGTTCCGTACTGAAGCAACGCCGGCACCACCGCCGTTACCACCGGCAGTTACGCCTATTGATCCTGCCACCGTGCTCCAACGTTGGACGCCTGCCTCCACACCGACCCCGTCTGCCCCTCGTGGGCAGAAACCGCTCGCCGGCGTCCGTATCTTAGACTTTACTTGGGTCCTCGCCGGTCCGTATTGTACACGCGTGCTTGCCGACCTGGGCGCGGATGTCATCAAACTGCAAACCGAAGAACGCTCGCAGGGTGTGAACGGCAATGCCTTTCCGTATTTCGTCTTGTGGAACCGCAACAAACGCAGTGCCAGCCTCAAGATGCAACACCCGAAGGCGCTGGGTCTCTTTCGCCGGATGGTCGAGCAGGCCGATGTCATTGTCGAAAACTTTAGCGTCGGTGTGCTCGACCGCTGGGGCATCGGCTATGACACCGTCCGCCAGTGGAATGACAAGATCATTTACATGAGTATGGCTGGTGCCGGCCAAAGTGGCCCTTGGCGTGACTTTGTCACCTACGCGCCGACGATCCACGCCTTGAGCGGTCTGACCTATCTCACCAATCCGCCGGGCCGACAAGATATTGGTCTCGGCTGCGCGTACACCGATCATCTCAGCGGCCTTGCCGGCGCGCTGGCGTTATTAGAGGCGTTAGAAGCCCGAAGGCGAACAGGGGTCGGTCAACGCATCGATCTCGCGCAGTTAGAAGTCGGCGCGTATCTGGTTGGTCCCGCCTTCACCGATCTGCTGAGCAACGGACGCGAAGCGCATCCCCAGGGGAATCAAGACGCATTCTGTGACTATGTCCCCAACAATGTCTATCACTGTGTCAATAACGAATGGCTGGCGATCACTTGCCATGACGAGGCTGCGTGGCAGCGTTTCTGCCACGCAACTGGCCTTCACACGCTTGCCAGTAACACCCGCTTCACCTCCGTAGAAGGGCGACGAGAGCATCGGAATGTAATCGACAGCGCGGTCAATGCGTGGGCCGCGAAACAAGATGCCGAACAAGCCATGCGGCAACTGCAAGCTGCGGGCGTCCCTGCCGGCAAAGTCTGCACCATGCGGGACCTCACCGAACGTGACGAACAACTGAAAGCGCGACAGTGGCTCATCGAAGTCGAGCATAAGCTCCTCGGTCGTCATCAGTTGGAGCGTTTCCCCGCGGTCTTTAGCGACGCAACGCTCGACTACGCTCCGTCACCCTTCCTCGGCGAGCATAATTTCGAGGTGTATAAGGAGTTGTTGGGAATGTCGGATGAGGAGATTGCCACGGCAATTGGGGAAGGATTATTCACGTAAATCTGGGCTAGAGAGATCACGTAACACGTTTTACGCATCACGTTCTCCGTGTTACGTGTGACGTGGTCCCGTAAGACGATCAATAAGGAGAACCCATCATGAAGGCCATCCGCATTCACGAATTCGGTCCACCTGAAGTGCTCAAACTCGAAAATGTGCCAGATCCAAAACCGGGCCCTGGGCAAGTCGTGGTAAAAATTCACGCGGTGGGCGTGAACCCAGTCGAGACCTACGTTCGTTCCGGCATCTAC
>Ga0070741_10011623_pt1 | contig 16183 bp, 16 predicted proteins | sample Coa_R1_4_FD_66440 | JGI IMG/M metagenome (GOLD analysis project Ga0070741, IMG submission 66440) | Surface soil microbial communities from Centralia Pennsylvania, which are recovering from an underground coalmine fire - Coalmine... | ecosystem: Environmental > Terrestrial > Soil > Unclassified ...
CAGTCTTCATCCTTCCGTGCTCACCTGGCCCCATTGTGCCACGATTGGACTTTGAACTCTGGAAAACCTGGGCAAACCCGGCGAAATTGGCGCGCAAGGCCAGTCTGTTTTGCACTTTGGAAGGCCGTTTTTGACGGTGATATTTTGGGCCGCCCCTTTGTTTTCAATAACATTCCCAGTTTGTTCGTCGAGAAGAAACAATCCTTTTTCCCCGCAGCCTTACTCGGGATCATTCCGGGTTTATCGGGCAGAATCCGCCGGGTGTCATCCGAAAGCCTTTCGTCCGCACGCCAAGCGCCGCGAGGCGCCTTTTCCCTTTCACTCGGAGCGATCTCCGTGAAACATCTCGACCGGGCAACTTCTGTTCGTCCTCCTGTCCCTGACATGCAGCGCATCCTTCCGGGCAGCTTTCATCAAGGGGTACATAGGCTATATCTAGCCTATCCCCTTGGCAAGGGTGAATCAAGGCAAAATCGCAGGCGCCGCCTGCTTCCGCCCCCTCCCTGCGCCCTCACCTGACCTCGCTCAGGAATTCTCTCACGGCGCTTTTGTACTGCGCCGTCGCCTGGTTGAAACCTTCTCCGTGACGATGGCCGGGCAGAACGATCAGTCGGCTTTCGGGACTTCGCTCGCGCGCGAAGAGGGCCCGGGCAACCGAGGGAGGCATGCGCCGGTCGCCCTCCACCGCCACAAACAGGATGGGGCGCGCGCCAATTCGCTCCACCGCCTTCCCCACGTTGAATTCCGAGGGCCAGAATCCTCCCTTCCACCCGATCCCATAAATAACCTCATCCGCAATCGGAAAGCTCGGCAGGTGGAGAAACAGCTTGAGGTGATGTTTCACCGTGTCGCTCAGGCTCAGAAAGGAGCTGTCGGAAATGACGGCCGCCACGTCCGGCGATTCTGCCGCAGCCAGGAGCGCCGCCGCTGCGCCCATGGAAACACCCCAGAGAATAACCGGGCGCGCTGCCTTCTCATCGGCGAGGGCATAACGCACCGCGCCCAGCACGTCGAAGCGTTCCTTGAATCCGAGCGTCGTCAGGCCGCCTGCGCTCGCGCCTTGGTGCCGGAAATCAAAGAGCAGACCGTTATATCCAAGCTCGTGGCCGAAGGCTGCCTTGGGGAGCATCTCGATGCGCGTGCGGTTGAGACCGTGGCAGTAGACGATCGTCCCTTTGGCGACGCCCGGTGCCGGAATGTACCAGCCCTTCAGGTGAATTCCGTCCGTCGAAGAAAACTGAATGATCTTCCAGTCCATCCCGTAGGATTTCGGAGATTTTCCGTCGTTCGGGTCCGGGTAGTGGAACTGACCGCTGGTGACAATATGAGTGAAGAACCAGGGGACGAAGATCAAGAAGAATGCAGCCGCCAAGCCAAGAAGGACCAGCATAACATTACGGATGATTTGCAAGGCTCTCGCCTTGGTCAGCAAATGAATCCCCCCGTGTGCGACCGTTGCAGTTTCACGCCGTTCTGACCCCGGTGATTGCCCGCGGTTGGGTCCTTCCCTGTCGCGGGCGATGCCCTCAGGAAGAATCCATGGGCACCCACTCGCCGCCCGCGAACCCCGTCTCTAATTCCGGCTTTCCTCCGGATGCGGCTCAACAATGTGCGTGGCCAGCAGAATCGCCACGAGCAGGGTCATGACTGCGCACAGCGTCGTAACCGCTCCATAGCCATGCCGTTCGAACAGGATCCCCCCCACGAACGCTGCGCTTGCGATGCCCATCTGCGAGCTGATGTTGCGCAGCGCGATGAATGAGCCGCGCTGGGCCGTCGGGACCAGTTCGGTCATGAGTGCGGTGAGCGGCCCCTGCCGAAACGCGGCACACAGGCTGGTGATTCCAAAGACCGCGAGCAGCCCGATTCCCCAGGGAAGCAAAGGCACCAGGGCCACCGCCGCGGCCAACACGAGGTTGCTGGCAATGGAAATGGAGCGCTTCTGCCAGCGGTCCGAAAGGATCCCACCCAGGGGCGCGCTTCCCACCGCGACGACGCCCCCCAGCATGAAAACCCATCCGATGGTCCGGGTCGGAAGTCCAAAACGGCCGCTCAGCCACTGCCCGACATAGGTCAGGAATCCGACCAGTCCTCCCGAGACCAGAAAAGCGATTCCGAGCGCCGCCAGCGTATCACGCCGGCCGAGAAAAGAGCGAAAGGACTGCATCGTGGCGCGAAGCCTGCCGGAAAATGGCTGCAGATCGGTGCTCACCTGAGGCAGAGTAAACGAAGTGATGAGCGCTGCGATCGCCAGCGCCCCGAAAACCACAAATGCGCTGCGCCATCCAAACCGGTCCGTCATCTGAGCCGCGAGCGGCACTCCCAGAATCGGCGCCACAAAGTAAGCCGAAGAGATCAGCCCAATGGCACGGCCTCGAACTGCGTACGGAAAGCGGTCACCGGCATAAGCGATCGAACAGGTGGAGATGGTCCCTGCCGCCAACCCTACCAGGGCCCGCGAAGCAACCAACTGCTCAAAAGTGCGCGTCCGCGAGGCCAGAAAGGAAGCCACAGCAAAAACCAGCGCGCCCCCCAGCAGAAATTTCCGCCGGCCGTAATGATCGGAGAGCGTGCCCGAGAAAAAGGAAGCGAGCGCGGCGGCCGCCGAATACACCACAACGAGCAGGCCCGCCTTTCCGACGGAAATATGAAAGGACGAGACCAGCGCCGGAAGCAGCGCTGCGATCATCTGGTTGTCCGCCACTCCCAGGAAGAGGAGCAGGAACAGGTTGCCGATCGCAAGATAGTCCAACGGAGATTCTCGTTGCCCTCTTCAGCAGGTTGATCCAGGGACGCGCAAGCCGGGCCTCTGTCCAGCCCCTCGGATAAGCGGGCTCGAGTCTGTGCTGAGAATTATACGAAGTGATGAAGGTCCAGCTTGATGGCGGCCTTGTCGGTCTCGTCGATCACGCCGGCCGCCGCGATGCCGACGGCCACGGCAATCGCATCGCTGATCTCTTCCTTGCTGGCACCAATCTCCAGGGCCTTCTTAATGTGCCCCTGAATGCAGCCCTCGCACTTGGCAATCAATGAACAGCCAATGGCGATCAGCTCCTTGGTCTTCAGATCGAGGGCGCTCGGGACGAAGTAGCTTTCCTTGTAAAAGTTCATATAGATGGAGCGCAATCGCGGCTCAAGCATGCTCAGCGACGGCGGAGCCTTGCGGCGCTGGGAGGGCTTCTTCGGCATAACGGATCCTCGCTGCTCTCGTGGGTTACTGGATGAAGTCACACCGCCCAAGGCGCTGCCAGGCGGCGTCAAGTACGGCGCTGCTCCGTTCAAGAACCCGAATTGGTTGCTTTCGGAGCCTCGTCCCTTGCTCCGACGAGACACCATCCTTCCGCGGACGCGCCTGCAAGTTCCGATCGGTCGGCGCACCGTGCCATCCAGAATACTAACATAGCTTCACGGCAAAATTCCGGCACAGGTGGAAGCAGGCCGGTGCGCTTCCACCCCGCTCATGGAGATGGGACCCTATTTCTGCGAATGCACGGATTCACTCGAAGGGATTCGATCCGGCGTGAGCAACTCGGGAATCTCGAAGCCTATCGATGTCCCTTTACCAGGCTCACTCTCCACCTTGAACGAATATTCCTGGCCAAACAGGACATGCAGCCGCTCCCGGACATTGCTGATTCCAATTCCGGATTCGAGGATCTCGCGGCGCTTGGCGGGAGGGATGCCGACCCCGTCATCAATCACCTCCACGGCCAGCCGTCCGTTGCTTCGCCAGGATTTGAGCGTGATCGTTCCCCCCTCCACTTTCGGGCCAATCCCGTGACGAATGGCGTTCTCGACCAGAGGTTGAAGCACCATGCTGGGTACGACGGCGTCGAGCGTTTCAGGCGCAATTTCCTTCCTGATCTGGAGCTTATCGCGGCCGAATCGGACCACTTCGATGTCCAGATAATCGTCGATGAACTCCAGCTCCTGCTTCAAGGGAAGAAAGTGCACTGGCGTTTTCAGCCGTCTCCGGAGAATGTTCGAAAGTTTCAGCAGGACGTTGCGCGCCGTGTCGGGGTCAAAACGAATCAGCGACGAGACGGTGTTCAGCGTGTTGAAGAGGAAATGCGGATTGATCTGGCTGATCAGGGCATCCACGCGGGCCTGCATCAGCACTTTCTCCTGATCCTCAAGCTTGCGTTCGATGCGCGTGGTGTTCCAGATGCGAACAGGAAGCCCGACGGCGATCAGGGTGGTGAGGACAATCAGGACTTTCATCCAGGGGTGAGGAGAATCCGCATAGAACAATTTCCCATGAGCCATTCGACCGATCATCATCCGGGTGATTTCAAGCATCACACAGATCAAGGAGAACAGGACTTGCCAGTCCAGGGCAGGATGTTTGAAACGCCATCGAATGGATCGATAAAGGCTCAGGTCAATGAACGGTGAGAATTTCCATACTTCCTCTTTGTCCGGGCAGAGGTATCGCGCCGAGCCGGCCACCACCGCATAGAGCACCGCCATGGGCGCGGCGAGAATTTCGTGGGGGGGGAGAAGCACGGCGGGCAGACTGACCATCATTCCGACCACGAGCCCGATGATGGTGCCTCCCAACAACCCCGCCACCACGGTGATCTCAAGATTGAGATCCGCCCCTTGATACCGGAGACCCGGCAGCAGTCGTGCCAGGACGCCCAGCATGAAGGGCACGCCGAGAAAAGCCGCAAACAGAAGTTTTTCCTTTGGGGTTCTCTGCTCGGTGAGAAGCAGTCGCCGGAATCTGCTGAAGCGGGCAATAAATCCCGCGAGCAACGCAATCACGGCCAGCTTGATGAGCAGGTTGACCAGCGTAATCGGAGGCCAGGAGGCGAGGTTGGGATTCATAGAATCGTGCTCAAGCTGAAAGAAAATTCCCTCGGTTCCACCGGGCGGTGATTACCTCATCCGAGCCGCCGCCCACGAAGTGCACCACTTCCAGCCGGTCGCCCTCTTGAACCACGGTTTCGGGCCAATGCGGCCGTGAAACAATCTCCAGGTTGTGTTCAACCGCGATGCGATCAAGCGGCAGCTTAAGCCACGCGAGCAAGGCGTCGAGCGACAGCCCTTCCGGCACCTCGGTGGGTTGGCCATTCAGATGAATAGTGATCAAGGTTTACGTCCAGTCAGGCTTCGCCCGGGGGTGGCGGCGAGGAGCAGATTTCGCCGGAGCGGATTTTCTCAATCACCTGCCGATGCTGCTCTTCCAGCTTCTGGTGGAGCCTTTCTTCTGTGTGCCCCGGGGAACCCGGGGGTTCCAGCCAGGATGTCATCTGAGAGTGGATGATGGCCCCTCGAAGGTAGACCGTGGTTTCAACCCGCATGTTCCTCCGAGGTTCGGTCTGCACGTGGTAGGTGACGCCCTTATGTGTGATTTTCGTATTGAAACCCATCACCATCAGGGCCCGCTCCGGGTGAGCGCCTGCGCACCTCACTCCGTGAGAATGTTAACGACTTTGAAACTCCCAGGCAAGAAAAAACTTGACACTAAAGTTTAGCGGCTCGTATCATCGTTGGTTAATGAAGGGATGGCTGAACATTCTCTAATCAGTTGAAATGGCTGGAAATTACTTCCCAATTCTGGTCCATCTGGTCGCTGTCGCCCTGCTTGCCGGGGCGATTCTTGCTGCATCAGCCTGGGTGGGAGTAAAGCGCCCCACGCGCGAGAAGCTCTCCCCCTATGAATGCGGAAGTCCGGTCGTGGGCGACGCGCGAGAGCGCTTCTCCGTCAGCTTCTACCTGGTGGGAATGCTGTTCATTCTCTTTGATGTGGAAGCGGTGTTCCTGTATCCCTGGGCGGTTGTCTATAAGGGCCTCAAGTGGTTCGGGTTCATCGAGATGTTTCTCTATATCGCCATCCTGCTGGCCGGATATATTTATATCTGGAAGAAAGGCGCACTCGATTGGACCCGCTGACCGGGCCTTGTCCAGCGGGCTGTCAGGCTCCAGGCTCCTGCGGCGAAGGTTCACTGAAGAGTGAACGCCGGCCGCGAGGGACGCCCGCCGGCTGATCAAGCCATCGGCCGACTATTCAGCTCTGCCCGGTCGTGCTCCGCAGGGGCGGCCGGTGGGCTGCCCGGCGCAGACTTCCACTGGTTATGCCGTCAAACCTCGAATCTGATCAGGTTCTGGAAAAGCTTCGGGAATTCGCCCCCGAAGCCATCGAGGGCACGCAGATCTTTCGTAAGGAATTGACGATTTGGCTGGCTCCCGCGAATCTGCTGCGTGTTTGTGAGTTCCTGCGTGATCACCCCGCGCTTTCTTTCACCTACCTTTCGGATGTCACGGCGCTGGACCACTATCCCGAGGAGCCGCGATTTGAAACGGTATACCACTTGTACTCCATCGGGATGAACCAGCGGCTGCGATTGAAGGTCAGGCTGCCCGGCAACAGCCCGCGCGTGTCCTCGGTGGTCCCGATCTGGCCCGGCGCCAATGTCTTCGAACGGGAAGTGTTCGACCTGTTTGGCATCGTCTTTGAGGGGCATCCCTTCCTGGAGCGCATGCTCCTGCCTGAAGACTGGGAAGGGCACCCCTTGCGCAAGGATTATCCAACCGAGGGCTATCGCTGATGCCCATTACCCTCGAGAAAGTCCCGGGCCAGGAAGAAAAGGTCATCCTCAGCATGGGGCCGCAGCATCCTTCGACTCACGGGGTCCTGCGCCTGGTGCTGGAGCTGGACGGGGAGACGATCGAGCGCTGCGTCTTCGATATCGGATATCTGCATACCGGTTTCGAGAAATCCTTCGAGAGCAAGACCTATTCGCAAGGAATCACCCTCACCGATCGAATGGATTACCTGGCGCCGCTGTCGAACAACCTGGGTTTTTGTCTCGCGGCCGAGAAACTCCTGGACCTCGAAATTCCGCCGCGCGCCCAGTTTATCCGCGTGCTGCTGACCGAACTGACCCGCATTCAGAGCCATCTCGTCTGGCTGGGCACCCACGCCATCGACATCGGCGCGATGTCGGTTTTTCTCTATTGTTTCCGCGAACGGGAGGAAGTCCTCAAGATCTTCGAGATGGTTTCGGGCCAGCGCATGATGACCAGCTATTTTCGCATCGGCGGGCTGGCTCTCGAACCACCGCTCGGCTGGCTGAAGCGGGTGGAAAAGTTTGTAAAGAAGTTCCCGGAACGGATTGACGAATACGAAGCGCTTCTGACCAGGAATCCGATCTGGCTCCGCCGCACGGTGGGAATTGGGACCCTTACGGCCGAGCAGGCCCTCGCGTTGAGCGTCTCCGGCCCGTCCCTGCGCGGGTCGGGGGTGAAATGGGACATTCGGAAGAGCCAACCGTATTCAGGCTACGAGCGGTTCGATTTTGACATTCCCACCCGCCCCGAAGGGGATGTCTACGCTCGCTACCTGGTGCGAATCGAGGAAATGCGCCAGTCGCTCAGAATCATCCGCCAGGCCATGGAAGGAATGCCGGAGGGGCCCGTCAAGGCCAATGCGCCGCACATCGTGCTGCCCGAGCGCGAAAGCATGAAAACTTCGATCGAGGCCCTGATCTACCACTTCAAGATTGTGACGGAGGGATTCCATCCTCCCATCGGGGAAGTCTACCAGACGATCGAATCGCCGCGCGGAGAGCTGGGCTTCTACATGGTAAGCGATGGCTCGCCCCGGCCGTTCCGATGCCATGTTCGCGCGCCCTCGCTCGCGAACCTCCAGGCGCTTGCCACCATGGTGCAGGGCCGGCTCATCGCTGATGTGGTCGCCTGCATCGGCAGCATCGACATCGTTCTTGGGGAAGTGGACCGGTAGCCCGAAGCCCGGGTATGGATTGCCCATGTTGTCGGAAAAACTGAAAAACCGCTTCGATCAGGTGATCGCGCGCTACCCCTTGAAGCGCTCGGCGATTGTTCCTCTGCTGCTCTTCGCCCAGGACGAAATCGGCTATGTCAGCGATGAAGCCATCGAAGAGATTGCCCGCCGTGTGGACGTGCGGCCGATTGAGGTCATCGAGACCATCGGCTACTACTCGATGCTTCATCGGCAGCCCATCGGGAAGTACAATTTCCAGGTCTGCACCAACATCTCGTGCCTGCTGCGCGGGGGCGAGGAGATTCTCGAGCACTGCAAGCGGAAGCTGGGTATTGGGCACAAGCAGACGACGCCGGACGGCTTGTTCTCCCTCGAAGAAGTCGAATGTCTCGGCGCCTGTTGCGGCGCGCCGGCTGCCCAGGTCAACTACGACTATTACGAAAACTTGACGCCGGAGAAGATCGACCAACTGATCGAAGAGCTGAGGAGGAAAGAGCCTCGGTCCAGAATGTAAAAAGCGGAGGAACCGGAATCCACCCGGCCTCCTGATACCTGTCGTATGGCTGATTATCAAAACCCGATGAAGGGCTCACCCCTGGAGGTGAAGGTCCTCACCCAGCGCTTCGGGATTCCGAATATTACCTCCATCGATGTTGTCCTTCAGCATGGCGGCTACAAGGCCCTTGAGAAGGCCCTGGGGATGAAGCCGGACGAGGTCATCAACGAAGTGAAAAATTCCGGCCTGCGCGGCCGGGGCGGAGCGGGATTTAACACCGGCATGAAATGGAGTTTCGTCCCCAAGGAATCCGCCAAGCCAAAGTATGTGGTCTGCAACGCTGACGAGAGCGAACCGGGGACCTGCAAAGACCGCCCCCTGATGGAATACGATCCGCACCAGTTGATCGAAGGGATTGTGATTGCCGGCTATGCCATCCAGGCCCACCAGGGCTACATCTATATTCGCGGCGAATATCGCTACCTGATGGAAATCGTGGACCGCGCTATCGCCGAAGCCTACCAGAAGGGTTATCTTGGGAAGAACATCCTGGGCTCCGGCTTCGATTTCGACCTGTCGACCCACACCGGCGCGGGCGCGTATGAATGCGGCGAGGAGACGGCGTTGCTCAACTCGCTCGAAGGGCTGCGTGGATACCCGCGCATCAAGCCACCCTTCCCCGCCATCGTGGGCCTCTATGGCGGTCCCACGGTCATCAACAACGTCGAAACCCTGTCCAACGTTCCCCACATCATCCTGAACGGGGCGGACTGGTACGCCAAGCTCGGCACGATCAAGAACGGAGGAACAAGACTGTTCTGCCTGAGCGGGCACATCGAGCGGCCGGGCGTCTACGAGCTACCCATGGGTTTCCCGCTCCGCCGCATGATCGAGGAGGTGGGCGGCGGTGTCCTGGGCGGTAAAAAGCTGAAGGCCGTGATTCCCGGCGGGTCGTCCTGCCCGGTCCTGACCGCAGCCGAAATCGATGTTCCCATGGATTTCGATTCACTGGCCAAGATCGGCTCGATGCTCGGCTCGGGGGGCGTGGTGGTGATTGATGAAGACACCTGCATGGTGAAAGTGGCCTTGCGGATCATGAAGTTTTACGCACACGAGTCCTGCGGCTGGTGCATTCCTTGCCGTGAAGGAACTTCCTGGCTCAGGTTCCTTCTCCAGCGTTTTCACGACGGTGGAGGCGTTCCAGAGGACCCTGACACGGCTCTCGATGTCTCATACAACATTCTGGGGAAAACGCTCTGCCCGCTGGGTGATGCCGCCGCCATGCCGACGATCAGCATCCTTAAGAAGTTCCGGCATGAGTTCGACGAGCACGTGAAGCTTGGAAGTTGCCCTTACGAGAAGAAGGCGGTGACCGTCGCATGAAAGACCAGGAGCGCGATACAAGTTTCGAGGTGCTGGACCTTCCTGCCAAAGGGACGGGTTCGCAAGTGCTGGTCCCCTATGTGCGAAGTTCCAGCCTCATGCCCGGCCTCTCAACCCCAGCCGGGGTCACGCCCGAAACAGTCAGCCTCACGATCGACGGGAAGGCGGTGAGCGTTCCTAAAGGAACCTTGCTGATCGAGGCGGCGAAGCAGGCCTCGATTGAGATCCCCTCCTTCTGCTACTACCCCGGGCTCTCCCTCCAGGGGGCCTGCCGGATGTGTCTGGTCTCGATTGAGAAGATGCCCAAATTGCAGACGGCCTGCACCACCGTGGTCGCCAATGGAATGGTGGTCCGGACGGATACGGAGGAAGTGAAGAACGCCCGCAAGGCGATGCTGGAGTTCCTGCTCACCAATCACCCGCTCGATTGCCCGGTATGCGACAAGGGCGGCGAGTGCGAGCTCCAGGATGCGGTTTTCCGCTATGGCGCGGCGGAGACGCGCTTTCTCGAGACCAAGCTTCACCACGAAGAGAAGAAGTTCTCCAGCCTGGTCTATTACGACTGGCCGCGTTGCATCCTCTGCTACCGCTGCATCCGGGTCTGCGATGAGGGCCTGGATGTGAACGCTTATGGGATCGCGTTTCGCGGAGCGCACAGCGAGATTATCCCCAACCGCGGGGACCATCTCGAGTGCGAAGAGTGCGGGATGTGCATCGACATTTGTCCGGTTGGCGCGCTCACCAGTGGAACCTACCGCTATCATACCCGGCCCTGGGAGGTCACCTACACCGGAACGATCTGCAATCACTGCGGTGACGGCTGCAAGACCACGCTCTCCGTGCGCAACAACGTGATCGTCCGCGCCAATAACCGCGATCACTCGGGGATCAACGGTGAATTTCTGTGTGTCAAGGGGCGCTTTGGCTGGGATTTTGTCAACAGCGACCAAAGGCTGACCACTCCCCTGATCCGCCGCGGCGGCAAACAGGAGCCGGCGACCTGGGAGGAAGCTCTCGCGCTGACGGTCGACAGCTTGAAGAACGTCCTGGCCGAGCATGGCCCCGAGTCCATTGCAGTCATCGGCTCCAACCGCACAACCAACGAGGAGAATTATCTGTTGCAGCGTTTTGCGAGGACCGTGCTGGGCACGAACAATGTGGATCATCACCGCACGGCGGATTATTCTTCCCTCGTTCGCGCGCTGACGGAAGCCCGCACGCCAGGACGGCATGCCACAATGGAAGACATCGTCCGGGCGTCTAGCATCCTGCTCATCGGCGGCGATCCCACCCACGAGCATCCGCTCCTCGCCTACCAGATTCGGCAGGCGGTGCGGCGCGGCGCGCGCCTTTATGTGGTGAACAGTGACGAGATTAAGCTGCGACGCCAGGCCGCGCATTACGTCAGGGTGAGCGCAGGCGACGAAGCAGCAGCGGTCCGAACGCTGGCTGGAGCCGCGGCCGGGCCGCCGGCCGAGGCTGAAGGGCTTCAGACACTCGGCGAGAAGGTCAGCAGGGAATCCGATACCGTCATTATTTTCAGCGATCGGATTCAAGGAGACAGCGCGGTCGAGCTGGTGCGCTGGGGGTTGACGCTTCCCGGACAAACCCGCTTCGTGGCGCTTGGGGACTACGCCAATTCCCGGGGTGCCGCCGATATGGGCCTGATGCCCGGCGCTCTGCCCGGGTACCAGTCGATTGCCAATGAGGAGGCGAGGAAACACTATGAAACAGCCTGGAATGCCTCGGTTCCTGCAACGCCGGGACAGAACCTTCGCAAGATTATTTCCGGAATCGACCGTGGGGAAATCAAGGCCCTCCTGGTCTTCGGGTCTAATCCGGTTAAGACTTTCAAGATCGGTGAGTCCGTTATGGGGAAGCTCAACTTTTTGTTTGTGGCCGAGCTTTTCCCCACCGAGACCGCGCAACTTGCGAATGTGGTTGTTCCCGCCACCAGCTTTGCGGAAAAGTCCGGCACAGTGACCAACACGTGCGGCCAGGTCCAGTCCGTAAAAAGGACGATGCGCAGGGCCGGCACACGGAGCGATCTCGAAATCCTGGTCACGATGGCAAGATTGCTGGGACACTCGTGGGCGTATCGGACTTCCGAAGAGGTCCTGCGGGAGATCGTGCGGACGGTCCCTGGATATGCGCTGCCCCTGCCGGCCCTGCTGATTGGACGGGCCATCGCCACCGATCCCCAAGGGACCGTCGGTCCGCCGGAGAGGAGCGACCTTGTGTTCTCTTCCCGCGATTCGCTCTTCACCTCGGGAACCGTCAGTCGTTATAGCTGGGCGCTGAATTCCGTGGAGGAAGCCAAGAGGCCTCATGGCCACATTTTTTGAGCAGCATTTCCTCCTGACAGCTACGATCGTCAAAGTGGTGGTTGTTCTGGTGGTCTTGCTGACATCCATCGCCTACCTGACCTGGCTGGAGCGCAAGGTGGTGGCTCACATCCAGGCCCGCTGGGGGCCCTATCTGGTCGGTCCGCATGGTCTGCTGCAACCGCTGGCGGACGGGCTGAAGTTCCTCTTCAAAGAGGATATCACGCCGCTCGAAGTGGATCGCCTGGTCTACTGGCTGGCGCCTTTTCTGGCCTTCTCGCTCGCCTTCCTTTCGATTTCCGTTATTCCCTTCGGCGAAGGCTTCTCCGTCCTGGGCCACACGATCCAGTTTCAAATCACAGATCTGAACGTTGGCCTGCTGTTCGTGTTTGCCGTCACTTCACTGGGCGTGTACAGTATTGCGCTTGCAGGATGGTCTTCGAACAGCAAGTACCCGCTCTTTGGCGGGCTGCGGTCTTCCGCGCAGATGATCAGTTATGAACTGTCTCTGGGTCTCGCCCTGGTCGGCGCGCTGCTCCTCGCCGGCACCCTGAGCCTGCGCGGCATTGTGGAAAGCCAGAGTGGATTCTGGCATCTTGGCGGGATTCCGATTCTTCCGCGCTGGTACATCTTTGTGCAACCGGTAGGATTCCTCTGCTACTTCACGGCGGCGGTCGCGGAGACGAACCGTGTGCCATTTGACCTTCCCGAGGGCGAGACGGAACTGGTGGGCGGGTTTCACACCGAATACAGCAGCTTCAAATTCGCCATGTTTTTCATGGCAGAATACGCCAACATGGTCACGGTTTCGTGCATTGCCACCCTGGTCTTCTTCGGAGGATGGCATGGGCCGGTGTTCGGCCCGCCGGCACTCAAGGCGCTCCTGCCGGTTTTCTGGTTTTGCCTGAAAGTCTTCTGCTTCTTGTTTTTTTATATCTGGATGAGGGGCACCCTGCCCCGGTTTCGGTACGATCAATTGATGGCCTTTGGATGGAAATTTCTGTTGCCCGTGGCCTTGCTGAATATTCTGGTCACGAGCCTGGTGGTCGTCTGGCTGAACGGCTGACGCCTTGTGGAGAACGAAGCATGCTGGGGATCTTCCCACCAAGGAATCGCGCAGGATTGAGGGCTGCCAGGGTCGGGAAAGGCCCTGGAGCAAAACCGCGATATCCTTTAGAATCAATGGTTAGCATTTCTTACGTCTCCATTCCTATCCCGGCGAGCACGGGCGTTCTTTCCGCGGATGCATCGCGCCCAATGGTTAGCATTGGCTAGGCTATGGTTATTCTCTTTTACGTTTGCGCGGTTTTAGCGGTGCTGGCGGCGCTGGGGGTCGTGTTTCAGCGCAGACCGGTGTACAGCGCCCTGTCGTTGATCGTGGTGCTGTGCTCTCTTGCGGTCATCTACCTTCTGCTCGGGGCGGAGTTCCTGGCGGTCATCCAGGTCATTATCTACGCGGGGGCCATCATGGTCCTTTTTGTGCTGGTGATCATGTTGTTAAACGCTCGGACGGAATCGTCGACAGATCGCAGCCGCATCGCCCGGTGGCTGGGCGCACCGCTGATTGCAGCGCTGCTGGTGGAAATCGTAGCCGTCGTATGGAAACAGTTTCCTTCCGCGAACACGCCGCCTGCTGCGCCACTCGATGCGGGACCGGCCGCCATCGGGCAACTTCTGTTCCGCAACTACGTGCTGCCGTTTGAGGTGACGTCGCTGCTGATTCTGGTCGCCATTATGGGTGCGGTCGTCCTGGCCAAAAAGCAGCTCTGAGGTTCTGGCAATGATCCCGTTGTCGCATTATCTGGCGCTGAGCGCGATTCTCTTTGTTCTTGGAGTCGTGGGCTTTGTTTTTCGGCGGAACGTGATCACCATTTTCATGTGCATCGAGCTGATGCTCAATGCGGTCAACCTGGCTTTCATCGCGTTCTCGCGCTACCTGGGCAACCTGGAAGGACAGATGTTTGTCTTCTTTGTGATTGTAGTCGCCGCAGCAGAAGCGGCGGTGGGTCTGGCGATCATCATCGCGCTCTATCGCACGCGTGAGACGCTCAGCATTGATGAACTCGATTCGATGAAGATGTAAAGGCGAGCCTCGGCGCACGCCAGCGTAACCTCTATGGAACTTCTGCTCCTGCTCATGCTGCTTCCACCCCTGGCGGGTGCGGCGCTCAATGGAATTTTCGGCCGAAAATTCCCGCAGACCGTTGTCTCCCTCGTGGCCTGCGGTGCCTCGGGCCTGGCCATGGTGTTCGCGCTCCTGGCGGCCTGGACGTTCTCTCATTTCTCCCCCGAACCCGCCGCATTTATCCATAGCTACTTCACCTGGATCGAATCCGGCAGCTTTCGCGCCGACTTCGCCTTGTATTACGACCGGTTGACGCTGGTCATGACGGTGACCGTCACGGTCGTAGCCTTCCTGATTCACCTTTACTCCAGAGGATATATGGAGCATGAAGGGGGCTACTATCGTTTCTTCGCTTATCTCAATCTCTTCCTCTTTATGATGTTGCTCCTGGTGACGGCCTCCAGCTACCCGCTGATGTTTGTGGGATGGGAGGGAGTCGGCCTCTGCTCATACCTGCTGATCGGTTTCTACTTTCGCAAAAAGTCAGCCGCTGACGCGGGGAAAAAGGCCTTTGTGGTGACGCGCATCGGGGACGTCGGATTCACACTGGGCGTGGCGCTGCTCTTCTGGACCTTTGGAACGGTCGATTTTGATGCGGTGTTCAAGCGGGTTGCGTCGCTTCCCTTCGGCGAGGCCCAGGGAATCCTCACCGCCGTCGGCGTCCTGTTGTTTCTCGGGGCCTGCGGAAAATCCGCGCAACTTCCGCTTTACATCTGGCTCCCCGATGCCATGGAAGGTCCAACGCCCGTCAGCGCGTTGATCCACGCGGCCACCATGGTGACCGCCGGAGTCTACATGGTCGCGAGGTCGAGCATTCTTTATGCCCATGCCCCGCAGGCGCTTGAGATCGTGGGAACCGTTGGATGCCTGACGGCTTTCTACGCCGCCACGATTGCCCTTACGCAAAACGACCTGAAAAGAATGCTGGCCTATTCCACCATCAGTCAACTCGGTTACATGTTCGTGGGCTGCGGCGTGGGAGTCTTTGCCGCCGGGATTTTCCATTTGATGACGCACGCCTACTTCAAATCCCTGCTCTTCCTGGGGGCGGGAAGCGTGATGCACGCCATGAGCGGCGAACTCGATATGCGCAAGATGGGCGGCCTGCGTCACAAGATGAAAACCACATTCTGGACCTTCCTGATTGCGACGCTCGCCATCAGCGGCGTGCCCATGCTGTCGGGTTTCTTCAGCAAGGACGAAATTCTGGCCGGAGCCTATGAAGGCCCGCTGGGCAAGCCGTGGCTCTACTGGCTGGCCACCGTGACCGCCGGGCTGACGGCCTTCTACATGTTCCGCGCCGTGTTCATGACTTTCTGCGGAAGCTCTCGAGTTGATCCGGAAACCGCGCATCATGTGCACGAGAGCAACACGAAGATGACCCGTCCCTTGGTGGTGCTTGCTTTCTTTTCAGTGGTCATTGGATACGTGAGCTGGCCCCAAGCTCTGGGCGGAAGCGAAGCCTTTGATCGTTATCTCAAGCCGGTCTTTGGACAGGCTCAGGACGCGCTGCGCGTAGCGGCGCTCCATCACGCGGAGAGCCTGAGCGGTCTTGCGCTCATGGGTCTCTCCCTGCTGGCTGCGGGGATCGGCATCCTCGTGGCCGCCTGGTTCTACCTGAAATCCACCGAAATTCCGGAACGGCTCGCTGTCCGCTTGAGCGGGATCTATCGCGTGCTGGTTCGAAAATACTATGTCGATGAGTTCCTGGACTGGCTCATTGTGAATCCGATTCGCTCCGGCTCCGAAAAAGTCCTCTGGAAAGGCATGGACGCGGGTGTCATCGACTCCGGCCTGGTGGAGGGCGCCGCGGAAGCCGCCTCCGGAATCGGAGGCGTGCTGCGGCGGATTCAATCCGGAAATATCCGCAGTTACGCTGCGTGGGTGGTGCTGGGCGCGGTTGTTTGGCTGATTTACGCGCTCTGGCAACGTTAAGGAGATAACAAGCGCAAGCGGCCTGGAAATGATTTACTGGATTCAGAACCATTTGCTCAGTGTTCTCACCTTCCTGCCCCTGGCAGGCATGGCCTTGATCGTCCTGACGCCGCGCGACCGTGAGCGGGCGATCCGATGGACGGCGCTCGTCTTTTCAACCCTGGAGTTTG
>Ga0070741_10011624_pt1 | contig 16181 bp, 6 predicted proteins | sample Coa_R1_4_FD_66440 | JGI IMG/M metagenome (GOLD analysis project Ga0070741, IMG submission 66440) | Surface soil microbial communities from Centralia Pennsylvania, which are recovering from an underground coalmine fire - Coalmine... | ecosystem: Environmental > Terrestrial > Soil > Unclassified ...
GGCTATCTTGGAGCGATCATCCCACCTGCTTATGGAGGCATGGGGCTGGATATGGTCTCCTTTGGCCTCCTCAACGAAGAAGTTGGACGCGGCTGCTCATCGCTGCGCAGCCTGCTCACCGTTCATAACATGGTCGCATCGGCAATCCTGCGCTGGGGCAATAAACAGCAGCAAGAATATTATCTTCCGCGGCTGGCCCGTGGAGAGATGATTGCCGCCTTTGGTTTAAGCGAACCCAATACCGGCAGCGACGCCAAAAGTATTGAGACGCAGGCCATACTGTCCGATGATGGCTATCGCCTGCAAGGCCGTAAAAAGTGGATCACCTATGGGCAGATCGCCGATCTCTTTCTGATCTTTGCCCAATACCAGGGCAGCGTCTCCGCTTTCCTGGTAGAGCGCCAGACGCCGGGTCTCGCGACCGAACCCATCACGGGCATCCTGGGAACCAGAGCCTCTATGCTGGCAGAAGTTTTTCTGCACGATTGCGCGATTGCCCGCACACAGTTGCTGGGAGGCAAGGGCTTTGGCCTGGCTTCGGTTGCGACCTCGGCCTTAGACATTGGACGATATACCGTCGCCTGGGGCTGCGTTGGCATCGCACAAGCCTGCCTTGATGCCTGCTTACGCTATACGAGCGAACGCCGCCAGTTCGGCACATACCTCAAGGAACATCAATTAATCCGGCAGATGATCACCGACATGATTACCAATACCAAAGCTGCTCGTTTGCTCTGCTTACACGCGGGATACTTGAAGGATCAGGGCGATCCGCGCACGATTATGGAAACCTGGGTCGCCAAGTACTTTGCCTCGACCGCCGCGACCCGGGCCGCCAACGACGCCGTGCAGATTCACGGTGCCAACGGCTGTAGCAGCGATTATTCTGTCCAGCGCTACATGCGCGATTCCAGGGTTATGGAACTGATCGAGGGCAGCACCCAGATCCAACAGATCACGATTGCCGGATACGGTTATGTTGTTTCAATCCCCTCAAGTGGGTCGAGAGAGCTATGAACTCCTGTTGCCTCTCTTGAGGAAAGTATAGATATCACATTCTAAGATGTCAAGTGGAAATGCAATCAGCATCTTAGGGAGAAAGGACCCACTCGATGACCAACCAGCTTGTTGGTAGTGCAAATGCTTCCCAAACCAAACGCCAGACGGTGAAATGCGTGGTCTGGGATCTGGATAATACGCTCTGGGATGGAGTGCTGCTGGAAGATGAGCACGTTACCTTACGCCAGGAGGTCGTAGAGGTAATCAAAACGCTCGATAGCCGTGGCATTCTCCATTCTATCGCGAGCAAAAATGATCATGATCTGGCAATGGAAAAGCTCCAGGCATTTGGCCTGGCTGATTATTTCCTCTATCCGCAGATCAACTGGAATGCCAAATCTGCCTCGATAAAGGAAATTGCGCACTCGCTCAATATCGCCCTGGACACCTTTGCCTTCGTGGATGACCAGCCTTTTGAGCGCGATGAAGTCAGCGCAGTGCTGTCTGAAGTCCTCTGCATTGATGCAACGGATGCACAAACAATTCCAGAACTGCCCGTAATGATGCCGCGTTTTATCACTGGCGACTCTCGCAACAGGCGAGCAATGTATCTGAGCGATATGCAGAGGAATCAGGCTGAGAAAGACTTTACAGGGCCGAGCGAGGAGTTCCTGGCATCATTGGAGATGGTCTTTAGCATCATACCTTGCGGGGAAGAGGATCTGCAACGAGCAGAAGAGCTTACCGTTCGCACACACCAGTTAAATACTACTGGCTATACTTACTCTTATGAGGAGCTTAATGCCTTCCGCCTCTCCCAGCAGCATAAGCTTCTGGTTGCCAGCCTGGATGACAAATACGGCAGCTATGGCAAGATTGGCCTGGCCCTGGTGGAATGCAACACAGACATCTGGATGATCAAGCTGCTGTTGATGTCTTGCCGGGTCATGTCAAGAGGAGTGGGAACGATCCTGATTAATCATATCATGAGTATGGCAAAAGCTGCTGGCGCCCGCTTGCAGGCAGAGTTTGTCTCCAATAATCGCAATCGTATGATGCTGGTCACCTACAAGTTTGGAGGTTTCAAGGAAATCGAGCAAGATGGGGAGCGGATGGTGCTTGAGAATGACCTCTCTACGATTCAACCATTTCCTGCGTATGTCAAAGTCCATACGCAACAATAGCCGCGGATAATGAAAGGACCCGATTATGCTCAGGCTCTTCGGCAGGATCATCTATCATATGCGATGGCTGATTCTGCTTATCACGCTGGTAGCAGCCGCTTTCGCTACCTATTATGGTATAGGGGCGTTAGATAAATTACAAGGAATAAGTAACATTACCGATCCTGGCAGCGAATCAGTTCATGCGCAGGATATTCTTGCACAGAAGATGGGCAACAGCAACTCAACCGATGTGCTGCTCCTGCTCAGGGACGAGCGCCTGCATGCTGATGATCCGGCCTTCGAGAGTGCTGCCACCCAGTTGTATAACAGGATCAAAGATCGTCCTGAGATCGCTCGCATTGGCTGGTATTACAGTGATAAAAATCCCTCTCTGCTTTCACGCGATAAGCACGAAATGCTGATGACGATCACGTTTGCCAGCAACACCGATCCCAAGTACGATTATAACTCTCTTGCGCCCTTGCTCTCTTCGCCGACGCTTCAGGTCTATGTAGGAGGCTGGATCGCGTCCGACGAGCAATTTAACCAACAGATCAACGAAGACCTGGTCCGCGCCGTGATGATCTCGCTGCCGATCCTGGCGCTGCTGCTCTTCTTCATCTTTGGCGGCCTGGTTGCCGGAAGCCTTCCTCTGCTGATTGGCATCATCGCCACCATCGGCTCTTTTGCCATCCTGCGCGTGCTGGTAAATTTCATGGCAGTTTCCGACATCGCTACCCATGTGGCTGCTTTCGTCAGTCTGGGCCTGGCAATCGACTACTCGCTCTTCATGGTGACGCGTTTTCGGGAGGAGATGGAGCGCTGCCACAATGATGTCTCCAGAGCATTAAGCCGCACAATGGCTACGGCAGGCCGTACAATTCTTTTCTCCGGCCTTACAGTTGGGACAAGCCTGCTCTGTCTGCTGCTCTTCCCGGAAGTGATCCTGCGCAGCGTTGGGCTAGCTGCAATCGCCTCCGCGCTTGTCGCTGTGTTTGCGTCTTTAACCATTTTAATGGCCCTGCTCGCCCTCTTAGGAACCCGCGTTAACGCGCTCTCCTGGCGTGGACTCCTGCGCCGCAAAAATGCGAAAGCGCAGCAGGAGCAGGAGCTATGGTACCGGCTGGCTCAATTCGCGATGCGGCGCGCCATTTTTGTCGCTCCCCTGCTGATTGGTCTGATCCTGCTGCTAGGCTCGCCATTTTTACACGCTCAGTTCTCAACGCCAGACGAACGATCTTTGCCAGCCGACAAATCGGCCCGCATCGTTGTTGAGCATTTAAAACAAAATTTTGCCAACGCCGGACATTCCAGCTTTGAGATCGCGGTTATCACTTCGGGCGATGCCCTCTCTGCCGACAATCTGGCCCTGCTCGACACCTATGTGCAAAAGCTCAAGGCGCTGCCAGACGTGCAAACCGTAACGAGCCTCGTTACCCTGGACCCCAGACTGACGTTAAGCGATTATCAAAAACTCTACGCCAACCCATCGGCCAATCCACAAATCGCTTCCGCCGCCAGCCAACTGGCTAATGGGAACTTCACCGAAATCATCGTAACGAGCGCCTTCGCTGATCATACGCCAGAAGCGCGAGACCAGACCCGCACTATAAGAGCGGTATCCGTTCCTTCCGGCCTGACACGCCTGGTAACAGGTACGGCGGCGCTAGATGCCGATCTGCTCGCCAGCCTGCAAGCAAACATCCCGGGGGCGCTGGCGATCATGTTCGGCTCAATTTTCCTGCTGTTGTTCCTTTTCACAGGCTCCCTGGTGATGCCGATCAAGGCTATTGTGCTCAATATCCTCTCTCTTTCGGCAACCTTCGGCGCTCTCGTCTGGATCTTTCAGCAGGGTCATTTGCAGAACTTGCTGGATTTTCAGTCGGTTGGCAGCCTCGATAGCTCGCAGACGGTGCTCATCTTCGCCATTGCCTTCGGACTCTCTATGGATTATGAGGTTTTCTTGCTCAGCCGCATCAAAGAGCAGTTCGACCTGACCGGCAATAATCGCGAGGCTGTGCCTCTGGGGTTACAGCGTACCGGCTGGCTGATTACCAGCGCGGCCTTACTGCTGGCTATCGTGACCGGAGCTTTCACGGTTTCGAAGATTGTCTTTTTAAAGGAAATCGGGCTTGGCATTGCTCTGGCTGCCCTGATGGATGCTTCACTCATACGCTGCCTCCTGGTTCCAGCCGTGATGCGTTTGCTGGGCGCTGCCAACTGGTGGGCTCCCAGACCATTGAAGCTCATCTGGCAATACATCGGTCTCAAAGAGACGCTTGAAGATGTCCCTGACCTGACGGACGACGTACATTTGCCTTCCCCGCAGGAAGGAAAAACTCCCGTCGGTCCGGCGAGCCGCTAGCCTTCTCTACAGCCGACCTTAGGAATGCTAGGATCGCGCCGACTGTAGGGGCTGGGCTTGCTCCTGCCCCACTTGCCGCAGCAGTAGCGACATTATTAACCGCGTACCAGGAGGAATTTTATGGCAATTATGGTGGATGCGACAAAAGATATTCCCGCCATCAAGATAGAACATCTCTGTAAAAGCTATCGTCAACGGCATCATAAGACGGTACATGCAGTGCAGGATCTTAGCCTCTCCATCCCAAAGGGGCAAATTCTGGGCTTTCTGGGGGCCAATGGAGCCGGGAAAACGACAACCATTAAGATGATCTGTGGCCTGATCATCCCATCTTCGGGCAGCGTTCAGGTCAACGGTTACAACCTGGCCCGCGAGCATAGCGCGGTGATGCGCCAGATCGGAGCCGTCCTGGAGGGGACGCGCAACGTCTACTGGCGTCTCTCCCCCTGGCAAAATCTGCGCTACTTCGGTCATCTCAAAGGCTATCGGGGAAAAGAGCTGAAAACGCGGGCGGAACAATTGCTGCGCGAGCTTGATCTCTGGGAGCGGCGAGACGATCCAATCCGCATGTTTTCGCGCGGAATGCAGCAGAAGGTTGCTATTGCGTGCGCCCTGATCTCCGATCCTCCTATTGTGCTGCTTGACGAACCAACGCTAGGCTTAGATATACAGGCGGCACAGACGGTAAAGGAGTGGATTCATCGGCTGGCTCGCGAGCGGGGCAAAACCGTAGTGCTCACCACGCACCAGCTCGATATGGCGCAGGAACTGTGCGATTATGTGGCGATTATGCGTAAAGGACAACTGATAACGCATCTTCCCCTGGAAAATCTATTACATCACTTTCATCAGGAACGCTACCAGATACGCATAAAAGGTCTGATTCCCGAGGGACAAAAAGGACGGTTTGACTTGTTAAAGATAGAGGTAGATGGCGGTGAAACAACGCTTGTCGGAGCAGTTGGAGACCAGGAGCAGCTTCAATCCATGCTCGGTCTGCTCCACGCTCTCCAACTGCCTCTTCTTTCAGTTGAACGCTGCGAGCCCGATCTGGAAGAGGTCTTTATGCGCCTGATGGAAGAACGGCAGCCGGTAACTGGCTATCAAATGTTGATGAGGAGTTAACGATGGAATTTGCTGCGTTGGCTATATGGAATGAAATACAGAAGCGCCTCTTGATTTTCTGGGATTACCGATTCAACCTGATTGCTCAACTGGTGACGGTGTGCTTGATTTTTATCGGAGCCGGCTTCCTGTTCGGCGGAGGGCAATTTAACCCTGCGCAACTGGCCTCTCTGCTGCTCGCTTATATCGGCTGGTTTTACGCTCGGATTGTGATTTTAAGCACCGGCTCGGATCTGGTCACGGAGGCCCAGGCCGGCACGTTGGAGCAGATGTATATGAGTCCGGCTCCGGCCTCGCTGCTCCTGTTCGGTCGCATGCTCGCCTTGCTCATTTCGACCACGTTTCTGGTCGTGCCCGTCGCCATCCTGCTGGTCCTTTTGTTGAAGATCCCTGTACCGCTGCGCTGGGAAGGGCTGCCCGTATTATTGTTAACGCTGATCGGCCTCTTTGGCTTTACCCTGATCCTGAGCGGGGTTGGTCTGGTATTCAAGCAAACAGAGGCGCTGGCAGACCTGATACAAAATCTGCTGCTCTTTCTTACCGGCGTTTTCCTCCCTGTCGAACGCTTTCCCGCTTGGCTTGGGGCCATCGCTCGCATCTTTCCTATCACACAGGGAAATATCGTGCTGCGCGATGTGATGCTCAAGCAACAATCGTTAGCTAGCGCCTGGAGCGATGGTAGCTTGATCTTGCTCACTGTACACACCATCCTTTACGTATGCGTCGGCCTGCTCATCTTCAAGTGGTGTGAGCATATCGCCAAGCAAGCGGGCTCTCTAGGACAGTATTAGCGACAAAATCAAAAGCCATAACATTCCCATACATACGTCGTGTTAGTACGCGTGGCGGTGGGTCGTTGTTGCTAACGCCATTGCTCTTCTGGTGATTGAAGAGGAGCAAAAAGATATGCGCGCGCAGGGGAAAAAAAAATACGAATACTGACGGATGACAAAGCAAAGCGGGATTCTGTATGCTTGTCCAGGAAAATGAAATTTTCATGCGTAACACAGTGTCAAGCGCTCTCTGGCGATAACATCATTGATCGGAGTTCAGAATAATGGGAAACAATCAATCGGTCCAGGTTGTTGAGGCGACTACGCTTGTAGACTTATTACGCTGGCGGGTCCAGCAAACTCCCCACCAGCAAGTGTATACATTTCTTTTACATGGGGATCAAGAAGAAGCCAGCCTGACATATGCACAACTAGATCAGCAGGCCCGGATGGTTGCGGCCCATCTCCAACACATCGGGGCGGAAGGCCAGCGAGCTCTCCTGCTTTATCCGCCGGGGCTAGAATATATTGCCGCATTCGTAGGGTGTCTCTACGCAGGAGTTACAGCTATTCCGGCATATCCTCCCACGACTGCCCGGCTCATTCCGCGCATCATTACCATTTTAGAAAATGCGCAATCGCAAATGGTGCTGACGTGTACTGCCGCGCTGGCCGCCATCCAACGCGGTTTTGACCAGGTTCCAGGGCTGCAAAAACTGCAATGGATCAATACCGACACATTAGCCGATACCCTGGCCGACGAATGGAGACAGCCAGCACTTAGCGGCGAAACGCTGGCATTTTTACAATATACCTCTGGCTCTACGTCAATGCCTAAAGGCGTCATGCTCACTCATAATAATCTGCTGAGCAATCTCCGTTTGATGCAGCATATGGGCGAAGTTTCTTCACAAGATCATTTCATCACCTGGCTACCTCCCTATCACGATATGGGCCTTATCGGCAGCTTGCTGGAGCCATTGTATGCCGGCTGCTCAGCTACGTTAATGTCACCAGTGGTCTTTCTGCAACGCCCCTTGCGCTGGCTGCAAGCTGTTACGCGCAAACACGGAACGATTGGCGGGGGACCGAATTTCGCCTATGATCTCTGCCTGCGCAAAATCACGCCTGAGCAGCGCGCCGCACTGGACCTGAGTAGCTGGCGCATCGCATTCTCGGGCGCCGAACCGATACGTTCCGAAACGATGAAGCGCTTTACAGCAACGTTCGCTGACTGCGGCTTCAAACCCGAGTGCTTCTATCCCTGCTACGGCATGGCCGAAACCACGCTGATGATCACCGGGCACAATCGTGCGAAATTACCATTACACCAGCCATTCCAGAAAGCGGCGCTGGAGCAGCATCGCGTCATTCCAACGCCTTGTGCGGACGATAAATCTTCTACCCTGGTGGGCTGCGGCTGGGTCGGCCCGGGTCTGTCAGTGGTCATCGCTCATCCTGAGCATATGACCAGATGTCAAGAGGACGAGATTGGCGAAGTCTGGGTGACAGGAGGCAGCGTATCGCGGGGATACTGGAACAATCCGGCGGAGACAAAGCGAGCTTTCGACGCCTACTTGCAAGATACTGGCGAAGGTCCGTTCCTGCGTACCGGCGATCTGGGCTTTTTCTATGATGGAGAGCTGTTCGTCACGGGTCGCCTTAAAGACGTGATTATCCTTCATGGCTATAACTACTACCCTCAGGATATCGAGTACACCGTTGAGGAGAGCCACCCTGCCATCAGAACGGGCTGTTGTGCGGCCTTCACCGTCGATGTTGATAATGAAGAGCGGCTGGTCATCGTTGCAGAGATCGATCCGCGCTACGAGCCAGAGCGCAACAATGCTGCCAACTCAACGCGCGAATCGTCTCCGCGTAAGCTCTTAGCGCCCCAGGAGGTGAAAAGCGCCATTCGTCAGGCGATCTCCACGTTCCACGATTTACCAGTTTACCAGGTGGTGCTGGTGAACCCTGGGGTAGTGCCTAAAACATCAAGCGGCAAAACTCAGCGTTACGCCTGTCGAGCAGCATTTTTAGCAGCAAGCCTGGGAGTATGGGATGAGTAAAACTACACAAACTTTACCACCGCTAGAGCTAGAGCCTGTTTCGTCTCTGACCGACAGGCTCTATCCAGAGTCCGGCAGCATAGCGACGCCTTCTCGCACGCAGAGACCAGGAACGGAAGAAATCAGAGCGTGGCTGATGAGGCATCTGGCTGAGCGCCTGGAGATGCGGCCATCCGAGATTGATATCCACAAGCCCTTTTTTGAGTATGGCTTAGGCTCTATCGAAGCAGTCGGCTTATCAGGCGATATGGAAGCCTGGCTTGGTCGTGACCTATCGCCGACACTGCTCTATGACTACTCGACGATAGATACGCTTGCACATTATCTTGCAGGTGAAGAGACCATAAGCGATGTTTTTTCCTTTGACGACTCTTATAGCTTCCAGAGCATGGCCGAGCCAATCGCTATCGTTGGCATTGGCTGCCGTTTCCCGGGCGATGCTCACTCGCCCGCAGATTTCTGGCGTCTGCTCAAAGAAGGTCGGCTCGCAATCTCTGAAGTCTCGCCGGATCGCTGGGATATCAATGCCTACTACGATCCTGACCCCGACGCCCCCGGAAAAATGTATACCCGGCACGGTGGCTTCCTTAAAGATTTGACGCAGTTCGACGCCACATTTTTCGGGATCTCTCCCCGCGAGGCCACGCGCATGGACCCGCAGCAGCGTTTGCTGGCGGAAGTCTCCTGGGAGGCTCTCGAAAATGCTGGCCTGCCAGCTTCTACCCTGGCAGGAAGCAAAACCGGCGTGTTCATTGGCATGATGAATAACCTCGAATACGCCCTGCTGCAAATACAACAGGGAGAGACTGCGCACGCTGACGATCCGTACTTCAGCATGGGCAGCGCCTCTAGCGTGGCGGCGGGCAGGCTTTCCTATCTGCTTGACCTGCAAGGGCCAACGATGACGGTCGATACTGCCTGTTCTTCATCGCTTGTCTGCATCCACCTGGCCTGCCAGAGTTTGCGCAATGGGGAGTGCAACCTGGCACTGGTCGGGGGCGTTAACGTGATCCTGTTGCCCGAGAATATGGTAAACGCCTGTAAGATGCGCATGCTATCGCCGGATGGGCGCTGTAAAACGTTTGACGCTGGCGCCGACGGCTTTGCCCTGGGTGAAGGTTGCGGAGTTGTGGTGCTCAAACGGCTCTCGGAGGCGCTACAGGATAAAAATCCAGTCCTTGCCATCATTCGTGGCTCAGCAGTCAACCAGGATGGTCAGAGCAATGGTCTGACCGCACCCAATAAATTGGCGCAGGAAGCGGTGATCCGCCAGGCTTTAAGCGTCGCCAATGTAAAACCGGAGCAGGTAAGCTACGTTGAGGCTCACGGCTCCGGCACATCGCTTGGCGATCCCATCGAAATAGGCGCGTTGACTGGTGTGCTCTATGAAAATCGCCTTCCCGATAATCCGCTCGTCGTCGGGTCGGTGAAGACAAATATCGGGCACCTGGCTGGAGCCGCGGGCATTGCCGGGTTGATTAAAACGGTGCTGGCACTCCAGCATAAGGAGATCCCTGCCCACCTGAATTTGCAGGAGATCAATCCGCATATTAGCCAGCAAGATCACCAGGTCTCCATTCCTCGCGAAACAATGCCCTGGCAAGCGTCGCAAGGGCCGCGCATCGCCGGCGTTAGTTCGTTTGGCTGGTCTGGCACCAACGTCCACGTCATTTTAGAAGAGGCTGAGCTTGAGCAGGATTTCTCCGATGCTGCCACGCCCTGGCAATTATTCGTGGTCTCGGCCAGGACTGAGAGCGCCCTGGCGACGCAGACGCAACAACTAACAACCTATATCAAGGAGCACACATCAACCAATCTGGCGGATATTGCCTACTCCTATCAGACGGGTCGCAGCGCACTGACACACCGTCGCGCCATTGTTGGTAAAGACGCAGCGGATGTCTTGCGTACACTGGAAAATCGCGATCCGCTACGGACCTTCAACGGCGCCTACCAATCCAGTCCATCCGTGACGTTCATGTTCCCGGGACTGGGAGACCATTACGCCAATATGGGATGGCAGCTCTATCAATCGGAACCTGTGTTCCATCAGGCGATTGACGAGTGCGCCGAAATCCTGCAACCGCTACTCCAACGGGATATCCGCGATCTGCTCTATCCTGATCGTGAGCAAACATGGACAGATAGGGAAGGGGCCGACAGGGCGGGGGCAAGCCCTGCCCCTACCTTGAGGCAAATGCTCAAACGGGATGCAGGGCATGAGCAGGCAACAGGAAACGAGCTTTATCAGACGCAATTTGCGCATCCGATTCTTTTCGCCGTTGAATATGCCCTGGCTCAACTCTGGCTCTCATGGGGAGTGCGACCGCAGGCGATGATCGGCTATAGCCTGGGTGAATACGTGGCGGTCTGCCTCGCCGGCGTGCTGGATCTGCACGATGTTTTGCACCTGGTCGCCCTACGAGCGCGCCTGATTCAGGCGTTGCCCTCCGGCTCGATGATGGCTGTGGCGCTCCCAGAAGAGCAGGTGCTACCGCTACTCGGTCCTGAACTCTCTCTAGCGGCGGTCAATGGGCCGCGTATGTGCGTTGTGGGAGGGCCGGCGGAGGCAGTACAAAGCCTGGAACGCTCACTTTTAGAGCAGGGCATTGCCTGTCAACGTTTGCAGACATCGCACGCTTTCCATACAGCGATGATGCGCCCGCTGGTGCAACCGCTGACCGAGCTTGTTTCCAGCTTTGAACTGCGTGTACCGCAAATCCCGTTCATCTCCAATGTCACCGGCACATGGATCACCGCTGAACAGGTGTTAGATCCAGGCTACTGGGCGCGTCATATGTGCGAAACGATCCACCTGGCAGATGGACTCGACGAGCTATGGCATAGCCCCAGCAATATCCTGCTGGAGGTCGGCCCCGGGCAGTTTATCAGTAGCCTGGCAATACAGCATCCTGCCGGTAAAGAGAGCGACAGGGCAGGGGCTAGCCCTGCCCCTACATCGGACGGCAACCAGGGTTCTCACAAGCTTTTCCTGCGCTCACTGCGGCACGCCTATGAGAAATGCGCCGACCGGGAGCTGCTATTAAGTTCCGTGGGCCCGCTCTGGGCGGCAGGTGGCACGATAGACTGGCGCGGTATGCACGCCTATGAGCGTCGTCAGCTCCTACCTCTTCCCACCTACCCCTTTGAGCGTCAGGTGTACTGGATTGGGAGCAGAAAAGAACGCTCCAGGGCGTCTGTACAACCCGCACAACGTCGGGATGCGAAGCTGGTAGATATGGCAGATTGGTTCCACGTACCGGTCTGGAAACGTTCTGCCCCGCTATCAGTGGCACAGACGAAGGCTCGCCTGGCGCAAAGCGCCTGCTGGCTGATCTTCGCGGATACTTGCGGCATCGGTGCCAGGGTGACCGAAGATTTACACATTCACGGGCAACATGTTGTGCTTGTGAACAGGGGCGAGGCGTTCCGCAAGGTGGATGATGATACGTATACGCTCCGTCCGGCAGCGTCGAGCGATTACGATGCTCTGTTCAAGCAGCTCGCATCGATTAATCGGCTACCCCAACACATTATCCATATGTGGAACGTGACAGGCGGACGTCACACATCCCTTACGGCTGCCGACCTGGAGACAGCTCAACAACCGGGCTTTTATAGCCTGCTCTGTCTGGCTCAGGCACTGGGCAATCTTCATCCCAACCCTACCGCTATTCAGCTTGATGTGCTTTCCAGCGGGTTGCATGAGGTGATAGGCGCGGACCAGGACTGGCCGGAAAAAGCGACGCTGCTCGGCCCCTGTAAGGTCATTCCGCGAGAATACCCGTATATCCGTTGTCGCAATATTGATCTGCCCACACGAGCGGCGACGCCTCAACAGCAGAAAAAACTGGCGCAGCAGCTTGTGCAGGAATTTTGCTGCGGTACAGCAGAAGAGATGGTGGCCTATCGTAACGGACATCGCTGGACGCAAACATTCGAGCCGGTACACCTCGATCCCGCCAGCAATAGTGCGCCTTTACGCGAGCAAGGTGTTTACATTATCACCGGGGGCATGGGGGGGCTGGGAGGCGCGTTAGCGGAATACCTGGCACGAACGGTACGAGCGCGCCTGGTCCTTATCGGACGCACGCCGCTGCCGGAGCGCGAGCAGTGGGCCGCATGGCTTGCAGCACACGACGAACAGGACAGTACCAGCCAGAAGATTCGCCATATGCAAAAATTAGAGTGTTTGGGAGCTAAAGTCCTACCAACCTGCGCAGATGTAGCCAACGCAGTAGAGATGCGACAGGTCATCAACGCCGTTCATGACGCGTTTGGTCTGGTGCGAGGGGTGATCCATGCAGCAGGTAATCCCGGGCAGGGATTGATACAACTCAAAACAGCCGCTCAAGTGGAGGCAGTGTTCGCGCCTAAGTTGCAAGGCACGCTCGTTCTGAACGAAGTATTGCGGGAAGATCCCTTAGACTTTATCGTCCTTTACTCTTCCAGCAATGCCGTTACCGGCGGCTTCGGCGAAGTTGACTATTGCGCCGCCAACGCCTTTCTGGACGCATTCGCCCATTATAAAGCTGCTCGTGTCCCCTATCCAGTGATAGCCGTCAACTGGGGGCCGTGGCAGTGGGACGTCTGGCAACAAAAGGCTTTCGCCGCCATGCCGCAAGCCTATGCGCGCATCAAAGAGCTCAGGCAGCGTTACGGTATAACCTTTGCTGAAGGCGAAGAGGCATGGCAGCGCATGCTCTTCGCACCCACGCCCCAATTCATGGTTCTACCGCAGGGCTTGCAGACGGCGCTTGAGCATGCAAACGCGCTAGCATCTCTGACGTTCCTGAGCGACGAGGAGTCGCAAGGTGAGGCTAAACCTTTAGCCGCACGTCCGCAGTTGCGCACGCCATACGTGGCACCACGCAATGAGAACGAGCGGAAAATGGCTACCATCTGGCAAGAGGCGCTGGGCATCGAGCATATAGGCATGTATGACCACTTCTTCGAGCTGGGGGGCAATTCGTTAATCGGCATGCTCCTGATCTCCCAGATCAAAAAGACCTTCGAGATAGAACTTTCAGCCGCCAGTCTCTTTGAGGGACCTACGGTTAGCATGTTGCTTGCCATTATGTATCCTTCACAAAACGAGCAGACGGCTCAGGAAAGCGATAGCACGCGAGGGAAGTTGCGTAGAGAGAGACTGAAAAAACAGAGACGTAGCATATAAGTTGATGGAGAAGAGATAAATAACCATGATTGATGCAAACACGTTCAACGATGCTGAGGGCACAGATGTTGCGATCATTGGGCTTGCCGGGCGCTTCCCCGGCGCCCATAATGTCGATCAGTTCTGGCAGAATCTTTGCGCCGGTGTAGAATCTATTACCAGATTTTCCGATGAAGAGTTGCTCAACGCCGGAATCGATCCTGCCCTGCTGAACGATCCCAATTACGTCAAGGCAGGCGCGATTATCGACGATATTGATCTGTTTGATGCGGTTTTCTTTGGCCTGACGCCAAAGGAAGCGCAAATCATGGACCCTCAGCATCGTTTGTTTATAGAAACAGCCTGGCATGCTCTTGAAAATGCCGGATATGATCCAGAAGCGTATCAGAAATCCATCGGCTTATATGCTGGCACTGCTATCAGTACTTACCTGTTGAACAACATCTACCCCAATAGCGAGGTTGTAGAGACAGTAGGGACGATTCAAGCAGCCTTAGGGAATGACAAAGACTCGCTGACAACGCGCGTCGCCTACCTGCTGAACTTAACCGGCCCATGTTACTCGGTGCAGACCTATTGCTCGACCTCGCTTGTGGCGGTCAGTATCGCCTGCTCCAGTCTGCTCAATGGCGAGTGCGATATGGCTCTTGCGGGCGGCGTGGCGCTCTCTGTTCCGCAGAGGGCCGGTTACTACTACCAGGAGGGGGGAATCGCTTCCCCCGATGCGCGTTGTCGCGCCTTCGACGCTGAAGCCAATGGCGCCCCTCTGGGCAATGGCGTCGGCATTGTGGTCCTGAAACGGCTGGAAGATGCTCTTCATGATGGGGACTATATCTACGCGGTGATCAAGGGATCAGCGATTAATAACGATGGCTCGATCAAGGCTGGCTTTACCGCTCCTGGCGTGAAGGGGCAGTCCGGGGTGGTCCTGGAAGCTCTTGCCAATGCTGACATTGAAGCCGATAGTATCGATTATGTCGAGGCCCACGGCACGGGCACGCCTCTGGGTGACGCGGTAGAGCTTGCGGCGCTGATTAAGGCGTTTCGTAAGAGTACCGATAGAAAGCAATTCTGCGCGCTGGGCTCCGTCAAAACCAACGTTGGACATCTGGACCGCGCTGCGGGCGTGACCGGCCTGATTAAAACATCCTTGTCCCTCAAGCATAAGCTTATTCCGCCCAGCCTGAATTTCCGCGCTCCCAATACGCAAGTTGATCTGGAAAATAGTCCTTTTTATGTCAATACGCAGCTTAGTGAGTGGAAGAGTAACGGCAAACCGCGGCGCGCCGGCGTGAGCGCCTTCGGACTCGGAGGGACGAATGCGCATGTGATCGTCGATGAGGCACCGGTTATCGCTTCTGCGCCCTCGCAACGTTCGCGCCATCTCTTATTGCTCTCGGCCAAATCGGAGGCGGCCCTGGATGCGGCAACAGAGAATTTAAGGACGCATTTACAGGAACATCCTGACCTTAACCTCGCTGACGTCGCTTACACTCTTCAAGTCGGACGCAGAGCTTTTGCCCATCGTCGCATGTTCGTGTGTAGCAGCATGAAGGATGCACAACGCACTTTGAATGCTTCAGACGCTCTCGCGCTCACCGGTCACGAACTGAAGAACATGGATCGTCCGATAGCCTGGATGTTCGCCGGCGTAGGCGAGCAGTACGTGGGCATGGGCCGCGACCTCTACGAGCAGGAAGCGGTCTTCCGGCAGACGGTCGATCAGTGCTGCGAGCTGGCCCTACAACATGGCTGGCTCAGCCGCGATCTGCGTCCCCTGCTCTATCCCGCGCAGTCGCTGACTCAGGACAGGGGAGGCGGCCTCGATCTGGCTGCCATGCTGGGACGCTCGCCGTCTGCTTCATCGGCAGAGCAAGCATTGTTGCAGCAAACCGAGTACGCACAACCTGCCGTCTTCATCATCGAGTACGCCCTGGCGCAACTCCTGCTCAGTTGGGGGCTGCGACCTCAAGCCCTCATCGGCTATAGCCTGGGCGAATATGTCGCGGCCTGCGTGGCGGGAACGCTGAGCTTGTCTGACGCGCTGCGCCTGGTCTGTCGCCGCGCTCAGCTCATCGCCGCGCTGCCCACCGGTTCCATGCTGGCTGTTGCCCTCTCACCCGAACAGGTCCAGTCCTGGCTCAGCGACCAGATCAGCCTGGCGATCATCAATAGTGCCAAACAGTGCGTGCTCGCTGGCACCCCTGAGGCGATTGCCGCGCTGCAAACGCGGCTCGGGCAGGAAGAGATCGTTTCACGGCTCATCCCCAGCAGCCACGCCTTCCATTCGCCGCTGCTTGTACCAGCGCAGGCGGAACTGGATGCGCTGGCGGCCTCTATCACGATGCAGCCGCCCCAGATCCCCTACCTTTCCAATGTCACCGGAGAGTGGATCAGCGAGCAGGAGTTGCACGACCCGCAGTATTGGAGCAAGCATCTATGTCAGACGGTCCACTTTGCCTCTGGGATGCAGCACCTATGGCAACAAGGCCAACCCGTGTTTGTCGA
>Ga0070741_10011626_pt1 | contig 16179 bp, 13 predicted proteins | sample Coa_R1_4_FD_66440 | JGI IMG/M metagenome (GOLD analysis project Ga0070741, IMG submission 66440) | Surface soil microbial communities from Centralia Pennsylvania, which are recovering from an underground coalmine fire - Coalmine... | ecosystem: Environmental > Terrestrial > Soil > Unclassified ...
TGCCGATTTCACGTGGGATTAGCAAGCGCGTGGCGGCCATAGCGGCCGGCGTGTGTGGAGGAGCCGCACTGGTGGCCGTGGCCGTCATCTTTTTGCTAGGAGCGGGTGCCGCGGCGGCCCCCAGCAACCCTGGATGGGTGGCGACCTGGACGGCCAGTCCCTTAGGTGGGGGTACCACTCAGTTCAGCGACCAGACGGTGCGCAACATCATCTACACCAGCGTCAGCGGTAGCGAGGTTCGGGTGCGGCTGAGTAACACGTTCGGCAGCGCTCCCGTAGAGGTTGGTGCCACCAGCGTGAGTGTGGTCCTCAATGGATCCCACCTAGTACCCGGTACGAGCCACTCGGTGACCTTCGGCGGTAACACCTCGGTGACCATTCCCGCCGGCAAGCAGGTCTTGAGCGACCCGATAAGCATGCGGGTACCTCGCCTTACCGAGCTGGCGGTCGATGTGTATCTCCCCAGTGCAACAGGCCCCGCGACGTATCACCAGCTTGCTTGGGAAACGAACTACATCGCGTCGGGCGACCATGCCGGTGACCCGGCGGGAACGGCCTATAAGACCAAGACCGGCTCGTGGTATTTCCTGGACGGTGTCGACGTCCGCAACCGCGCGACGCCCGGCACGGTGGTGGCCTTTGGAGACTCGATCACCGACGTAGGTCATTCCGAGGTCGATTCCAACGCCCGCTGGCCGAACTACCTGTCTCGGCGCCTTAACGCCGTGCTCGGGAACAGGGCACCGGCCGTCGTCAACGCAGGCATCAGCGGGAATCGAGTGCTCAGCGACTCAACCTGCTTCGGACAGAGCGCCATCGCCCGTTTCCACCGTGATGCGTTGTCCCAGCCAGGCGTGAAGGCAGTGATCCTGCTGGAGGGCATCAATGACATCGGCTTCAGCGGAGCGCAGGACACCGGCTGTGCTGCACCCAACAACTCTGGGGTCACCGCCGCCCAGATCGAGGCGGGCTATCGAAAGCTGATCAAGATGGCGCACGCCAGCGGCGTCAAGATCTTCGCTGGGACGCTCACGCCTTTCCTCGGCTCCGAGTGTGTCTATGGCGGCAATTACGGCACCCGCAAAGGTGAGGCGCTCCGGGAACGCGTGAATCATTGGATACGGACCAGCCATGCCTTCGACGGCGTTGTGGACTTCGATCGGGCCACCGCCAGTCCGTACGACCCCCGATATCTGAACGCTGCCTACAACAGCACAGGAGGTTCCGCCTGCGATGTCGGCGACAGCTTGCATCCGAACGATCTCGGAGATCAGGTGATGGCCGACGCAATCCCCCTTCGCTGGTTCACCAGATGATCGGAGGCGCAGGGCGAGAAGCCGCAGGCCGTGATACGAAGCCATCGACATCCGCAAAGGACCTAGGATGACGTCCGGTAAGAGCGAGGAGAGAGAGATGCTGTGGCGCTGACGGAGGAGCGGACATACGTTCGGTCGGACGGGCAGGAAAAGGTCACCGGTGCCGGCCGGTACACGGCCGACCTGACGATGGCTGGGCAATTGCACGCGCGCTTCCGGTATGCCGACCACACGAGAGCGCGGATCTTGTCGATCGATACCTCGCGCGCGAAGGCGCTGCCGGGGGTGTTCGCGGTCTTGACGCATGAGGACGTGCCCGACGTGCTCTACGGCCAGCTCGTCAAGGACAGGCGTTTGTTCGCGAAGGGAGAGGTCCGATATGAGGCGGACGTGATCGCCGGCGTGGCCGCGATGACCCCAGAGATCGCGGAGCGGGCGGTCGAGCTGATCAACGTGGAGTACGAACCGCTGGCGCCCGTCACCGATCCCGAGCAGGCGCTGTCACCAAACGCACCGATCGTTCACGCGGACTGGGCTTCGTACGAAGCCGACGATGGGATGGTCCGCGACGGCAACGTCCTTGGGCACTCGACGATCGTCAAGGGAAACGCGGAGGCCGCGATCGCGGATGCGGACGTCGTCGTCAGGAGCCGCTATGTGGCGGACGGCGCACATGGGGTTCCCATTGAGCCGCGGGCGATCATCGCGCAATGGCAGGGCGATCGCGTCACCGTGTGGTCCTCCACGCAGACTCCGTTTGTCGCCCGCAGCGGTGTCGCCGACACGCTCGGGATCCCGGAGTCCAAGGTGCGGATCATCGTTCCACTACTTGGCGGGGGCTTCGGATCCAAGTGTGACTTTCACTACGAGGCGCACATCGCCGCTTTGGCGCGTGTGGCCGGGCGGCCGGTGAAGCTCGTGTTCTCTCGCGAGGAGGAGTTCATCGCTCCCGACCACCGTCGGGAGAGCATCGCAATCGAGCTCGAGACGGGCCTGCGGCGCGACGGCACGATGCTCGGTCGGCGTGGTCGACTCGTACTCGATGGCGGCGCGTACTGCGGTGAGGGTGGCTTCTTCGCCCAAATGGCTGCGATGCATGCGTGCGGCCCGTACGTGATCGAAAACGTGGACATCGACGCGAAGCTCGTCTACACGAACAATCAGCCGTCGGGGTCGATTCGCGCGCCCACCGCGCCGCAGACCTGCTGGGCGACCGAGCAACACATGGACGAGATCGCGGCCGCGCTCGAGATCGATCCCGTGGAGCTGCGCCGTCGGACGCTCATCGAAGAGGGAGACGAGAGCCCCACCAGGCAGGTTTTCGGGCCGCTCGGCATGAAGGAAACCCTCGACCGTGCGGTCGAGATGATTGGCTACGGTCAGCCGCTCCCTGAGGACGAGGCGATCGGTGTGGCCTGCGGCTGGTGGCCGTCGTTCGGGGGAGAGTCAGGGGCGTATGTGAAGCTCAACGCCGACGGGACCGGAACGGTTGTGACCGGCGCCCAGGAGAACGGGAGTGGCGCGGTGATGGGCCTGCCGCTGATCGCCGCGCAAGTGCTCGGCATGCGTCCGGAGGACTTCTCAATTCTGTACCAGGACACCGATGCCGGCCCCTGGGACACCGGGTCTTCGGGTTCTCAGACGACGTTCAACAATGGCCGCGCCGTCGCCGAGGCGGCGAGAGAGGTCAGAGACAAGCTGTTGGAGCTTGCCTCAGAACAGCTGGAGATCGACCCGCTCGACCTCGAGCTGCGCGACGGCAGCGTCCTGGTCAAGGGCTCGCCGGAGCAGTCGGTATCGATCGGGGAGCTTGCCGGGACGGGCACCGCGATTTTGGGCAAGGGGTCCGGTGCGGTACCCGAGACCCCGGAATGCAACCCCGACAGCGGCTGCCTTGGCCGTTTGGGCATGGAGTCGTTTCTCGAGCCGCAGTTGATCACGCACGCGGTGCATGTAAGGGTCGACCGTGAGACCGGCGTCGTGCGCGTGCTTCGCGCCGCCGCGGCGCATGACTCCGGGACGATCATCAACCGGGCCGGCGCCGACGGGCAGGTTCGCGGTGGCGTCGTGATGGGGATCGGCCAAGCGTTGTCTGAGGGGATGCAGCTCGACGAATCCGGACGGCAGCTGAACCCGCACCTGCTCGATTACAAGCTCGTGACCTCTGCCGACGCGCCGCCAATTGAGATCGCGTGGGTTGAGACGCCGGCGGTAAACGGCGGCCCGAACGGCTCGAAGGGAGTCGGCGAACCGCCGTGCGTGCCGACGCCAGGAGCGATCGCAAACGCGATCGCGCGGGTCACGGGCAAGCGCGTGCATCGTCTGCCGGCGACTCCGGAGCGGGTGTGGGAGTCAATGCAGTGAGCGGCTCACTGTTGGTGGCCTCGACGGTTGACGATGCCGTCGAGAAGCTGGCGGCCGGGGCGCGGGCGGTGGCCGGGGGAACCGACCTGGTGGTCGGCGCGCGTCAAGGGAAGGCCCCGCTGCCCGAAAGCCTGGTCGCGATCCATCGGCTGGAGGAGCTACGCCGTGTTCATGAGGACGATGGGGAGAGTTTGCGTCTCGGCGCTCTTGTCACTCACGCAGAGCTCGCCGCTCATCCTCTTGTGCGCTCTCGTCTGACGGCCCTCGCCGACGCGTGCGCGATCGTCGGGTCGCATTCGACACGTGCGTTCGGGACGATCGGCGGCAACCTGATGAATGCATCCCCGGCGATGGAGACTGGAGGGCCGCTGCTCTGCTTTGACTCGACCGTCATGCTCCGCTCGGTCTCCGGCATACGGGCGCTAGCGATCGACGAGCTCCTCGCAGGGCCGGGCCAGACAACGGCGGCACCGGACGAACTGCTCGAGGAAGTAAAGGTGCCGCGCGTGCCCGAGGGCACCGGGAGCTCTTACGTGAGGCTCGAGTACCGACGCCAGATGGAGATCGCGGTCGTCGGTGCGACCGCGGTGGTTCGGATCGAAGCGGGTCAGGTCACCGATGCTCGAGTCGCCATCACCGCGCTCTCCCCGACGATCCGGCGCGTTGGCGAGGCAGAGGCAGCGCTCCTGGGAACCGACGGCGGATCCGAAGCGCTGCGAAGCGCCGCGCGGGCGATCGCTGCCGCCGCACGACCGATCTCAGATGTCCGTGCTTCGGCTGACTACAGAAGTGCGATGGCCGCGGTGATTGGTCGCCGCGCGATCGAGGTAGCGTGCGGTCGCGCTGATGGCGAGCAGATTCCCGTGCCCGCCAGCGCGGTATTCAGCGGGGGTGTGGGATGAAAGTGGCCGCGACATTGAACGTCAACGGGATCGCATACCCGGTCGAGATCGACCCCCACGCGAGCCTGCTCCACACCATCCGCGACCAGGTCGGGCTTACGGGTGCCAAAGAGGGGTGCGATGACTCCGAGTGCGGAGCCTGCATGGTGTTGCTCGATGGCCAGCCCGTGAACTCATGCTCTTACCTCGCTCTACAGGCCGAGGGCCGCGAGGTCACAACGATCGAGGGACTCGCGCCTCCGGGCGAGCTCAATCGGCTCCAGCAAGCCTTCCTTGAGCACGGGGGAGTGCAGTGCGGCTTCTGCACACCTGGGATGCTCATCTCCGCCACGGCTCTTCTGCAGAGGTCCGAAGCACCGACGGAAGACGAGGTGAGAATCGCCCTGGCCGGCAACCTATGCCGGTGCACCGGTTACGAGGGAATTGTGAAAGCGGTGCTCGCCGTTGCGGGGAACGGCGGACCCTCGTAACGGCGTCAGTAGAACAGTTGTGGGTCGACGCGGTTGATCAACGGTTCCCCGCTGCTGTAGCGCCGGAGGTTTTTGATGAAGAGCTCGACGATGCGCTCGTTCTCGCGCATCGACAGCGCCGCTGTGTGGGGCGTGATCAGCACATTGGGGAGATCCCACAGTGGGCTTTGAGTGGGGAGCGGTTCGGTCGAGAACACATCGAGGGCCGCCCCGCTCAGCCTCCCTTCGACCAGCGCCTGTACCAGCGCGGGTTCGTCGATGACCGCCCCGCGTCCCACGTTGACCAGCACCGCTCCGGGTCTCATGCATTGGAGTGCCTGGGCGTCGAGCATCCCCAGCGTTTCGTCGGTGCGTGGCAAGGTCACGACCACGGCGTCAGCTTGGGGAAGGAGGTCGAGCAGGCGGTCGCTCTGATGGACGGCGTCGATCTCGGCGAAGTCGCTGTGACCTCTGCGGTTGATTCCGATCGTGTGCATCCCGAAGGCCTTGGCCATTCGGGCGACCTCGTTTCCGATCGCGCCCAGTCCGACTATCACCAGCGTGCGACCGCTCAGCTCGCCCATGGGTCGCTCGTCCCAGCGGTGCGCTCGCTGGTCGGCCTGCAGACGGGGCACGCCGCGGATGAAGTACAGCAGCCCAAGCATGCAGAACTCCGCCAGCGGCCCAGCATGGACGCCGCTTGCAGTCGTCACCGTCACTCGCTCGAGTTCCTCGGGAGCCAGTGCGGCGGCTCGCACCTGCTCACCTGCGCCGGCTGACGTCGCCTGCACCCAGCGCAGGTTCCGATTGCTGTGAACTGCGGCGGCCAGACCGGCCGCCGAATCGCCGGGAACCCCGAAAAAGACTTCTGCGCGCTCGAGCATCTGGCGCCACCGCCGCTCACCCCCGGTTCCCCGGGCAAAGCCGGACACGCCCGCATGGTCTCCCGGATAGCGGACCGGCGGCAGCAGGTCGGGCTCGTAGAGCACCTGCACGTGATCGCCGCTGTCGCGAATCTGCTGCACCAGCTCGGGCTCGAGCGGTGTGACGATCGCGACCGTGATCGCGTGGTGATCGTCGGTCCCGCTCATAGTCGGCCGTTCAGCCTACCGGCGCGCGACGTGTGGTCCGGACTGATTCACTTCCGCCGTGGGGCTCACCGGGCTGGTGTGAAGCTCAACTGAGTCAGGTCAAGGAACTGAGTCGATCGGAGCGGACCATGCAGAGTGAAAGTGACGGGAAGGTGGCGCTAGTGGTTGGTGGAGGTACTGGGATGGGCTACGCCTCCGCTCTGCGGCTTGCGGGCCGGGGCGTAAAGCTCGTCCTCGGGGGTCGCCGGGAACAAGTGCTCGTGGACGCGCAGCGACAAATAAAAGCTGCCCACGCCGGCGCCTCGGTGGAGATCCTCGCCGGTGACGCCGGGCTCGAGGAGCAAAGCCAAGCGCTGGTAAACGCGGCGGTCGAGCACTTCGGGCGACTTGACATCCTGGTCGGAGCCGCCGGCATCTACGAGGCCGTCGATTTCGCCGATCTCGACGCCAGCTCATGGCGGCGCACACTCACGGCGACGCTCGACGCAATGGCATTCCCAGCCATCGCAGCCGTACGCGAGATGAAGAAGACGGGCGGCGGGCGAATCGTCCTGATCTCGTCGATCGACACGATCACGTCCGAGCCGGAAGTGGCGCACTACAACGCCGCCAAGGCCGCGGTCGGAGCGCTGGTCCGGTCGATCGTCGTGGACTGCACGAAGGACGGAATTCAAGCCAATGCCGTCGCGCCGGGCTGGGTGTACACGCCCATGGTCGCGAGCTACATCGATGAGTCTGCGCCGGGCATGATGGACCGAATCAACCCGCTTGGCCGTGCGGCCGACGCTGACGAGGTCGGCAACGTCATCGAATACCTTGCTCTGGACGCACCTGTCTTTCTAACCGGCAGCACGATCTTCATCGACGGTGGTCAAACGATTCGAGCGGCGATGCCATAGGCCGCCGGTCGCCCTTTGACCGGCCTAACTCCGGGCAGGCTCGTACACGGCAATCAGAGTGCCGGTGCTCGTCGGATTGGCGGCGATCAGCCGCAGCGAAGCTTGTAGACCGTCGCCAAACAGTCGCCGTCCGGTCCCCAGCACCAGCGGCGCAATCAAGAGCAGGTACTCGTCGATCTGGTCGGCGACCATCAGCGACCGGATCAGCACGCTGCTCCCCATGATCACGAGATTCATGTCTGAACTGCGCCTGAGTTCGTCCACGGAGGCCGGCACATCCCCGTGCAGCAGCGTCGAGTTCGGCCACGCAAGCCTCGTCGCAGGGTTACTCGAGGCAACGTACTTGTGCGTGTTGTTGAGGGCGTCCTTGAACGGCCCGCCTTGAGCGTTCCAGCTGCTCAGCAATTGCTCGTAGCTCCACCGCCCGAACAGCCACGCGTAACTACCGCCGGTCCGTTCGGCCATCCGCTCGCCCAACTGGGCGAGTGTTGCCTCGTCGCTATACGGAACCCCCCAACCCCCGTGCGCGAAGCCATCCCGCGTGTCCTCGTCAGGGCGGCCTGGGCCCTGCATGACGCCGTCGAGCGTCACCCAATTCATCACAAGAACTTTTCCCATCTGCTCTCCCTTCGCTCTCGATGGTGTCCTTTGGCCCGCCGCGCAGAGTGACATTTGTGCTCCGAGCTGCATGGGGATCAGCGCCCGATGAAAGTGATCGGGCGCTTTTCGAGGAACGCCGCCGCGGCTCGCTGCAAATCTTCCGAGGCGAATTGCGGCATTTGGAGACGAAGTTCCAGATCGAGACTTTCCTTGAAGGTCATTCCCTGGGCTTCGACAAAGCCTCGCTTCATCGCGGCGATCGACAGCGGCGAGCGCTTCGCGAGGCTTGTCGCAACTGTCTCCGCACGCGGCGCAAGGTCCGTGTCGGCAACTACCTCGTCAACCGCGCCCAGCTCATACGCTTCAGGTGCGTCGAGACGCCGCGCGGTCAGCGCCAACTCCTTGGCGCGGTGAAAACCCACCCGCCGCGGCAGCAGGTACAGACTTCCCCCATCGGTCGCCAAACCGATGTTCCCGAACGACTGGCAGAAGACAGCGCTCTCCGACGCGATGAGGACATCGCAGGCCAAGGCGAGATTGTGCCCTCCCCCGAATGCCGCTCCTCCGACCGCTGCGACTGTCGGCTTCGGAAGCTCGGCCAGGGCGGCGATCGCCCGGTGTAGTGCCTCGATGAAAGGTCTTGCCACCTCGGGCTTAGACAGCTGAGGCACAAGCTCGAACCTGACGCCAGCGCAAAAGACCCGCGCACGGCTGCTTACGATAACCGCGCGCACCCGCTCGTCGTGGCTTAGCTGTTTCACTGCATCCAACAGTGCGATTGCAAACGGCTCGTCTATGACGTGCATGCTCCCGGGCGTTCCGAGTACAACATGCCCTATCGATCCATTAACCTCTGTTGCGACCTTGGAGTCGACCTGAGACGTCACCGCGCGATCCCTTCGGAGAGCGCATCGACACGGCCTATCGCCTCGGGCCAGACGCGATCGATGATTCGCCGCGCGTTGCCCCTGACATAGGCGTCGTATGCCTCTTTTGTGAGCTCGAGTAACGGCAGCTCCGCGATCAGCCGGTCGTACATAAGCATGGGCCAGTCGCTTCCAAAGAGGATCTTGTCAGGGATCCGAGCCCGCATCCAGTGAGTGACAGGTCCGTACCCGCCCCGGGGATCCGCCAGGTATTTGGGTGCAATCGCACCGTACTCCAGGTAGACATTCTCGTGGCGGTGCGCGATCGCAACTGCCTCCATTGCCCACGGCCACCCGCCGTGATTGCAAACGAGCGTCAGCTCCGGAAAGTCGCAAGCCACGTGGTCGACCCATATCGGTCGCCCATAGTCAATCTTGGCCGTTGCCGCAAAATTCGTGCCCGTGTGAATTGTCACAGGAACTCCGCGATCAGCGCAGAACTCGTAGAGCGGATAACAGCGACGATCGGCGGGGGAAAAGCCGAAGAAAGCAGGCTGGATGATCAACCCGCGAAGGCCGAGATCGTCGTGGGCGGACCGCAGGACCTCTACGGCGTCATCATCACGGGGGTCAGCGGTCGGGATACCCCCCAGGAAACGATCCGGCCAGCGCGTGAGCAACTCTGCCGTTCGTTCATTCAGTGGCCGTGGATTCGCACCGTCCTCGAACTCCGTCTGCAGGATCCCGCAGATATCGTACTTCTGCATGTCCCGGCGTAGGTCCTCGACGGTCAGATTGAGACGGTCACCCATCGCATACAGCGTGCTGTAGCGGTCGAGGTCGGCGGGGAGCGGGACCTCTGGGTCGGAACTCTTATCGCGCAACGGTACCTTGATCCGGAAATCGATGAACGCCGGCATATCAACCTCCCTGTTGGTAACGGTCTTTTAGCTTCACGCGGAAGGACTGCTCTTCAACAATCCTTGAACCTTCGACAGGCATGGAGGCTATCGCTGGCGAGCGAATGGACGCGACGCGTTCGTCATCCGGACCAACTGAGGCTGGACGACGTCGGCCTGCCCGGTGTAACGTGCACACCCCCACCGGCCACCGAGTCTGCTGAGTCCTTGGATATCCAAGCCCACAGAAGCACGTTTGCGGAGTCTGAACGACGCCACGCCAGGGCCATGGAATCGCTAGCCGGCGGCGTTTCGACTGCATTTCGGATGGCAGAGCGCCCGATCCCACTGTTCTTCAAAAGCGCGTCGGGGGCGAGGCTCGTCGATGTAGATGGGAACGAATACCTCGACTACGTGTGCGGCTACGGTCCGGTCATTCTGGGGCATGCACATCCAGCCGTTGCCGATCAGGTTGCTCGGGCCGCATATGGCCTCCAACAGCCGGGGGGCCAGCACGAGACCGAGATCGAACTCGCAGAATCGTTATGCCGGCTCGTGCCAGCGTTCGAGCGCGTGAGGCCAGCATCGTCCGGATCCGAGGCCGTGCACGCCGCGATACGCGTCGCACGCGGCGCCACGGGTCGAACATTGGTGATCAAGTTCGCTGGCCACTACCACGGCTGGTTGGACACGATCTACACCGGTACCGCAAACGTGACTGCCGTGCCTGAGAGCCAAGGCCAACTCCCTAGTGAGGTGGCGGACGTCATCGTCGCCGAATGGAACGATGAGCCGATGTTACGAGAGCTCTTCGCCGGCTACAGCGGGCGAATCGCTGCCGTCATCATGGAACCACTGCCGTGTAATGCGGGGGTGATCCCTGCGAATCCAGGCTTCCTTGAACTCGCTCGGCAGCTGACGTATGAGAATGGATCGGTGCTGATCTTTGATGAGGTCATAACCGGCTTTCGGCTGGCGCTAGGAGGCGCCCAGGAAATGCTCGGTGTAGTCCCGGATCTCACCGTTGTCGCTAAGGCGATGGGGAACGGATTTCCGGTGAGCGCCTTCGGAGGTAGGGACGAGCTGATGGACCTTGTGGCTGACAATCGCGTCGTCCACGCTGGTACTTACAACGGTGGCGGCATCTCGGTGGCGGCTGCCCTCGCGACTATCCAGACTCTCGAGACACAGCCGATTCACGATCATCTCATTCGCGTTGGCACCCGCTTGCGCGACGGTCTGGTCGAGACTGCTTCACACCACGGCTTCCCCTTGGTGGCTCAAGGTCCCGGGCCCGTGTTCTTCACCTGGATCAGCGATCGAACCTCTATCCGCAGCTTCCGCGAGCACCTCCAAGCCGATCAAGCCACGTATGCCCGCTTTGCGGAGATCCTGCTTGACGAGGGCGTCCGAGTCATTCCCGGCGGGCGGTGGTATCTCAGCGCCGCGCACACGGAGGACGACATCGCTATCACGCTGGCGGCGGCCGACCGCGCTTTTGCAAGACTCCAAGAAGGACGCTGACGACCGAGCCGGTGCGGCTGTAACGCCGTTTTCCGGGCCAGGTTGGTCGCCATCGGCATGATCTCGGCGCTACGCGCAACGGGTAGAGCTCGCTGAACATACCTCGCCCGTCTCGTCAGCGGGCTATGGTGGGCAGATTGCGCTCAGGCGGCATGAGCTGGCAAGTGCCGGGAGGAAGCGGTTGCCGATCGATCTTGGTTCACAGCGCCAACTCTTCGAGGTTCCTGAAGACGTTGCGTACTTCAACACCGCAAACATGTCGCCTCTGCTTCGCGCGGTTCGGGAGGCGGGCGAGTTGGGAGTCGCTCGGCGTGCTGCACCATGGCTGGTGGGAGCGGCAGACTGGTTCAGCGATGTTGAGCGTTTGCGGCGCGACTACGCCGAGATCCTCTCTGCTGGCGCCGAAGGCGTGGCACTCATTCCGGCGACGAGCTACGGACTCGCTGTCGCCGCCCGAAACGTTTCCGCAACGCCGGGCGATCAGATCGTTGTGCTCGCGGACGAGTACCCCTCCAACTACTACACGTGGCGCCGATTCTGCCAACGAACCGGCTCAGAGCTCGTCCTTGCGCAGCGCGAGTGCGGTGCGAGCTGGACCGATGCTGTGATGGCCGCAATAAATGAGCGCTCTCGCGTTGTGTCTGTCCCGAGCGTCCATTGGACAGACGGCTCCCTGCTCAATCTGGAAGCCATCATCCCAGCCACGCGGCGGGTTGGAGCTGTGGTCGCGATTGACGCGAGCCAGTCGCTGGGGGCCATGCCGCTCGATGTCTCGCGGCTGCGCCCGGATTTCGTGGTGTCGGTCGGGTATAAGTGGCTCCTCGGCCCGTTGGGCATAGGCTGCCTATACATGGATGAGCGGTTTCGTGATGGTGAGCCGCTCGAGGAGAACTGGATCAATCGCGCTGGATCCGATGATTTCACTGGACTAGTTGACTACACGGACGAATACCGTCCCGGCGCAAGGCGTTTCGATGTTGGCCAGCACAGCAATTTTGGCCTCGTCCCGATGGCGATTGCCGGCGCCGAGCAACTGCTTGAGTGGACGATCTCCGACGTCGCGGCCAGTCTTCAAGTCGTGACCGATCAAGTCGCGGCTGAGGTTCGCGCTCTCGGCCTCACGGCGCCCCGCGGTGATCAACGCGGGCCGCACATGCTCGGTATCGAGGTGCCACGAGCGGTAGCGAATGAATTATCACGGCGGCTTAGTAACGACGGCGTGGTCGCGAGCGTCCGCGGGAACTCGCTCCGGATCGCGCCGCACCTACATACGACTGAGCGCGACATAAACCGGCTGCTAAGCGCCTTGACGACTGCCGCACACCATGCCTCGTGAACACCGCAACCAAGGTCCACGAGAAGCCGGTGGCCCCACAACCGAGCTCCAATCACTCGGCCAATTGACGTTAGCGTCCCGAGGGCGGACGTCGCACGTCTATGAAAGGACACAGAATGGCAAGAGGCGCCGATCGAGTCACAATCACCAACATCACAGAGAACTACGTCGACATGCTGTTGGCGGATGGTCCCAACGTCGCGCGAGCCGGGCTGCGTCACCACTTCGATCCCAAACAGAGGCCTCCGATTGCGGAGAACGGAGTGGCCTTGCTAGTAGACGTCGAGTGGAGTCGCTACCGCTATCGAGTCCTATTCGACACCGGTATGACTGGACCGGTACTTCTGCACAATGCGGATGCGCTCTCGGTCAATCTCCACGACGTCGACCACGTCGTTATCAGCCACGGACACCCCGATCATTATGGCGGGCTCGTGAGCTTCTTGGAGCATCGCGACGCGCCTGTACCAATCTCAATCCACGAGGAGGGATTCCTTCCACGCTATCTACGGCTAGCCAGCGGCGAGGTGGCGCCTTACTACAACGGTGACTTCACCAAGGGCCGGCTCGCGGATCTTGGAGGCCGACTTGTGTTGCACCGCGACGCATTGGAGATCGGCCCCGGCATCATCGCCACCGGCGAGATTCCGCGAGAGGTGTCATTTGAGGTTCCGCCGACAGATCTTTCGGCGCCCAATGCCCTAATTCAACTTCGCGACCAGCACGTCCATCCAGACATCGTGCCTGACGATCAAGCGCTGGTGATCAATATCGGAGACGACGGAATCATCGTCCTTGTCGGGTGCAGCCACGCAGGAGTCATCAACTCTATTCGCCACGCTCAGAGCATCACCGGTCGCGAGCGCATCGTCGGGGTGTTCGGCGGTTTTCACCTTGGCTTTCCGGGCGTACCGGAGGTTAAGACGCAACGCACTATAGAAGAGCTACGCGCCATCGAAATTGAGGTTCTGTGTCCAATGCACTGCACAGGGATGGAGGCCATGATGGAGATCCGTCGAGCGCTACCAGACAGGTTTCTCCTCAACTGCACCGGCACTCGGGTCTTTCTTGATGCACACGAGGCGACGCTTGACGCGCCCCGATCAGCGCCGCGGCGATCGTGAGTGGGGAAACGCATGCGCCCCGTGGCGCCTTTCAGGGATCTGCTATCAACGAACACCGCTCGCAACGGCATCGGGACCACCTGGTTGAGGAAGTCATTTTCAGTCTGGAGGATGCGGTCGCGCCACCGTCAAGACATACTGCGGGCTGTGTGCCAATTGATTTGAGATCCGCTGTGCGAGAGGAGCCGTTCTGGGCATGACGAGTGTCGATCAACCGTCCGCACCGGGAGCGTCCAGCGCTCGAGGACCCAACGAAGCGCTGATCGGAGAGCCCGGATCGCGCCACCAGCTCAGTACCCCAGCGCTTGTTTTGGACCTGGACGTGATGGAGTCCAACATAGGCGTGATGGCTGCAAGGGCGAACGAGAAGGGGTACAAGTTGCGGCCGGTTGCCAAGATTCATAAGTCGGTGGAAATCGCCCGTCGCCAGATTGCGGCGGGTGGCATCGGGATGTGCTGTTCGACCATTGCTGAGTGCGAGCTGATGGTCGAGGGAAAGATTCCCGGCGTAATGCTCTTCACCCCGGTGATTGCCGAGGAAAAGCTCGCTCGCCTTGCTGCATTGAATGCCCAGGCTGAGGATCTGGTTGTGGCCGCCGACAGCGTCGCGGTGGTCGAGCGATACGCTGACGTTGCTCGCCGGTCTGGCAAATCGCTGCAGGTGCTGGTGGACCTAGAGGTTGGCGGTCGCCGTACCGGCGCGCTTGAGGAAGGAGCTCTTAATCTGGCGCAGATAGTTAGCGAAACCGACGGGCTCGATTATGTAGGTCTGCAGGGCTACGTCGGCAGTCACCAGCACACTTCCGATTATGAGCAACGACGGGCACGGTCAGAGCGGCTATTGGAGCCGTTGCGGCGCGTACTCGATCGGTTAGTGTCTGCAGGGTTAACCCCGAGAATTGTGTCTGGCGGCGGCACGGGTACGCATGACTTCGACCATGACGTTGGGCTGTTCACCGAGATTCAGGTCGGATCCTATGTGTTTATGGATGTGAACTATCGCGACGTCGTTCTGCGCACCGACGACCCGCATCCCTTCGGGCCAGCACTTTCAGTGCGTACGACAGTGATCAGCGCGGCCAAGCCTGATTTTGTCGTGACGGACGCCGGCATCAAGGAGATCGATGCGATCTTCGGAATTGACCGTCCAATGATCCTCCGAGGCGCGCCGATGGAGGCTCAATATTCGCTGGTTGGCGACGATATGGGGCGTATTGAGTTGCCCGATGCCCAAGAAGCGCTGCCGATTGGGTCAGTCATCGAGGTGCAACCTCCACACTGCTACCAGACTGCAATTCTGCACCCCTGCTACCACGCTGTCCGAGGCGACGTCCTCGAGGATATCTGGCCGGTGGGAGCACGGGCGAATTGGTGATCGAATGGATGTGGATCGCTGCATGTTGTTCGATTCCTTGCCTCCGATTTAGGCCAACCGAAGGGCGAGCGCGGGTCCCCGCGCTGCATGCGGACTGTCTCGACTCTGAGCGTTCCTGCCTGGGCATGCGACCACCATCATCCCGCGACGCGGCGACGCACTGCTTCGAGCACCGCCCGAAGTCCTTGCTCGCTGTTTGCGACATGCACCTGCATCGCTGCGGCCGCGGTGGGACCGTCGCGACTCTCGATCCCCTTGAGGATGGCGTTGTGTTCGCCAGAGATTCCGTGATGCCAGAGATCTGACTCGGGCAGCAGCGTCATGACGTCGTTGAGTCGAAGCCTGGTCTCCTCGATCGCATCGACCATGAATCGGTTGCGCGTGCTGCGCGCGATTGCGATGTGAAATTCCGTGTCGTTGCGCATGTAGTCGGGCTCGGAGGAAGCGTTCGCCATGCCGGCTATCGCGGTTCGCAGCGTCTCGAGTTCATCCTCACGACGGGTCACTGCCGCGAGACCCGCAATCGCCGGCTCCATTACGCGCCGGAAGTCGAGCATCTCTGCGATCGCTGCCCGCTCGCGCAAAACGCGCGTGATCAACTCCTCCATCGCTTCGACATCCTCCGTCGGCTGGCAGACGACGGTTCCACCTCGCCGGCCTCGCCGCGACTCCACAAGCCGACCAGACTCGAGCAGCGTCAACGCGTGTTGGACTGTAGGCCGACCGACTCCGAACAGAGCTGCGAGTTCTCGCTCGGGCGGCAAGACCTCTCCGGGTTTGATCAGCCGCAGGGCGATGTAGCGGCGAATCTGTTCGGCCACGTACTCATGTGCGCGGATCTGCTGGATGGGCTCGAACTGCACGTCGCTAGCTATAGATTGTCCTGCTTGACCCAAGCGCCAAGGTTTGACTACGACGTGGACCTAGAACTGGTCCTTATACCACCAGTTAGACACACACGACCCGGATCGACTCAGCGTGTGCCCCACCATCACACCAGCGGAAACTGCGAATAAGCTAGCAATCTGAGGCACCCAGCTCGCGCGCGGCCGCAGACTTCAGGACAGCCAAAAGGCCAAAAGGACTGGCCTTGACACCAATTGGTCGATCCGCTAGAAGTAGCCGCCGAGCCCATCTTCGAAGTGGAACATCGGCCAACGGCGCACGCACATGCAGTGGGTGTTGCCATCGCGAGGAGTAGACGAATATGAACTTTGAGGGTCAGGTCGCAGTGATCACTGGTGGTGCCGGCGGCATTGGCCTGGGAATGCTCAAGGCCTTCGGGGATGTCGGCGCCACGTTGGTTTGCATGGATAGGGTTGCGCCAGAGGACCCGCCGCACCCGGCCGAATTCATCGAAACGGACGTGAAGTCGTCTTCCTCGGTCGCAGAGGCATTCGATCGGCTCGCCGCGACTGTCGGCCCTCCCGACGT
>Ga0070741_10011627_pt1 | contig 16178 bp, 15 predicted proteins | sample Coa_R1_4_FD_66440 | JGI IMG/M metagenome (GOLD analysis project Ga0070741, IMG submission 66440) | Surface soil microbial communities from Centralia Pennsylvania, which are recovering from an underground coalmine fire - Coalmine... | ecosystem: Environmental > Terrestrial > Soil > Unclassified ...
CAGTCGCTCTGACTCTTCGGCCGCATAGGCAAGCACTCGCTTCGCTTCAGGCGAAAGCGGAAGATCGACCGACGTCGATACGCGATCATGAATAATGATACGGCCTTCGATCTCTTTGCGAATGGAGTCTACTGAAATCTGCTGCCTTGGAAAAAACCGAGCCGTGAGTCCCTTGTCTTCCCTGATCAATCCCAGCAGTATGTGTTCAGCTTCAATTGCGGAGGCGCCGAATTGGCTCGCTTCATAACGAGCAAAGAAGATAACCCGGCGTGCCTTCTCGGTATAACGTTCGAACATTCTTAATCCTGACTACTTATGATGCCGTCTAACGAGGATTCTTAAGTCCGCGAAAGTGTAGCGCGTCTATTACTATCGTCAATTTTATCCACTTTTATCGGGGTCAGAGAATTAATTTGCCGCCAGCGACCGCCCCCGATTATTTCCGGACCACTTCAGGTCCAGGGACCTCAATGTCTTAACACGCTTCACTTTGGCAGAGTGTAATCCTTTAACCTGCCGTCCTCCAAGTGTAACACACGGTCGCAATCGGCGGCTAGACGCTCGTTATGAGTCACGATCACAGATGTAAGGAGGTCTTGCGCGTGAATCTCTTTCAGCGTCTCCAGAATGCTCTCACCTGTATGACTGTCCAGATTGCCGGTTGGCTCGTCCGCAAGCAGCAGCAACGGTCGATTGATGAGTGCCCGTGCCAGGGCAACTCTCTGCTGCTCACCACCTGACAATTCTCCTGGGCGGTGATCGAGTCGCTCGCCCAAACCTACGCGCCGCAACACTTCAACAGCGCGATCAGTCACACTGCGCCGACGGGCGCCGCCAGCCAGCAGCGGCATCATAGCGTTTTCCAACGCCGTGAATTCAGGCAACAGATGATGAAACTGGAAAACGAAACCGATCTTTCGATTTCGAAGCCTGGCTAAGTCTACTTCAGAAAGTTTAAATATGTCAAACTTCTCAAAATAGACCTTTCCAGCGTCTGGACGATCAAGCGCGCCCAGCATGTGAAGCAGTGTCGACTTACCCGCACCAGACTGCCCGACCACGGCAATCATCTCTCCGCGCTTAATTTCCAAGTCAACGTCGCGGAGAATCTCGAGTCGCTTTCCGCCGATAGTGTAGCCTTTGCTCAAGCCTTGAGTCCGCATCAGCGAAGTGTCGACGGCGGTCGCAGTCTCGGATTTTGAATCAGTAAGACGAGCTTCACTCATAACGAAGCCCCTCCACCGGCCGGTTGTGCGATGCTTTCCAGGCAGGATAAAGCCCGGCCAGCAAACTGATCAGCATGGCTGATGCAATCACTATCACGACATCAGTCGGGAGCACTTTGAATGGAACGTACGACGATACACCGAACAACTCTGATTGAGATATTTGAATAAGATGTTTGTTATTAGCATAGATGCTGAAGCCAACGCCTAACACGCTGCCGAGAATCGTTCCTATCGCGCCAATTATCAATCCCTGAAGCAGAAAGATCCGCAGGACGCTTCGCGGAGTGGTTCCCATCGACAAAAGAATCGCGATGTCGCGATTCTTTTCCATCACCATCATTATCAATGTTGTGACAATGTTCAGCGCTCCGAGAGCAATGATGATTACAAACAACAATGCCCAGCCTGTTTTTTGAAAATTTAGCGCGATGTATAGCTGCTGGTTGAGTTGCTGCCAGTCCTGAGTATCGTATTCAGGGCCGAGGTTGCTGATAATCGCTTTATCAATATCTTTGACGGCATCGACGTCTGAGACTTTGATCTGTATCAGCTCGGCTACATTTTGCGATCCGTTCAGGTGTCCGAGCGCGTCCAGATTCGCATAAGCCCAACTGGAATCATAATCGGTGAGACCGGATTTGAAGATGCCGACTACACGGAATGATCTAAATCGCGGCGCGAGCCCTTCGGGAGTTAAGCGACTGGATGGTGAGATTATGGTGACAACGCTGCCGACTTCTGATTTTAGCTTCTCGGCCAGATCCTTCCCAAGAACAATCTTATCCAGATCATCCTCAGAGTTTTGGGCCGAGCATAATGCTTGAGCGCTGCCCTGGGCTATTGTTCGAAACACCTCATTTGCCTGCTGGGGGTTCGGCAGGGCGTTGCAATCTACACCTTTCATAATCCCGCCACTGGAATTCGCGGGAGATTGGATCAGCACATCATTATATAAACTGGCCGCGGCAGCGGTGACTCGCGGAACCTGCATCAACTGCTGCTCTATCGAATGGTAATCTTCCATTCCCTTACCATCGCGTCGGAGCAGGTTGATGTGGGATGTGCCTTCAAGGAGCTTTACCTGCCAGTCCTCGCGAACGCCTGTGGCAAAAGCCATCGCCACGATCATCGCGAAGACTCCGAGCGCGACACCTGCAACGGCAATAAAGGTAATGATAGAGATGACGACCTGCTTGCGCTTTGCTCGCAGGTAGCGCGCGGCAACGAAGAGCTCAAAAGGAATGGTTGACCCCATCGGGCGTTAGGATACGGGAGAGCAGCGTTCGTGACAAGCGCGATATTGGTGCAAGTATCGAATCGAATCCGCCACATTTGCGGTATCGAATGAGTGTATAATAATAGTGATTGAGAGATTTTGCCTGTTTGAATTCTATCTGGCGTGATACAAGGAGCGGGGGTGGTCATGAGCACATCGTTCGAAAAAGATATTTTGGATGAATTGGCTAAGCTTGGATCAGAGCAGCAACGGCAGGTGCTAGATTTTACCCGCGCCCTAACAGCCAGTCCAATCGGGAGACGAGGTGAAGAGTTGTTGACCTTTGCTGGAGCAATTTCAACGGAAGATCTAAAAATGATGACAAGCGCGATAGAAGAAGGTTGCGAACAGGTCAACATTAATGAATGGTAGATATCTGTTAGACACGAATATCGTTATAGCTATCTTTGGCGCAGAATCATCTGTGCTTGAGAATTTAAAGGACGCAATTGAGGTTTTTGTTCCGAGCATTGTAATAGGTGAACTATATTACGGGGCCTATAAGTCTACTCGCGTAGCGGAAAATATTCTGCGAACGGAAGAGTTTGCCTCAAAAAACACGATCCTGATTTGCGATACCTCAACCGCTCAGCAGTATGGACGAATCAAAAACGTATTGCGAGCCAACGGCCGCCCTTTGCCTGAGAACGACATTTGGATTGCGGCAATTGCGGAGCAACACCGCTTGACTCTCGCAACCAGAGATGCTCATTTCCAAGAAATTGCCACGTTGCAAACCGATGCTTGGTAGGCACAAAATGCGTGGTCGATAGCTACAGCGCTTTGTGTAGACAAGTTTAGCGCAACACTTTTACGGCATTTGAACCGTGGCTCTGATCCTATTTTCCACGCTCCATTTCGTCATAATTACAGCCGCATTTCCCGAGCCGAAAACTTCAGGTGATTGGGTTACGAAGCCGGCGCTTACCAATTAGCATTCATGATACAATTACATACCAGCATGGCTAACACATCAACGGCAAATCAAATAATTGTTGAAACCAACCGCGGTCCGTCCATTGCTGGCAGGCGAATTACCATATACGCCATCATGGATCTTCTGAAGAGCAAGCAAGACAGCGAGTTTACCAAAAAATATCTTCGTCTTTCTGATGAGGAACTAAACGCGGCCGTTGAATACATTGAGCAGCATAAAGACCAAGTAGAAAAGCATTATGCCGAAATTGTTCGCCGTTCTGAAGAACGAAGAGCTCATTACGAAAAGGTTTACCAGGGACGATCACATTATGCTCATCTGTCGCTGGAGGAACGGATCAAACGGATGCGTGAGGATGCGATTAAAGGGCAGAAACAAAACCGACTGAGATGTCCATCATAAGAATTCTGCTCGATCACGATTCTGAAGGTTGTGAGGAGTTTCTCAAAACAGCCCTGAAAGAAACTGGATGGAACAACCTGATTATCATTGAGTTTTTTCGTTTGGTCGATTTCGGTCTTGCGATCAAATGCAATGATCGGGAGATCTGGCGACGAGTTCAGGAAGAGCAGGTTTTGTTTATCACTCGCAATCGAAACAGAGAAGATGAATCATCTTTGCAAGCAGTGATTGAAAACGAGAATAGAGAAGATTCGCTGCCGGTGCTTACTATTGTAAGTCAGGAACGCCTTGCAATTTCCGAATATCGCCAATTAGCTGCTCACAAATTGGCTGAAATCATTCTTTGTCGATGATTATCTTGGTGTAGGTCGACTTTATATGACGAAATAGTTGATCTCTTCGCCCGCGGCGCCACTTCTGATGAGGTACTGGCGTTTCGTCCATCTGCCGAAACCCAAGAGCGCGTTCGTGATCTACTTGAGCGGAACAAAAACGACGAGTTAACGGACGAAGAAGCTGCGGAGTTAACGCGTTTTAGTGAAATCGAGCAACTGATGCAGTTGGTTAAGGTTCGGGCTCAAATATATGTTCAAACCAAATCAGAAAAACCTAACCGCTCTCCGTTAGATGTGCCTGGCATAAAACTGAACATCTCAACAAATGAAATAGTCGAGTTCATCCGCTAAAGTCGGGAAAGATCATAATCGTCAACCAAACCACGATTCCGAAGTTCGATTTTCACGGGCCTGACAGGATTTGCTCCACGGATTTCACGCCCGAAATTAATCTTACTTACCGCGTTTCATTTCATCATAAACCACTGCCACATTCGCTGAACCGAACCGTTCCTTATAGCCGTCGAAACTGCTGTATTGCGGCAACTGGACGTTCTTTATCGCGTCTTCGCGGGACATTCCGGCGTCAACGGCCTTCTTAACCGCAGCTCGCAAATCGACCAGGTATTGACGATACGCGCGTAAGCCATCAAGATTGCTGACCTTGCCGTGACCAGGAACGACCTGTGAATCCGGGGCTACCCGAGCCAAGACCGCGTCTATTGATTCAATCCATTCACCTGAATCTGCTCCGCCTGCAGCATCGATAAATGGGATAGTCTGGTTGAAATACAGATCGCCCATATGCAGGTATTTTTGTTTTGGCAAATAGATCACCGAATCGCCGTCGGTATGACCCCGTTTGATGTGGAATACCTGAATCTCTTCGCCGCCCAGGTAAAGTCGAACCTCGCTGCTGAATGTCAGGTTTGGCGCAGGAATATCTTCAGGCTTTGTTGCCTGGGCCTGTGCGATGGCTTTCTTCCAGTTATCGATCTGTGTTTTCAGCTTCGCCGCGTCATCCGGCTTGCTTTGTTCAAGTTGAGGCAACCGCTTTTCTGCGTCCTGCACCAGTTTTGTATTGCGCGTTATGACCAGCGAAGGAGCCTCAAGCATATGTTTCCGCACATTATCGTGGGCGATGACGGTTGCCAGTTTGATGAACGTATCGTTGCTGCCAGTATGGTCGCCGTGATGATGAGTGTTGATTAGAAAGCGAATCTGATTCGGCGAGATCTTCTTTACCTGCTCTACTATTCCGGCGCCCAGCTCTTTAAACTGATCGTCAATCACGACAATTCCATCATCGGTGACGATGATGCCGACGTTACCACCACGACCGAACAGCGCATAAGTCTTCTCACTTGTCTTGACGATTGTGAACGGACCTTTATCGGTTTGACTGTGGACTCCGTCGTGGGCAACAACGGCCGTAATCAGCACCAGTACGGCTATAAGGAAGAAGAGTACTCGCGGCATAACCATTCCTTTCCTGACGCAGACGTTTGATTAAGAATTGGACGAAGATGTCGTGACAGCGCATATCTGGCCTGATGGGTTAGTATTTGTCAAGCGGTAATCCCTGTCTCTCCTGATTGGAAATCCTCGCATTGAAGCTCACATTGATCGGCTTGAGTCAAAGCGATTTCGCTTGCTTCCGGGATAGGGACTATGTAGTCTCTGTGGCCACGATTTGTTGTCTAGCCTGGAACGTTCATCCGGCAACTAATCCAAAAGCGTGTCCTGGAGATTCATCATGAGACTTTTCGCGAAACTGATAATCGGGTTTCTGCTTCTTATACTGTCTGCTCAATCAATTCTGCCGGCGGGCAGTCGCGCCCAGGGTAGCGATGTCAAAATCGAAACGAAATACGACGGCGCCAAGGATACAACCACGGTCGGATTTGAGGAGCTGATGGTTTCAAATACGGCAACGGAAAAATTGATTCTGAGCGTTGAAGGGTCGTATTCTGGTAAAACGGCCCCTAAGAAACACCCGGACGATGTGGTTTTGATTCTCTCTTGCCTCAATCGGAATGGCTACAAATATCCGAAGGCTATGGTGTTGCTTATAACTGCAGACGGCAAACAATTACCATCAGTTTTAATGCTGAATTTTGACCGGCAGAGGCTTGACGAAGATTATCTGGAAACACTGGGGACACGGATGAAATACGACACATTCTTTGCGACCGCTCAGGCCAAGAAAGTCGAAATGAAGTTGAATGATACTGTCTTCTCACTTAACGAGCAGCATATCAAAAAGCTTCACGACCTTGAGGACTTATTGCATTCAAAGTGAATTCACGAAATTCCGGCGATGCGCTTTGCCTCTGACAATGCCTCACTCATAGTAAGTACCTGGCCATCAAGTTGGAGTTCGTAGACTGAATCCAGGATCTGGCCGATCCGCGGTCCCGGCTGGAGGCCAATTTCCAGAAGGTGACGTCCCATTAAAAGCGGCGCGGGTGCGTTATGTTCAATCTGCAATTCTCGCACGCGGCTGATGAACCACTCGACTTCTTCGGCTTCGCTGTAAATTGAGGTGCGCCCAGTCGAATCGGCCTTTGCCACGCGATAGAGCAGATCAAGGTCGCAATGTCTCGCCAGTCGACGGAACGCTCCATCTGAGATCTGCGCCCGTTGCCTGTAGAAATGCGCCGGAACCAAGTGATTCAAAATCAACTCTTGAACCTGCGCGCGGACATCGTATCCATTGATCGTGTGAACTTTTAGTGTGTCGAGCAAGGCGAGCGCTGGCGCGATCCCTTCGTGGTCGTGATTGAACGATCGTATTCTTCCGTCGACAACCGCCGTCGTTAGGGGCTTACCTAAATCATGACAAAGCGCGGCCAGCAATACCGTGATCTTCTTTTCTTTTGGCAGGTCGTCAACAAACCTTGCTGCTTTATCGAGCACGAGTCGAGTGTGAATCCAGACGTCGCCTTCGGGATGCCATTCAGGTTCCTGCGGGCAACCTACCATTGCTTTTAGCTGAGGAAAAAGCTGGTCAATTATGCCAAGATCGAGCGCCGCCTCTAAACCGATCGAGGGAAACTTCGCCCTGAGAAGAAGTTTTTCGAATTCACCCCAGATTCTTTCGTGCGGCAAGTCGGTTAGATCAATACTGCGGCAAAGCGACACGGTTTCAGGATCAATGGAAACCTGAAACCGAGCAGCCAACTGCATCGCCCGCAGAACCCGCAGACTGTCATCTATAAACGTCGTCGGATCCACTACTCGAAGCAGTCGGCGATCCAGGTCATGGACGCCATTGAATGGATCGATAATCTCGTCGTCGAGCGGATCATACAAAATCGCATTTATCGTAAAGTCGCGGCGGCGAGCGGCTTCCTCAACCGTCATCGAAGGATCGCCGGTTACGGTAAAGCCCCGGTGACCATGTCCGGTCTTTGATTCGCGACGAGGGATGGAAACGTCGATTTCATGACGCTCGCCGTCACGTACGATTGTGACCTTATAAACGGTAAAACTTTCGCCAACGGCGTCTACCCGACCGATTTTTTCCAGAAGTTCACGTAACCCGGCAGGATCAAGACCGTAGACCTCAATGTCTGAGTCTTTTGAAGGATGCCCAAGCAGATAATCCCTTACCCAGCCACCGACAATCAGGGCGCGGCCACCTTCGGCGCGAACCTGCTGGCAAATCGCGAGGATTTCATTTGTCACGGCGAACTGCATATGCAGAAGGTAATCTGGAATTAACCGAGCGACAAGGTCCTGCCCTTCGAACAAAATTTTTTTTGTCGCGGCGGAACTTTTTCCGAACCAACCCCCGTAGTACTTTGACGATCTAGGTAGTAGTACCTTGACAATCTAGGTAGTGAGCGTTATTTTATCGGTCATTCGCCGCGAATTCCAAATGTATTTGGAGGGCCTCTCCATGGTCAAAACCGCTGTCAAACAATGCGTTCTGGTGGTCGCGCTATCTCTTACGATGTTGTTCTTACTTGCAAACCGGCGCGCAGATGTTGTCAGGGCGAATTACTCAAATATAAACGTCGAAGCTCAGGATCAAGGCGAAAAAACTTCCGAACAGACCTTTAAGAACATTCAGGTGTTGAAAGGATTGCCGGCATCGCAAATTGAATCGGTGATGAATCTATTCGTTGTTTCGCTCGGGGCCAGATGCGAAACCTGCCACGTTCGCGAGGGGAACAACTGGTCGTTTGAAAAAGACGATAAACCCGCAAAGAAAACTGCTCGCGAAATGATTCAGATGGTGCTGAACATTAATAAGGAGAGTTTCGGCGGCAGATCACAAGTCACCTGTAATACGTGCCATCGTGGACAGAACCATCCTGTAGCCATCCCGACAGAAGCCCAGATTAAAGAGTCTAAAGACCGAGCTGCAACCCAGCAAGGGCAGACGGGCGCGCAGGAGAGCCTGCCTACCGTCGATCAAGTAGTGGATAGATACATCCAAGGGCTGGGTGGAAAGCCTGCGATCGATGAGTTGAAGAATAGATTTAGCAAGGGGGTTTACACTACACACAGGACAGATATGCCGGTTGAGGTTTATCAGGTTGCTCCCAACAAAGCCGCGCTTATTGTCACAACTCCGAATGGAACTATATCCCAGGTTTTCAACGGGTCAACCGGCTGGTTCATAAATGGTAAAAACGCCCAGGAGATCAAAGGAACTCTCCTTGAGGACACGAAACAGCATCTGGAATTCTTCCCGTATATCAATCTTAAAAATCAGTTTCAGAACCTGAGAGTCGTTCGCAAAGACAAAATAAGGGATCACGATGTCTATGTAGTTTCCGGCACGGCGGCAGATAAACGTCGCATGACTTTCGCGTTCGACATTCAGAGCGGACTGCTTCTGCGGGTGACCGCGATAACCTCAACAATGATGGGAAATCTGCCCGTGATGCTGGATCTTGATGATTATCGTGAGGTTGATGGAGTTAAGATTCCGTTTTCCAGACATAGCTCAGAACTGGACGGATTCAATCCCGTGACACTTAAGCTTTCGGAAGTTAAACACAAGATCGCCATAGACGATTCCAGATTCAATCCAGGTAACTTTTAGATTATTTCGTCTTGCGGCTTAGCCAATCAAGGAGTGAGTTAGATGCCAACGCCCGACACAAAACTACTGCAAGGAACGCTGGAGATGCTGATCTTGAAAGCACTGTCGCTTCAGTCGCTGCACGGTTATGCAATTGGACAGCGAATAAAACAGATATCAGAAGACGTCCTGAAAGTTGAAGAGGGATCGCTCTATCCGGCGCTCTACCGAATGGAGCGCCAAGGATGGATCAAAGCAGAGTGGGGTATCTCTGAAAACAATCTGAAAGCCAAGTTCTACAAATTAACGCGTGCGGGCCGAAAGCGTCTTGAGTTGGAAGAAGAGAGCTGGCAACGCCTGGCGGATGCGGTATTCAAGGTTCTGGCCGCAAGTTAAGCGGGAGCAGTGCAAATGACTTCGCTTAGAACTTCGCTAAGAATGGCAGTGCTATACATCTACACTCGCGTGCGCGGTCTCTTCAGAAAAGAGCGCGTCGAAGAGGAAATGGATGCGGAGATGCGTTTCCACATCCACATGATGGCCCAGGAAAACATTCACAGAGGGATGAATGCGGACGAGGCGCGTCTGCACGCATCAAGGCAATTCGGCAATTTTTATCATTTGAAAGACATAGCTCGTGATATTCGCGGAGGTGGTTTAATGGAGACGATCTGGCAGGATTTGCGATTTGGTTTCAGGCAACTAGTTAAGAGCCCCGGATTCGCACTTATAGCGGTTCTTTCTTTGGCGCTTGGAATTGGCGCAAACACAGCGATATTCAGTCTGGTAAGTACCGTGCTGTTGCGTCCGCTGCCCATTGCCGATCCTGGTTCGGTATATTCCATCTTTCCGGTCAGCAAAAACAACATCGACGCGCTCAACATTTTTTCGTATCCGAACTACGAAGATTTTCGCGACCGTAACAATGTTTTGTCTGGAATTGCTGTCGAGCGTTTTGCGCCTATCAGCTTGAGCCATAGTGGCACAAACGAGCGTGTATGGGGTTATCTGGTTTCAGGTAACTACTTTGACGTACTGGGAGTCAAAGCATTTCAGGGGCGCACGTTTTCTCAGGATGAAGACAGAACTCCCGAGTCAAATCCGATCGTCGTTATGAGCTATGCCTGCTGGAAGACCAGGTTCGGATCGGATCCTTCGGTTATTGGTAAATCAATAATATTGAATGGTCACAACTTCACCGTTATCGGAGTCGCTCCTCAAGGTTTCATCGGAACTGAGTTGATCTTCACTCCGGAATTTTGGGTTCCATCAATGATGCAGCCATGGATAGAACCTGGAGCCAATAGTCTGAAAAACCGCGGTAATGGTGAATGGATAGCCATGGGCAGACTGAAACCTGGCGTCAGCCAGACTGCAGCCGAAGCAGCTTTAACATCGATCGCGGAACAACTCGGACGTGAATATCCCAAGGAAGATGAAGGTACCATCATACGATTGTCGCCGCCGGGACTGGTCTTTCCATCTTTCCGCGGGCCAGCACTGGCTACGACAGGAGCTTTGATGTTAATCGTGGGTCTGGTCTTGATGATCGCATGCACAAACCTGGCCAATCTGTTGCTTGCGCGCGCATCGCGTCGACGTAAAGAGATAGCGGTCAGAATCGCGTTGGGAGCAGGACGCCTTCGTTTAATTCGACAACTGCTGACGGAGAGTTTGCTGCTTTCAGTCGTTGGCGGAGTCTGTGGGCTTCTGACTGGAGTCTGGCTAATGAAAATGGTTCAGAAACTGAAGCCTCCTGTCGATTTTAATCTGACCATCGACCTCAGAATGGACTGGAGAGTTTTTGGCTTTGTTATTCTGCTTTCTCTTCTAACTGGAATAGCTTTCGGACTGATACCAGCTTTGCAGGCGACAAAGCCCGATCTTGTGTCGGCATTAAAGGATGGATTAGCCGGCGCAGGTTATCGCCGCTCTATACTACGAAACGTTTTGGTAGCAGCCCAAATAACTCTTTCATTTGTGCTTCTGATAGCGGCCGGTTTGATTGTTCGCAGCCTGCAGCACGTACAGTCGATTGGTCCAGGATTCGAGACTGATCGCGCGCTGACGATGTCGGTCGATGTTGGACTTCAAGGTTATGATCGCTCGAAGGGTGAAGAGTTTTTCCGGCAGATGATAGAGCGAGTGAAGTCTATTCCAGGCGTGCAGAACGTGGCGGTGGCATCAATGTTGCCGCTCAGTCTGGATATTTCAACTACCGGCGTAATAATGGAAGGCGATCCTGAAGTGCATGGCGCAAATATTCCTGAGGCCATGTATAGCAGCGTGGGTCCGAACTATTTCGCGGCCCTGGGAATACCGTTGGTTTCCGGACGCGACTTCACATCCGACGACAAAAAAGATTCAACCGAAGTAGTGATCGTAAACCAGGCCTTCGAGCGGAAATTCTGCCATGGTCAACCGGCTGTAGGTAAAAGATTTCACCCGGGCGGAGGCAGCGCTAAACTTGTTGAAATTGTTGGCGTGGCAAAAGACGGTAAATATTTCAGCCTGGGCGAGGATCCAACACCGTTCGTATACTATCCGTTGTCCCAGCAATATTCGTCGAATGTTTCATTGGTTGTTCGAACGTTTGGTGATCCGCGTTCCTCAATCGGTGCAGTCAGAAACGAAGTTCAAACTCTGGATCCGAATCTGCCTATCTACGATGTAAAAACGTTTGCCGAGCACATGGGGTTATCTCTGTTTCCTATGAGAGTCGGCGCAGGGCTTGCGGGAGCATTCGGTCTGCTGGCCCTTGTGCTGGCTGCGCTTGGTATTTATGGCGTGATGTCGTATTCAACCAGTCAGCGCACTCGGGAAGTTGGAATACGAGTGGCCCTGGGTGCCAGCAAGAGCGAGGTGTTGCGTCTGCTGGTCAAGCCAGGGGTTATCCTAACCGTTATTGGTATGGCTATTGGTTTGGTTCTCGCGATATTGGTATCGACTCTGATCGCTGGAATGTTGTACGGCGTAAACTCGACCGACCCAATAACATTTGGCGGCATATCAGTGTTGCTGAGCGCAGTTGCAATCATCGCCAGCGCAATTCCGGCCTGGCGCGCGGCAAAAGTCGATCCGATGATTGCGTTGAGGTGCGACTAGCCAAAAGCTCTATTCGGTTGTGTTGGGCCAACTTTTGAAAATCGAATGTGTGTTCAATAGGAGGCGCGCAGCCAGCAATTTTGACCATAAGGAAGATCCTTTTCCGTCCAAAAGGACCTCAATTTATCCTGCCAGCATTAAACAGGTCGCTTGCATTAAATGCACAAATGCGCGATTATCCAAGCCACTTCTGTAGTTGTTCTCAATGGAGAGCCGGTAAGCCAACCAAATAGCTTATCTCTCTTCGATTGTTCACCATGAAGTTCTATTCACAGGCCGGGTAGGGATTCGACTATTACTTAATAGTCGGCTGTTGCCGGTCTGCTGGTGATTTAACAATTAGAGGTCCAAAGTAGTGAAAGGGTCGACATAAAAGTCGTCTGTCAATTATTGCAATGCGTGGAAGGAAGAAATGAATTTAAAGCGATACGGCTTTGCGTTTCTGATGCTGTTGCTAGCCAACAGCGCCGTTCTGGCACAACGCTCTGATGACGATGGAGCGGCCGGTTGCGCTGCGTGTGGCGGCTTTATGGTCGTCATGATAGTTGCCATAATCATCGGGCTTGCGATAAATATAGCTTTGCTGGTATGGGTCGCACGCGATGCTAAAGCACGAGGAATGGATAGTGCGGTTCTCTGGATGATACTGGTTATGGTTACGAGTTGGGTTGGTCTGCTGATATATATCTTTTCCAGACCACAGGGGAACTTGATACGATGTATGCACTGCAACAACAACCGCCTGCAGGCGAGCGCAAAGTGTCCACATTGCGGAAACGCCTAGGAGGCTCTAAAGCACTTATAATTATTACGGTGCTATTGTGTCTGCTCATTTTTGCGGATACGTTCCGTGCGCCATCGAACCAGATAACCGCTTTCGCTTATATAGGGGCAGTTCGTCTTTATCAAAGATTTGGGCGTCCACTGTTAAAAGGACACGTCGAATGCAGGTACGACCCGACTTGTTCAGAATATTCATTGCAAGCAGTGCAGAAGTACGGAATCAGGTATGGACTGGTACTAACTTATAAACGATTAAGTTCTTGTACCACAGCAGTCCCGAAAGGCACATCAGATCCGGTGCTATAGCCCGCATGGCTGATGCTGTCTGTGGATTATTTCAACAGTCTGTCTATCAGATATTCCCGTAATCGATCGGCGGTCACGCGTACTTGTTCCCAAGTGTCCCGGTCTCGAATTGTTACGGTTCCATTATTGGCCGCCTCTTTGCCTTCACCGATGGAATCGAAATCGACAGTAACGCAGTAAGGCGTGCCTACTTCGTCCTGGCGAGCGTAGAGTTTTCCGATAGCTCCAGTATCGTCGTAAACTGCGCGTACAAATGGCTGCAGGTCGTTCTTGATCTTCTTGGCCAGAGCAACAATCTCTGGTTTGTTTTTCTTTAGAGGCAGCACGGCGACCTTTATCGGGGCAAGGCGTGGATGCAGTTTTAGAACAACTCGCTTGTCACCTTCTTTGCCTTCGCGCTCGCTGTAGGCATCCATAAGGAATGCGAGAGTTGCACGGTCAGCGCCGGCCGACGGTTCAATCACATAAGGATAGAATCGCGTCTTGAATTCTTCATCGAAATAGCTCAGATCGGCAGTCGAATCCGTGTTGATGCGTTTGCCGTCCTTTTCTGGTCCCTTTGAATGGGCCATCAAATCGAAGTCTGTTCGGTTTGCGATTCCTTCCAGTTCATCCCAGGCGCTTTCGCCTTCGCGCTCAGGGAAAAAGCGATATTGCAGATCAACAGTTCGCGCGGCGTAATGCGCAAGCTCTTCTTTAGGCTGTTCGTATCGTCGAAGATTGGCTGGTGACATACCCAGATTTAAATACCAGTTGTGACGAGCATCAATCCAGTCGTTGTGCGCGTCTGAGGCCTGAGCAGGTTTGCAAAAGTATTCAATCTCCATCTGATCGAATTCGCGAGTCCTGAACGTAAAGTTACCCGGCGTGATTTCGTTGCGAAAAGCTTTACCGATTTGAGCGATTCCAAACGGAAGTTTACGGGCACGCGTTGTCAGCACGTTTAGAAAATTAACGAATATTCCCTGTGCTGTTTCAGGCCGAAGATAAGCAATTGACGACTCGTCCTGAACAGGCCCGATATGAGTCTGAAACATCAGATTGAAATTCCGAGGCTCTGTCAGATTGCTACTGCCACAGTTCGGACATTTACCATCGACAAGCTTGTCTGCGCGAAGACGCGCCTTGCAATCGCGACAGTCGACAAGCGGATCAGAAAAAGTCTCGACGTGACCTGAGTAAACCCATACGACCGGGTTCATAATAATCGCGGCATCCAGGCCTTCCATGTCGTCGCGCTCGTATACAACAGAGCGCCACCATTCGCGTTTGACGTTGTTCTTCAGTTCTACGCCAAGAGGACCGTAATCCCAGGTCGAACCGATTCCGCCGTAGATTTCGCTGGATTGAAAGACAAATCCACGGCGTTTGGCTAAACTGACGATTACATCCATATTGCTTGCCGGCATTGTTATCCTCACAAATATCAGAATGAGTTTGTGATGATAACAAACAGGCTGTAACGGGTCTAGCGTGGTGTTCAGAAACTGAATTATTGCTGCCTGACAGGTTACACGTTAAATCGTCAGTGTAATTGCTATTTGGGTTGATCCAGCAGTTTACTGGCTTCATTAACTATCCCGCTGGTAAACGCGGAGGTATCGTCTTCGACCTGAAGTTTCTTATACTCGATCTCGAGTTGTTTAAAGCTGTCGGAAAAGTCTTTAAACGACGCTTCCGTCATAAACCTGTAATGATCGTTGAGAAGCGAGTTCGGAAGAACCACCGGATTTAAAGCGTCCTGTAGAGTTCCTGTGCCCTGTATGGCAACCACAGCTTCCCTGGCAATCAGACGATCGCGAAGTACATTGCACGTATTAATAAACTCCTCTGTCGATTTGATTGCAGACTCCCTCTCTTCAGATTCTTCAAAGTCGGAAATCTGTTTAATGTAATGCCGGGCACCTGAGATGTAGCCGTCTATTTCCTTGATTCCGACCTCGGCCTCGGTCTGCGTAATCTCATCAAAATTCAGCGAGTCAATCGAAGGTTTCAAGCTGTTCTGCCAACGTAGTATCTTTATTTCCAGTTCCTTGAGTCTATATATTGAAATCTGTTTAGCTACGACATTCAGACGTTGCGCTACAATCGTTCTTGCCTCAAGCCATTTCTTGTCGTCCTCGTTAATTAATCTGCCCTGAACCGCAAATAAATCATTCCGTTTTTCCTCAAGATGACTGATTCGTTCCTCAATAGTATCTTCGAATTTGTTCAGGCAAGTATCTGATATCGGATTCTTGGCCATAACACGAATTTTGTTAATGCCCAGGATACAAATTAACGCGATTGCGATTTCACCAAGCGTGCGTGGAGAAGCAGCTGTAAAGCCCAGAGATGGAAGCAGCAGGGGAGCTACGATTAGCGTTAGTCCCAGAAGAGCGCACCCACAGCCTGTCGGATTAGGGGCAAAAGGACGAGGAGTACCGCAGTTAGGACACGTCTTGTCCTCTTTCCTTACAAAAAAAGTACATTCGGGTTTCCGGCATTTTTTAAATGTTTTAGAGTTCTTGTTCTCGTCTCCAACCGTCACGTCCACCGGAGAATCGTCCTGAATATTCATGTTTCATCAATCGATTACTTGCGCCACTCGAGTCCTTTGCTTGCTGTTTAGATTGAGCTGAGCCAATAGGCCGATTTGATAAATAGCCACTCACTGCTTCTCAAAATTGCTCAACGGAGATATTTATCAAACCAGCCGAGCATCCTGTTCATGATGTCGCGCTGGTCTGCCGGTTTGTAAATGAAATGGCCTTCGCCCTCATAAACC
>Ga0070741_10011628_pt1 | contig 16178 bp, 16 predicted proteins | sample Coa_R1_4_FD_66440 | JGI IMG/M metagenome (GOLD analysis project Ga0070741, IMG submission 66440) | Surface soil microbial communities from Centralia Pennsylvania, which are recovering from an underground coalmine fire - Coalmine... | ecosystem: Environmental > Terrestrial > Soil > Unclassified ...
ACGCCGCTGACCAGCATCCAGGCGAACCTCGAGCTCCTGCAGGCCGAAGGCGCCGGGTCCGCGGACGACCGCCACGCGGTGGACTCGGCGCTCTCGTCGACGCGGCGCATGTCCACGTTGGTCTCCGATCTGCTGCTGCTTGCCCGCGCCGACGCCGGCCGCCAGCTTGCGCGGAAGGAGCTCGACCTCGGGCAGGTTGCGGGGGAAGCCCTCGATGAGGTCGCGCCGCTGGCCGGCGAGCGGCGGATCGACCGCCAGATCGAGCAGCCCCTGCCGATGCGCGGCAGCCCGGATGAGCTGCACCGGATGATCCGCAACCTGCTCGAGAACGCGGTCCGCCACACGCCGGAGCGCACGACGATCGAGCTGACCGCGCGCCGAGACGGCGACGAGGCGCTTCTAGAGGTCGTCGACGACGGCCCCGGCATTCCGCCCGGCATGGAGGGCCAGGTCTTCGACCGCTTCGTCCGCGGCGACGGCCCCTCCGACACGGCGGGAGGCGGCGGCAGCGGCCTCGGCCTCGCGATCGTCCGCGCGGTCGCCGTCCTGCACGGCGGCTCGGTCGAGGTCGGGCGCAGCACCTACGGCGGCGCCCGTTTCTCGGTCAGGCTCCCCCTCGAGCTGGCCGCACGACCTCCCGCCGAGCCGGTTCCGGAGGCCGAGCCGCGCGAGCGGACCACCCAGCGCGACTGACCGCGAGGGCTTTAGCCCGCGTTCAAGGACGCGACCTAGATTCACCGGCGGACGAGACACCTCGCCGGGGTGCGAAACCCCACACACCACGGCGAGATCGCTGAGGCCCCAGAAAGGGCCAAGGCATCGCCCCCGGTGGTCGCCCCTCCCTCGACCGCCGGGGGCTTTTTCTTGCGCCGGGGCAGGCGCCTTTCAGCTCGCGGGTCGTAGCGAGTCCCGGAGGGTCCGTGGGAACGCCGCCCGGGTCAGACCTCGACAACCACCGGCAGGACCAGCGGCCGGCGCCGGAGCTTCTCGTACACGAACTCGGCGATGTCGTCGTGGAGGTCCTGCTGGAGCAGCGAGATCTCCCTGATCTGCTCCTGGGCGGCCTCGGCGAGCGTGTCCTCGACCACCTCGCGCAGCTCGTGCCGGAGGCCATCGGCGTCCTGCGAGAAGGGAACGCCTCGGAAGATCACCTCGGGGTCGGCGACCTGGGAGCCGTCGTTCGCGGAGATCGTCGCGACGACGATGAAGACGCCGTCGTCGGAGAGCTTGCGGCGATCGCGCAGCGCGAACTCGTCCGGCTCGCCGACCGAGACGCCGTCCACGAAGATCATGCTGGCCTGGACGTCCTCGGTGAAGCCGGCGCCGCTCTCGTCGATCTCGAGAGTCAGCCCGTTCCGCCCCTTGAAGATGCAGTCGGGCTCGACGCCGACGGACTCCGCCAGGTCGGCGTGCAGCCGCAGGCGCTTGTGGTCGCCGTGGAAAGGGAAGACGTTCCGCGGCTTGGTCAGGTTCAGCATCAGCTTGAGCTCCTCCTGCCAGCCGTGACCCGAGGCGTGAATCGGGGCGTCGGTCGCGGTCACCACCTGCGCGCCGATCTGGAAGATCCGGTCGATCGTCTCGTTGACCGAGCGCTCGTTGCCGGGGATCGGCGTGGCCGAGAAGATCACCGTGTCGCCGGAGTGCAGCTCGACGTCGGGGTGGTCGCGATGGGCCATCCGGCGGAGCGCCGAGAGCGGCTCGCCCTGGCTGCCGGTCGAGATCACGACGACCTGCTCGTCCGGGAAGTCCTGCACCTCCTTCGGGGAGATGAACAGGCCGTCCGGCGTCTCCGCCATGCCGAGGTTGGAGGCGATGTTGAAGTTCTTGCGCATCGAGCGGCCGACGAGCGCGACGCGGCGGTCGAGCTGAGCCGCCGCGTCGATCGCCTGCTGGACGCGGTGGATGTTCGAGGCGAAGCAGGTGACGATGATCCGCCCGCGGCAGCGGGAGAAGACCTCGAGCAGCGCCGGGCCGACGCTCGACTCGGACGGTGCCACACCGGGACGGTCGGCGTTCGTGGAGTCGCCGCAGAGGCAGAGGAGTCCCTCGCGGCCGATCTCGGCGAGCCGCGAGACGTCCGCGGGAATGCCGTCCACGGGGGTCTGGTCGAACTTGTAGTCACCGGTCACCAGGACCGTGCCGAGCTCGGTCCTGAGGGCCACCGCCCGCGCGTCCGGGATCGAGTGCGCCATGTGGACCAGCTCGATCTCGAATGGGCCCGCGCCCACAGTCTCGCCGGCGGGCAGCTCCTCCATCGGCACGTCGCGCAGCTTGTGCTCGTCGAGCTTGGATCTGGTCATTCCCACCGTCAGCAGTCCGCCGTAGATCACCGGCGGGATGCCGATCTCGCGCAGCACGTAGGGCAGCGCGCCGACGTGGTCCTCGTGGCCATGGGTGAGGACGATCGCCTCGATGTCCTCGGCGCGGTCGCGGAGGCTCGAGAAGTCCGGCAGCACCAGGTCGATGCCGAGCATGTCGGCGGTCGGGAACATCAGGCCGGTGTCGACGATCACGATCCGCCCGTCGGTCTCGACGACGGTCATGTTCTTGCCGATCTCCCCCAGCCCGCCCAGCGGGAGGATCCGAACGCTCGAGCTCAAACCTACGCGGCGCTCCCGGCCACCAGCAGCCCCTGTGCTTCGAGCACCTGCCTGACCTCGGCCCTCTGCTCCTCGTCGGCCTCCGTGATCGGCAGCCGCGCCCGCGCCGAGCAGATGCCCAGCAGCTCGAGCGCGGCCTTGACCGGGATCGGGTTGGTCTTGGCGAGCACCTCGTAGATCGGGCGGAGACCGTCGTCGATCTCGCGCGCCCGGTCGCGGTCCCCGGACCGAACGGCGTCGTAGATCTCCCTCATCTGCGGCCCGACCAGGTGCGAGGCGACCAGGATGCCGCCCGGCTCGCCCATCTCCAGGGCCTTGAGGAAGATGCCGTCGTTCCCGGCGAGCACCCGCAGGCCGTCGATCGGCCGGAGCTCGTCGTCGTTCGCCTGCTTGACGCCGGCCACGTTCTCGATCCGGCCGAGCTCGGCGAGCTGCTCCGGCGAGAGGTTGATCACGACGCGCGAGGGGATGTTGTAGAGCAGTACGGGGACCCCCGCCGCCCTCGTGACCGCCTCGTAGTGGGCCTTGATCCCGGTGAAGTTCGGCTTGTTGTAATACGGGGTCACCGCAAGGACCGCGTCCGCCCCGTTGTCGGCCGCGGCCGCCGAGAGGCGCTCGGACTGGCGGGTGTCGTTCGACCCGGTGCCGCAGATCAGCAGCACGTCGGGCCCAACCTCGTCCCGGACGGCCCGCAGCAGCGCGAGCTTCTCGTCGTCGTCGAGCGTCGGCGACTCGCCCGTCGTGCCCGCGAGCACGAGGCCGTGAGAGCCGTGATCGAGCAGGTGCCGGGCGAGCTTGCGGACGGCTGCCTCGTCCACCGAGCGGTCCTCTGCGAACGGGGTCACCATCGCCGTGATTACGCCTCCGATCTCCGGCATCAGGCGGAGAGTACCTTGTGCGCCTCGCAGATCTGGTAGCCGCGGCCGTAGAGGAACCGAGTGTCGACGTGGGTCAGTCCCGCTTGCTCGACGAGGCGACGCACCCGCCCCGAGCTGTAGATGCTCACGTGGCTGCGCTCGAGCACGCGAAGCCCCAGGTTGAGCAGCCTCGCCACCGGGTTGTCGGTGCACCCGTCGCCGATCGCGAGGCGCCCGCCGGGTTCGAGCACCCGTGCCATCTCGCGGACCGCGGCCGCCGGGTCCGGGTAGTGGTGGAAGGAGGTCGTGCAGAGCACCGCCGTGAACTCCGCGTCCGCGAAGGGGAGCGCCTCGGCATCCCCCTCGACGAACTCCGCGTCGGGCGCGTCACAGGCGAGCTCACGGGCGCGGGTGATCATGCCGGGCGAGAGATCGACCCCCACCGCGCGCTGCGCGACCGCCGCCGCGCGGCGAACGGCGGCGCCGCTGCCGCAGCCGACGTCGAGAAAGCGGTCCTCAGGACCCAAGGCGAGGCCCTCGAAGGCCGCCCTCTGGATCTCGGCGATGAACCGGGACACCGGGTCCTTCTCGTAGGTCCGCGACCACTGGTCGAAGTGCCGGCGCGAGCTGCGCTTCTTGGCGCTCTCGGGCGCCGCCGAGGCGCTCAAAGCAGGCTCTCGAGGCCCACCACGAAGCGCTCCGGCAGCTCCGCCACCCCGCGCACCGCGAGCAGCACGCCCGGCATGAAGCTCGAGCGGTCGATCGAGTCGTGCCGGATGGAGAGCGTCTGCCCCGCACCGCCGAAGACGACCTCCTGGTGGGCGACCAGGCCCGGGAGCCGGATCGAGTGGATCGGCTCGTGGACGTTGCCCCCGGCCTCCCGGATCAGCTCCGCGGTGCGCTTGGCGGTCCCGGAGGGCGCGTCCCGCTTCCGGTCGTGATGGAGCTCGACGATCTCGACCTCGGGCATGTGGGGCGCGATCCGCTTGGAGACCTCCATCATCAGCACCGCGCCGATCGCGAAGTTGGGAGCGACGAAGCAGTTCGCCTCGCCCGCGGCGGCCTCGACCTTGGAGCGCAGGTCGCCGAGGTCGAAGCCGGTGCTCCCGACGACGGCGTGCACACCGGCATCGATCGCCGTGAGGACGTTGGCGGGTGCCGCCTCGGGCGTGGTGAAGTCGACCATCACGTCGGCGCTTTCGAGGAACTGCTCGACCGAAGTGTCGAGCGCGGGGTCGGCGCGGCCGACCAGCTCCAGGTCGTCGGCGTCCTCGACGGCATTGGCGGTGGTCTCCCCCATGCGCCCCGCGGCGCCGGAGACGATCACCTTGATCGGCTCTGCCATGCCCGGCGATCTTATGCTGCGAGCGTCCATCAGCGACGGAGGAGAGAGAATGGCGACGCTGCACATCGAACATTCGATCACGGACCTGGGCACCTGGCTCGGAGCGTTCGGCCGGTTCGAGGATGCGCGGAGGAAGGCGGGCGTGAAGGAGCAGCGCATCCACCAGCCCCTGGACGACGAGCGCTACATCTACGTCGAGCTGGACTTCGACTCGGCGGAGCAGGCCGAGGGGTTCAAGAGCTTCCTGGAGGCGCGCGTGTGGTCGTCACCGGAGGCGTCCCCGGGCCTCGACGGCACGCCCCGGGCGCGGATCCTCGAGCGGGTCGAGACCGGGTGAGCTAGGCGGCGGCGAGCGCTTCCGAGACGGGCGCAAGCGCCTTGCGGAACCGCTCCTCGTCCGGCGCGATCGCGGCCGCCGAGAGGGCGTCCGGCGTGTAGAGCGCGCGCGCCAACTCGGCGACGTCCTCGGGGGTCACCGCGTCGATCCGCTCGAGCAGCTCGTCGAGCGTGAGCAGCGGCGTGTCGAAGAGCACTGCCTTGCCGATCCGCCCCATCCGGGCGGCGGTTGACTCCGAAGAGAGCACCATCCGGCCCTTGACGTTCTCCTTCGCGCGGGCGAGCTCGTCCTCGGTGACCCCGTCCGCGTGCACGGAGGCGAGCTCGCGCCCGATGACCTCGCAGGCCTCCTGAACGTTTTCCTGGCGAGTCCCCACGTAGACCCCGATCAGGCCGCTGTCGACGTACTGCTGGGTGTATGAGCCGACCGCGTAGGCCAGGCCGCGCTTCTCGCGCACCTCGCGGAAGAGACGGGACGAGGTCGAGCCGCCGAAGACCGCGTCGAGCACGCTGAGCGCGTAGCGCCGCTCATCCCCGCGGTCGATGCCGGGGCCTCCGAAGGCGATGTGGAACTGCTCGGTGTCCTTCCGCTGGAAGCCGATCCGGGCTCCGTCGAGCTGCGGGGCCTCGCCACCGGCCGGGTCGCCGCCGCCCGACGGTGGCTCAACGTGACGCTTGGTCAGCTCGACGATCCGGTCGTGCTCGAGGTTCCCAGCCGCCGCCACGACGATGTTCGCGCCCGTGTAGCGGGCCCGGTGGTAGGCGTCGATCTCCGGAACCGGGATCGAGCTGATCACCTCGGCCTCGCCCAGCACGCGGCGCCCCAGCGGATGCTCGCCGAAGACGGCAGCGTCGAGCACGTCGTGGACCTTGTCCTGCGGCTCGTCCTCGTACATCGCGATCTCCTCCAGGACGACCTCGCGCTCGGAGTCGATCTCCGGATAGGTGGGCCCGAGCAGCATCTCCGACAGCAGGTCGAACGCCTCCTCGGCGTGCGTGTCGAGGAAGCGGGCGTGGAGATTGGTCGACTCCTTGCCGGTTGCGGCGTTGACCGAGGCGCCGAGGCCGTCGAAGATCTCGGCGATCTCGATCGCCGAGTAGCGCTTGGTGCCCTTGAACAGCAGGTGCTCGAGGAAGTGCGAGACGCCGGCCTGCGCCGGCGTCTCGTCCCGCGAGCCAGTCCGCACCCACATCCCGAGCGCGACCGAGCGCACCGAGGAAACCGCCTCGGTGACGACCCGGATGCCGGAGTCGAGCTCGGTGACCTGCGGATGGTCGGGAGGCACGCCGGCCGCTAACCGCGGCCCCGGCCGCTGTCGCGCTCACGGCGGCGGCCACCGCCGTCGCGCTCGCGCCTGCGCCCCCCGCCACCGCCGCCGTCACGGCGGCGGCCGCCGCCGGGCGGTCCCGGGTCACCGGTTCCCACTCCGGCGAGCTCGTCGGCCGACTTGCCCTCGACGTCGGGGTCGGTCGAGAGCCGCAGCCCGATCCGGCCACGCTCCTTGTCGACCTCGACGACGGTGACGTCGATCTCGTCGCCCTGGTTGAGGACGTCCTCGACCGCGCCGACACGCTCGCCGGGCTTCACGTTCGAGATGTGAAGCAGGCCGTCGGTGCCCTTGGTGAGCTCGACAAACGCGCCGAAGTTGGTCGTCTTGACGACCTTGCCCGACGTGTAGCGATCTCCGACCTCGGCGTCCTTGGTCATCGCCGTGATCCGCTCGGCCAGGGCATCCACTTGCTGGCCGGTCGGCGCGTAGATGCGGACGGTGCCGTCGTCGTCGACGTCGATCTCGGCCTCGAACTCCTCCGAGAGCGCCCGGATCGTCTCGCCGCCCTTGCCGATCAGGGCCCCGATCTTGTCGGGGTCGATCTTGATCGAGCTGATGCGCGGCGCGAACTGCGAGAGCTGCTCGCGCGGGCCGTCAATCGCCTCGGCCATCTTGGTGAGGATGAACTGGCGGCCCTTGTGAGCCTGGTCCAGCGCGTCCCTGAGGATCTCCAGCGTGACGCCCGTGATCTTGATGTCCATCTGCAGGGCGGTGATGCCCTCCGCGGTCCCGGCGACCTTGAAGTCCATGTCGCCAAGGTGGTCCTCGACGCCGGCGATGTCGGTGAGGACGACGTAGTCGTCCCCCTCCTTGATCAGCCCCATCGCGACGCCGGCGACCGGGGCCGTGACCGGCACCCCGGCCGCCTGCAGCGCCATCGACGATGCGCAGACCGAGCCCATCGAGGACGAGCCGTTCGACTCCAGCGTGTCGGAGACGACCCGAATCACGTACGGGAACTCATCCTCGCTCGGGATCGTCGCTTCGAGCGCACGCTCGGCAAGTGCCCCGTGGCCGATGTCGCGGCGCTTCGGGCCGCGCATGAAGCCAGCCTCCCCCACCGAGAACGGCGGGAAGTTGTAGTGGTGCCAGAACCGCTTGGTCTGCTGCAGGCCGAGGTTGTCGACCTTCATGTCCATGCGGGTGGTGCCGAGCGCGACGCTGGAGAGGATCTGCGTCTCGCCGCGCGTGAAGAGGGCCGAGCCGTGCACGCGCGGGGCAACGTCCACCTCGCACTCGATCGGCCGGATCTCGTCCTGGGCGCGCCCGTCGGGGCGCTTCTTCTCCACCGCGATCCGCCTGCGGATGATGTCCTTCTCGAGCTTCGCGAAGGCGGCCTTCACCTCGGCGACCCGCTCGCGGTCGGGCAGCTCGTCCTCGGTCGGCGGCGCGTACTGCTCGAGCACCGCCGCCTCGACGGCGTCGATGGCGTCCTGGCGCTCGAGCTTGCCCTCGATCTGTGTCGCCTCGTCCAGCTTCGCGCCGTGCGAAGCCTGGATCGAGTCGTAAGTTTCCTGATCGACCGTCGGAGGCTCGATCTCGATCTTCTCCTTGCCCGCCTTCTGGCGGAGCTCCTCCATCGCACCGCAGAGCTTCTTGATCTCGCTGTGGGCGATATCGAGGGCGTCCAGGATCTCGGCCTCGGTCACGCCATCGGCGCCGGCCTCGACCATCAGGATCGCCTCCTCGGTGCCGGAGACGACGAGGTCCATCTCGAGCTCCTCGTGGGCCTCCTCCTCCGGGTTGACGACGAAGTCACCGTGCAGCTTGCCGATCCGGACCGCACCGACGTGGGCGGCGACGGGGATGTCCGAGATCGCGAGCGCGGCCGAGGCGCCGTTCATCGCGAGGATGTCGTAGGGGTGGACGTGGTCCACCGACATCGGCTGGGAGACCAGCTGCGTCTCACGGTGCCATCCCTTGGGGAACAGCGGCCGGAGCGGCCGGTCGATCATCCGCGCGGTCAGCGTCGCCTTCTCGCCCGCCCGCGCCTCGCGGCGGAAGAACGAGCCGGGGATCTTGCCGGCGGCGTAGTGCTTCTCCTCCACGTCAACGGTGAGCGGGAGGAAGTCCACGTCGCGGTCGTTGCCGGCCGTGGCTGTGCAGAGGACCATCGTGTCGCCGGAGCGGACGACGACGGCTCCGCTTGCCTGTCGGGCAAGCTTCCCGGTCTCGAAGGAGATCTCATCGCTCCCGACCTCAACCGAGACGCGGGTAACGTCGAACATGCTCATTTTGTACTTCCCTTCCGGCCGCCCGGTTGGCGGCCGCCTTTGGCTTCAGAACTGTCGTTCTCTGTCGCGCGGATGGTAGCGGCCGCCAGGCCGCCGCACCCTGCCCGCTGGCGCGCGGCCTCAGGAGATGAGCGCCCGCAGCGCCTCGACGAGATCGCCGCTCAGGCGTTCTCCGTCCACGAACGCCGTCGGCGTACCCGCGACACCGGCACGGATGCCGCTGACGAAGTCGCTCTCGATGCGCCCCCGGACCGCGTCCGAGCGGCAGTCGGCCCTGAACCGGTCGACGTCAAGCCCGAATCGCGTCGCGCGCTCCCACAGGTGCGGGTCGTCGACGTGACCTCGGTCGGCGTAGAGCGAGTCGCACATCTCCCAGAAGGCGCCCTGCAGGCCGGCGGCCTCGGCGGCGGCATGGAGGACCGGCGCCCGCTGGTGCTTCGAGGCCATCGGGAAGTGCCGGAAGCAGAGGCGCAGCGGCAGTTGGCGCAGCCGCCCCCAGCCGGCCGCGCAGTAGGGACAGCCGAGGTCGGCGTAGACGATCGCCTCGCGGCCATCCCCGATGACGTGATCGTCGGCGCCGATCGGCGGCACCGCCGCGCTGGTCAGCTCGCTCACGGAGCCGAAGGTATCGTGCGCGCGTGGACGACCTCGACGAGCTGCGACGGCGCCGCGCGCTGACCGAGGACCCGGCGCGGGCGGAGGCCGTCGAGCGCCGCCATCAAGCCGGTGGCAGGACCGCCCGCGAGAACGTCGAGGACCTGGTCGACCCGGGCAGCTTCGTCGAGTACGGCCGGTACGCGATCGCGGCCCAGCGCGGGCGTCGCGAGCTGCGGGAGCTGATCGAGCGCACGCCCGCTGACGGCCTGGTGGCCGGGACGGCGCGGATCAACGGCGAGCTCTTCGGCGACCGCGCCGCCTGCGCCGTCCTCTCCTACGACTACACGGTCCTCGCCGGCACGCAGGGGGCGGTCGGCCACCGCAAGAAGGACCGCCTCTTCGAGCTGATCGAGCGGATGCGCCTCCCGACCGTCTTCTTCGCCGAGGGCGGCGGGGGGCGGCCGGGCGACACCGACTACCCGGTGGTCTCCGCGCTCGACGTCCGGGCCTTCGCGCTCTGGGCCCGTCTGTCGGGCCGCGTGCCGCGGATCGCAGTCGTCGCCGGTCGCTGCTTCGCCGGGAACGCGGTCATCGCCGGCTGCTCCGACCTGATCGTGGCGACCGAGAACGCCTCGATCGGGATGGGGGGCCCGGCGATGATCGCGGGCGGCGGGCTAGGCGAGTTCCCTCCCGACGAGATCGGCCCCATCGAGGTGCAGGCGCCGAATGGAGTGGTCGACCTGGTCGTCCCCGACGAGGCGGCCGCGGTCGCAGCCGCGAAGAACCTGCTCGGGTACTTCCAGGGAAGCGTCGCGGCATGGTCCGCTTCGGACCAGATCAAGCTGCGCGACGCGGTGCCGGAGCGGGAGCGACGCGCGTACAAGGTCACCCCCATCATCGAGACGCTCGCCGACGAGGGCTCCGTCACGTTCCTGCGTGAGCGCTTCGCACCGGAGATGGTCACCGCGCTGGCCCGCATCGAGGGCAGGCCGGTCGGGGTGATCGCGAACAACACCATGGTGATGGCCGGGGCCGTGACGAGCGGCGCGTCGGACAAGGCTGCCCGCTTCCTCCAGCTCTGCGACGCGTTCGGCCTGCCGGTGATCTCGCTGGTCGACACACCCGGCTACATGGTCGGACCCGAAGCGGAGGCGACGGGCCTCGTCAGGCGAGCCTCGCGGCTCCTCGTCGCCGGCGGGGCCCTCAGCGTGCCCCTGGTCGCCGTGATCCTGCGGCGCGGCTACGGCCTCGGTGCGCAGGCGATGACCGCCGGCAGCCTCCACGAGCCGCTGCTGACCGTCGCCTGGCCTGGGGCGCACCTCGGCCCGATGGGCCTCGAGGGGGCGGTCCGGCTCGGCCTCCGGAAGGAGCTTGAGGCAATTGAGGACGACGATGAGCGCGAGCGGCGCGTTCGCGAGGTGACCGCCACAGCCGAGCAAAACGCCCGCGCCCTCAACGCCGCGCAGCTCTTCGAGATCGACGACGTGATCGACCCCGCCGATACCCGCGGCCTGATCGCCTCCACCCTCGCGGCCGCCGGACCCTCAGACGGGGGGTCGCATCAGCGCCACGGCCACCGCTTCGTGGACACCTGGTAGCCGGTGTACACGCGAACCAGGGACATCAGGACGACAGCGCGTCGAAGATCAGGTTGGCGCCCGGGATCTCGACCGGGGTCTCCGTCTCGAAGGACCACTTCACCTCGCCGTTCTCGACCAGGACGAGCGCGCGGCTGCTGGTGTCGGCGCGCTCGATCCAGGCACCGTAGGCGCGCGAGACCTCGCCCTTCGGCTTGAAGTCGGCGAGCAGCGCCATCGTCAGGTTGAGCTGCTCGCGGAACGCGCGGTGGCAGTAGGTGGAGTCGACGCTGATGCCCACGAGCTCGGCGCCCTGCTCGTGGATCTGGGGAAGGACCTCCTGGTAGAGGCTCAGCTGGTCTGTGCAGACGGGGCTGAAGTCGAGCGGATAGAAGACGAGGATCAGCTTCCTGTCGGCGAAGTCCGTCAGCGCGACCTTCTCCCCGTCCTGGTTGCGCAGGGTGAAGTCCGGCGCCTCCGAGCCGGCCTGGATCACACCCGCCATTCGCGGCGCGGCCTCAGCGGCGCAGGCCGAGCTCGCCAACCAGCGAGCGGTAGCGCTCCAGGTCGTGGCGCTCCAGGTACCGCAGCAGGCGGCGCCGCTTGCCGACCATCTTGAGCAGCCCGCGGCGGGAGTGGTGGTCCTTCTTGTGGGTGCGCAGGTGCTCGGTGAGCTCGTTGATCCGCTCGGTGAGCAGAGCGACCTGCACCTCGGCGGAGCCGGTGTCCTCGCCGGTGCGGCCGTACTTGCCGATCAGCTCCTGCTTGCGGTCCTTGGTCAGCGGCATGAGGACGACAGGGTAGCCAACTACTCCGGGCCCCGGTTCTCGTACTTCGCGGTGATCTCCTTGGCCTCGGCGACGTCCCGGTGCATCTGCGCGATCAGGTCCTCGACGCTTGGAAACCGCCGCTCGCCGCGCAGCCGGCTGACGAACGCCACGCGCAGGTTCTGCCCGTAGAGGTCGCCGTCGTAGTCGATCAGGTACGACTCGATCAACAGGCCGCGCCCCGTCTCGAAGGTCGGCCTGATCCCGACGTTGACGGCCGCCGGACGGCCGTTGGCGAAGGCCGCGTACACGCCATGGCCGGGGACGACGAGTCGGTCGTCCGGGACCAGGTTGGCCGTCGGGAAGCCGAGCTCGCGGCCGCGCTGGTCCCCCTCCACGACCCTCCCCTCGAGCATGAAGGGAGCGCCGAGGCAGCGCATGGCGGCGTCGACCTCGCCGGCGGCGACCAGGGCCCGGATCCGGGTCGAGGAGACCGTCTCGCCATCGACCTCGACCAGCGGGACGACCCTGGTCTCGAACCGCTCCTGCTCGGCCAGCATCTCGGGCGTTCCCCGGGCCTTGGCTCCGAACCGGAAGTTCTCCCCCACGGACACCCGAGTCGCTCCGAGCTGCTCGACCAGGATCCGGGAGATGAACTCCTCCGCCGGGATCATCATGAACTCCTTGTCGAAGGGGATGACCACGAGCTCCTCGACTCCCAGCCCGTCGATCACGTCCCGCTTCACGTCGAAGGGCATGATCAGCTTCGGCGCCGCATCGGGGTTGATCACGCTGAGCGGGTGGGGATCGAAGGTGAGCACGGTGTCGGCCTCGTCGATCACGGCCTGATGCCCCTTGTGCACGCCGTCGAAGACGCCGATCGCGACGTGGCGGTCGCGCTGCTTCGCGTCGGGCAGTCTGGTGACTGTGATGGTCATGCGATCACGACCTCGGGCCTCAGATTCTCTCCATCCACGCGCGCGACCGCGATCAGCCGCCCGTCGTGGGTGAGGCGAGCGTGCTCCGGCGGCACGTCGAAGGGCTCGACCACGGGCCGGCCGTGGCGCACCGCGGTCGCCTCCTCGTCGTCGAGCAGCCGCTCGGGCAGGAAGGAGACGAGCTGCTCCACCGGGATCTCGACCGGGTCGCCCTCCGGCACCCTGAGATCGCCGATCGCTGTCCGCCGGAGCGACTCGCAGTAAGCGTCGCCGAGCGTCTCGATCAGGGTGCGGACGTAGGTGCCCGATGAGCACTCGATCTCGAAGGTCGCCCGCTCCCCGTCGCTCTCGAGCAGCTCGGCGCGGTGCACGGTCACGCGCCGCGTCGGCGTCTCCACGGTCTCGCCCCGGCGGGCCTTGCGGTAGAGGCGCTCGCCTTCCACCTTCACGGCGGAGGTCATCGGCACCCGCTGCTCGATCTCCCCCGTCGGCAGCTCGAGGGCCGCGGGGCTCCGGCCCGTCTCGGTCAGCTCCCCGTTGGGATCTCCGGTCGATGAGCGCCACCCGAGCCGCGCTGTGGCGACGTAGGTCTTCGGCAGCGCGAGCAGGTAGCGCTGGAGCCGCGTCGCCCTCCCGAGCAGCACGATCAGCAGGCCCGTGGCGAACGGGTCGAGCGTGCCGGCGTGGCCGACCTTTCCTTCCCGCTCGCTCCGAATTCGTGCCACCACGTCGTGCGAGGTGACGCCGGCCGGCTTGTCGACCAGCAGCCCCGCCGCGGGGCTCGCTTCTCCCTCAGGCATCGCGCGCTAGTCGCCGAGCTGCGTCTCGATCTCCCCGATCAGGAACTCGACTACCTGCTCGTAGGGGAGGTCGGTGCCGAAGCCCGCGGCCCGGCGATGTCCGCCGCCGCCGTGGACGCGGGCGATCGCCGAGACGTCGACCTCGCCGTCGGTCGAGCGCATGCTCACCTTGCGGGCGGCCCGGCCCCGCTCGCCCTGGTCGCGGATTACGGCTGCCACGCGGGTGCCGTCGATCGTCCTCAGGTGGTCGATGACCCCCTCGGTCAGGGCCTCGGACGCGCCCGTGCTCGCGTAGTCCTCCGCCGAGATGTAGGTGACAGCGAGGCGGCCGTCGTCACGCAGCTCGATCCGCTCGAGCGCCCGGGCGAGCAGCTTGAGCTTCTCGATCGGGGCGTGCTCGTAGAGGCGCCGGTAGGTGTCGTTCACGTCCACCCCGGCCTCGATCAGCCCGGCCGCCATGCGATGCGAGCGGGCGTCGGCGTTCTCGTACATGAACTTGCCGGTGTCGGTGACCAGCGCGACGTAGAGCGCATTCGCGATCTCCGGCGTCAGGTCGACCCCGAGGATCCCGCCCAGGTCGTAGATGATCTCCGCGGTCGAGGAGGCGTCCACGTCGACCACGTTGATCGTGCCGAAGCGGGTGTTGTCGTGGTGGTGGTCGATGTTGATCACCCTGCTGTCCTCACGCAGGAAATCGACCGGCATCCGGTCGATGTTCCCGCAGTCGAGGAAGACCAGCACCCGGGTGCTGACGTCCGCCGGGGGCTCGTGGAAGACCTCCTCGAGCGGCAGGAACTGGTACTCGACCGGAAGGGGGAACTCCTTCGCGCCCAGGTACATGACCGAGTCCTTCCCGAGCGCCTCGAGGATCCGGTGGGTGGCGAGCATCGAGCCGAGCGCATCTCCGTCCGGGTTCTCGTGGGTGGTGAGCAGGAACCGGTCGCCGGCCCTGAGCTCCTCCGCGACGAGGTCGAGGTCGCCGGTCACGAGCGCTGTCACCTCCGTCATCGGTCCTCGAGCAGCCGCGAGATGCGGTCGCCCCGCTCTGTGCTCTCGTCGTATTCGAAGGTCAGGGTCGGGGTTCGTTTCATCCGCATCGCGCCGGCGATCTTGCCCTGCAGGAAGCCGTGAGAGGACCGCAGCCCGGCGAGGGAGCTCTCCCGCTCCCGCTCGGAGCCGAGCACGCTGACGTAGACGCGCGCGGCGCGCAGGTCGGGGGAGGTGTCGACTTCGGTCACGGTCACGAATCCGATTCGCGGATCCTTGAGCTCCGTCGCTATCGCATCTCCGAGGATCTCTCGAATCGCCTCGTTGACGCGCCGCATCCGGGCCGTCGGCATGGCCCGGCGACCATAACAGCCGGGGCCTAAAGATCCGCGGAAGCGGGCTGCCTGGCCCAACGACATCTCAGTCGCGAATGTCACGCAGGCTGAGCAGGTCGCGCTCAACCGAGCAGCCGTCCGGGCAGCGGCTCTCGACAAAGCGAACGAGGCCATCGCCGCGGTCGGAGACCCCGACGTCGCCCACCAGCGCGCAGAGCAGGACGCTCCGCTGCCAGCTGTCATGGCCGTCCACCTCGGCCACCGACGCGCCGAAGCGCTGCCTGATCGAGTCCTTCAGCGACTTGACGTGCTTGCGCTTCCCCTTCAGGTCCTGCGACTCGCCGAAGTGCAGCCGGATCTCGATCAGCTCGACGAAGGGGTTCATGCGCCCCGCCGCGGGCTACTCGAGGGTCTTCTCGACCTGCCGGGTCTCGAAGAACTCGAGTACGTCGCCCTCCTTGATGTCGGCGAAGCCCTCGAGCACGATCCCGCACTCCTGCCCCTCCTCGACCTCGGCGACGTCGTCCTTGAAGCGGCGCAGCGAGCCGACCTTGCCGGTCCAGATGATGGTGCCGTCGCGGACCAGGCGGACCCCCGCGGTGCGGGTGACCTTGCCGTCGGTGACCAGGCAGCCGGCGATCATGCCGACGCGTGACGCCTTGAACGTCTGCTTGACCTCGGCCTGGCCGAGGGCCTCCTCGACCTCCTCCGGCTCCAGCAGGCCCTCCATCGCGGCGCGCAGGTCCTCGGTGACCTTGTAGATCACCGTGTAGGTGCGGATGTCGACGCCCTCCTGCTCTGCGGCGCGGCGCGCCTCGGCGAGCGGGCGGACGTTGAAGCCGATGATCACGGCGTCGGAGGCGGCGGCCAGCATCACGTCGGATTCGTTGATGCCGCCGGTCTGGGCGTGAATCACGTTCACCGGGACCTGCTCCTGGGGCAGCTTGGCGATCTCGTCCTGGAGCGCCTCGAGCGAGCCCGACACGTCGGCCTTGAGGACGATGTTGAGCTCCTTGAGCTGGCCCTCGCTGGCGCGCTCGAAGACCTCCTCGAGGGTGACCTTGCGTGCCTGGCGGCGAGCGAGCTGCTCGGTCTTCAGGCGGGTCTCGCGCTCCTGGGCCAGCGCCCGCGCCTTGCGCTCGTTCTCGACGACGTGCACGTGCTCGCCGGCCTCCGAGACGCCGTCGAAGCCGAGCACCTCGACCGGCATGCCGGGGGTGGCGCTCTCGACGCGCTCGCCCTTGTCGTCGAGCATCGCGCGCACCTTGCCCCAGACGGGCCCCGCGACGACCGCGTCGCCGATGCGAAGGGTGCCGCGCTCGACGAGGACGCCGGTGACCGGCCCGCGGCCCGGATCGAGCCTCGATTCGACGACGGTCCCCGAGGCGGGCGCGTTGGGGTTGGCGCCAAGCTCCTCGAGCTCGGTGACGAGGAGGATCATCTCGAGCAGGTTGTCGAGACCCTCCTTGGTCTT
>Ga0070741_10011629_pt1 | contig 16178 bp, 20 predicted proteins | sample Coa_R1_4_FD_66440 | JGI IMG/M metagenome (GOLD analysis project Ga0070741, IMG submission 66440) | Surface soil microbial communities from Centralia Pennsylvania, which are recovering from an underground coalmine fire - Coalmine... | ecosystem: Environmental > Terrestrial > Soil > Unclassified ...
CCTTCATCCCTACGATGTCACGGCTGTCGAAGATAGCCGGAACGCCGCAGCGCTCATGATGGCAGGTAATACGGAGCTTGTCTGCGGCATCCTGATCCACGCGCAGCAGGGCGATCCCGCAGGTAGGCTGATTCACCGCCTGCTCGAATCGGATCTGCACGTTCCACTTCTGCTTGTTGACCGCGCCGGCGATCTGGCGCCCGTCCGTTACGCGGACATGGTGCTCTATGGCCGCAATACCTCGATGACTCATATTCTCGGCGCCCTCCATGTGCTGTGCGCACGGAAGCGCGGACCACGGAGCGCGGTATGAACGGGCCGATTCTTTCAGGCAGCCAGTTTGAGCTTAGGCCGAAGGCCAAGCCGCGAAGCGATGGTCAGCAGCATATCCAGGGAGAAGTCTTTCCATTCGCCGCGCTTGATCTTCGAAACGCGCGGCTGCGAGATACCAAGCTCTCTGGCGGCTACTGCCTGTGTCCAGCCTTTGGCCGCGATGCGCTTCTCTATCCTGATCATTACCTCGGCGCGCATCTTGAGAATGGCCGCTTCATCTTCATCAAAGCCGAGGTCAAGAAAGATATTGCTGCTGCCTTTGGTGATCCTGTTGTCGTCCCAACGGGAATCGGTCTTCTTCATCTTTCATTCTCCAATCAGCTTGTATCGCCGTTTCGCAAGCTCCATGTCGTTCTGACTCGTCTTCTGGGTCTTCTTCTCGAAGGCGTGAAGCACGTAAATAACGTTCGCAAACTTCGCAACGTAAATCACGCGCCAGGCTCCATTGAGGTGAACCCGAATCTCATAGGCGCCTTTGCCCACGTCCTTCAATGGTTTGAAGTCAACCGGCATCAGCCCGTTCTGCACCCGGAGAAGCTCATCGCCAAGCGCCTTGCGAACCTCCGCCGGAAACTCCCGCAGATCGTCCCGGCTGCTGCCAATGAACAAAATGGGCTTCGTTTCCATCCAAGCAATTATACCAATACTTATCTAAATCCAACAGCCGTCTGCAAGTCGAAATTTATGGAAATGCCTGAGAGGCAGCCATGAGATATCTCTCCGTCTGCTCCGGCATCGAAGCCGCCTCGGTCGCATGGCAACCGCTTGGCTGGCAGCCTGCCATGTTCGCGGAGATCGATCCCTTCTGCTGCTGGCTCTTGCGCTCGCGCTATCGCGCATCGCGGCCCATCATCATGCCCAGCCCGTATGATGCGCCGGACAGGAAAGAAGCCAAGCGCCGTGCGGCAGCTATTCGCAACATCGTTGCTCTGCCTGCCGATGGCGACATCATCAATGCAGGAGATTTCACAAAGATAGGTAAAGACGATGTGGGAGCAATCGACCTTCTGGCCGGAGGAACACCTTGCCAGTCTTTCTCCGTCGCCGGGTTGCGAGCGGGACTGGATGACCCGCGTGGCAACCTCACCATCGAGTTTGCTCGACTTGCTGGCAGACTCAGGCCCTTATGGCTGGTCTGGGAGAACGTCCCCGGCGTCCTGTCGATCGATGGAGGACGGACGTTTGGAGCCTTACTCGGCATGTTGGTCGAGTGCGGGTATGGGATCGCCTACCGGATTCTGGACGCTCGATTTTTCGGAGTACCCCAGCGACGGCGTCGTGTCTTCGTTGTCGGACATCTTGGAGACTGGCGAGGTCCCGCAGCAGTATTTCTTGAGTTCGCGGGCCTGTCGGGGTATCCTCCGCCGCGCCGAGAAGCGCGGCAAGGATCTGCCGGAGGCGTTGAAGTCGGCCCTGCTGGCGGTCGCTTCACAGACGCCGCTCCCACCATCGATAGAGGATGCAGGGATGGCCTCACCCGCAATCAACTAGGGGTCGGCGTCCTCTCGTCAACGAATGAGATCTCGCATTGCCTGAACGCAGGCGGCGTGTGCAGGCAGGACTATGAGACCGAAACACTCCTGAGCGTCTTTCATGATTCGGAATTCGGAGTCAAAGAGTATCCGACCACTGGTGCTATGCGCGCGGGCCGCATTCCCGAACATCGGATGATAGCTCACTCGCTCTCCGCCGATGGCTTTGACGCGAGCGAGGACGGGACCGGGCGCGGGACGCCCATCGTGCCGGTTGCGATCTGCACAGCACACACGCAATCGAACGGTGGCGGCTTCTCCGATGATGTCGCTCACACACTGGAGAGCGGTGGTGCCCAGGCCGTCGCCTTTGCACAGAACAGCCGCGACGCGGTGCGACTGCACGGCGGAGATGGGAAGACAGTCGGCTCACTGGCTGCGCAGCCAGGCGCGAAGCAGCAATGCTATGTCGCTTTCTCTGCAAAGGACTCCGGCGCCGATGCAAGCGATGTTGCGCCGACCCTCCGCAGCATGGGACACGATCGAAGCCACGCGAATGGCGGCGGACAGGTAGCCATCGCATTTTCGCAGAACCAGTCCGGTGACGTTCTGGCCGGGAATGTCATGCACTCGCTCGGAACAAGCCAGAACGCAACGGGCCGAAATGCGGCTACCGTCGCATTCACTCTCCACGGCAGCGATGGAACCGCGAGTACAGCCTCAGCTACCGAAGTCGCGGGAAGTCTTCGCACGCGCGTTCCCGGAAGCATCGAAAACAGCTCGACCACGACTGTGCTTCAGGAGCGGTCCATCGCCTGGTCTGGAGAACTCACCGCATCAACCGATATAGCCGGAACCCTTCAGCGTGGCGGCGAAGGTGGAAGGGCCGCTGGCGTGATGACATCGCGGATGGCCGTGCGACGCCTGACGCCGCGCGAGTGTGAGCGGTTGCAGGGCTTCCCCGACGACTACACGCTCGTCGAGTATCGCGGCAGGCTGGCAGCCGATGGCCCGCGCTACAAGGCTCTTGGCAATTCGATGGCTGTCCCGGTTATGCGCTGGATCGGACAACGCATCGCAGCCGTCGATGCCATCCTCCGTAAACACGGCGCGAGGAGGGAGCCATGAGCCTCCGCTGCTTCACGATGTTGGCGCTTTGCATGCGGAAGAGAGCAGACCTTGACCTTCGCCATGCCCTCATCCACCCGACATCCAGACCGCGCAGCTTCGCCTTCCATGTAGTCACCCACGACCCAGCCCACACTCTGTGCGTGGGCGGGCAACTATGCGGAAAACGAATAGGTAGGGTTCGCCCAATCCCCGCTGGTCTACGCGCACGGAAGGCGCGACAGTACGGACAACTCTGGCATGCAGGTTGCGAATCGGACGCATCCTTGTCCAAGTACCTTCAGACGGATGTTTCCGTAGAGCGCCATCTCTCCCGGATTTGCCCATGTCTCACTCGGCCACTCGCTCGGTGCTTATCCCGCGCCCCATCACCCCATCACGCAAAGATCGCGTGCCGTGGACCCCGATTCTGCGGCAACTGCGCGGCTCTGCTTCGGCTACCACCCCAGCAGGTCAAGCGCGGACCTGCCGGGGACCCCGGTATTGCGCCGCCCTAAAGGGTTTCGGCTTTCAGAAAATCTTTTCGGCAAATCTCCGCACAGAACGCGGACGAAAAGATTTTCCGAACCTTCCGAAAAAGCGCCGCTTGGCCTTGGGAGCGGGGCACATTCACCACCCCTGCACGCAGAGTGCGCGTGCTTGGGGACCCCGGTACTCGCGTCACTTCGTGCAAGAGTGTCCCGAGTAAGAACAGGGCAAATCCAAACAGGAGTTAAAGCAATGGCACTCTATACCAACACCGTCACAGTCAAAGGTTACCTGGGCAAGGACGCTGAGACCTTCGCCACCAACAACCAGAAGACAGTCGTCGTCTTGTCGCTCGCCACCAAGTCCGGCTACAAGGACCAGCGGACGAGCGAGTGGGTGAACCGCACCGAGTGGCACCGCATCGTCGCCTTCGGCAAGCCCGCCGACTACGCGAAGGGCCTGAAGAAGGGCGACTACGTGGAAGTCGAAGGCGAGCTGCGCTCGACAGAGTACGAAAAGGAAATCGTGCAGGGCAAGAGCAAGGTCAAGGTCACCTTCCGTGACAAGGAAGTGCGCGCCAACACCGTGAAGAAGCTCGCAGCTCCGGCCAAGGGAGAGAATCTTGACGCCGATCCCATCACGGAGGATGACGCCGCGTAAGCGGCGTTGTCCTCCCTCACAGGAGGTGTGACATGATGAATCTCTTTGCCAATACCGTTCTTTTACGCGGCTTCCTTGCCAGGGATGCAGAAGCTCCGTCGTCCGACCACATCCGGAATGACTCGTTCGCGGTTCTTCTGCTGGCGACCGTCTCCGGCGTCTGGGATCTCGGCAATAACGAATGGCATCCTCGGACCGACTGCCATCGCATCTTCTGCCCCGGACCGTTCTTCTGCGGCATGGTTCGTGGGATGAGGCGCGGCGACTACCTCGAAGTCGAAGGGGAACTGCGCGCTCTGGAGCAGGAGCGCGGCGTGGTCGTTGCCGGTGAACGCTTCCCGGTCAAACACTCAACCTATGCCGTCCACGCAGTCCGCATTCAGAGGCTGGACCGTCCCGATGCACTGGTCGATTTCGGCGAGGACGGCTAACGCTGTTCCCGCCTCTTTTCGCGGGGAGGCTTTCGCCTCTCCGCTTTTCTTCTGCTGATGCCGCGCTTTGCATCGCAGCGGAAAGGATACCCCCGGAGGAAACAATCATGATTGCCAATGCCGTCTTCGTTGCCACGTTGATCTTTCTCGCGCTCGGCTTCTGGCTCACGCGCGAGATGCAGTTCCTCACCCCCTGGCGCAGCCTGATCCTGCACCAGTACCTCAAGAGCATCGCGCTTTACTGCGCGCTGCTCTTCTCGAACATCCTCGGCCTCACCATCTGGATCGAGCGCAAGTTCTTCCTGCGCGATACGGGCCGCAAGCTCCGGCATCTCGATCAGGAAATTCACACCGGGCAGAGCGAGTTGTCCGGCGAAATCCTCGCGCAGTTCGGGGATGAGGAGGAGCGATAGCCATGCTGAACGAAGACCAGTATATGGAGCGTACTCCGGACCTGATCGCCAAGGTGCGCCAGATGCGCGAAGCTGCTGAAAAAGAAATGAACCGCTTCACGCGGCTGGCCGACTACGACGTGCGCCGTGTCGTTGGCCAGAAGCCTGCGGATGTTGTGGAGCCGGTCGCCGCACAAGCAGTGATCGAGTTTTCGCCGGACGTTGCACAACACGGCGATGGCGGTGAGGCACAGTCATGAGACTCGATATTCCGCAGGAGCTGCCACGCCGCCGCGAGGATGCCGACGGTTCCAATGTCTCTTCGGCCGATCGTGTGCCCGTGTGGAAGGTACCGGAGAACCCGTTGCAGCAACGGCTTAAACAGGCCCCAGGCCCAAGGCCGGATACTCGCCACAGCCGACCGCGTACTCCACGCAGAAAAAACGAGCCGTCTCAGGACGTGCCGCGCGAGCGCCGCCGTCCTGTGTCTTCCGGCGATCCGCGCCGTCCGGCGCGTGCCGCTACCAACATCGTCGGGCTGGAGCTGCGGCCCGAAGAGAAACAGCTCCTCCGCGAGACCGGACGCTTCCGCATCGTCCGCACAGCGGACCTCCGCGAGTTGCTCTATCACGGCAAGTCCGGCACGCTCGACAATGATCTTCGTTATCTGCGCGACAAGGGGCTGATCGAAACCTCTCGCGTCAATCTTCGCCGCGACGGAAAACGCCGCACCATCGAGCGTGTCGAAGTGGTCACACTCACGAAAGACGGACGCCGCCTCCTTATTCAGGATGGCGGACTGCCTAAAGACCAGAAGGTTTACGCCGGCCTGGTCAAGCCACGCGAGGTGGAGCACGACTCGCAGATTTACCGGGCGTATCAAAAAGAGGCCGAGCGCATCGAGCGTAATGGCGGCAGTAATCTGCGCGTGCGTCTCGATTACGAGATCAAGGCCGACGTGCAGAAGGCGATCTACCGCGAGCGCAAAGCCGATCCAACGCGCGGCATGGCGGAGATCAAGGAACAGGTTGCCAAGCAATTCAATCTGCCGTTTGTCGACGGCGGCATTCAGATCCCCGACGCCCGCATCGACTACGACCGGCCCCGCGAATCTGACCGGGACATCGACCAGGGTTCACGCACCGGCCATGAGGACATTGAAGTCCTCACCGCCGCCTACCATCGCGGCCATCTGCGCTCGAAGGCGCAGGCCGGTTTCCGTAACTATGCCTCGGCCTCCGATCGCACCACACTGACCGCCAAGATCGAAGACGACAGCCACCTCATGGAAAACATTCTGGAGTTGTAGCAATGGAATACGACCCCATCCAATCCCTCGAAGCCATCGGCTATGTCCAGCGCGAGGCTTCGTTCCTGTATCTGGTCGCCGTGCATTCCGGCTACTTCCTCCGCCGCCAGTACCACTACTTCACGCAGCGGGAAGGCGGCAGGATGGCGACTCGCTTTCTCAGGAAGGCTCATCGCCATCGTCACATCCAGGTCATCGAGTGCGGGCAGAAGCGGCACATCTATCACCTGACGGCGAAGCCGGTCTATGCCGCTCTCGGCCTTGCCGGGTCGCAGCATCGCCGCATCAAGAGCGACGCCTACATGAAATCTCGGCTCATGGTGCTCGACTTCATGCTTGACCATCTCGACGCCGACGCGCTGATCACCGAAGCGGCCAAGGTGGATTTCTTCACGACGCAGTGCGGCGTGAAGTTGGAACTGTTGCCGCAGAGTTACGTGGGCAGGCCACTCTACTTCTCCGATGGCTTTCCGATTCTGGTCTCCCGCATCGGCGTCCCTCGCTTTACCTTTTTCGACGAAGGCCAGGTCAGCAGCTCCCGGTTCAAGAATTTCCTGGAGCAGTACCAACCTCTGTTCAGCGCCCTCCGCGCCTCTGAGCTGATCTATCTTGCCGACACGGAAGCCAATGTGCTGCGGGCCAAGGCCGCGTTTGAACGCTGCTTTCCCGCCGACCAGTTGTGCGGCGTGACTCCGCTCACACCGATGGGCGTCGATCACTTCCTGAAATTTCTGCGGGCCAGACAGTTCTTCGAGGCCGAAGGTGGTGGCCTCCTGTCCTCCGAGTTGCAGCTTCTGCGCGAAGGAGAATCTCTCTACACCACGCTCGAACACCAGGCTCTCTATGCCGCGTGGAAGGCTGGAACCACCACCGCTGACAAAATCCGCGAGCGGTTTCAGCAGACTCCGCTGCGCGTGACCTTGACAACGACCGTGCTTCCGTACAGCTATCCGATCTATACGCTGCGGCAGGACGGCCAACCGGAAGAAAGAGATGCGACCCACCAGCGGACGCCGCAGGAGACCCCTGCAATGGAGGCTTAGTCATGCGGATAGAGCGAGTTAGAAAGATAGCCGGGGTCACGGGGAAGTGTAGGCCAGGGGCGGGAGCGACGCCATCGCGCTGCGATTGCCGCGCCGCCTTCGGCGCGCTCGTCGCTCCCGCCCCCGGCCATTCAGGTATCGACAACATATCTGTCACAGATACCGGACTCATCTGCGCCGGATACGAAGCGGATTCCATCCGCATCCGTTGTTGATCCTGAACTGATCCATAACGGATGTGCGACAGATAGCAAACTTCATCTACAGGAGATACCTCATGAGCAAACTGAAACTGATGCACGGAGTGAGCCGGGTGCGCCGCGCTAAGCTCCAATCCTCCATCGACCAGACCGTGGCCGATGACATCGAGCTGCTCGCCGCATGGTCGAACAACGAAACGAACTATGTCATCAATGAGCTGCTGCGTTTCGCGCTGGCACAGGAGGAAGACTTCCAGAAATACAGAGCAACTGTTGCGCCGAACTCTGCGCATCCAGCCGGCAATCCAAAAGCGGCGCAGGCAGTGGCAAAATCTGATCCGGCGACGACATCCACCGCTGCGAAAGGGTGAGAGGAGGCGTCTCGTATGAATTTCCGCGCGCATCTGCAACATCTGGCTCGTCCCTTGATCGAGTACCGCGTCCTGCTCTCGTTCGGCCTGAGCGCGGCCTGCGGCATCGTCCTGAACAGTCTCTATCCCATCAATACTGCGAACCCGCTGCTGCGCCTGATCGCATGGGAGCGGCCTCCGATCTTTCGCGGCCTGGTCTGGAGTTATGACACTTTCTTGTACAGTACGCCATTCCTGATTTTCTCCACATTTTTCTCGCTCGCTTACATCCATATATATAGGAGGGAGCCGGGCGAGGCAGCCGGATCACTCCCACCGTACCCCGAACCACGGTCCAGAGCCGATCTGTCCCTGGTCCTCGGAGAAGTCCATCGCCAGCTTGTCCCCAGGCCCAGTCCATCTCCCCAATGGCTCACCATCCCCGAGCGCGGTCTCTATACCGGGACCTGCATCGTGGGCGCAACAGGATCAGGAAAGACCGCAGCCCTGGTTCTTCCCGCCATGCGGCAGTTGTTCGCGTATCGCGCCAACGATCCAAAATGGAAGCTCTCCGGCGTCGTGCTTGAAGTCAAAGGTGATCTCTGCCGCCAGCTACGGCGCATTCTGAAGTGGTGTGGACGGGAGCAGGATTATGTCGAGATTTCGCTCGACGGCGATATCCGCTACAACCCGCTCAACAACTCGCTCGATCCTTACGCGCAGGCGTTCAATATCGCCTCCATCATTACCAGCATCTGGGGCAAGGGCAAGGAACCGTTCTGGCAACAGTCCTATACCGATCTCGTCCGGTACGTGATCCTGCTCCATCGCGTCCGCGACGGATACCTGACGCTGGTCGATCTCTTCCGCACAGTCATCAGCGCCGGACGTCTGGAAGAGATGCTGATCGAAGTGGGATCGCGCTTCAGCACCACACAGTACATCGGTATCGGCAAGGGTGCCTACCGGAAATATGAATCCGCGCTGTCGCCACTCGGCTTCGAGTGGAATAAGGATACGAAGCAGTACCTTGCCGCATGGACTGAGGAACTGGAGCGGCTGCTGATTCACGAGACAGATGCCGAATTCTTTGTCTATACCCGGAAGCCATACGCGCCGGAGCAATATGACCGCTTCGACAGCGTCCGGTACTGGTATTGGGAGCACTGGAAGTTCTTCCGCTCCGAGGTCAAGACCTCCATCATCCAGGGCATTGTGGTCTTCCTGTCGCTGTTCGAGACCGATCCCGAGGTGCGCCGCGTCTTCTGCCCTCCGAAAGAACTCTATGAAGGGAAGTCTTGCACCGGCGACCCGAAAGGCCACGTCCTGCCACCGTTCGAGACACTGATCGAGACGGGTACGGTCGTCGGTCTGAACTTTCCCGTAGCCCTGAACCCAGCGCTGGCGAAAACCATCGGCACACTGATGAAGATTGACTATCAACGCGCTGTCCTGTTGCGCATCCCGAAGATGGATGCCGAGCCGGAGAAGCACTATCGCGCGACCGTATTTCTCTGCGATGAGTACCAGAACTTCGCAACGGTAGGCGGCGACAACCCGACTGGAGATGAAAGATTTTTGTCGATATCTCGCCAGCCGAAGTGCATACCCATCGTAGCCACCCAGAGCATCGCCAGCTTGAAAGACGCGCTCCCCAATGAAGGCGTAAAGACCTTGCTTCAGGCATTCAGGAGCAAAGTTTTTCTGACGACCTCTGACCCTGAAACCGCGCGGTACGCATCGGAACTGTGCGGCAAGGCGGACAGGACACGGATTAGCTATACCGTCTCCGAGTCCTCGACCAACGCCAACGTCGGATGGCTCAGTGGCCGGACTTCATCGAGCAAAGGCTCAGTTTCCGCTTCCAAGCAGTATCAAAAGCATAAGGAGCCGCTCTTCGAGGAAAAGGTCTTCTTCGATCTCCAGAACGCGCAGGCCGTCGTGGTCACCTTCGATGGCGTGACGCCTCTGCCGCCAACCTACTGCTATCTCAAGCCGGACTTCCTGCCCATCACGATGTCTTGGTTCGAGCAGGAAAGAATCGGGTTCGATCCACGGAGGGTACAAGCGTGAGCTTTGAAATCATCATTCCATTTCTCAAGCCCATCGAGCCTTTGCTGCTGAACCAGACCATCTCTGAGATCATGGTGAACCCCAATGGCTCCGTCTGGATCGAAGAGGCGGGCCGCATCCAATCGCTGCCGGATGTCCGCTTTGAAGAAGATGCGCTTGCCACGGGCCTCGAAGTGATCGCCAACAAGTTTGGCAAGAAGCTCGATGCCGATTCGCCCATCCTAAACCTGCGTCTGCCCGATGGCAGCCGCATGGCCGCGCTCATACCACCTGTCGTCAATCCCCGTCCCTTAATGACGATCCGTAAGTTCACCTCAAAGAACTTCAACATCCATGACCTGATCGAGCGGAAAATGCTGACAGAGGCCCAGGCGGAGACGCTCGCCGATGCCGTCCGTCGTGGTGACAATCTCCTGATCTCCGGCGCCACAAGTTCAGGCAAGACCACACTTGCCAATGTGCTGGCCGGTCTTATTCCTGAAAGCAATCGCATCCTGATTCTCGAAGATGTCGCGGAACTCTATATCAGGAAGCCGCACGTCATCTCCGCCGAGGCGCAGCTCGATACCCACAAGAGTCAGATTGGATTCGCAGATTTGCTTAAAGCCGCACTGCGTCACAGGCCGGACAGGATCATCGTCGGGGAGATTCGCGGACCGGAGGCAAGAGTCTTTCTTGATGCGCTCAATACCGGACATCGCGGGTCGTTGACCACCATCCACGCCAATGGTGCCGAGGATGCGCTGCGCCGGCTGGCGCAGCTCGCCATGCGCGGATCAGGCGGCGTCTCTTTGCATGATCTAGAGGGGGAATGCAGGCGATCCATCGATGTGGTCGCACACGTCGCCAATCAGGATGGATGGCGGCACATCACAGAGATCAGGACGGTAGCTATCGGGTAGACCTACTCTACTGCCCGGCAACTTCCCAGCCCGCATTGGTCAACTGCAACTCCGCGGTCTCGTCGGTTTTCGAGATGCCGCCGACAGTCGTCCGGATATCACCAAATGCCCGTTGCACATCGGCCTGTTTCGCCCACGGCACAAGGTCTGGCATCTTATAGGTATAGGCCACCTCAGTTTGCAGAGCCGATCCCATGGATTCGGGCTTGGTCCAACTTCACGATGGAATCCACAGCCTCATGGCCATAGCAGAAGGCACTGCTCTGCCCCAATATGCCGGGTTTCACCTGGAAGAATTTCCTGCCTTCCTCCGTCAGTTCATAACGTCTTACGGGCCGAGGCGAAGACGGGCCGAGAGCGCCCATCATCCCCTCAATCACGGCTTTCGTGTCGTTGCCCCGCACGAGGCCTGAGCTTTCGAGCGCGGCCATCTGCCGCGCAATCCCGTACTGATCTTTCAACTCGGATGCGGGAACATCGATTGGAAATGGCTGCGCGAAGAAGGTGCATTCGGCTCCATGTTTCGCAAAATACCGGTTGATGGCGACGGTGAAATGGGCGGCGTTCGGCTTCTTCGCTTCGTTGCAGCCACTGAGCAGAAGAAAAGCAGCCAGCACAAGCAGGTATGGTCTGCGCATATCTGACCTCCGATGGGGTAACGGTCTGCAAAGCATCCCTGCGGCATTTAAGGAGGCCGATGACGCGAATTGAGCGTCACCCTCTGCCGCTCGTTTCTAAGTTTCGCCGTCTTCGCCCAGAGCAAGTTCTGAAAATCCTTCACCGCCTCGGTGCGGTTGTCCCTGCGCACGAAGATGCCGCTCTTCATCGTCAGGAGCTTATCCGCCAACGGGCGGAATGCGATCCCGTCCTTCGTCAGATGCGACCAGCCGCCGCTCACCATCGCAATGCCTTTTTCCCGTAGCGCCATGTGGATCGCTTCATGAAACGTGTACGGTTGCGCAATGACGTTCAGCTCGATGCCGAGAACCTCGAAATATGCTGCGACTTCCTTATGGACTTCGGGCAGCGCATGCTCTGAGAATCCGATTAGCGGCTCCCGGTCAAGCTCCTGCGGCAAAATGGAACCCGACCGAAACAAACGATGTCTCGCCGGCACACAGAGCATCAGGTCCTCGTCGAGCAATTCTCTCGCTTCGAGTTCTGGATAGTTCACGGGAAGATAGCCAATACCGGCCTGGTACCGGCCCTCCAGCACGCCTCGGATAATTTCCGACGTATGCAGGCTGGTCAGCCGTAGCAGCGGATCGCCCGGACGCTCGAAGCGTAGATCGGAGATGATCGTCAGCAATTCCGGGCAGAGGAATGACGAGTAAGCGGCTTCGAGAAAACCAGCCTGCCGCTGCGCAACGTTCCGTGCCCGCTGCGCCGCCCGCTCGTAATGATCAACGGAGTGAAGGATTTCTTCGACAAATGCTTCTCCGGCTTCGGTCAAACGCGCTCCTCCGTGCCAGATATAGAACAACCTCACCCCTACGGCGGCTTCGACATGATGAATCCTGCGGCCCAGCGCAGGTTGCGACGTGTGCAGGCGCATCGCGGCGCGTGACACGCTGCCTTCCTGTCCCACTGCGACCACGCTCTTCAGGTCGTGGATCGTTACGTCGTCCGACATCGCATTCCGCCAACAGGAAGAAGATACAATCTGCACAGCCAAGCCTTCTGATGGGCTTTATGGATAATTCGGGCTGAGCCACCACCCCAATTCACGCTGAGCCGAGTCGTTCCTTAACGTGCGACAGTAGCGGCACTCAAGATGAAGAGGGAAATGACGAGTGTGGTTACTCCGATCAATTGTGCAGTAAGAGGCAAACGGCCGCTTCCCCTCCATTCCCCCGTGACTATCCCCAGAAAGGACGCAACGATCACGATGATTGACATGAAAAGGGACCATCCGACAGACGTTCCCAGAGGGCCAAGTCGCGATACCGAAGCTCCATACAGCAACACACTTCCGAACCAGAGCGTGCCCATTGCCAAAGCGAGAGAGTAGTTACCGCATGCAGCCCTTCTAAAATTCTGGCCGGTCGAATTCTTTCTTAGCAGATAGAGACAGTAGAGCAGATTAGGAATCGCCCCGGCAGCAAGGAGCGGTAGCCATACAGCATTGCTGGTATTCACACGTGCCGTTCCGTGGAAAGCAGCGATCAAACTCAAGCTCGTACCAAAAGCAAACCCTATATTCAGCAGGGCTGCTCCACACCCGCAGAGAATTGCAAGGGTTAACCCTCCAGCTGTCACTTTTCCTTGTTCTTGCGGAGTACGAGCTTCAACTCTTCCCCGCATCATGCCGGCAACTGCGCATACAGCCACTCCAAGCAGAACTGTCGCAATGCCCAGCAGCAACATGTGTCCTGCATGTGTGTGAAGTTGATCGGGATTGAGACGAAGCATAGGAGCCGCTGCTCCCACTGCAGCGGAAGTTCCTAAGACAATAGAGAAGGTGAGCGCGATGCCAATCTGCTCGGCCGCAATACCAAAGAATATCTGCGATATACCCCAGCCCGCGCCGAACGCCATGACACTAAACAACTCCCCTGGAGGCGACATGCGATATACCATCGCGATTTCTGGTACGGTCGAGAACGCCACAGCCGTCGGGAGGGCTACCAGCGCAAAAATTGTCCAGAGCAACCATACATTTTCCCACGCCCAATTCCGGACGAATTTCATAGGAAGTGTGAAGCTTGCGTTCATCGCGCCTGCAATCGCGAGAAGCAGCAATCCTGAGGCTGAGTGATTCATAAAGGGCTCCTACTTCCGCCGATTGTCATGCATCCACTATTTACCTTGAGACTGACGCTATACGAGATTGAATCTTCCGGAGCAGAGCGACACCGTCTGATTCGGTTAGCCTGGTTTCAAGAAACCGAAGGACTTCGTCGAGAGTAGGAAGCGCGTCCCATCCCCGACTCTCACCTCCTGCAGCGGCGGCTTTCAGCGCAGCCGCTGCGGACGCAAACCGAATTGCATCATCTACAGTGAGATCCCACGCAACTGCCAATGCAAAAGCACCGTGGAAAGTATCACCGCATCCATTGGTGTCAAAGACGTCGACTTCGAAAGCCGGGAAGTGTCGTACGGTGGGGTCAGACTTCGAGTTCCAATAGCAGCCCCGCGCAGAATCGGTTACAACTGTCGCAAGACGCTTTCCATTTGCTAGAAATGCACAGGCCTCTGACGGCCCTGAAGCGCCTGTGGCCCAAACCGCCCATGCGCAGGGCACGATGAGGTAGTCAGTGAGCGCAGCAAGCTCCTTGGCGGATTCCGTGCAGCCTTCGATATCTCCCAAAACAGGAACACCGAGGCTTCGTGCCTTTTCTGCTATGGGGACGAGAGATGGTTCTGTAATATGGTCGAGAAGAACGATTCTTGCAGATTGAATCAAACGAGCAGGCAAGTTCTCAGGTGTAACCGGTCGATAGAGTGTGGAGTCATAAAACACGTTTCGGTGTCCTGATCTGTCAACCAGAATCGTGCTATGATAAGGCCCCCCTGACGGGTCCTCTACGATGTGCGAAACATCGGTTTTGTGATGCAGGAGCGCAGATTTAATAAAAGCGGACAGTTCATTTTCGCCAAATTGTGCCACATAGGCAGCATGCCCTCCAAGAGACCCTACTGCGGCGATCGCTGTGCAAGCAGGCCCACCGCCTTGACGCGCTTTGCCGAGGACCGGAACCTTGCAGTCTACTGATGGATATTCTGCAACATAGATCAGGTCGTCGACCGCCGCTATTCCAATGCCCAATACATCGAGACAATCGCTCATATATTCCATTCCGACACAACATCGCCTGAAGCTGGCGTTCATCCATCCACTTGCTTCACGGGGTTTGTTCGCAGTAAAACTCAACCAGCCGAATTCAATCACTTCCGTACTTTGTAAGGTTTGTGGTCAATTCAAGATCGGCCTGCAACTCGCGCTGCGGGGTGATTCCCATTTTCTGAAGGGCAGCATGATATGCCTTCACCGCTTCAGCAGGCAGGGCCTGATCGTCGGCCACCAAGCGCAGGTGTTCCACAAACAACGGCTGATGCTCCGCAGAGTTGATTTTTCTGCCGAAGAGGGCGACGCGTGCGCCGTGGCGCTTCGCATCATAGATCAGCGTAAAGGCGTCGTGTGTTGTGCCCGCAGACCCGCCTAGGACGCCGACCACGAGCGAAGGATCATATCCGCACAATTCTTCGAGTGCTCTTGGACCGGCATAAGGAATTTTCAGAAAGCGCGGTCTCGATGTCGAAGGTACCCCCGCCAAAAGGCGGACAATATGGTCATTCACAAAGAACGGGATTTCTTCGGGCGGGATTCCGTGGACCTTGGCCGGAACATTGGGGTGGAAAACTTCAAGAAAGTGATCGAAGCTCTTTGCTTCGGCTTCAAGGCGGAACGCCTTGTATGCTTCCATCACTCGCAGATCCCGGTCTGGATCATTATTAAAGGTCACGGAATAGAGACCCAGGTTCGCTCCAGAGCGGAGATCACTTTGATTCGCCGGGCATTTCCCAGACTGTATATGATCAATAGTGGCCGTCGCAAATGGCTGGGAGGGTGCTTGGGGGTATCTCCCACCGCGAACGATATGAATATCGGTGGCATCATTCGCGCGCACGGCCGGTGTTACCCCAGAAGGATCGAATATTCGCTGTTGGATCGTCAGTACCTCTGAGGTACTGGCTGACATCAGCATGATGTCTATCATTCCCTGAAAGACGATTTGACGAATTTCCTCCCGGTATTCCTCAATCGACCGAGGCTTTCCGTCCAGTTTCCTGCCAGTGGAAGCGATGCCGAATGCCATATCTGCGTCTTTGGCGTCCGCGAGGATAAAGTTCGGGCCAGTTGGGTTATTCTTGAGCGCTTCCAGCTTTACATCGAGTGTCTTTTTCACGTTTCTCCGCAAACAACGACGAGAATAGGTTGAGGCGCACCTTACCCGTCCGAGGCAAGGCCTGCGCGCCAGCAACAGAAGTCGCGCCGAGGATTAGAAGCGACGCGCTACGAATGATGAGGATATAGATGTCTTAATAGGGCCACGAAGCAGAAATCCGGAACGGGTCGAAGGTTTTATATGCTAAAACCATGGGCAATGGCGAGAGAGGCGAAATCTCTGCTGTACTTGAGGAAAACATAGTCATTTCCTCGAACTTGCCAGAATAGAACCTTATGCCCTAGTATTTTACTCCATGAAATCACCAAAATCGCCTGCAAGTGCGCTCAGATCATCCAATCGCTCGTATACGATTCGATCCGTCGCGCGCGCAGCAGCTACCCTAAAGGCGTTTTCTTCATCTTCGGAAGTACTGTCGTTAACAACCATTGTTGAGCGCACGCAACTCGATAAGGGAACTGCTTTTCGTCTTCTCGAAACCTTAGTTGAGGCTGGGCTCATCATCCG
>Ga0070741_10011630_pt1 | contig 16174 bp, 12 predicted proteins | sample Coa_R1_4_FD_66440 | JGI IMG/M metagenome (GOLD analysis project Ga0070741, IMG submission 66440) | Surface soil microbial communities from Centralia Pennsylvania, which are recovering from an underground coalmine fire - Coalmine... | ecosystem: Environmental > Terrestrial > Soil > Unclassified ...
ATCGCGGCCGAGGAGCGCACCTGTGGTCTGGTCGCTGCGCAGCGAACCGGGCGCGCCGGTCCGTGAGCCGTCGGGACCGGCCTGCCAGAACTCCAGCAGCGCGTCGGGGATCGGCAGGCCCGCGCCGTCGAGTACGTATCCGTGGACGGTGACGGCGTCGGGATCCGAGGCCGCCGCCATCTCGCCGCCGCGCGCGAAGGGCAGTGCGTAGCCGTAGAACGGGCCGATGGTCTGCGACGGCGTGACCGGGAGCGTCGCCGGCGTATTCGGTTCGGCGGTCATCAGAGCCCTGCTCCGTTCGCATCGCCGGGCTCGAACAGCGTCGCGGCCGGACCGTCGAGCACGATGTCCCAGCGGTAGGCCAGCGACCATTCGGGACTGGACAGGTCGTGGTCATAGGCCGCGATAAGCCGTTCCCTCGCGGCGTCGTCGACGACTGATTGGTAGATCGGGTCGTAACGGAACAGCGGATCGCCGGGGAAGTACATCTGCGTGATCAGCCGCTGGGTGAACGCGGTGCCGAACAGCGAGAAGTGGATGTGCGCGGGCCGCCAGGCGTTGAGGTGGTTGCGCCAGGGATACGGGCCCGGCTTGATCGTCGTGAACTGATACCGGCCGTCGCCGTCGGTCAGGCAGCGGCCGACCCCGGTAAAGTTCGGGTCGAGCGGCGCCGGGTGCTGGTCGCGCTGATGCGCGTAGCGGCCTGAGGCATTGGCCTGCCATATCTCGACGAGTTGGCCGCGGATGGGCCTGCCGTGCCGGTCCAGGATGCGGCCGGTGACCGTCATGCGCTCGCCGAGCGGTTCGCCGGGGTGCTGCCGGGTCAGGTCGGCGTCGAGCGCGGCGACGTCGCTGACGCCGAAGACCGGTCCGCAAAGCTCGGCCGCTTCGGGATCGGTGATCTCGATCGGGCTCTGCTTCGGGTGCCGCAGAATGCTGCTGCGGTAAGGGGCGTAGTCGCGGCGCGGATGCGGTGACGGCTGCGAACCCGGCTGCGCGCCGTTGCGCCGTGCGGCCGAGTGCAGCGCCTCGATCTCGGCGTCTATGTCGGATTGCTTCTCGACGTCCGGGTTGAGCAACGCGGACACCTCCTGCGATGGCATCAGGGGACGATGACGGTGGCGGCCGTGCGCGCGGCCAGGTCGGCGGCGGTGGTTCCGGGCGCCGTCTCGACCAGGACGAAGCCCTTGTCGGTGACGTCGAGCACGCCGAGGTCGGTGATGACGCGGTGCACGCAGGCCCGGCCGGTAAGCGGAAGGGCGCAGCGCTCCAGCAGCTTGGGCGCACCGTCGCGGGTCGTGTGCTCCATCAGGACGATGACACGCCGGGCGCCGTGCACGAGGTCCATCGCCCCGCCCATGCCCTTGACCATCTTGCCCGGGATCATCCAGTTGGCCAGGTCGCCCTGCTCGCTCACCTGCATCGCGCCGAGCACCGCGGTGTCGATGTGGCCGCCGCGGATCATGCCGAAGGAGAGGGCGGAGTCGAAGAAGGCCGCGCCGGGCAGCACCGTGACGGTCTCCTTGCCCGCGTTGATCAGGTCCGGGTCCACTGCATCAGGAGTCGGATACGGTCCGACGCCGAGGATGCCGTTCTCCGACTGGAGCGTGACGTGCACGCCGGTCGGCAGGTGGTTCGGGATGAGCGTCGGCAGGCCGATGCCGAGGTTGACGTATTCGCCGTCGGTCAGCTCGGCGGCCGCGCGGGCGGCCATCTGCTCGCGGGTCCAAGGCATCAGGCGCCCGCCGTTCCGGTCGCAGGGGTCACGGTGCGCCGCTCGATCCGCTTGTCCGCGGCCTCTTCCGGGCTGAGTACCACGATCCGCTGTACGAACACGCCCGGCAGGTGCACCTCGTCGGGGCCGAGCTCCCCCGGTTCGACGAGTTCCTCGACCTCCGCGATGGTGACCCGGCCGGCCATGGCCGCCAGCGGGTTGAAGTTGCGGGAGGACTTGGCGAACAGCAGGTTTCCGTGGCGGTCGCCCTTGGCGGCGTGGACGAGGGCGTAGTCGGTGACGATGCCGCGCTCCAGGACGTACTGCGCTCCGTCGAACTCGCGCACCTCCTTCGGCGGCGAGGCGAGCGCGACCGTGCCGTCCGCCGCGTAGCGCCACGGCAGTCCGCCGTCGGCGACCTGGGTGCCGACCCCGGCCGGGGTGAAGAAGGCCGGGATGCCGCAGCCGCCGGCCCGCAGCCGCTCGGCGAGCGTGCCCTGCGGGATCAGCTCGACCTCCAGCTCCCCGGCCAGGTACTGGCGCGCGAACTCCTTGTTCTCGCCGACGTACGAGCCGGTCACGCGGGCTATTCGGCGCGCGGCGAGCAGCACGCCGAGGCCGCCGCCGTCCACGCCGCAGTTGTTGGACACGACGGAAAGCCCGCTCGCCCCGGCCGCGTACAGTGCGTCGATCAGCACGTTCGGGACGCCGCTGAGACCGAAGCCGCCGACCGCGAGCGAGGCGCCGTCGGGGATATCGGCCACCGCCGCCGCGGCCGAGGCCGCCACCTTGTCCATGCACCGCTCCGCTTCGTGCGTTCCGAGTTCCGTGGCGCGCTGAGCCACGCCGCCTCTTGAGTCTGTTCGTCTGGTGAACTAAAGTTCATAATCGGCTGCCTTGAGTCTCCGTCTCGGCTGGGCCGGTTGTCAACGGGTCGCCAGTGCCTCGGCACTGGGAACCGATCTCGGAGCGTTCGGGCGAAGGGAGGTCTTCCGTGGCCGCCGAATCAGTGGCACCCCTGGAGCGCGGCCTCGCGGTCCTCCGCGCGATCTGCGCGAGCCTCGACGACGCGGTACGGCCAGGCGACCTGGTCCGTGAGACCGGCCTCGCTCGTTCGACCGTCGACCGCGTGCTCAGCACCCTGACCCACCTGGACTTTCTGCGATCCGACGGGCGCGCCTTCTCGCTCGCTCCGCGCGCGATGCAGTTCGGCGACGCCTACCTGGCCGCCTGTGGCCTGCCTGACGTACTGGAACCGCTCGCGGTGCGGCTCGCCGACGAACTGGACGAGTCGGTGTCGGTAGCTGTGCCGGACGGAGACGGCGTGCGTTTCGTCATCCAGATTCCGCGGCGCCGGACGATGACGCTGTCCTTCCGGGTCGGCGATCTGCTTCCCGCCGAGCGGTGCGCTCCTGGCGCCTTGTTCGCGCCGCAATGGTCGGCCGAGCAGCGCGCTCGTTGGTCGCGGCGCCTGGCTGGATCGGGCCCGCCGCGGCTGTTCTCTCCGCTTCCTCCCGCTCCCGGCAGGCCGACGCCCCAGGAGGTCGAATCAGCCTTCGACGAGCGCACGAACGCCGCCGCGAAGGCGGGCTGGGCACTGGACGACCAGCTGATCGAGCCGGGGCTGATCGCGGTCGCAGTGCCCGTACTCGACCTCGCCGATGGACGCGCCGTCGCGGCGGTCAGCGTCGTGAGCCACTCCAGCAGGCACTCGGCCGACTCGCTGCGAGCGCACGCCCTGGGCCGGCTGCGCGAGACCGCCGCGCAGATGCAGGAGGCGTTGGCCGACTCGCGGTCCCGGGCACAAGCCGAGCCCCGTCGTGCATCCGGTTCGGATCCGGGTGCGGGCACCGGTCTCGCCGCCTCGTTCACTCCCGCGCCGGTCGATGAGCCCAAGCGCGACCTCGGTCCGCACTATCTTCGTTCCCTGGCTCGCGGGCTCGCGGTCCTGGTCGCGCTCGGCTCGAAGCGGGGCGGCATGACGCTCAGCGCGGTCGCCGAAGCCACCGGTCTGCCGCGCGCGACCGCGCGCCGGGCCCTGATCACCTTGCGCGAACAGGGATACGTCGACTGCCTCGATCCCGAGGGCCGGCTGTTCGCGCCGCTGCCGTCGGTGCTCGAACTCGGATACGCGCGGCTGTGCGGCCGCACCGTGGAGGATTTGGTGCGCCCGCACCTGCTGGAATTGAGCAGGAAGGTGCACGAGTCGGCCTCGGTCGCGGTATTGCGCGGACCGGAGATCTCATACGTGGCGCGCGTCGCGACCAGCCGGATCATGCAGGCCGCCATCACTGTGGGCACGCGGTTTCCGGCGTATGCGACCTCCATGGGGCGGGTGCTGCTCGCCGGGCTTCCGGACGCGCAGCGGGAGGCGCGGATCGCCGCGACGGACCTCAGAGCCCTAACCCGCTTCACGGTCACCGATCCGGCGGTCCTGGCCGAGACGTTGCGCCGCGTCGCAGCGGACGGATACGCGCTCGTGGATCAGGAGCTTGAGGAAGGGCTGCGGTCGATGGCGGCGCCGGTTCGCGATCACCGCGGTCGCGTGGTCGCCGCTGTCAACGTCTCCATGCATGCCGGGCGGGTAGACGCCGACCACGCGCGCGAGGTCGTCCTGCCCGCGCTCACCGCGACCGCGGAGCGCATCAGCGCGGACCTCGCCGCGATGGGCGACCGGCTGGACGTCGCCGCCGCGTGACCGTGCGACGACGTCCATAGCGCCCGTCCGCCGGCGTGCGTCAGACGCCGCGAACCGCCAACTGCCGCGCCTCGGGCGAGCCGAGTTCGACGAACAGGGCGTGGGCCTCGCGCCAACGCGGCAGCGCGGCCTGCTCCCCCACCTCCAGCCGAAGGACGTCGCCGAGGATCCGCAGCGCTTTCGCCTGTTCGAGCCGGCAGCCCACCTCGGCGCTCAGCGCCGCCGACCGCTCGGCGTGCTGGCGCGCCCGGTCCAGGTTGCCGAGCGCCAGATGCGTCTCCGCGAGCTCATTGAGCGCCCTCGTCTCGTACACCCGGCAGCCTCGCTCGTGGCTGAGCGCGAGCGCCTGCTGCGCCTCGTGCAGCGATTCCTCCAGCGCACCGATCGCGCGGCGCGCCGAGGCGCCGCTGTACAGCGCCAGCAGCTCATGGTCCGAGTCGCCGAAACTCAGGGCTTTGCGCAGCACCTCGTCGTAGTACTCCAGTGCTCGCGGGAAGTCGCGCTCGCCCTCGTGAATCAGACCCCACGCATAGTCGGTCTGCGTCATCGCGCGCGGCGTGCCCGCCTGCTCGCCGAGCGATTCGGCGCGCGTCGCGTGGTAGCGGGCCTGCGAGAAGTCGCCCAGGGCGCAGTGCACGGCGACCAGATCGCAGTGCGCGAGCCTGGCGCTGCGCGTCTCGCCGTTGGCCTCGGCCAGGTCGAGCGCCTGGTCCAGGAGGCGGCGCGCTTCGGAGAAGTCGCCGGCGAGCGAGTAGGCGAATCCGAGGACGCACAGCTTCTGGGCCCGCACGCGCGCGGAATCGCTGTCCGGCTCCGCCGCCTCGGACTGGTACTGCGACAGCAGTTCGATCGCCACGCTCAACGGACCGGTCTCGCAGTGCACCAGCCCGAGATTGCCCATCGCGCGGTTCGCCCCGGCCTTCGAACCGCTGCGGCGGTACCACTCCAGGCTGCGGGTGAAGCAGGCCTTCGCCGACTCGACCTCGCCGCCGTCGAAGTAGTTCAGGCCGAGCCGCATGGTGGCCGTGGCGGCCCCTTCGAGCCAGCCGGCTTCGTGCGCCGCCTCGCTCGCGCGCATGAAGTGGCCCCTGGCCAGCGGAAGATCGCTGCGTAGCTGGGCGACGTCGCCGAGCATGGTGCCCAGCGCGGCGACGCCGAGCGGGCGCGACTCGCCCTCCAGCGCCCGCTGCGCCGCAGCCACCACGGTGAACCAGTCGGTGTGCAGCTCCGCGCCGTAGAAGTGCGCCCGCAGCTCGAAGGCCATCCGCCAGGCGCTGGAGCGCGGGCCGTGCTCGGCGGCGTGGACGATGACGGCGAGCAGGTTGCGGTGCTCCGCGCGCAGCCAGCCCAGCGCTTCGGAGATCTCCGCGAAGTCGATGTCGAAGGCGGGCCCAGCCGACTGGTCCGGCCGAGCCGGCTGGCCTGGCTGGTCCGGCTGGTCGATCGACGGCAGCCGGTCCCGGTCGGGATAGACCAGCGCGACGGCCGCGTCGACCCCGGATTCGTACCAGTTGGCCAGCCGGCGCGCGGCGGCTTCCCGCTCCTCCGGAGCGTCCTCGGCGCGGGCCCGTTCGACCGCGTAGTCGCGCAGCAGGTCGTGGCAGTCGTAGCGGCCCGGCAGGTGCACGCTGAGCAGGTGGGCTGCGGCAAGCCTGTCGAGGACCTGCTCCGCTTCCGCGGCGGCGCAGCCGAGCAGCGCTGCCGCCGATTCGACGGTCAGGTCCACTTCCGGTATCGCGCCGATCGTCCGGAACAGCCGCTGCGCCTCCGGATCCAGCCGGACGTAGGAGAGGCCGAAGACGGCGCGCACCTGGCTGGATTCGTCACCGCCGAGCACGAGCGCGTCCAGCCGTGCCTCGGCGAGTTGCGCGACCAGCTCGGCCACGGACCGGTCCGGGTGGATGACCAGTTGGGCGGCGGCAATGCGCAGCGCGAGGGGAAGCCCGGCGCAGGCGCGCACCAGCTCGAGGACGGCCTCGGGCTCCGCCGCGGTCCGTGGCGCGCCGAGGATCCGGACGAGCAGGTCGACGCTCTCGCGCTCGCTGAGCACGTCCAGGCTGATCGGTTGCGCGCCGTCCAGTGCCACGAGGCCGTCGAGCCGGTCGCGGCTGGTGATCAGCACCCGGCAGGCTTCCGCCCCGGGCAGCAGGGGGCGCACTTGCGCGACGTCGGCTGCGTTATCGAGCAGAACCAGCACTCGGCGATTCGCCAGCAGCGAGCGGAACAACGCGCCCGCTTCCTCGACGTCCACGGGCACGCTGCCGCCGGTTACGCCGAGCGCCCGCAGGAATCGGCCGAGCACGTCGATCGGCCGCTCCGGTGCCGTGGAGGAGAAACCGTGCAGGTTCGCGTAAAGCTGTCCGTCGGGAAACAGCGGAGCGACGCGGTGCGCCCAGTGGACGGCGAGCGCGGTCTTGCCAATGCCACCAGCACCAGTCAGCGTGGCGATGCGGTACCGGTGGCCCGGCGAATCAGCGTCACGCGTCAACGCATCGAGGCGCGCGAGAACTGCGCCGCGTCCGGTGAACGCATAAGTGTCGGCAGGGAGCTGAGCCGGAGTCAGCACGTCGCGACTCACGGTCGCCTCGGGCTCCTCGATCTCTTCCTCGAGGGCTGGCTGTTCGACCTCCTGGCGCAGCACGCGCGTGAGCGCCTGGCTTAGCGCACGTCCCGGGTCGGCTCCCATCTCGTCGCGCAACCGCAGCCGAAGCCGCTCGTAGGCGTCGAGGGCGTCTGCTTGCCGCCCAGTGGCGGCCAGGGCCTCGATCCAGGCGCCGATCACCCGCTCGTCGAGCGGATGGCTTTCCACGAGGGGACTCAGCGAGTGCACGGCCTGCTCCGGCTGCCCGCTGCCGAGCAGGGCGCGCGCGTAGTCGACGATCGCGGTCACGCGTCGCAGTTCCAGCCGCATCACCGCGGCTTGGTCGGCACTTCCGTCCGGTACGTCGGCGAGCGCAGGGCCGCGCCACAGGTCGAGCGCGGCACCGAGTGCGTCGGCCTTTGCGGCCGGCTCCAGCGGCTCGGCGGCGTCGACGAGACGCAGGAACCGGTCGGCATCTACGTCGCCGCCGGAGAGCTCAAGCGCGTAACCCGTCGTCGTGCGCGTTACCAACACCTGGCTGTGCGCATAGGTGCGCAGCCATTGGCGCAGGCGATGGATGTTCACCGTGAGCGTGGAGTCCATGGAGCGGGCATCTCGCGAGCCCCAGACGGTCTCGAACAGCTCCCCGGCGGAGAGCCCGCCCGGCCCGGCCAGCGCGAGCGCGCCAAGGACCGCACGCAGGATGTTGGATGAGGGTGTGCGGAATGGATAGCCGACCCCGACCGGACCGAGTACGAGCACACTCATTGCGGTGCGTGCATCGGTCGTCACGTTCTGATCGGTGGCAGTGCCCTGGTCGGTCTCGGTCGTGTCGGTTGTCTGGTTGTTGTCGCTGGATACCCCGTCTACAGCGGCCATGCAGGAATGTTACGCCGCCTGCGTCGGTGTGGCATGCCCCGTGCTCACGCCACACCGACGCCCCGAACACAGTCTGCTAGGACGCGCCTACATCTCGCCTACACGTTGCGCGGTAGCCGAATGCGCAAGCTGCGACGGGTAAACCGGATTTGGCTGAGAGGATGATCGGCATGAACAACGACGTCGATCCGACGCCCTCCGCGCCTCAGATACGGCTTTACCGCCCAGGTGACGGCGATGCACTGTTCGACATCTGCATGCGGACCGCTGAGGCCGGAGGCGACGCGCGGCATCTGTATGAGGACCAAGACCTCATGCCGAACATCTTCGCCGCGCCGTACGCGTACCTGGAGCCTGAGCTGACATTCGTCCTCGACGACGGGACGCGGGCGGTCGGCTACATCCTGGGCACCTCGGACACGCCGCGCTTTGTCACGGAGTTCCGCGAGCGCTGGCTTCCCTTGGTGGCCGAGCGGCATCCGGCACCGGTGGGCGAGCCGGCGACCCGTGACGAGCAGATGGCGTTCCTGCTGCACTGGCCGGAGCGGATGATCGTCCCGGAGATGGCGGACTATCCGGCGCATCTGCACATCGACCTGCTGCCCGAATACCAAGGGCGCGGATACGGCCGGTTGCTGGCGTACACGTTCTTCGATGCGTTGGCGAAGGCGGGCGCGAAGCGTGTGCACCTGGCGATGGTCACCGCGAACACGGCGGCGCGGGCCTTCTACGATCGGATCGGCTTCCGCGAGCTGCCGGTCGCGGATCCGGGGGTGCTGACCTTCCTCGGCCGCGAGACCGCGCTGACTGACTCGGAGCGCGCGCGTCTCGGCTGATCAGCCCCTCGGCTGCTTCGCCTTCGGCGCTGTACCGGTCCTCGCCTTCGGCGCTGTGCTCGATTCGGCCTTCGGCGTCACGAACTGCATCGCCTCCGCGGCCAGCGGCAGCCAGCCCAGCTGCGAGTCCGGGTCGAGCACCAGCCACTCGGTCATCGGGCGCCCGCCGCGCGGGTCGAAACGGACCCCCTGCCCCGCGTCGACCAGCTCGTCGACCCGGGCGCGCGGCAGTTTCACCACGAGCGCGCCGCGGACCAGCATCGCGAAGATCTTGCCGCCGACCTTCAGCGCGTTCGAGCCGAAGCGGTTGGCGGTGCCCGGCTCGTCCTTGCCGTAGCTGACCCCGGGCCGGTCGATCAGCTCGCCGACCAGCCGGTCGAAGCGCGCCTCAGGCGTGAGCCCGAGGCCGCTCACTTACGCTCGCCCCCGAACGCCTCGTAGATCACCCGGCCGAGCAGCGCGGCGCCGAATATGACATACCCGATGCCGATCAGCCAGGACACCACGATGAGGACCGCGCCGATCGCGCCGTAGGTGATGGCGCTCGAGACGATCAGCGGGCCGAAGATCACCGCGGAGAAGATGCGCAGCCCGACCAGGCCGGCCACGGTGAGCACCGCCCCCGGCAGCAGGGCGCGCCACGGCACCCGGCTCTCCAGCAGGAAGTGCTGGGTCCACCAGAAGAAGGTGAGCGCGCCGCCGGCCGTCGCGCACCATCGCAGCGTCGTGATGAACCAGCCGTCGTGCAGGAACGCGAGCAGGTCGGCGCCGACGATCAGCAGTCCGATCAGCACGGCCAGCCAGATCGCCTGCCGCCACACGGACAGCAGCCGCGCGGCCGGCAGCTCCCAGACCCGCGCCATCCCGGTCTGCACCACGGAGACGAAGGAGAGGCCGAAGACGGCCAGCACGCCGGCGCTGAGCGCGGTGGTGGTGGACAGCACCCGCGCGGCCGGGCCGAACAGGCCGTTGACCGAGCTGGCCGCCCGGCCGGACAGGCCGAGCCCGGCGATCGCCCAGGCCGGGAAGCTGCGGCCGTTGAGCGGGGCCGCGGCGGCCACGACGATCAGCAGCGGCACCAGAGTCACGAAGCCCAGGGCGGCGAAACCGAACGCGCGGTGCATCAGTTCGATTTCGACGCCACGCCGATAGGTCTGCACGACCAGCTCGCGGGTGATGCGGAACAGGTCGCGCGGGCGATAGGGACGGCTGCTGACGTCGCCCACCCTGACGCGCTCGCCCCCGCCCGGCGCCGGAAGCGCGGTGCCGGCGCCGTTAGCCGCCTCGGCAGCGATGATCGATTCCGCGACGATCACGGGTTCGGGCTCGGCCTGCGCATCGGCATGGACGTCCGGCTCGACCTCCGGCCTCGCCGCCTTCGCCGCGGACTTGGCCGCCGCGGCGGCGGACCTCGACTCGATCCCGGTGATCTCGTCGGTCTGCTGGAGCTGGTGCGGGTGACGCGACAACGGCCTGGACCGCGGCGGCCCGTCCTCGCCCCGCGCAGCGCCGTTCGCGCCCTGGCCCTGCGGGCCGACGCCTTGAAAGGCCGTGCCCTCGAAGACCGGGCGCTGCGGCGCCGCGCCGCGCGCGGCCTGGCTGTTCGCGTCGATCTTGGTCACCTCGTCGCCGATGCCTGGACCTGGCAGGACTACGCGGCCGTTCGGGGCATCGAGCTTGGGCACGCACGCCAGGCTAACAAGGCCGCCGACCTGGCGTGGACCGATCGGCCAGAGCTTTTCCGTACTTATTGCCAGAATCTCAGTCTCTTCTCGGCTCGGCCAAGCGGAGCGGCCGGATTCCTCGTTGCCCGCGACAGCCGTTATTACGCGTCGCGTCCTGCCGCAATGACGCTGTGGTCCGAGTCGGTTACTCGACTCGGACCACAGCGCGGCCGGTTACCCGAAGAGCGGGTTATCCGAACTTCGGATGAAGAGAACTATGAAGCTACGCGATCACCCCGGCAAGCCAGGTCTGCCAAGCCTCCTGAGCGTCCTTCACATCCGGCGCCGCCTGGCCGCGCTCGCCGTAGATGTGGTGGCCGAGGACGAGCGCCCCGTTGTAGCCGTAGATGAACCGATAGAGCGCGTCGGCGGTGCGTACTCCGAAGAAGTCCTCGCTGACGTAGTCCACGACGCCGTCGATCGGCGCGAGCCCGCTCGGCGTCAGCCGTACCTCGTCGCCCACTGATGCCGAGCCGGACGTGCCCAGCGCCGCGTGCACCAGCTCCCACGTGCGCTGCCGGTCGGGCGTCTCGCCGACATAGCCGCCGATCGGCGCGGAGTACCGGCCAGAGAAGTACTTGACGTACTGGGCGAGCTTGTGGAGGTACATCGGGTCGCCCTTGCGCAGGCCGTTGTACTCGGCTTCCCAGTCCTCGCCAAGGAAGCCGCTGTGCACGAACCGCAGCACGGTGCTGGCTCCGTCGCGCGCCTCGATCAGGAACTCGAAGGCGTGAAACGAGCCGTCGGGCGCGGGATCAGCACGAAACGCGAAGTGCTTGAGCGGATCGCAGACGGTGACCGTGGACTCGGAGACGAAGCCGCCCATCTCCATGCTCGCCCGCCCGCCCGCGCGTGCGTCGACGGTGTTGCGGCCCATGAGCCAGGAGTCGATGCCGGGCCCGGTGGCGATCGCGTCCCAGATCTGCTCCGGGGTGCCCTCGATCTCGATCTGCTCGCTGATCTCGAATTCGTGCGTCATCTCAGGATTCCTCGATCTGTGTGTCGTACGCCGTCTCGGGGCCTTGCTCGGTCTGCGTCGTCTGTTCACCGGGAAGGACGACCGGGTGCACCGCCACCACCAGACGGTGCGGCCGACCGCGCGGCGCGTTCTCGTCGTGGTACTTGCTGACAAGAGCCGCGACGGCGGAGGCCAGCTCCTGCGCGAAGGCGGCGCGGTCGGCGGCGGAGGCGAAGCGCACCTCGCCGTCCAGGGCGAAGGTCGCGACCCGCTTGTGTTCCCTGGCCGAACCGGTCAGCAGCTCGCCCACGTCGCGCACCAGCTTGGCCGCGAGGGCGAGCAGCCAGTGCGCGGAGAGCCGGTCGGGTGAGCGGCCGGGGTCGGGCTGGACCGCGGCCAGCGCCACCGGCGAGATCACGTAGGCGGCCGCGGTGGCGCGCAGCACCCGCTCCGTGACGTTGCCCTTGCGCCGCTCCTCGACCAGCTCGACGAGGCCGTGCCGCTCCAGTTCCCGCAGGTGGTAGTTCACCTTCTGCCGCGGCAGGCCGACGCGGGCGGCCAGCGTGGTCGCCGAGCCCGGCTCGGACAGCGCGGCCAGCAGCCTCGCCCGTATCGGATCCAGGGAGGCCTCCGCGGCCGCCGGGTCCTCGATCACCGTCACCTCGAACATGGCTCCACCGTCCCACCGACGGTAGTTCTTGTCAAGACAACATTTTTTGTCGGTGGAGGAGCGGGAACCGCTCACCTGACAGCACTCGGCCCAGGCCTCCCCTCGAGGCCTGGGCCGAGTGCCAGGTCGCCGCGTTGAAGCGGCCGTACTTGTGCAAGCGGTACTTTTTCAGCCGTACTCGTTCAGCGGCACTTGTTCAGCGGCGGGCCGGACCGGGACACGGTCCGGACATCCGCTCTGTGCTGATCAGATCATCGCAACACCGTCACGGTCCAGAGGCGTACTCGACGACCTGCTGGAAGGTAGGCCGGTTCTGCCAGTTCGTCGGACTGTCGGTGATGCCGCCGAGCGGGTCCTGGACGATGCTGTCCGCGCACCACTGGTCGCCGGCCGAACAGGTCGAGTCGCCCGGGTACACCGTCGATGCGGATTCGGCCGCGGCCTGCGTCAGCGAGCTGAGCAGCGCGCTGCGGCAGGCGGACAGGCTTCCGCCACCGCAGTACGTGACCGGCAGCGGGTCGGTCACGCTCTGCCCGAGCGCCTTGCGCAGATCGTTGCTGACGTAGCCCCACCAGCCGAACTGGAACGACGAGCCCTTGTGCGGCTGCGCCTCGTTCGACGACGCGACCGTCCCGCTCACGGTGATCTGCTGGCCGCCCGACGGGGACTCGTTGACCTGCATCGCGCCGACCAGGGCGTTGAACAGGTTCGTGCCCATGCCGGACTGGAACTCGGCCTGGACAAGCAGCGGCCACCAGGCGTCGAACACCTGGATCGCGGCGGCGTTCTGGTAGGCCTTCGAACCGGCCGCGGCCGGCGTGAGCGTCGCCCCGGCATTGAGCCAGGTCGTCAGCTCGGCGACCAGGGCCTTCTGGTTCGCGTCGGTGACCGGCTGGCTGTTGATCACCTGGAGCAGCAGCGGCAGCACCTCTTTGCCGCGCAGGTCGGTCAGTGCCGCCTTCTCCATCACCTGCACCAGTGCCGCGCGGGTGAACTTCGCCCCGCTCGCCAGGTAGCTCTTCACGCCCTGGTCGAGCAGGTCGACCCGCTGCACTGGACCCCAGCTGAAGTTGCCGTCGGCCGCGCTGTAGTCGAGGGCCTGCTTGTTGTTCCAGCTGACGTAGTAGTCCTGGTCGATCGAGTTGGGGTGCGCCGAGGCCGGGGTGTAGGTCGCCGTGTTGTTGCTCGGGTCGAAGCCCTGCCACTCGTCGGCGGCGGTTCCCCACATCGGCAGGTTCGGGTCGGTCCCCGTCGCGCGCACCGGGTTCAGGCCCGAGTTGAAGTACGCGACGTGCGCCGAGTTGACGTAGAACCAGTTGAAGTCGTAGCCGATGTTCGCGGCCGCGCTCTCGAAGCCCTGCGGCGTGGACATGACGCTCGGATCGTTGAACATCTGGAAGCCGATCGCGGAATCAGCCTCGTGCATGTACGTCGAGCGTAGCGACGTATACGCCACGGGCACGCCGCCGACGGTGGCCGTGTAGTCGACGAGTCCGTACCTAGTTCGATACGTCGTCAGGTCGTATGAGCCGGCCGCGGTGCTGTCGGCGACGGTCGGGCTCCACGAGTCGTGGGCCACCAGCTTGTCCATCGGCGTGCAGACGCCGTGGTAGATGTACGAGGTCGAGCTCGTGGTCGGCGTCGAGCCGTCCGCGTTGCACAGCGTCACCGCGTACGTGTCAGTGGTGTCCTGCTCGCTGGATGTGGCGCTCCAGGAGTAACTGGGACCGCGCCCGAGCTCCACATACAGGTTGAACCCGGAGAACGCGGCTCCGCGCGCGCTGATGCCGGGTCCCTCGATCTCCTCCAGCATCAGCAGCTGCGGGGCGAAGTAGCCGGTCTGCGGGCCGAACACCGCGATTGGGTGGCCTGACGCGCTGTCAGCCGCGGAGACGACCAGCGCGTTAGACATGCCGGGGTGCTGCTGGCCGGGCGCGGGAAAGTCCACGCCGGGCGCGGCACCATTGTTGTACATGCCGTTGAGCGCGTTGAGCTTTCCGCTCGCCTTCGCACGTAAGGAGGCGGGAAGTTTCGCGGCGAGCTTGGCGTCAGCGGTCTTCAGGGCCGTAGAGGTCGCGGCAGCGGTCGCGGCCTTCACGGCAGCCGATGCCTTTACCGCGCTGCTGCTCGCGGAGCCGGTCGCGTTCTGCACGACGTTGACGCCCTGTACTGAGCCCGCGTCAGGCATCGCCGTGCCGGTGACGGTGCCGGAGGTCTCGCCGTAGGGGAAGCTCTGGCCGTTGTGCAGGGTCAGCGTCGCCTCCGGGTCGTTCTGCTCGCGCAGCGCGGCCCAGATCGCGTCGCCCTGGGCGACCCCGTACGCGGACTCGGCCGCCTCCTTGACCAGCGCGGACTGCACCTCGGTGCCGCCGCCGTTGCCGAACAGGCCGCCGATGACGCCGGCGATGGCGATCAGGTCGGTCTCGGTGAAGTTCGACATCGACTGCCCGGTCAGGTCGTACTCGCCGGGGAAGTCGTTGGCGGCTCGGACCACCGAGATGTAGTCGTTGACTCCGGCCAGGTAGCTGTCGGCGTCAGACTTCAGCTGTGCGCCACGGGCGCCATCCGCGGCCAGCGCGTTGACCTGCGCTTGGAGGTCGGCCTCGGTGTAGGGCGCGGTGCGCCAGACGTTCTGCTCGAGGCCGCGGTTCGCGGGTGCGCCGCCGGCGAAGGAGGTCAGCTCGGCCCGCCCGATGTGCCGGAACAGGTCCATGACCCACAACCGGTCCTCGGCGCCAGCGTATCCGGCCCCGAACTCCGCCTCGGCCCTGGTCTGGCCGTAGATGTGCGGGATGTCGGCGGTGTCCCGCAGGATCGTGACGCCTGTCTCCGGCGTCTCGGTGCGCGTGACGTTGGCGGGCGGGACGCCGTAGGAGGAGTCGTTGTAGAAGTTGTTGATCTGAGACGTCGTCAGCCCGGTGTACGAGTTCACCAGGTTGTCGTACTTGGTCAGCTGGTCGTTGTTGTTCGAGGGGCGCGTACCGAACAGCTTGAACAGGATGATGTCGGCGAGGGTCTCAGCCCCGTTCTCTCCCGGTGGGAGGATGTCGGAGCACTGATCCGCGCAGTAGTCGGTTGGCGAGCTGACCGCCGCGGCGGCTCGCGCGGAGACGTTCGACGCCACCGCCTGGGCCTGTCCGGCTGCCGCGGACACCAGTAGCGCCGCGGTCGCGGCCGCGACGGTGAAGAGGTGCGGGCGGTGAGTGTAAGGACGGCGTCGGAATGGACGCCGGAGGTGGGTGGGGACCGTGTGGGTGTGGGTTCCGCGCACTGCTGACGCTCCCAGGCAGGAAAACACGTGGTGAGGAGTGCCTTGCGTCGCGTCAACCTACTCGCGAGTAGGGTAAAGAGTCAGTCAGGGCATTGCCAAGACTGAGCTAAAACATGAGGATCATTCAAATTCCCCGTAACGGACCGCGCTGTCCGTGGACGCCCGGTTCCGCCTCGTGGCAGGGACCCGCGGGACCTGTGGGGGTGAGGCCCGTGGGGGCGGGGCTCTGCTCGTACGGCGGAACCGGGACGGTATCAGGATTCGTGGTCAGCGCCCGGACACGTCCCGTGCACCGTCACGTGGGTGGTGCGGTGTTCCTGTACTGCGGTTCTTCGTTACTGCGTTCTTCGATACTGCGTTTGTTCGGTACTGCCGGTGACACAACGATCGCGGCGTCGTCCGCCGCTTAGGAAAGCAGGAAATCCGCGCCGCCGGTCTTGGCCGCCTCGATGAAGGCGGACAGTTCCGAGACGGTGTACACCAGGGCCGGCCCCTCGGGGTCGGTGGACTGGCGCATCGCGATCCTGCCGTCCTGCAGCTTGAGGACTTCGACGCAGTTGCCGCCGTTTCCTCCGCTCCAGGGCTTCATCCAGCCGTGCTGCCCGAGGTGGGTCGCCGGCATTCCGTTGTATATGTCGGTTTCGGTCATTTTCTAGATCTCCTTGCGAATGCCACTGAGATACGCCTCAGTGGATGGTGCGGGTGCGGCTTGTGCGCACATCCGGTCCAATGCCTCCAGGTAGACGGACACGTCGTCGCGGTCGTCGATATAGACGGCCCCGGTCAGCGATTCGCTGTAGACGATGTCCGGCAGCTCCTGGAAGCGGAACCGGAAGATACAGA
>Ga0070741_10011631_pt1 | contig 16172 bp, 7 predicted proteins | sample Coa_R1_4_FD_66440 | JGI IMG/M metagenome (GOLD analysis project Ga0070741, IMG submission 66440) | Surface soil microbial communities from Centralia Pennsylvania, which are recovering from an underground coalmine fire - Coalmine... | ecosystem: Environmental > Terrestrial > Soil > Unclassified ...
CTGGGCGAACAGTCGGCGAAGAGTCTACGCGGCGCGCGTATGGAGGATGTCATCTTCGCGGGCACGCGCGACCGCAAGTCAGTCGGGCTGGCCTCGGTCACCATGGTACTGGTGGATCCCAACGGCGAGCACCCGGTCCATACCGACGCGCCTCCCAATGGCCACACTAACGGAAGCAACGGTCACGCGCATCCCGAAGACATCACGGTCACGCGCCGCCTCTATCGCTCGGGCGAAAGCGAATACCTGATCAACGGCCACACGGCGCGGCTGCGGGACATTCAGGACATCTTCATGGGCACGGGCCTCGGCCCCGAGAGCTACGCCATCATCGAGCAGGGCCGCATCGGTCAGATTCTCAGCTCGCGCCCGCAGGATCGCCGTGCCGTCATCGAAGAAGCTGCCGGCATCACGAAATACAAAACCAAGCGTAGGCTGGCCGAGGCCAAGCTGGAGAGCGCCAAGCAGAACCTGGCGCGCGTGTTCGACATCCTGGAGGAAGTCACCCGCCAGGTAAATTCGCTGAAGCGCCAGGCCGCTAAAGCAAAGCGCTATGGCGAGCTCAAAGCGGACATGGAAGCCCGGCTGCGCACGGTTCTGTCTGGCAAGTTCCGGCTGCTGGAGCGCGACACGGCGAAGTGCGCGCTCGACCTGAACGTCGCCACCGGCGACCTGCGCGCGCTCACCGACCAGGTCGCGGTGAAAGAGGAGGAACACGGGAAGCTGCAGGCGGCCTGCTATCAGGTGGAGCAGTTCCTGACGGCCGCGCGCGCCCGCGTGGCCGAATTGAACGTCGAGGCCGAGCGCACCCGTGGACGGCTGGAATCTCAGGTGAAGCAGAGCGCCGCCATTGAACAGCGCATCGCGCAGCGAGAGAAGGAATCGCAGGAACTCGAAATCCGGCTCACCGCGCTCGAAGGCGAAATCAAGGGGCATCAGGGCAACCTGGAAGGGCTCGATCGCCAGATCGCCGAAGCGCGGGAGCGCATGCAGGAGAAGAACCAGCAGCGCGAGCAGTTGCAGGCGCGCTTTCGGGAGCGCGAGAAGACAATCGAAAGCGGCCGGCAGGCGATCCTGCGGCTGCTGGGCGAAGCGTCCACACTGAAGAATCAGCTCACGCAGATCGACAGCTACCTGGCCGGCACCGAGCGCGAAGCCGCGCGCGCCACCAGGGAAGAGCAGACGGCGACGGCGGAACTGGAACGGCTCGGCGCCACCCGGCAATCGCTTTCCGAGACGATGTCGCAGCGCCAGATGGAACTCGAAGCTGTCACCGGCGAAAAGCGGCGCACCGAAGAAGAACTGGCTTCCCGCAAAACGACGTCGGCCGAACTCCGGCGCACGTTGGAGACGCTGCGGCAGGAGACGTCGAAACTGCACGCCCGCAAACAGTCGCTCGAAGAGGTGCTGGCGCATCGCACCTACACCACCGAGTCGGTGAAGCGGCTGTTTGCGGCTCTCGACCAGGGCACGGTGGAGGATTTCCATCCGCTGGGCGTGCTCGCCGATTTCGTCGAGGTCGATCCCGCCTTCGAGAAGTGCGTGGAAGAGTTCCTGCACGACGAACTGGAATACGTGGTGGTGAAGGACTGGAAGCACGCCAATCGCGGCGTTGATTTCCTGCGCAGCGATCTGGACGGCCGTGCGACGTTCCTGGTCCATCCCGAGCCGGAAACGAACGGCAATCTGCATTTGCCCGAGCCGACCATCGGCCCGGAGACCGGCATCGTTGGCCGGCTCACCGATGCCCTGAAGCTGACCAACGGCCTGAAGGATCGAGCCGCCGATCTGCTGCCGCGCGTGTCGCTCTGTTTCGTAGCGGAAGATCGGGATGCAGCGCGGCGCCTGGCGCAGGCGTATCCGCATCTTTACTTTCTCCTGCAGGACGGCCTTTGCTACCACGGCCAGACTCTGTCGGGCGGCCGCAAAACCGCGAGCGGTCCCCTGGCATTGAAGCGCGAAGCGCGAGAAGTCGGTATCGAACTGCACGCGAAGCAGGCTGCGCTCGAAGAGGTGCTGGCGCAGGTGGAAGCGCTGACGCGCGAGATCGCGTTGCTGGAGGTGGAGTTGGAGCGGCTGCGAAGCTCGCAGCAGGCGCGGGAGAAGGATCGGCTGGCGCTCGAGCACGAGATGCGGAAGGTGGCCGAGGACACGAATCGGGCCAACTCGCGTTTGTCGGTGGCCCGGCTCGAACTGGAGCGCCTGCGCCTGGATCGCGAGAAGTGCCTCGAGCAGCGCGAGCAGAGCCAAAACGCCTGGGAACAGCGCGAGGCCCTGCGCAAGGAAAAGGAAGAATCGCTCGATAACGAACGTCAGGAATTGGAGAAGTTGGAGACCGAGGGCGCCGCTTTAGCGGAGGAGCACTCGGCCCTTCGCGCCGAACTGGCCGGCCTGGAGGAACGCCACCGTGGTGAACGGTCGGCGATGGCACGGCTGGAAGCGCAGTTCCGTGAGACCGGTGAGCGCCGGCGACAGATCGCTCCGGAAGTGGAGCGCCTGGGCGTGGAGCGCGCTCACCTGCTCTCGGACAACATCGAACTGGACAAGAAATCCGCTGCCATCGCGGCGCAATTGACGGAAACCGAGGCGGAAGTGAATCGCCTCGCAATCGAAGAGACCGGCATGCGCGAATCGCTGCGGACGGGCGAAGAAGAACTCAAGGTGGTCCGGGCGCAAGTGAGCGAGGCGCAGGAGCGGCGCTCGCAAATCGAGGTGGATCTCGTCAGGCGACAGGCCGAACTAGGCTATCTGGACGAAACCAGCCGTAAAGAGCTGAACGTTCCGGTGGCAGAGTTGGCGGCGGGCGACGAGACGCTGCCCGACACCGATGCAATGGCCGAGACCGAGCGGCTCTACACGGAAGTCAAAAACCGCATCGACGCCCTAGGCCCGGTGAATCCGGACGCGCTGCAGGAATACCAGGAGACGCAGCAGCGCCACGATTTTCTGAGCGTGCAGCGGCAGGACCTGCTGGATTCGATCCGCGACACGGAAAAAGCGATCCAGGAGATCGACGTAGTCTCGCGCGAGAAGTTCGCCGAGGCCTTCGAAGCGATCAACAACAATTTCCGCGAAGGCTTCACCACGCTGTTCGGCGGCGGCACCGGCGAGATGCGCCTGACCGATCAGGAGAACGTAGCGGAATCGGGCATCGATATCGTAGCTTCACCGCCCGGCAAAAAACTCCAGAACGTGCTGCTGCTGTCGGGCGGAGAAAAGGCGTTGGCGGCGGTAGCGCTGCTGATGGCGATCTTCAAGTATCAGCCCAGCCCCTTCTGCATTCTGGACGAAGTGGATGCCCCGTTGGACGAGGCGAACATCGACCGCCTGACGAAGCTGCTGAAAGAAATGTCGGCGCAGACCCAGTTCATCGTGATCACACACTCGAAGAAGACGATGGAAGCAGCGGCGGCCCTCTACGGCGTCACGATGCAGGAGCCGGGCGTATCAAAACTCGTGTCGGTAAGGTTCAACGGCGCCGCCGCGGCGGAAGCGCGCGCATAGCCGCGACAAATCAAGGCCGCGAGCGAAAGGGTGTTGGCCCTTGAAGCGCACCTCGAGCGACTCTCTGCGCGATGAACGATGGGCCCAACACTGCGCAGGATCGTTGAACGCTGATGATCGAAGTTTGCTGAAATTCGAGAGGCGCCGGCGAAGTCGGGCTTAACTCGGGCTATCTCGAGCGGAGCGCGGGCGAGAGCAGGCCCGCCTATAACCTGCGCTACGGCAGCGGACCTTCGGGTAGAATCAGCTCGTTCGCCTTTTCGGGCACCTGTTCTGCGGGCACTCCGCCATCCCATCGGGGCGGAGGCGTTTTTCCGTCCGGATACAACGACTCGAGGGGCTGCCACACCTTATCGACCTTATCTGTGAACAGGTCGCCGATGAGCAGATCTGTCACAGTGCCCCGCAGGTCCGGATACTCCCGGATGAACCGGCCGAAACTGAAGCCGTCGTAGAATTCGCAGACCAGCCGCCGCATACGGTCGACGCCCTGGTTGAACGCCGGTCCCCACTTGCCTAACTGCTCAGCGGACAAGTCGCCCGATTCGAGCCCTTCCACTACCGCATCTGCCGCCATCTCGCCGGATTTCAGCGCCAGCAGCACCCCCGACGAATACAGCGGATCGAGAAAGCCGAAAGCATCGCCCACCAGCACCCAGCCATGGCCCGATACGCGCGTCGCGCGATACGAATAGTCGTGCGTGGCAAAGTAGCCTGTGACCCGGCGCGCGTTCTTGATCCGGTCCTGAATGGCCGGCGATTTTGCCACTTCCTCCTCGTACGTTCTCTCGTGGTCGTTTCTTCCCTTAAAAAGATGATCGAACGGCGCCACTACGCCGATGCTCACGCGATTATCGTGCAGCGGGATATACCAGAACCAGCCCTTGCGATCGGCCGTCTGCAGCACGATCGTCGCGCCTTCGTCTTTCCCCGTATCGCGATACGCGTTCTCCCAATAGGCCCAGATCGCGCCCTTGTTGAGCACGGGATCCCACACCCGCAGTTTGAACTTGTGCTGCAGGATGCCGCTCTGGCCGCTGGCGTCCACGATCACGCGCGCGCGCAGTTCTTCCTCTTTGCCGTCGGCGTGCCGCACAATCACGCCCACCGCGCGATCGCCCTCGAACAGGACCTCCTTGACGTGCGCGCCTTCCTCCGCGTCCACACCGTGCTCACGCGCGTTGTCGAGCATCATCTGGTCGAATTCGCTGCGCTCCACCTGCCACGTCTGCGAGCATTCGTGCGGCTTGTTGTCCCAGAAATAAAACGGGGCCGAGAGCTTGCCTTTGGAATTCACGAACTGCACGCTGTACTTCTTGACGAAGTGACTGGCCTTCATCTTTTCGAGCATGCCGATGCGGCTCAGAACCCAGTACGTCTCGGGGATCAGCGATTCGCCGATATGAAACCGCGGAAACTTCATGCGCTCGAAGAGCTGAACCTTGTAACCGCGCTGTGCAATCAGCGTGGATACAGTGGAGCCGGCCGGGCCGCCTCCGATCACAATTACATCGGGATGTTCAATCATGTGTCGAACTAACAGCGTACCCTATGCCAGATCGCGCAGGCAGGAGTGCGGGGGCACGAAGCGCGCGCGCCACCACGTCTACAATACCAGCCGCGAGTCGCCCTCGCGCCGGGTAAGATGCTCGCGATCCAGATACTCGAGCAGCGGGATCGCATACTTGCGCGAGATCCCGGTCCATTCCTTGAACACCGGCACCGCAATCCGTTCCCCGCGATGCGCCGAAAGCAAGGCGCGCAGCCTGGAAATAGCCTCATGATGGAACACCAGGTCCTCCGACACCCGCACCAGCCGCTTCTCCCGGATCAGTATCTGCAGCAGCGATCGTGCCCGGGCCGCCTCGACGCCCGACTTGGCCAGCACCTCGGCGACAGCCGGCGCTGCCAGACCTGCCTCTGAGAAAGCGCCCTCGATCTTCGCCCGCGCCTGCTCCTCGTCCTCCTTCAGCACCACCCGATGCGACCGCAACCGCACCGTCTCCCCCTCTACCGCGATCTCGCGAGCGTCGGCCAAGAGCGCATCGAGCAGAAACGGCGGCGCGTTCGGCAACTCGCGCGCCCTTAAATCCTGCTTCGCGATACCCGGCTGCAGCGGCTGCTTCTGGTGAAATTCCCGCAGCACGCGCACCATCCGCTCCCGCGTGGACTGAAACCAGCCCCGATCCACGACCCAAGGCTGAGGCTGCTTGAGAAAAACAAAACGTGCCGTATCGATCTCGCTCTCGCGCAACCCGGTGCGAGCCACCAGATCGGCGATGCTGATCCCATACTCCGACTCGCGCACGAGCAATGCCAGACGCGCCCCGAGGTCCGCGCCGGCCAGCACTTCCAGCCGCTCGGCCGGCCGGACACCTGAGCGATAGCGCACGCCCGCGGTATCCAGCACCACGCCGCCGCCGATCGTCACCACCGGCGAGAACATCCGGATAATGAACCGGTCCCCGGGCAGGACGAGCGTCGGCTCACGCAGCACCAGTCGCGCGAAAGTACTGTTACCAGGCTTGAGCGCGGCGGTAGTGCCGAGCATCCGCACCTCCGCCTCGATCTCCGCCGTGCCCACGTGAAAATGGACGGGCGCGCGGTGCTTGAGGGGCTTGGCCGATCCCAGCAGATCGAGGCGGCAATCGATCGAGCGCGTCGCCTGGAACCGCCCCGGATCGGCGAGCACCATGCCGCGGGCGATCTCGGCGGGCTCGATGTCGGCGAGATTGAGCGCGGTTCGTTCCCCTGCGCGGGCCGCGTCCGCGGCCTTCCCGTAAACCTGCACACCTCGCACGCGCAGCCTCCGCCCGGTCGGATACAACTCCACCTCCTGCTCCTTACGCACGGCCCCGGAGATCAAGGTGCCAGTGACGACGGTGCCGAATCCCTTCACTGAAAACGAGCGATCGATCGGCAGCCGGAAATGTCCGGCGGCGTCTTTTTCCGCCACAGCGCGCGCCACACGCTCCAGTTCCCGGCGCAGATCGTCGAGCCCGGCTCCGGTAATCGAACTGACCGGCACGACCGGCGCGCCCTCCAGGAACGAACCGGCGCTAAACTCCTCCATCTCCAGGCGCACGAGATCCACTAACTCGGGCTCAACCAAATCGGCCTTGGTGAGGGCCACAATCCCGCGCCGGATGCCGAGCAGCCGGCAAATATCGAAATGCTCGCGCGTCTGCGGTTTGATCGATTCATCCGCAGACACTACAAACAGCACCAGGTCGATCCCGCCTACCCCGGCAAGCATATTCTTAACGAAGCGCTCGTGCCCCGGCACGTCGACGAAGCCGAGCCGGAGGTCCGGCGCAAGCTGGAGGTGAGCGAAGCCGATATCGATGGTGATGCCGCGCCGCTTCTCTTCCTCAAGCCGGTCCGCATCAATCCCCGTGAGGGCTTTGACCAGCGCAGTCTTGCCGTGATCGATGTGCCCGGCCGTGCCCACGATGACATTTTTCATCCCTGGTCTTATATTAAGCGGAGCCGGCTCTGACGGTGCCTGTTATCGTGCTCGGCCGATACGGGAGTGCAACATTTGCCAAGGTCCTTACTGCTCGACCTTCTGCAGGACCGTATTCGTGGCAACGTCGATAACCGAGATTGCGTCGACGGCCCGTTCGCGGTAAACAACTTTTGCCGATCGACGACGAAAAAATCTGCGCCCGCGGCAGTGCCCACGTACGCTTGCTCGGGTCAGAGTTCAGCAGAACGGACGTGGGCTTGATGACAGCTCGCCGCTGCACGCACGAAAACCCCGGCAAGATCGTGAAGTGCCCGACCTTGACCAGCGGCTCCGGGGCTGAAATGCTACAGCGCACCACGCTCGTTCGCCGGCCGAATGACGTCGTTTGCGGCCGTCTTGAGGATGGGACACTGGAGATCATGACCAGGGAACAGCCACGTCGCAAGCGGGGATTCTTGAAATACCACGGTTTGAGCCTCACGGCGATTGGAATTTTGCTCTTGTGGGTTGCTCTTTATTTCAATGCCGACCCGAAGACACATCGCGGTTCGTTTTTCGGCAATGCCATCGCGGACTGGTCTGGCGTGGTTGTGACTGTGATCGCGACGAAGTACTTTTACGAGATCGGCTCACCGGAAAGCCGCCAACCCCGGCGACACCATGTCCGCAACCGGCTTAGCGAAGCGCTAAGGAATCATTCGTTAACAATCTTCCTCGGACTTACAGGAGCAGCCTGGACGCTGCTGTACTTGCGGATGGATTCCGAAGGAAAGTGGGGACAGGTGGTGGGCAACATCGTTTCAGAGTGGACGCAACTTCTCGGGCTTGTGCTCCTGACAAAACGGCTCATAGAGGAAAAGTCCAAGGAAAGCAAACAGTAGCCGGCAGCGACAGCGCGCAGACATGCCGGTCCGGCTCCCAGCAGAACCAGGCCGGTAGGTTCTGGAACGCTATCTAGCGGGATGTTGGACACTGATCGTCATTCATCATGACCCAGACGGCTCAGGTCAGATGCTAACTTTCCCGAACCGCTCTCTGGCTGTTGCGCCTACTTTGTGCAAAGATATCATAATTCGAAACAATCCATCTTTGCGAAAGGATCCACTTCATGAACACTCAACTGCCACACTCGACGCGCCTGGGATCATTACTGCTTCTCGCGATTACCGGGTTTGCACAAAGCGGTCCGTCTCCCAACGGGTCTTATGCGATTCTTGCCAGCGCCAGGCAATACGATTCCTTCGGCGAAACCGGCGGCGCGATTCTCTCGGTGCTGAACTTTGATGGCGCGGGAAATGTTTCGGGAACCGCCGTCATCAAAGCGCGCACTGGTGACTTCCGGGACGGGGACACGGGTAGCGGCGCGGTCCAGGGAACCTACACCACCAATCCTGACGGCAGTGGGAACGTCACGCTCGAGTTCACCGATTTCGGTTTCTCTGTCAAACTTGCCAGCGTGATCACCGACGGCGGTAAGAGTATTCAGTTTGCCGATGGGCCCGGCAGTACCGGCCCGATATCGTTGAATGCTACCTTTCAGGGATCACCGGACAGAGTTACAGGAACGGTCCCCGGCGGCTTCTTCCTTCAGAACTCCCGCCCGGGAGCGCAGGCAACGGGCACGATTCCCCTGACCCTGAACCGCACTTACAACGATGGCGTTGCGGTTTATTCTTTGGCCGCGCCCGCAACCGGCACCGGCCCTGTCACTTGTCCCGACGGAAGTTCCGGGAGCTGGTCTGCCAACATTCCCTCGGCGACAGCCGTCATCGGCGACGCGTCCGGAAATTTCATCATGCCCGTTCTCGTGTCGGGCTGCGGGGCTCAGGACCGTTCGAATTATTCGGGTCTCGCCAACCTCAATTTCGCCCCGAACGGGATCAGCCTGGTGCTCCACTTGACCGGCTTCTTCGTCGTCGGAACCGGACGAGCAACCACGGGAGGCGCCCCCAAAGGCGCCTACGGTGTACAACTCGTCGGCGAGCCCTTCCCGAATGCAAGTGTTCAGGTCATAAAGTTCGACGGATCCGGGGGCTTTACAGCGTCGATGCTTGGAGCTGCCGGAACAACGGCCTTCACGGGAACTTATACCACCAATGCCGACGGCAGCGGGACCATCTCGATGACCCCGAACGCGAACCCCTCGTCGCAGCCCGTAACCCTCGCCTATGCCGTCGCTGACGATAGCTCCACCATCTACCTGCTGCGCACCAGCGGCGGTGGCGGTGGCGGCGATGTGGTCAGTGGCGTCGGCCATTTGCAGTAGCCGATGGGCGTCGTCGGAATGTCATCGCTCTGCTCCGTGAGTGAGGGCTAGGGGATATCTTATCCAGCCTCGATGCGACCATCATCGGACCGTGTTCCATGCGCAGGCGATAATCCGGCGGCCGAAATCCTAACCGTTATCGTGGCCTCCGATTATCGCCAAAATCCGAGAGGACATGGGATACATCGATTCTCTTGGTGCATCCTGGACCTTGCCCTTTCAGACGCAAAGACTTTGTTCCTTTGGTTTCGCGGGTATCGGCTGCGAAGACGCTCGGGTGCATTGGTATCCTTTGCCACAGGCCGGCTGCCTTCCGGCAGACCCCTCGGATATGGGGGCGAGCTGTGTCGAAAATCGATCGGGCAAAAGGACCCTCCAAGCCGGAACATCCCAGCCGCGCTTTGGTTTTTCCACAGGTTTTCCACATTCGACATGCCCCACCGTTCCTGTTTTCAATGCAAAGAAATCTGTGGAAAACTCCCGGTTTTCTGACTCCCTTCAGGTACAACCGATCCGGCAAAAGTGTTAGAAACAGTACTCGGTCAAATTTTCAGGATCTCGCAGCACCCCTGATCATGTATTGAAAGCCGCTCACCGCTCCTCCTGGGACCGCTATCGTGGGATAAACTTGTCCGACAGGCTGTCTTATGCAACCGGCACGTACCATAAACCGAGGGGATGAGGATCTGGTCCAGGCGGCACCTGCTCCCGCCGAAACACCAAAATACATTGCGAGGTATGAACTGCGCGGCGAAATCGGCCACGGCACGGTCGTGCGCCAGTACCGCGCACTCGATCGCGATATCGCGCGCGCGGTCATTCTGAAGGTTTTGACCGCTTCCGGCGACCGCGTCATCGAATTATTCCGCCGCGAGGTCGCCAACGCCGCCCGTCTGCGGCACCCCAACTTCATCACCATTTACGAATTGGGCGACCACGACGGCCGCCCCTTCGCCGCGCTCCAGGATCTTGACGGACGCGAACTGCGCGAATGTCTGCGGTGGCCGGGGACCCTGCCCCTCCTCGAGAAGGTCACGATCATGTCCCAGGTGGCGGCGGGGCTCCAGGCCGCGCACCAGGGCGGCCTTTCTTACGTCGGCCTTCGGCCCTCCGGCGTCCGTCTCGCCGCTGACGGCTCGGCCGTCATTCAGGATTTCAGCATCGTGCGGGTGATCGGCGACGAGCACGACGAGGACATTGCTTATGCGGCGCCCGAAGAATTGAAAGACGGCGCCTCGCCCGATTCGCTGTGCGACATCTTCTCCTTCGGCGTCATCTTCTATGAACTCCTGACCGGCATGCACCCGTTCCGCGACGGTGGTCCCGCCCCGCTCTGTACCCTCGCGCCCGAATGCCCGCCGGAATTGGAGCCGCTCGTCGCCCGCGCCCTCGATCGGAATCGCGAGCGCCGCTATCGCGACATGGACGCCGTGATCGACGACCTCGAGCCGATCCTGTGCGAGTTGAAACGCGCCCGCACCGCGACGCTCCTCCTCGATGCCCGGCGACTGCAGAAGACCGGCGAGATCGACCAGGCGCAAGCCGTAGTCCGCGAGATGCTCGATCTGGATCCGGCGAATCGCAAAGTGCGTGAAATGCACGCCGTCCTGCGCGCGGAACAGCAACGCCGTGTGCTCCAGGAGCGTCTGGCTACGCTGTTCCGCGAGGCCGACGAAGAAGCCGCCGCGCGCCGCTTTGCCCGAGCCGTCGAAATCCTGCACGCGGCGGCACAGCTCGAAGGCGCTCCGCCGGAAGCGGCACAGCGCCTCGAGGATATGTGCGCTCGCCTGGAGCGCAGCCAGAACGCCGCTCAACTAATAGCTCAGGCCCGCCAGCTGCTCGTGGAGGATGGCCTCGAGGAAGCTCGCGCCAAGGCCACGGAAGCGCGCGCCGTCGATCCCGGGCAGGATGAAACGGATCAGTTAATCAGCGCGATCACGGCGGCGGAAAAGCGTCGCACCCGCGAAGCCGAAGCCCGTTCGTTCATGGCCGCCGGGCATTTTGCCGACGCTGTCGCGAACTTGACGATTCTTGCCGCGGAGTTTCCCGCGCATGTCGGAGTACGCAATCTGCTGGAAGAGGCCCGCGCGGGCTTCAGGCGCTCTGAGACGATCGCGAATGTCCGCGCCGCTTGCGCCGCCTTGCGCGAGCAGGGCGATTTCGACAAGTCGCTGTCGCTGATCGACGCCGCGCTGGCCGATTACGCCGATGATCCGGCTCTGATGGCCCTGCGCCGGGAAATCCAGGAGGAGGCTGAAGCCGCCCGCGTGGCCGGCGCCGCGCGCCAGGCGCTGGTCGAAGCGCAATGGCTGCTCGACCAGGATCGTCCTCACCTGGCCGCTCGCTTTCTGCGCGAGAAATGCGCGGAGTTGCCGCAGCGGCCCGAACTCCGCGAACGTCTCGAAGCCATCGAGCGCACGATTCCGGATTGGGAAAATCGCCGCTTCATCCAGGATTGCGTGGCCCGCGCCGCCGCCATGGAACAACTGGAGCAGTGGGGCGTCGCCCTGACGCTGGTCGAGCAGGCTCTCGAAAGCTCGCCCTCGTCGCCAGAGTTGCAGGAAACGGCCGCCAGGCTCCGCAATCGCCGTCGCGATGAAGAGGCGCGAAAAAAACTGGCGCGCCGTCTCGACGGGATCCAGCAGAAGATCGCCGCGCGGGCCTGGACGGAGGCCGTGGCGCTCAGCGAAGCGGCGCTCGAGGAGTTCCCCGACAATTCCGAGATCACGGGGTATCTGGAACAGGCACGCGCGGGCAGGCGGCGCGAGGCGTGTGAGTCGATCGCCGCCGACGCCCGCCAGTGCATGGCCGACGGCGAGCCCGAACGCGCGGAAGAGCTCCTCCGCAAGAGCATGGAAGCGTTCCCCGGTGAGGCGGTCCTGGTTGCCCTTTGGGAGGAAATCCAGGCCGAGAAATGCTATCGCGATCAGTGCCGGGAAGCGCAGATGCTCTTAGGACGCAGGCAGTACCGCGAAACCGAGGAAATCCTGGCGCCGCTCGCGGCCGAACGCCGTCCGGAAGCACAGGTGTTGCTGGAAGCCGTGCGCGCGGCGCGCGCGGCCAGCGAGGAAGACGAGTTTTACGACCACACCCGTGAGCAGGCTCTAAAGCTGATCGGCGAGCGTCATTTCGGACAGGCTGCGGACCTGCTTCGAAACCTCCTCAATCTGTTCCCCGGTGACGCGGTGCTTCAGCGCGATCTGCAAACCGCCGAGGCAGGCCTGGTACCGCAAACCGTCCCGCCGGCGCCGGCGGCCGAGCCCGCACCGCCACCGGCGACCGAACGGGCGCCTGTGTTCCAACCGGCACCGACGTCCCCACCGCCGCCGACGTCCCCACCGGCGCCGGCCCCGGACCGCGAACTGGCCCCCCAGCCGAAGATCGCACCCGTTTCGGCGTCCAAATGGGGCCGCAAGCCCGACCCCGCACCGGCACCGCCCTCCAAAGCCGGCCGTAAGCCGAAGATGGGAGAGGTGCCGGCGTTCAAGCGAGCGCGCAAGGCCGAGCCTGCGCGGGCGTGGACTTCCGAACCGGCCGCTATCCCCGAACCTGCACCGGCTCTCGCCTCCGAAGCAGCCCGTAAACCCGAGCCCGCTCCGGCACTGGCGTCCGAACCGGTCCGTAAACCTGAGCCCGCTCCGGCGGCCGCCGCGTCGATCGCCGCCATGCGGATCCCGCCGATTACAACCCGGATCGCGGCCCGGATCGGGGGCCTCAGCCGCCCGAAGTTTCTGCCGTACGTCCTCTGGCTTGCAATCGGGGGATCCGTGCTGCTGTTCCTGGGCACGTCCGGCTCAACTCTCTGGAGGCTGTCGCGCCACGAAGCGCACGCCGCGGCGGAACCGACCGCAACGGCTCCGGCCATCCAGCCGTTCGGCGCGGTCAACCGGCCTTCGCCGGCGCTGCCCATGCAAGCCGCACGATCGGCAACTCCCGGTGCGACGTCCAAATCGGCACCAGCCACCTCCACCGCGGTCCAGACCAAGGTCGAAGTCACCTCGCGGACGCCGCACCAGCCGTTCACTCCCCCGGCTTTCCCGTCGAGCGCGGACCGCACGCAGGCCTCGGCAGCGCTACCGGCGCCCACCGTTGAATCACTGCCCGCGCGTCAAAGCGCTCCCGGCCTGCCGTCCGCGCCCGGACAGATCGCCCCTCCGTCCCCTGCGCCTCCCGCCCTAAAACCGGGCGAAAGACCCGGTGAAAAACCCGCCGCGACTGCCGCGACCTCCCCCGCTCCGGTCGTCCGCGAACCGATACCCATCACCCACCCCGCCCCGCCCACACCGCAGTTGGCGTTGCAGCGCGGCATCAGCGGCGAAGTAAGGTTCGAGGCCACCGTCGGCCCGCGCGGCACTATCACGCAAATCAAGACCCTCAGCGGGGATAGCATCCTGGCTGCCGCGGCCCGAACCGCCATATGGAAATGGCGCTACGAACCTGGCACGGTTAATGGCCATCCCATCCCGATGAAGGTGCAGATCCGTGTCCTGTTCGAGGGTAGAAGATAGGTGGCGATGAATCCCGTCCCGTTTCCGATCCTGTCGCCAATCCAATCCCGTCGCGAGCCTCACCCGGCAGGGCGGACGGTTCCTCTTCAACGCTCTACGCTACACGCCGCGGGAGACGCCGCTCGTAATTCGCGCTGGTAAATCTGAAGGACGGCTGCGGAAAATCGACTATAGCTGCGAATCTTCCATGTGAACTGGCGGCAGGCGGCCGCCTACCGATTCAGGGCGAATATCTGCCGCTCGAAAATGACGAGGACCGCGAACGCATGGCGCTGCGCGGTTGCCACCAGAACCTGGTGGCCGCCGACGCAGTGCGTTTGAATGCTGCCGTAGGTCCGCTGCGTTCTGCCGAACATGGGCCTCGCTCGACTGCCTGGCTGCGTTCGACGTCGCCACTTACGCGCAGCGGGAGACGGAACTCGAGCCATCGTAGACAGCCTGGCCCGGCTGCGCGCCTATCCGGCGCCGAATCGACCAACCGACTGTAGAGGCGAGCGTAGCCGCGCTTGCACAGGTGTGGATTTGGAGTCTACACCTCTCCGCGATGATGTTGGTTGACTGCAAAGAACTTATTGTTTGGCAGGCGGGTTGCCATAAGTCAAGCCGGCATGTCGGGCTCTCGCAGGACGCGCTCAAGAGTGTGGGGGTCCGGCATGTCGATGTTTTATTCCTCCAACTCGAACGTCCCATCCGCTTCCAGATAGTACTTTCGTCCGCGCCAGACGATCCGATTTCCGAAGAATCCGGCCAGCCAAACCAGGAAACTTGCGATATCCTGCACGGGAATCAGCCACCAAAGGCGACGGGTGAGAGGGTCGCGCAGCACCCAGGCGGCTACAGCGATTGCGGCGGCGGCGCGAAATAAGACGGTGATCGCCAGTATCTTGAGCCATGCCGGCTGGGCGGCGACGAGCAGCAATGCCAGCGGCAGCGGATTGGTGAAGACCTGGCCGACATATCCCCACGGCCGCGACCGCCGGGTGCTTCGATTCCAGCGCAAGCGATGGCGAAGATTGGCACTGAAGGGCTGGCTGCCGATGCGATGCTCGATCACATACGAGGAGAGGATCACGCCGCCGCCCGATTCCGCGACGAGTTTGCCCATCACGAAATCCTCGGCGAGGTAATCTTTGAGCCGGTCGAAGCCGCCGATCCGTTCGAGCGCTTTTTTGCGCGCGGCGATGGTTGGTCCGATGGCAAACTTCATGCCGTCGAGCATACGGGCCACCAGCACTCCTCCGAGGAATTCCGTATTGAGCCCGATGGCCTCCAGGGTGGACCAGGGGCTCGGGCCGGGGACGGCGCGGTAGGGGCAAGTCGCGAGCGCCACACCGTCGTCCTGGAATTCGGCGGAGATGATTTGCAGCATGTCGCGCGTGACCCGGATATCGCTGTCGCTCATGACCAGGAGTTCGTGGCGCGCCTCCTCCGTCATGCGGCCGAGGCTGTAGACCTTGGCGTTGGGATAAGGCGGCTCACCGGTGACTATGAGCCGCGCAACGACGCCGGGAAACTCGCGGCAGAGGGCGTCCACAACCTTCAACGCCGGATCGGATGGGTCGCGCACTGCGAACAGGATCTCGAATTCGGGATACTCCTGCTCGAAGAAGCTGCGCAGATTATCGGCCAAGCCCTCGTCAACGCCGGCGAGCGGCTTGAGCACGCTGATGGGCGGCATCCAGTTCGCCTCCGGCCGGCGAACCGACACATAGCGCCAAGCGGCGACTACGATGAGGACGCAATAAACCAGTGAGCCCGCCACCAGAATCAGTAAGATCAGAGCCAGCATGGAAGTGAGTATCGTCGGGAGGCCATGTAGGGCGGCATCAACATCTCCAGCTTACCCCGGACGGGTGAGGCGGCCGGTGGCGGCGCCGACGCTATTCACCCGTCCCCGGACAGCGGTCGAGGCGAGCGAGGTCTCCCGGATCAGCTCGTTGTCAGGAATGAAGTGTTCAGAACATTAATTTGAGCGCCAGTTGAATATCGCGAGGCGCGTTCTGCTGCGACGTGATTCTTCCGAACGTGTTGCCGGTGTTGTTCGTCGCCGGAATCCCGAACTGAACCCGGTTGAAAGCGTTGAAGGCCTCCGCCCGGAATTGCACGCGAATTTTTTCGCGGATCTGGAAATTCTTAAAAAGAGAAAGGTCGAAGTCGTTCGTGCCTGGTCCTCTCAGGTTCGGCATCAGCCGGGGAGCATTCCCAAACGTATAAGGGGCATTGTTGAAGAACACCGAAGTATCGAAGTACCTGTCCAGCCGCTGCTGGACGGGTCCGCTGAGCGTTGGATTCGTTCCCGTCCAGTTCGGCCGCTGTGTGCCTGCAAGCGAGCCGTTCGTGTTCCCGCCGGTGATTTGGAGAGGAGGCCCGCTCTGAAATTCGGTGATGCCGTTGACCTGCCAGCCGCCGGCGAGCACGTTCGCTA
>Ga0070741_10011632_pt1 | contig 16171 bp, 17 predicted proteins | sample Coa_R1_4_FD_66440 | JGI IMG/M metagenome (GOLD analysis project Ga0070741, IMG submission 66440) | Surface soil microbial communities from Centralia Pennsylvania, which are recovering from an underground coalmine fire - Coalmine... | ecosystem: Environmental > Terrestrial > Soil > Unclassified ...
GGACGAAGCCAACTTGAAGGAATACATCGCCGATCCCCAGGCCAAGGTGAAAGGCAACCGGATGCCGTTCGACGGCCTGCACGATCCGAAGGACGTGGACGACATCGTCGAATATCTGAAAACCTATAAATAATAAGCATTTCACAGAGAAGCCACGGCCGCATTTTCGGAATGTGAAAGTCCCGGCACACTTCGGCTCCGCCGCAACACCTTAAAGAAAATCGTCAGCGATTATCCCAAGTAAGTTTCAGGAGGCGGAACTTGCGCTAGCGAAGCGCCATGCATCGCCTTGCCAATGAATCCTACCGCTCGCTCGAATTGCTGTGCCGCGCACAAGCGGCGCTTTGCTCCTCGCCATCGGCCCGGCAGGAGCTGGAGGCTATGGCGCGTGAATACGCCGCCATGGCGGACTGGCAGGAGCGCCAATCGCCTGATGACACTGGCCAAATAGGAACCAGCTGACATCGGTCGGGTTGCCTTGCACGGGCAGGGAGCAACCGCCGTGTGCGACAGGTGCTATTCGATCGACAGAGAGCTTGTGACCTTTCAATGCTTGCGGACGACGATCGAAGATGACTTCACGCTCGTCCTGATCGCCGAGGCCGTCAAAGAGCTTCAGTCGGAAAGAGCTGCTCTGCATGCGGGTGATGTGGAGCCGAGCGACGAATAGCCTCTCGCTCCGCGCGCTTTCAAAAGCTCTTTCCGAATTTCCCGTCTTATTTCTGATCCTGTTTCTGATCTTGCGGTGCAACGCCTGGCTGCGGCGCGGGCGCGCGGCTCTCAACCCTGTTCTCGGCCGGCGCTGTCTGGTCGCTGGCCTGCAGCCAGGTCGGCACTCGCACCAGCGAATTGTCGAGGTGATTGATGATCCACACGCCGCCGAGCGCGATGATGCCGGCCAGCATGACGTGCGGCAGGGTTCGCACGAGAACGCCGAGCAGTTCGGCGAAGGCGGCCAGAATCGCCGCGCCCGCCAAAAACAGCTCACGGCCTACGCGGTAAAGCGCCCAGACGACGGCTGCCAGAACCAGGACCAGAAGCAGTTGCTTCCAGAACGGCCATTGCTGCCACGGCACGCTTGCCAACCTTGCGATCTGATCGACCGACCAGGTCCAGATCAGTTCGACGAAACGGAAGATCGCCGCGATTCCTTCGTGCAGGAATTTCAGGAACTGATCGAAAACCTGTTTCATGACCGGTCTCCCTCGCGCATCCCTTAAGAATGCAACGGGGCATGGTCCGGTTCCCCGGTTCCAGCGCTTCGCAACCGCTCAAACGGCTCTCAAGGGCGTGCTCACTTTTGCGGCGGTGCTGCACCCATCAGCAATCCCAACGGCATCAACGGGCCGACGGGAATGTACTCGTGGTCCATCAGATGTTCTTTGGCGAGCGGCAGCGTCTCCATGATCGCTTCGGCTTCGTCTTTCGTCTTCGCGTCGATGAAGAAGACGACGCCTCTGCCGTCGCCGCGGGAATACCACTGGCGGATTTTCCCGGCGAGATAGAGCTTCACCGTCTCCCGGATCTCGGACGGCATGATCGCCATGATTTGCTCGCGGGTGACGCCCTGCCTGGGCGTGAGGATGACCATCACCTCGGTGGTCTTGGGCTGCATCGGTCCGGCGCCGGTCGGGGTCTGGCCGGACTGTGACTGTGCAACGGCGGCTGCCATCGGCAAGGCTGCAACGAGAAGCGGCAACATGAATTTCATCTGATCGTCTCCATCAGCGCGGTTGGGATCGGTTGTTGGCGTGGTTGGCGTGAAAACGAACTTCCGGCCTAAAGCTGCCGAATGAAATCGATCATGGCGGTGCTGACCTCTTGAGCGCGTTCCTGCTGGGTCCAGTGCCCGCAACCCGGCAGCACGATCGATCGAAGTTTTGGGACGAATTTCGACTGCTCGGTGATGGCGTCTTTGAACACGCCGGCAACGAAGTCGTGGTCGCCTGCGATGTGAAGCGCCGGAACGCTCACCGCTTCCCCTTCAAAAGCGGACATCAGCTCCCAGCTGCGATCGACATTGCGCCACCAGTTCAGCGCGCCGCGAAAGCCGCTGCGGGTGAGTTCGTCGACGTAGATATCGATATCGGCCTCGTTGATCCAGGCCGGCAAGGACGCCGGATCGGTCAGGTTCGCACCCTTGCGAGACACCATCCCGCCGGCAAATGCGCCGGCCCCGCATCGCTGCCCGTCGGCGGAGAGCGAGTAGAACTGGGAGCGGAATACGCGGCGCATGTTTTGTTCGAGCGCCGCCTCAACCTCGGGCGACTGGAAGAAGAGCTGGTAGAACACCGCGTTCTCGTTCTTGGGCATCAGCGTCGTCGGCGGCACCGAGCCGCCAAACGTCCGCGGCCGGAACGGCGGACTGAGAGCAATCACGCCCCTGAAACGATCCGGGCGCAGCAATGCGGCCTGCCAGGCGATCGCCGCGCCGACGTCGTGGCCGGCAATGACCGCTTGCTTGACACTGAATGCGTCGAGCAGGCCGACGACGTCGCCGACGAAATGCAGCACGGTGTATTTCTCGACACCCTCGGGGCGATCGCTGCGGCCATAGCCGCGCAGGTCGAACGCTACCGCGCGGAATCCGGCCTCGGCGAGTGCGCGAAGCTGATGCCGCCAGGAATACCAGCACTCGGGAAAGCCGTGGCAGAGAATGACGAGCGGGCCCTTGCCCTGTTCCGCCACGTGGATGCGGATGCCGTTCGCTTCCACGATGCGATGCGTCACGCCGGGCATCGCCGCGTCCGTCCACGACGACGGATCCGGACCGGCCGCGCCCGCCTCCGCCGCGGCGGCCTTGAGCGGCTCGGCAATGGCGGCGCGGATCGTAAGCGCGCCTGCGGCTGCGCCGAGCATGTCGCGTCGTGACATCGTCGCGTCTTGCATTGTCTTGCTCCTTTGCTGCCGCGCCTTTGAAGGACCGATCGCGGCAGCGACTTCCCGATTGGCTGATCCGGATATACGGCTGCTTCCCACACGCGACTATTCGCGATAATATTGACGGGCTATGAAGCAGAACTTCACAGTGAGGCAGGGCGCCCTCGACGGCGTGGCGGCGTTTCTCAGCGTCGCCCAGCATCGCAACTTCCGCAAAGCAGCCGCTGAACTGGCGGTGACGCCGTCGGCGATCAGCCAGGCGGTGCGCGCGCTCGAGGCGCGCATTGGCGCAGCGCTGTTCATCCGCACCACCCGCAGTGTCGGGCTGACCGAAGCAGGTCAGCGGTTTCTGGCGCGCGCAAAGCCCGCCTTCGAGGAACTGGTTGCCGCAAGCGAGCTGGCGCGGGATCTCGGACAGCGTCCGGCCGGGCTACTACGTTTGACGGCGCCGCGCGCGGTGATGCCGCATCTGTTGGATTTGATCGGATCGTTCGCCCAGGCCTATCCCGAGGTCGAAGTGGAGATCTCCGCAAGCGCGGACCTCGTCGATATCGCGGCGGGAGGATTTGACGCCGGCATCCGGCTCGGCCAGTTCATCGAGGCCGATATGATCGCGGTGCGTCTGACGCGGCCGTTCCCGCTCGCCTTGGTCGGCAGCCCCGGCTATTTGCGCCGGCAGGCTCGGCCGGAACGCATCGACGATCTGCGCGGCCATGCCTGTCTGCGCCTGCGACGGCAGGACGGATCGATCGCGCCGTGGACCTTCGTCAACGGCAACCGCCCGGTCGAGGTCGTCGTTTCCGGACCTTTCATCGCCAACGATATTCCAACGACGCTTGCCGCGGCCGTCGCCGGAATAGGCCTCGCGCAGGTGCCCGAGCCGCTTGCCGAAGCCGCGCTGAAAGCGGGAAGGCTCGTGCGCGTGCTGGAGCGGTTCGCGCCGACGTCGCCGGGCGTGTTTCTTTATTATCCGACCCACCGGCAAATGATGCCGAAGCTGCGCGCCTTCATCGATCACGTGAAGGGCCGCACGGAGACCGCCTCGGCATCAAATCGTTCCCGGTCTGCCGCCCGTCGGCAGAGCAATTGAGTTCGACCGCGGGTGACCGAAAGGCGGACATGAGCGCCGGTTCCTCTTCACAAGCCGGGCCATCCGTCTTGCATGGAACCTCGCCTCGTCGGATGCGTTGAACGCTTTCTTCATCGAGGACGCCGTGCTTGGCGGAGCGGCGCATCGCGGTCACGGCTCAAAGCATTCCCTGAAAAAACATGTCACGCCAGGAACGGTCCGCTTGCCGGAGCAGATTGAAAACGCCAGCACGCCGGTGGATCGCCTGCGGCGTCGTTGCCCTGTCTTTGTTTGCGGGACCAGCAAGCGCGCTCGCGCAATCGGGATCATCCGGCCAGGCACGCGACGGCGCGAACGCACGCGCAGCCGTGCACGGTGAGGGCGTCCTCAAGAAACAGATGTCGGAGAATCGCTACACGGCCGGCTTCGTCACCGGACCGCCCGACAGCACCGAATTCGCCATGGTGCAGGAGATCGCGACCGTGCTGGCGAGCGGGCAGGAGACCGGGCCTCACGGCGAGGTCGCGCTGCGCGTGCTTCCGATGGTCGGGACCGGCGGCGTCCGCAACATCATGGACCTGCTCACTCTTGGCGGTGCGGACATGGCGATCGCGCCGGTGGTTCTGGTCGACCGTCTGCGCGATGCAAGAACGTTCGGCGATATCAGCCACAAACTCGTCTACATCACGCTGCTTCACACCGAGGAGTTCCACCTTCTGGTTCGCAGCGACATCAAGAGTCTTGCCGATCTCGCCGGCAAGACGGTCAGTCTCGGCGAGGAGGACAGCGCCGCAGACGTGCTCGGGCGCGAAGCCTTCGATGCGCTCGGCGTGAAGATCAACGCGGCCAACCTGTCTCTGGACACAGCGCTCGACCAGATGAAGCGTGGGCAGATATCGGCGGCGCTGGTTCTGTCGGGAAAGCCAGTCAAGCCGCTGCTCGCGCTCAACGGGGGGCCGGACAATATCCATTTGCTGTCGATTCCGTATTCGCAAGCATTGCAGCGTGATTTCCTGCCATCGACGCTCGATCACGCCGACTATCCGAACCTGATCGCGGGCGATCAGGCGGTCGGGACGATCGCGATCCAGTCCGCGCTCTTCGCCTACAACTGGCCGGCGCGAAGCCCGCGCGCCGAATTGCTCGAGACCTTCACCCGCAGCTTCTTTTCGCGCTTTTCCGAATTTCTCGCCGATGACCATTCGCCGAAATGGCGCGAGGTGAACCTGGCGGCGCGCTTGCCGGGGTGGGAGCGCTTTCGTCCCGCCGAGCGCTGGCTCAGCCTGCAGTCGATGGGATCGGACGCCGCCCGCAGCGGCAGTCCCAACGCGTCCAATCCGGCCGGCACGTCGTCCGAGCAAAGAGACAAACTGTTTAAGGAGTTCCTCCGATGGCGAGAACGGCAGCAAGGCAAATGAATCCACGAAACATCGCACGCTGCCGGACGGCGATGATGACCGTTATCTTGATCGCAGCCCTCGCATCATTCGCCGATGTTCGCCGGGCTGACGCGCAATATGACCCGATGGGCCGTCCGCTTCAGCCGCCATATCCGACCTACGCGTACCCGCCTGCCGCGCCTCAGCGCGAGGTGATCGAGCCGCCGGTGACGCGAAGGGCGGGACGGGCCGATGCATCACGGCGTGTCGGCCGGCTGCATCCGGTCAGGCGCGAACTCGCCCCAAGAAAGCGGACGGCGGTCGAAAGAAGAAACGTTGCGAGAAGCTTGAGGAATGTTGACAGAGATCAGAAGAGCGTCCGGCGAGAGGAGAGCCGAAATCAGCGGAACGTCAGGAGAGAGGAGATCCGGAGGAAGCCCGTCAAGCCGGTCGAGAACCAGCGCGAGACCGCCGAGAAAAGCGGTTACAAGCGGGTCAGCGATCTCGTGAATTTTCCAAAATTCTTTCCCGGGCTCGGCATCATCTTCGTCAAGCCGGACACGCTGCCGACGGGGCCGTATCTGTGCTTCGACCGCAAGGACCAGTTGATCGCGACCGTTTACATGGTCTCGATCAAGGACATCGACGCTCACAAGGCGCTCGAGGCCGCCGGCGTCAGCGGGCCGGTCGATCACGTGAGCTTCTATTTCAATGCGGGCCATCCCGGCATGGACATGCCGCACTACCATTTCGTGATCTGGCACGTCTCCAAGAAGGACGAGGCGCGTGTCGCGCAATGACGCGCGGCTTTTTCAACTCCTTTGGTTTCTCGAGCAAGCGGGGCTTGAAGATGAACGCTGAATGAACAGCGAAACCCTTCGCGCCAGATCGTTCCAAAGTTTCGTCGCGTGCGACGATTTTTCGGGGAACGCGCGCAATGGTCGGACGTTCGGCTTGCTGAGGAGGAACGTGTCATGAAACTCAAAGCAGTTCTGACTGCAGCAATGTTGTTCGCGCCGACGGCCGCGCTCGCGGCGCCCGGCATCGTCACGGAGTCGGTTGGCCTGAGGGCCGGTCCCGGCCCCGGCTTTCCGCTGGTCGATCGCATCCCCGGCGGCGCCCGCGTCAACGTCCACGGATGTCTGAGGGGCGACGCCTGGTGCGACGTCAGCTGGTCTGACGATCGCGGCTGGGTATCGTCGCAATATCTCGAATATCTCTACCGCAACAGTTACGTCTATCTTCCCGATTATGTCGATGAGATCGACGTGCCCATCGTCCCGTTCGTGCTGAGCTCGTACTGGTCGAACTATTATGCGGGCCGGCCCTGGTATCATCGCCAGTCTTACTGGAACGACTACTGGACGTCGCATCAGCGCGACGCGAGCAGGATGACGCTCGATCGGAACGCTGCTCGCATCGGCCGCGCGGCAACGCGTAATGCCGCGATATCGGAGGGACGAACACCGCGCGGTGGCGTGGCCGAGCGCGGTATGCGCGAGCAGAACGCGACTCAGTTCCGCGGCGGACGCGAAGTCCAAGGACGCGAGGTGGGACGCGAGATGCGCGGACGTGAAGCCACCCAGGCTCGCACGGGTGAGGAGCGGATGGGTCGTGAGCGCATGAACCGCGAAAACGGCGCCTTGCGTTCCAATGCCCGCATGCAGCCGCCTGCGGCAAGAGCGGAGACACGAGCGGCGACAAGGGCGCAGCAAGCGCCGCGCGTCTCTGCTGCTCCCGCCCAGCGGCCAGTGCAGCGTATGGCGCAGCCGACGATCGGCCCGCGTTCGCCTGTCAACGCGCATGCGCAGGCCCCGATGCCGCAGCCGCACGCTGCGCCTGCGATGCCGCATGGCGGTGGCGGCGCGCCTCACGTCAACGCCGCGCCGCGCGGCGCACCGGCCGGCGGCGGCCCGGGTCGCGAACGCCATTAACGACGGCGACTAATCACTATCAGACGAAAGCCCGGCCTCGCGCCGGGCTTTTTTCTGCCGTCGTTTTTCCGAGGCTATTTTCTTCGGGAGACTATTTTGTCTGGGATTGGATGGTCACGACGAGATGCGGCCGCCATTCCTGCGCCAGTCTTTGGGCCTCGCTGATTTGCGCGCCCGTCATCAGCGCCATCAGCCTGTCCCGTTGTTCCGGCGCGGTGTCTTTCGGCGTATTGACCAGCTCGACGCCGAATTGCGCGGGCGGCTTGGTATCGCCAAATGCCGCGGCCAATGAGAACCACATCAGCGCCCTGACATAATCCTGGGCGGTGCCGCGACCCGACGCAAACATGGCGGCGATATTGTACTGCGGCGAGTGTATCCACGTGCTGCCGGGCCGGTCGTAAATCTTGTTGGCTGCGCGGCGGTACCACCGAAACGCCTCGCCGTCGTCCTGGGTAACCTGAAAGCCATGTTCGTACGCGACGCCCATGACATTTTCGGCGTAGGCGGAGCCCTGGTCCGCGGCGATGCGATACCACTTGAGAGCTTCGGCAAGGTTCTGCGGCGCGCCGAGACCGACAAGATAACAATCCGCGAGATTGATTTGGGCCAGCGGCAAACCGCCCTTGTCGGCAGCAAGGCGAAACCATTTCACCGCATCGGCGAGGTTTCGTTCGACGCCGCGGCCTTGTTGATACAGGACCCCGACCTCGTTCTGCGCGTCGGCGAATCCCTTGTCCGCCGCAAGCCGCAGCCACCTCATTCCCATCACGTCATCCTGCGGGACGCCGAGGCCCTTGATGTACATGACCCCGAGCGCGTGCTCGGCATAGGGATTGTCCTGGTCGAGCAGGGTCCCGAGCAGTTGCAGGGCCTTGACATAGTCGCCGGCATCGATCGCCGCCTGCGCATCTTCCTGCGGACCCGCACAAGCGGGACCGACGGACGCAAGCGCCCACACGGCGAGGGCAAATGAAACGAATCGATTTCTGAACACGGCGGCCATCTCTCGTGGTCCGGTTCTAACATTCGCATCCGGTTGCGGCACGGCATTTTTGCAAATGTTGGAATCATGGGACCAAGGGGCAAATATAGGATAGTAGTGGGGTTTTGGATTTGACGGCATTTGCCGCCCGGGTAGATGCGAGAACCATCTCGACGTGATAATTTGCTTTCCGAGAGCTGCGACGGGGATCGAATGAAGCGGCGGGAGTTCATGGGGCTGCTCGGCGGGACCGTAATCGGTTGGCCGACATATTCACGCGCCGATTGGACCGGGAAAGCCTGGCGAGTGGGCATCGTTCGAGCCAGTGCGAACGATCGTGACGTGAGAGAGCTTGAACGGCGCCTGGCCGATCTTGGTTACACAAGCGGCAAGAACGTCGTCTTGATCGATCAACTCACCGAGCCGACTCCGGAAGCTTTCGAGAAGGTCATTGCATCTCTCATTTCCAGCATCGATCTTTTGGTCGTTGTGGGCACGATCGGCGCGGTTGCCGCAAGGAAGGTCGTGGCCACGAAACCGGTCGTATTCGTTTCGGTCGGTGCGCCGGTGGAGATTGGCTTGGTCGAAAGCCTCGCCCGCCCTGGCGGAAACCTGACGGGCATCACTTTCGAGGCTGCGAGCGAAACCTATGCAAAGCGCCTGCAAATTCTCAAGGAGATCATGCCGAAGCTGAACCGCGTCGCGGTACTGCAAGCGAACGGCGACAGGAACGTCAAATTCGCGATGGCTTCTCTGGAAAGAGCCGCGCCGGATTTTGCCGTTGGATTGCTGCCTTTCGGCGTGAATTCTGCGAGCGATCTTGCCGGCGCATTCGATGAAATGGAGCGCGGCCAGGCCGAGGCGTTGATCGTCGTTGCCGGTCTATTGACCTACGCCAGCGGCCAGCGGATTGCCGATCTGGCTCTTGCTCACCGCCTTCCCTCCTGCCACGCATTCATCGAAACGGTTGCGGCGGGAGGTCTCGTCAGTCTCGGTCCCAACCTTCTCGAAGTTTGGGGGCAGGCTGCCGGATATATCGACAAGATTGTTCGCGGCGCCGAGCCGAGGGAGCTGCCGGTGCAGCAGCCGACGCGATACGTTCTGGCAGTCAACCTCAAGACCGCCAAGGCGCTTGACCTCACTCTCCCGCAATCGCTGATTGCCCGCGCCGACGACGTCATCGAATAGGCGTTGAGCGCCGTGATCTCTGCTTTGGTCAGCGGCGCAGAAGTGAGAACCTCGCCGTGAGCGGGTTCAATCCGGAAGAACCGAAAAGTCCTTGGACTTGTGACCGTCGTCGGCCTCCAGAAATCCTTCCGCCGCAAGACCACGCTTGAGCAATTCGCGGATGGCCGAAGCCCGGCTCGGCATGCGCTTGTTGAAGCGCCACGTCTCGATGAGGCGAAGCTCCTTTGGCGACAGCATGATTTGAAGGCGTTCGCCTCGGCTCAACTCGCCCACGTCCCCACTCCTAAACCGTAAAACGCTCAAGATGTGCCAATTACTACTTAGTCTGTTTAGTCGCACTCACATAGGTTAACGGCATAAGCGGAAAAGGAGCCGACGCCATCAGCAACGCCTTGAACTACCGATTATCTTCTTGATCTGCGGGGGGGGGGAGAACACACTATCACGGACGCGTCCGCGTCGCGGAATTTCACGTCGTGCAAATCGCGCAGGTGCCGATGCCGCTGGATCGCTTGTTGAATGGATGTTCGATCGGATCGGATGATGCCGAAAGGCTGAAGCAGGCATTCAACCTCGCGCTCAACGGTCTGCATCTGGTTGATCGCAACGACCCGATCTGTGACATCGTCGCGCGCAAGGTCATCGAGATCGGTCTGGACGGTACGCGCAATCCCCGGGAGATCGCGGCTCTGACGATCAAGCGGCTCGGTCCCTACCGGCCATGACGGGTTTGGCGTGCATGTCTGAATTTCTCGCAAATGAGAAGTATTGGCGTGATCGCGCCAAAGCGACCAGGGCCATTGCCGAACGCTACCGGACCAGCGAAGCGCAGAAGAAGAAGCTCCTGAAGGTGGTGGACGAGTACGAGCGGCTGGCGGATCGCGCCGCGCAGTGGCAGTCGGCTTCCGACGTCGAACGCACAAAGTAATCCTGCCGAGAGCGTTCAGCCCTTCAGATACCTGATCACGAGGCGCGCAACCTCGTCGGTGAGTGCTTCCATCGCTGCGTCGGAAAGCATCCTGGAATGGTGCAGCACCGCGTTGTGGGTTAGCGCCTCAATCGAAGTCACGCATACAAATGACGCGAGTTCGAGGTCGTCGACCAGGAGTTCGTCGCGGCGACTCTCGAGATACGTCCTGAACAGCGTGAAGTTCTCGCCATTGAAGCGTTCCAGCTTCTCGAGCTTGCCGACGCGCGGAATCTGTTCGGCAAGCACGCGATGCAGCTTCGGGTCGACACGGTGCGCCTTGACTGCGGCGGCGACGAGCTTGCGCACCGCCTTCTCCACCGGCTGATCCAGCACGCCCGCCAACTCGCCGCGAACCGTCTGCATGATCTCATGCTGGTGGCGCTCGATGACGGCGGCGACAAGTGCCTCCTTGCCGGGGAAATATTGGTAGAGCGAGCCGACACTCACCCCCGCCACGTCCGCAATGCGGTTGGTGCTGGCCTTGTCGAAGCCATCCTTGACGAGAATGCGAGCGGTTGCCTCGACCAGCGCATCGACCGTCGCGCGCGATCGCTGTTGTGAGGCGATTTTCCTGACCTTTGTGAGCGGTCTGCGCGCCATTCCTTGCGCCGCCAAATGCGAGTACTCAAAAGCGAATGATTGCTCATATTATCTCCCGATGGCGAAGTTTAAGCAAGTGCGCGTGCGGGCACGCGCGAGCAAATCCGGCAAGGAGATCACGACATGCAAGACACATTGCTGCGCCTGTTCCGATGCAAGGCCTGGGCTAACGACGAACTGCTGGCGAGGCTCGCCGGCATCGGCGACAATTCCCCGATAACCGGGCTCGCCATCAAGGCCCTGAGCCACAGCTACATCGTCGACCGGATCTTCGCCGCGCATATGAGAGAACAACCTCACGCGTATGTATCCGCCAACGCAAGCGAACTGCCGGCGCTGGAACGGTTATCCGTGGATATCAGAACGAGCGATCAGGAGTACGTCGATTATGTATCGACGCTGGATCGCGATCATCTGGCGGAACAGATCGATTTCTCGTTCACCGACGGCGCCCCCGGCCGCATGTCGCGCGAGGAGATGCTCATGCATGTGATCACTCACGGCATCGGTCATCGCGGACAGATCAGCGCGCTGATGCTGTTCAATTCCGTTCCGCCGGCGAAGGATGGCTTTACGACTTATCTTCATGAGGCCGAGGCGTCAGCGAGAAGGCGGGCTGTCGCCTGAACGTCTGACTTCAGAGAGGCGATGTTTAGCGGTGACCCGGAGGCATTGGCTTCGCGGGAAGGGGGGAGTGGGTTCTGAGTTGTGGCTTCATCCTTCGAGACGCATCGCTGTCGCGATGCTCCTCAGGATGAGGTCGGAGCAAGCGATTTAACCCTCATGGTGAGGAGGCGCGAAGCGACGTCTCGAACCATGAGGCCCGGATTGATCAGGATTGCGTCATTGCGAGGAGCAAATGCGACGAAGCAATCCAGATTTGTCGCATTACAAGGCTGGATCGCGGAGCCTGTCATCGGGCGCGCATTCGCGCGACCCGCTGGCTTGCGCTCGCGATGACGAACTAAAGAGAAGCGGGAGTTACAGTGTCCTCACTTCGTCCCGTACGCCGCCAGGAACATCCGCGTGGCGCTGGCGACCACTTCCTCGATACGCTCGGCCGAGGGCGTCGGAGCGGCCTGAAAAATGAACGGCTGGAACAGGGTGGCCTGACACATCTGCATGAATTGCGCCGAGGCGAGGTGGAAATCGTCGATCGCGACATCGCCGAGAGCCGCGCGCGCCTCGAGATAGTCGGCAAGCCGCCCGATCGTGACCGCGATGACATTATCATAGAAGCGCTTGCCGACATCGGGCATCCGCTCAGCGATCGCCATCACGGTGCGGATCGCGGAGCCGCCGCCTGGCCGGCACAGGACCTGGATATAGGCGTCGCCGAACTCCATCAGCGTCGTGGTCACGTCGCGCTCGGGGTCGAAGTTGAAGGCGAGCTTGCCCTGTTCGAGCTTTTCCTCCTCGACGATCGCCTCGAACAGTCGGCTCTTGTCGGCAAAGTAGACATAGAGCGTGCCCTTGGAGACGCCGGCGGCGCGCGCGATCTCACCCATGCTGGCGCCATCAAAGCCGAGATCCATGAAGACCTTGCGGGCGCCGTCGAGGATTTGCCGCCGCTTGGAGGAATCCGTTTCGCCGACCAAACGGAGAGGTTGGTGGTTCTCTGCAACCATTGGTTTAGCTTTCGGGAAGATTTGGCAAGCGGGAAACAACTTCGAAGGGTATTCCCCGTAGATAAGCGGGGCAAGATATATATTGACCGAACGGTTCGGTCAATGATAATTTTAGTCCAGCTGAGGCCGGCGCTCCGGTCTTTATTTCAGTCGAGTATTGCAACGGGGAGGCCATGATGGCCGCAGCGAGAGATCAGGCCGCGCGTATCGTGCGCGCCGAGCAGGCGAGCGCGCCCGCGCCCGAAGAATCTTCCGCTGAGATTGCCGACGCCATTCGCGCCCAGCTTTCCGACGAGACCGCGCGCCGATCCGAAGATGCGCCCGAGCGCCCGCCGGTTGCGAAGCCCGCCATTCGCGAGGCTGTTGCGCCGCCCGCGAAAAGCAACAAGCGCAAGACGATTTTCTTTGGCGCAGTCGCCGTGCTGGCGCTCGCAGCCGCATCCTATGGCGTGCACTGGTTCCTGGTCGGACGCTTTCACGTGTCGACCGACGACGCCTATGTGCGCGCGAACAACACGATGCTGGGCGCAAGGGTGTCCGGACATATCGCTGCGATCCTGCCGCGCGATAATTCGGTGGTCCGTGCGGGCGACGTGGTCTTCAGGATCGACGATGGCGACTACAAGATCGCGGTGGATGCCGCGCGCACGAAGATAGCGACCCAGCAGGCGACCATCGAGCGGCTTGACCGCCAGGTGGCGGCGCAGGAGAGCGCGGCCGAGCAGGCCAAGGCGAATCTTGCGTCCGCCGAAGCCGGGCTGAAGCGCGCCGGCCTCGACTACGATCGCCAGCAGCAGCTCAGCGAGAAGGGTTACGCCTCACGCGCGACTTACGAAGTTTCCGAAGCTGGCCGCGATCAGGGCCTGGCGGGCGTGAAGTCCGCCCGCGCCGCCGTCGACACTGCGCAAAGCAATGTCGAAGTGGCGAAAGCGCAGAAGGCGGAAGCCCAGGCTCAACTGATGGAATTGCAGACCACGCTCGCCAAGGCCGAGCGCGATCTCGATTTCACCTATGTGCGCACACCGGTCGACGGGACCTTTTCCAATCGCCTCGTCAATACCGGCGACTTCATCGCGGTCGGCCAGCGGCTCGGCAATGTGGTGCCGCTCGACGACGTCTTCATCGACGCCAATTTCAAGGAAACCCAGCTCAAGCGCATTCGCCCCGGTCAGCCGGTGACGATCTCGGTCGATGCCTATGGCCATCGCAAGTTTGCCGGCGTCGTCGACAGCATCTCGCCCGCTGCGGGCTCGGTGTTCACGCTGTTGCCGCCGGACAATGCCACCGGCAACTTCACCAAGATCGTGCAGCGCCTGCCGGTTCGCATTCGCGTGCCGAAGGATGTGGCGCGGCAGAACCTGCTCCGCGCCGGCATGTCGGTCTATGCCACCGTCGACACCACGGAAGGCGCAGCCGACGCCGACAGCGATGCCGATCTCGACGCGCCGGCGATGATCCATCCGCAGTAGCGAGAGCGACGAGATGAACTCTCTCCTCGTCATCGCGAGCGCCAGCGAAGCGATCCAGTGTCGGGCGAAGGTTCTGGATTGCTTCGTCGCTCCAGCGCAAAATTGCTCCGCAATTTTGTCGCGGGCTCCTCGCAATGACGACGGGTACGTGCAATGACCGACGCAACAATATCGTCGGTCACCATCGCCCCGCCGGCCGACCGGATCGAGCCGCGGCGGCTGGTGGCGTTTCTGATCATGGTGTTCGGGATGTTCATGTCGATCCTGGACATCCAGGTCGTCTCGGCTTCGCTGTCAGACATCCAGGCAGGCCTGTCGGCGAGCTCCAGCGAAATCTCCTGGGTGCAGACCGCCTATCTGATCGCCGAAGTGATCGCGATTCCGTTGTCCGGCTTCCTGTCGCGCGCGCTCGGCACGCGGTTGTTGTTTGCGATCTCGGCTTCCGGCTTCACGGTGGCGAGCTTCCTCTGCGGCTTTGCTTCCACCATCGAGCAGATGATCGTGTGGCGCGCGATCCAGGGGTTTCTCGGCGCCGGCATGATCCCGACGGTGTTCGCCTCGGCCTATACGGTGTTTCCGCGCACGAAATTCTACATCGTCGGTCCGATCATCGGTCTCGTTGCGACGCTGGCGCCGACCATCGGGCCCACGGTGGGCGGCATCATCACTGACCTGATGTCATGGCACTGGCTGTTCTTCATCAACGTCGTGCCCGGCATCATCATCACCGTCGGCGTGCTGGCGCTGGTTGATTTCGACGAGCCCCATTTCGCGCTGCTCGAACATTTCGACTGGTTCGGCCTGATCGCGATGGCGGGATTTCTCGGCGCGCTGGAATATGTGCTCGAGGAGGGGCCGCAATATGAGTGGCTGCAGGATACGTCAGTCGCGATTTGCGCCGCAGTCTCGGTCATCTCGGCCATCGCGTTCTTCTACCGCGTGCTGACCGCGGACGTTCCGATCGTCGACATCACCGCCTTCAAGAACCGGAATTTCGCCGTCGGCTGCCTGATCTCGTTCTGCATCGGTATCGGCCTTTACGGGCTCACTTACATCTATCCGCGCTACCTCGCCGAAGTGCGCGGCTACAGCGCGCTGATGATCGGCGAGACCATGTTCGTCTCCGGCGCCACCATGTTCCTGATGGCGCCGATCGTCGGCCGCCTGATGCTCAAGGTCGATATGCGCCTGATCATTGCGTTCGGCCTCGTCGTCTTTGCGCTCGGCTCCTACCAGATGACGTGGATCACGCGCGAATACGATTTCTACGAGTTGCTGTTGCCGCAGATCCTGCGCGGCATCGGCATGATGTGCGCCATGGTGCCGACCAACACGATTGCGCTCGGCACGCTGGAACCCGACCGCGTGAAGAACGCCTCCGGCCTGTTCAACCTGACGCGCAACCTCGGCGGCGCGGTCGGGCTTGCGCTCATCAACCAGGTGCTGAACGACCGCACCGATTTGCACATCTCGCGGCTTTCCGATCGCGTCACCTGGGGCAACATGACGGCGACCGAGACGCTGAACGACTTCACCCAGCGCCTGCAGGGCATGGGCGATGCGGCGTTGATGGCGTTGAAGGAGCTGTCACAGCTCGTGCATCGCCAGGCGGTAGTGATGGGCTATGGCGATGCATTCTTCATGCTGGCGGTGTTTTACGTCGGCCTCGCCATCATGGTCATGCTGCTGAAGAAACCCGCCGCCGCGGCTGCTCCGGCGGACGCGCATTGAGGCCTTTGCGGCGTCATTGCGAGCGAAGCGAAGCAATCCAGCAGGGCCGCAGCAAGATTCTGGATTGCTTCGTCGCGCTGCTCCTCGCAATGACGAATATTGTCTGAACCGGGAATCCGTGGTTGAAGGGCGCCATGGCGCAGGGCCCTTCCAAAGCGGAACGAAGTCCACTGCAACGCATGCAGGTTTTCTCGGCGCGATGGATCGCTGCGTCGATGGCGCTCGCAGGTGTCGCGTGGCTCGTCGTGCTGGCGGGTCTTCTTGCGGTCGCCAATCGCGTTCACGACGACATCCCGGTGTCGCTCGCGATCAAGCTGCCGCTGCTGTCATCGCATCCC
>Ga0070741_10011633_pt1 | contig 16170 bp, 22 predicted proteins | sample Coa_R1_4_FD_66440 | JGI IMG/M metagenome (GOLD analysis project Ga0070741, IMG submission 66440) | Surface soil microbial communities from Centralia Pennsylvania, which are recovering from an underground coalmine fire - Coalmine... | ecosystem: Environmental > Terrestrial > Soil > Unclassified ...
TCCTCGAAGTACCACGGATCCTCCTTCAGCGCGAGGCCGTACTTCGTCGCACCGGACGCGACGAGCTGCTGCGACGCGGCCCGCAGGTCGTCGAGCGTCTTCGGCGGGTTGTTCGGATCGAGGCCCGCCTTCTCGAACGCCTTCTTGTTGAAGTAGAGGATCGGATTCGAGACGCTGAACGGCATCGCCCACTGCACGCCTTGTACCGTGTAGTAGCTCCTGATGCGGGGAAGGATTGCGGACTCGTCGAAGTGCGTGGCGTCGATGCACGCCTGGGCCGGCAACAGCGCGCCGCTGTCGATGACGAGGCGTTGATCGACGTCCTGGATCTGCACCAGGTCGGGGAGGTCACCGCCCCCGAGCGCGGCCTTGAACTTCGTGAGCGTGTCCGCGTACGACGTCTGGTTGACGAGGTTCACGTGGATGTCCGGATGCGACGCGTTGAACTCGTCGGTCAGTTGCTGGAGCGTGTCCTGGTTGGCGCGCGTCATCGAGTGCCACATCGTGATCTGCACGGGCTTGCTCGACGCCTTGGCGACCGCGCCGACCGGGCACTGCGCCGCGAGATCACCCGTCGACGAGCTCGCGGCGTTCGATCCGCCGCCACCACCGCACGCGGCGAGCAACAGCAACGGCACGACGAGGACGGCGACGACGGTGCGCTTCATGGTTCACCCCTTCACAGCGCCGGCGGTGAGCCCGCGCACGAGTTGCTTCTGGAACACGACGAGCAGGACGAAGATCGGCAGCGCGGCGAGGATCGTCCCGGCGAACGTGACGTTGATCTGGTCGAGGCTCGTCGCCCGCAGCTGGCGCAACCCGATCTGCACGGTGCGCACCGAATCGCTGTCGGTGACGATGAGCGGCCACAGGTACTGGTTCCATGCGGACAGGAACGAGAAGACGGCGAGCGCGCCGATGGCGGGCCGCGCCAGCGGGACGACGACCCTGGTCATGAACCTCCAGTGGCCGTAGCCGTCGAGGGCGGCGGCATCCTGGAGATCGGTCGGCACCTGCAGGAAGGCCTGTCGCAGGAGGAACGCGCCGAAGCCCGTCGCCAGGAACGGCACCACGAGCGCGGGGTAGGAGTCGAACCACCCGAGCGACACGATGGTCTGGCGGTTGGTGATGATCGTGACCTCGAACGGCACCATCAAGGTCGACAGGAAGACCACGAACAGGAAGTTGCGCAACGGGAAGCGGAGGAACGCGAACGCGTACGCGGCGAGCACCGCTGTCGCGACCTGTGCGAGCGTGATGAGCCCGGCGACGAGGAAGCTGTTGCGCAGGTAGATGCCCAGGTGCCCGTCGCCGAGCGCGGTGCCGTACGTGGACCACTGCGGGTTCGTGGGCACGAGCGTCGGGGGCCGCTGCACGATCTTGTCCGGGGGCAGCAGCGAGTTGACGACGGTGATCACGATCGGGAAGAGCACGATGGCGGCGAGCGCGACCAGCAGCGCGTAGCGGCACACCGTCTTCACCACCGCGAAGCGCGACCGTCTACCGCGCATAGAAGACCCGCCGTTCGATGAGCCGCAGTTGCAGCAGCGTCAGTCCGAGCGTGATGGCGAACAGCGAGATGGCGAGCACGGCCGCCAACCCGTCGTTGTTGCTCCGGAACGCGGCTTGGTACAGGTAGTACGTCAGCACGCGGGTCTTGTTGAGCGGCCCGCCCTCGGTCAGCAGGTCGATCTGGCCGAAGGCCTGGAACGCCGAGATCAACCCGATGACCGTGGCGAAGAAGATCGTCGGCGAGAGCAGCGGCAACGTGACACGGCGAAAGCGCGTCCACGCGCCCGCGCCGTCGACGGCGGCGGCCTCGAGCAGCTCGTCGGGCACGGCCTGCAGCGCCGCGCTCATCAGGATGAACGTGAGGCCGAGCGTCTGCCACACGGTCGCGATCGACACCGCGGGCAACGCCCAACGCGGGTCCTGGAGGATGCCGGTGCCGCCCTCCCGTCCGAGCCAGTAGCTGACGAGCCCCACCTGCGGGTTGAGCAGCGTGAAGAAGATGACCGACGCGACGGCGACGGACGTGGCGACCGTGGAGGAGAAGATCGTGCGGAACACGGCGATCCCCCGCAGCCGCTGGTGCGCGACGACGGCGAGGAGCAGACCGAGCGCGATGCCGGTCGGCACGGTGTAGAGCGCGAACAGCACGGTCGTGCGCAGGCTCTCCAGGAAGTCCGACGACGTGAGGACGTCGCGGATCTGGTCGAAGCCGACGTACCTGCTCGGGAGACCGGGGAACGGCGGCGTCTTGTAGAACATCAGCGAGAACGTCTTCACCAACGGGTAGAAGACGAAGACGCCGAACACCACGAGCGACGGCGAGAGCAAGAGGAACGCGAGCCCGATCTCGCGTCGCCGCCGACGACGACGTGTGCGCGGCCGGCGGGTGCCCGGTCGCCGCTCCTCGCCGACGAAGCTCATGGCACCGGCGCGCCGTCGAGGCGCGCGCTCGTCACCGAGTCGAAGAGGTGCACGTGCTCGACGGCCGCGGTGATGCGCACCGCGCTGCCGACCGCCGGTACGTCCTCGTCCGAGTCGAGCCGGACGATCACGAGCTCGCCGCCGCCCACACCGCACACGACGAGCCGCTCGTGGCCGAGGGACTCGACGAGCGTGACCGTCGCCGCCACCGGACCGTCGGCGCCGAACGCGAGGTGCTCGGGGCGCACGCCGATCGTGACGTCTCGTCCGTGGTGGCCGGCCATCAGCGCCGCCAGCGACGCGGGCAACGGGATGCGACCGCCCGGCACGACGATGGCGGGAGCGTCACCGTCGGTCGCCACGGTGCCCGCGAGTGTGTTCATGGGCGGGCTGCCGATGAAGCGCGCGACGAAGAGGTTGGCGGGGTGGTCGTACACGTCTTGCGGACGGCCGGTCTGCTGCACGACACCGTCGGTGATGACGGTGATGCGGTCCCCCATCGTCATCGCTTCGACCTGATCGTGCGTGACGTAGATGACCGTCGTCCCGAGGCGGTGGTGCAGATCGATGAGCTCTGCACGCGTCTGCACGCGCAACTTCGCGTCGAGGTTCGAGAGCGGCTCGTCCATCAGGAAGACCAGTGGACGGCGGACGATGGCCCGCGCCAGCGCGACCCGCTGACGCTGCCCTCCCGACAGCGCGGCCGGCCGGCGGTCGAGCAGCCCGTTCAGACCGAGGCTCGTCGCGACCTCGTGCACGAGACGGGTGCGCTCCCCGTGGTCGACGTGACGCGACCGCAACGGGAACTCGATGTTCGCCGCCACCGACATGTGCGGGTACAGCGCGTACGTCTGGAACACCATCGCGACGTCGCGGTCCTTCGGCTCCACGTCGTCGACGACGTCGTCGCCGATGGTGATCGTGCCCTCTGTCGGATCCTCGAGGCCGGCGATCAGCCGGAGGAGCGTCGACTTGCCGCAGCCCGACGGTCCGAGCAGGACGAGGAACTCGCCGTCATCGACGTCGAGGTCGACGTCGGAGACGGCGGTGACCTTGCCGAAGCGCTTCGTGACGCCGCGGAGCGTGACCCGTCCGGCGCCGGTGCCCGGTGCACCGGATGCGCCCGCGCTCGGCGCGGACGGTTCGGCGGCGACGCTCCGCATGCACCGGATTGTCCGGGACCCGCTTCCCTCCCCGGTAGGGGACAAGGTCCCTCAGGGGCGTGCCTTCGGCACGCAGCCGTGCGTCGCCGCTCAGGTGGAGCGCACGGCGTCGAGCTGCGCCTCGATCGCCCGCAACACCGTGCGGCGCTGGGTGAGCGCGGCGCGGTAGTGCGCGTTGTCGGTGTGCGTGATCTCCGGGCCGAGGTCGGAGATCGCGGTGGCGAGGAGCTCTCGCAACTCCTCTGCCTGCTCGTCGTCCAGTCGAAGTTCCATGTCACGCTCCTCTGCGTGCGCGCCCCGCCGGTTGTACCCGAGCGGTACGTACCCCGGAGTGTCCCCCGGTACCACATCTCTGGCTAGGGCCGATGGTCCATCGTCATCGCTGCGCCCTGCGACGCGACCGGTACGGGTAGAACAGCGACGATGAGGCGACGCCACACGTGGGGCAGCGTGGTCGTCGCGCTCGTGGTGATCGCCGTGCTCGCCGCGGTCGCGTTCGTGTTCGTGCGTCAGCACCAGCGCGACGAGGTGACGATGATCGGCGACTCGATGTCCGTGTTCTCCGGTGCGGAGCTGCGCGACGACGCCGACCGCGCCGGCTACCACCTGTCGATCGACGCGCAGGTCGGCATCCCCCTTGCCGCCCGTCTGGATCTCATCGCGCAGGCGGCGGCGCGGCAGCCGAAGCGGGTCGTGATCGAGCTCGGCACCAACGATGTGCTGCTCGGCATGTCGACGGAATCGATGTTCGCGAACACCGACGCCGCCATCGTGTCGTTGCAGCACGTGCCGTGCGTCGTGTTCGTGAACGTCGGCATCCTGCGAGGACCGGTGGACCAGGCCACCGCGTTCAACGATCACCTCCGCAGCGGCATCGCGACACATCCGAACATGCACGAGTACGACTGGGCCACGGTGTACGCGCAGCACCCCGACTGGACGCTCGACACCGTCCACGTCAACGAACAGCACCGGGACGACTACGCACGCGGCGTCGTCGACACGCTCGAAGGATCGTGCGGCCACTGAGTCTTCGGTACCCTCGACGTGCATCGAAACGGCGGACGTCGACAACGACGACATCTCGGACATTCCGGGCGACGCGCCACCGACGGAGCACCGTCGGCTGACACGCCCGAAAGCGCTCGCTGCAGGCGGCGCGCTCGCCGTCGCGTTGCTGCTGGTCGCGCTCGTGGCGTTCGGTCACGGGAAGCCGCCGAGGCAACACCTCGCCACGAGCAGCAGCTCGGTCGCGTCGCACGCCACGTCGTCGACCGCCAGTTCGAGCGCCACCCCCGTGGCGCCGTCGAGCGAGCTTCCGTCGTCGGAGGCGGGGTCGTCTTCGAGCGCTGCCCGCGGACACGTCGGAGCGTCGTCGACGGACACGTCGGCGCCGGACGCACCACCCGACACCGCCGCCGACCCGAGCCACCGGGTCACGAGCATTGTCGTGACGCCGCCGCAACCGGCGCCCGGCCAGACGTTCCGCGTCGACGTGACGATTCACAACCGCAAACTCGACGACACCGTCGCGATGTGGCTGGACGACACCCGGTCGGGCGTGTTCACGCTCCCGCCCGAGTACCAGCCTGCCTCGTGCAGCGACTCGGGCCTACGGTCGACCGACGAGACGCTCACGTTCACGACTGCGTACCGCGCGACGGGTGTGCACCATGCGCCGCTCGCTGTGCGCGGCTGCGGGCCGACCCCCGATCCCGAGATCGATCTCACCGTCGACATCGACGTCGAGGGGCCACCTCCACCGACGAACGGACCGCAACTCCCCGTGTTCGACTTCGTCGAGTCCGCACCGAATGGCCCCAACGGCGCGTGGTCGGACCAGTTCCAGACGCATCTGAACGTCGAGGCCGGCGACGCCGACGGCCTGGTGAGCGAGTTCGTCGTGGACTGGGGTGATGGCACGGCGCCCGATCACGTCTCGGCACCCACGACGGACGACATGAAGGCCAGCGTCTGCGACACGACGCACGAAACGGGCGGCAGCAGCAGCCAGGTGTGGCCGGGACACACGTTTGCAACGAGCGGCTCGCACACCGTGACCGTCACGGTGATCAGCACGGGCTGCAACGGCGACCCGCCCCAGCAACAGGCAACGCAGACGATCGATCTCTGACCGCCGCCCCGTCGGTCATCACCCCGACGGGCTCGTCTTGACCACTGTGGTCACGGGGCCACCGTTCTGGTGCACCCGTGACCACAAAGCGCGGACGTGCACGTTTGTGGTCGCCCAGCGACCGTTCTGGTCGTCCTGTGCCCACAGTGGGCGAAAACGCGAGCGCGTGCGTCGCGCAGAGGGGCGAGAGGTCGGGGGGTCAGGGGCCGAGCGCCTGTCGGAGCGCGTCGAGTCGTTCGGGGACGACGCGCCAATACACCCAGCGGCCTCGCTTCTCGCCCGTGATGAGTCCCGCGTCGGCGAGCGTCTTCGTGTGGTGGCTCACCGTCGGCTGCGCCTTGCCCAACGGCTCGAGGAGATCGCACGAACACACCTCGTCCGCGGACGCGATCATGCTGAGCAACCGCAGGCGAACGGGATCGGCCAGCGCGGCGAACGCGGTTGCCAACGCCTCCGCCTCCGTGCGCTCGAGCGCGCCGTCGACGACCGAGGGGCAACACGTGTCGGTCGTGCGGACCCGCCTCCGTGGCATCATCGCTCCTCTCCCATTGACAAACGTCGATGCATTCGCGAGAGTCGATGCATCGACAAACGAGAATCTATCAGGAGTGCGGTCATGTCCCGTGTGCAGCTGGCGTTGAACGTGTCCGACCTCGATGCTGCGGTCGAGTTCTATACGAAGCTGTTCGCCGCGGCGCCGGCCAAGCGCCGTCCCGGCTACGCCAACTTCGCCATCGCCGATCCCCCGCTCAAGCTCGTGCTGATCGAGGGCGTCGGCGCGCCCGGAACGCTCAACCATCTCGGCGTCGAAGTCGCCACGACCGACGAGGTCGCAACGGCGGACGCACGCCTGCGCGACGCAGGCCTCACGTGCGCGACCGAGGAACAGGTCTCCTGCTGCTACGCCCTGCAGGACAAGGTGTGGGTCGACGCGCCGGACGGCGAGCCGTGGGAGATCTACACCGTGCTCGCCGACGAGGTCGCCGACGCGGTCGCCGACGCGCGACCCGACGGCGACGCACCCGCGGGCGAGACGTCGTGCTGCGACGCCGCGCCCGAGTCCGCCGCCCGCTGCTGTTGAGCTCCGACAGGACACTCACCCGTCAGGTCACCGCGGAGGCGATCGGCACCGGCCTGCTCGTCGCCGTGGTCATCGGCTCCGGCATCTACGCGCAACGGCTGTCGCCCGGCGACGTCGGGCTGCAATTGCTCGAGAACTCCACGGCGACCGGCGCCGGCCTCGTCGCCCTGATCCTCGCGTTCGGCTCGGTGTCGGGCGCGCACTTCAACCCCGTCGTCTCGATCGCGGACCGGGTCTTCGGTGGACTCACGACAGGCGCCACGATCGCGTACGTCACCGCGCAGGTTGCCGGCGGTTGTGCCGGCGCCGTCGTCGCCAACCGGATGTTCGACCTCCCTGCGATCACCTTCTCGACGCACACGCGATCGTCTGCAGGGCTGTGGCTCGGCGAGATCGTCGCCACCTTCGGCCTGTTGACGGTGATCCTCGGTGTGGTGCGTTCCCGCCGGCCCGACACCGCACCGTTCGCGGTCGGTGGCTACGTCGCAGCGGCGTACTGGTTCACGAGCTCGACGTCGTTCGCCAACCCTGCAGTCACGATGGCGCGCACGCTCACCGACACGTTCGCCGGCATCCGACCCTCGTCTGCGCCGATGTTCATCGCCGCCGAGCTCGCCGGCGGGGCCGCCGCCATCGCGATCGCGCGCTACCTGTTCCCCGACGTCCCCGCCGACGACGTCGTCGTCGCGCACGAGACGGCGACGTGACCGGCGTGCCGATCGTGCTCTTCCTCTGCGTCCACAACGCGGGCCGGTCGCAGATGGCGCTGGGGTGGTTCCGGCACCTCGCCGGTGACCGTGCGGTCGGGTTGTCCGGCGGCAGCGAGCCGGCGGGCGCGAGCAACCCGGTCGTCGTCACGATGGGGTGCGGCGACGCCTGCCCGTACGTGCCGGCCACGCGCTACGAGGACTGGCCCCTCGATGATCCGGCAGGCCAGGACCTCTCCCACGTGCGACCGATCCGTGACGAGATCGGTCGGCGCGTGCGCGGCTTGCTGGCATCGCTCGCCATCGACTGCTGACGGCCGACGAATCTCAGTAGTCGTACTCCGCGGAGTACGTCGTCCCATCGGCGAGATGACCGTCGACGTAGCCGAAGTACTCGCCGTCGGGCATCTTCGCGGCGGTGTGGAACGTGAAGTCCCCCGGGCTCTGGCCCTGCTGCATCGGTTCCCCGGTGAACGGGTTCGTCGGCCACTCCGGCACGAACTGCGCCACCGCGCCGTCCGGTGCGACGTCGTCGACGGACGGGCCGTAGCCGTTCGCCCCTGCGAACTCGCGACAGCCGCGCGCGATGACGTCGACGCCGGCCTTCACGGCCGCGTCACCGCCCGCACCACCACCGCCGCCGTCGTCCTGGACGGTCACCGAAGGACCCGGCGTCGGGTTGTCCGAGCCGGACCCGCTCGTGCGCCACGCGACGACGGCGATGGCGAGCACGGCGGCAGCCACGATCGCGATCACGACCGGCGGGAAGCGGCGGGCGGGACCGGACGGCGGTCGCGGCGGGGTCGCGCCGCCGCGCGGCGCCCGATCCTCGGTCCATGCCGAGCCGTCCCAGTACCGCCACCGCCCTGCATCGTGGGGGTCGGGGTACCAGCCCGCGGGCGTGGCGGGTGCGGTTGGTCGGTTGACGACGGTCATGGTCCACCTCCGTCGGTCGTGTCGAGATCGTGGAACGCGGTGTCGAGCGCCATGTCGCCTTGCGTCGTGCCGCCGAGCACGGCGATGACGTTGGCGACGCGCGCCGCGAAGCGCCCGCCCGCGCGGCCGGGATCGGTGCAGCACGCGCGCACGCCGACGAGTTGTGCCGCCGCAGACGACTCGTCGGCGAACACGAGCAACGACACCGCACGGGGGAAGGGCATGGCACCGCCGGAGAAGGTCACGTCCGCGCCCTCCACCACGGCGTCGCGGCTCGAGAGGTCGCCGGCGAGCGTCGTCCGCGCCGCCGTCGCGCCGTCGAGTGACCGTCGCATGCTGCGGACGACGTCGTCGACGCGGGCGACCGGTACTCCGACCGACGAGGACGACGAGTGCACGTCCGCTCCTCCGTGCGCGCACGAAACCGAACCGACGGCGAGCAGGGTGGCGGCGACGACCGACAACACTCGATGCATGCGCACGCCCCGAGCGTGCGACGTGACCCGACGCCGGAGAAGAGGCGAACGTCATAGGTTGGGCGCGCATTCGACCCGGTTGGCGAGCGGAAGGAACGGTGCCATGTCGAAGATCGTCCACTTCGAGATCCCGGTCGATGACCCGGAGCGGGCGTCGGCGTTCTACCGGGCGGCCCTGGGATGGGAGATCTCCGGCTACGGCGACATGCCGTACTGGCTCGTGCAGGCGGGCGCCGCCGACGAGCCGGGCGCGGACGGCGCGCTCATCGCGCGCGGCGACATCCATCGCACGCCGGTCCTCATCGCGGGCGTGGACGACGTCGAATCGGCGTTGCGCCGCGTCGAAGCAGCCGGCGGCACGGTCGTGCAGGGCAGGATGGCGGTACCCGGCGTGGGGTGGTCGGCCTACGTCCGCGACCCGGAGGGCAACACGATCGGCGTGTTCCAGCCCGACACCGACGCCGCCTGAGCGGTGCCGCAGCGCTTCCAGCGGTCGCGACGCAAGGGCGCACACCTCCCCGCGGGCGTCGTCGTCGTGACGCGGCCGACGAAGTGGGGCAATCCCCACCCGCTCGCGCTCGGACGAGCGGAGGCGGTTCGTCGGTACCGCGACGATCTCCTCGCCGGGCGGCTCCGCATCACCGTCGACGACGTGACGCGTGAGCTCCGTGGACGCGACCTCACGTGCTCCTGCCCGCTCGACGAACCGTGTCACGCCGACGTGCTCCTGCGCGTCGCCAACGACTGACGGGGTGACGTTCCGTCACTCGCCGCTCGTTTGCGAGAGACTCCGTCCGTGGGCGGAGGGTACGACCGCACCGGCGGGTTGGCGCCGGCGAAGGACCACTACTTCGCGACGCGACCCGACGACGCACAGATGCGGGAGAGCGCGTCCGTGTGGGTCGCGGACGACGCCGGTGCGATCGCGTTGCCGCGGCTCGGCATCGAGGCCGTCGCCGAGCGGTGGCAGTCGCGGGGTGTGCAGGTCAACGTGGCCTTCCCCGACGGCCGCGCCGTGATCGTCCGCGACCTGTGCGACGGACGATCGCCCGTCGACGACGACGGCATCTGCCGCACGTTCGCGGCCGGCGGGTTGGTCTTCCACTGCGACGAGCCGTTCCTCCGCCACACGGTCACGTACGACGGCACCGCGCTCGACACGACGGCTGCCGCGCTCGCGCTGGCCCCCTTCCCCGATGCCGCGGCGGTCGACCTCTCGATCGAGGTCGTGGTCACGACCGCCCTGCCGCCGTGGGTGTCGGGGACGCTGAGCGCGGCGTCGAAGGCGCTCTTCGAGAACGGCTTCGCCGGTGCGTTCATCAGCCCGCGCTACGAGCAGCTCTGCACTGCCGAGGGCGTGGTGCGTGTCGGCCACGACGAGTGGACGTTGCATGGCACCGCGCTGCGCATCCATCGCCAGGGACCGCGCGACGTCCGAGGGTTCTGGGGCCACTGCTGGCCGAGCGCGCTGTTCCCGAGCGGGCGCGGGTTCGGCGCGCTGGCCTTCCCGCCCCGCGCCGACGGCGCGCCGACGTTCAACGAGGGGTTCGTCTTCGACGGTGACTCGATGGTCCCGGCCACGCTCGTCGACGCACCATGGCTCCGCCGCCTGCAACCCACCGGCGACGACGTCTCGCTCACGTTGCGCACGGCGCACGGCGACGTCCGCATCGAGGGCGAGACGATCGCGTCGGCGTGCATGCCGGGCGATTGGAACCCGGAGTTCGCGCCCGCGCTGCAGCAAGCCGGCGCGCGCTACCGGTGGGACGGCGAGGAGACGTACGGGATGGTCGAGCGGTCGATCCCCACCGAGCAGCTCGAGGGATGACGACGCTCGACGCCGACGCACTCGTCGCGGCGGCGTGCGAGCGCGCCGGTCACGACGACTTCGGCGCGGACACCTGGCAAGAGGGGCTCGACGTGTTGGTGTGGGCACTGCTGCACGACGCCGACCTCAACGAGCTCGGAGCCGCTGTCTTCGCCGACCAGATCGTCGGTCACCTGTCCAACCGTCTCGAGGTCGAGCACTGGTACACGCGCCATCCCGAGATCGACGAGCAACGCATCGTCGCACCGCTGTTCGGCCTGGGCATGCCGCGCACGGGCTCGACGGCACTCAGCTTCCTGCTCGCCTGCGACCCCGCACGGCGCTACCTGCGCACGTGGGAGGCGGGCACGCCGTGTCCGCCGCCGGCGACGGCGACGGAGCACACCGACCCGCGCATCGCGACCAGCGAGGCGGGCATCGCCGTCGTCCACGAGCTGTTCCCCGACTTCGTCGGCATGCTCCCGAGCTCGGCGACCGGGCCGCAGGAGTGCATCCTGCTCACGGCGCTCGACTTCCGGTCGCAGGTCTTCGAAGGGATGGCGCTGCTGCCCACGTTCACGCAGTGGTTGCTGACAAGTGACATGACGCCCGGATACCGCTACCACGAACGCGTGCTCAAGTTGCTGCAGTGGCGTTGCCCGCCCACGCGATGGTGGCTGAAGTCGCCCGCGCACATGACGTCCATCGACGCGCTCGACGCCGTGTACCCGGATGCGCGGTTCGTGATGACGCACCGGCACCTGGGTGACGTGCTGCCGTCGGTGTGCGCGCTCAAGGACGCGTTGGGTTCGCCGCTCGCGCACGCCCTCGACCTGCACGCGCTCGGCCGTCACGAGACCGAGCTGTGGTCGCGCTCGTTGCGCACGACGATGGCGTTCCGCGATGCCGGGCGCGAGGACCGCTTCTTCGACGTCGGCTTCGCGGCGTTGCAGGACGATCCCCTCGCCGCCGTCGCGCACCTCTACGACGAGCTGGGTGACGAACTGACCGCGGCGACACAGGCACGCATGGAGGCGTGGTGGCGGGACAGTGCCGAGGACCGCCGGCGCGGCCCCCGCCCGGACCCCACCCGCTACGGCCTCGACCTCGACGCGCTCGGTGCCGCGTTCGGCTTCTACCACGACCGCTTCGCCGTCACCGTGGCGTGACGCGGGCGAGTCGACCAGTGGAGGTACTTGGTCTACTCGCGAACCCGACGACGACCTCCACGGCCGACCGAGCGACCGCCAGGGAGCCGGGCGGCGATGGGGCGCGAGCGATCGCGAGCGGGGGCGCAGCCCCCGGGATGACAGTGGAGGTACTTGGTCTCTCGCGAACCCGACGACGACCTCCACGGCCGACCGAGCGACCGCCAGGGAGCCGGGCGGCGATGGGGCGCGAGCGATCGCGAGCGGGGGCGCAGCCCCCGGGATGACAGTGGGCGCGGAGGGACTCGAACCCCCGACCCCCTCCTTGTAAGGGAGGTGCTCTCGCCAGCTGAGCTACACGCCCGGGGTCCACGAGCGTAGAGGGACGGGGCGGGGTCGACGGGAGCCGACCCGCACCGAGTGTCTAGACTTGCGGCAACGGTGCAGCTGCTGGAGGGCCGGTGTCACTGTCGGAGCGTCTCGCACGAGCGAAGACCGAACGCATGCTCGCCGCCGGGCTGTTGCACAGCGAGGCGGCGCTCAAGCCGGAGCCGGCGCTCGCACCGGATCCCGACACCGCCGACGACCCCGAGCGCGGCGAGGCCCCCGTCGTCATCGAGGTCGTGGCACCCGGCCTCCACGCGGTGGCACCCGTCGCCGACGACGAGCGTGTGTTCCTCGACGACACCGACGCCGAGCCGGCGCCGCAGTGCCCGAAGTGCCGCCGTCCGGGTCATGTCGACCTCGTCGACCTCGTCGGGCAGAGCGTGCACATGAGCTGCGAGGTGTGCGGCACGATGTGGCGGGCGCCGCACACCGTCAGCCAGCCGGGCTGACGTCCTCCTCCGACACCACGGTCACTCCCGCCACCCGCAACGCTTCCGCGGCGACGCCCTCCCCAGGGACGCGCCTGCGGGTGAACGTACCGTCGTCGATCTCGTGACAGCCGCACGACGGCGAACGCGCCTTCAACACCGCCCGGGTCGCGCCGGTCGCGCGCGCGAGGCGCACGGCGTGCGCGGCACCGCGCACGAACCACTCCGTGACGTCGTTGCCGTCGACGTCACGCACGGTGCCGTCGGGTTGCCTCGCTGCCTCTCGGCGCGGTGTCGGTAGACCACCCGCGGTCTCGGGACACACCGGCACGACACGATGCGTGTCGCGCAGCGCGAGCACCGCGTCGTTCGTGTTCGCGCCACCGTCGTGCGTGCAGCGCACACCGAGCAGGCACGCGGACACCAGCAACACCGGTCGAGATCCCCGATCCGCGTCGGCGTGGGAACTACCTTCGACCACGAACCCGAACCTACCCCGAGGGGCGCGGATGGCAGGGCGGAGTACGACAGCGACGCAACGATCGGATCGATCGGGTGATCGCGACCTGGTGCAGCAGTACCTCGGCGAGCTGCGACGCGAACCGTTGTTGACTGCGGCCGAAGAGGTCGAACTGGCACAGACCATCGAAGCGGGACGAGCGCCGAACGCGACACCGGAGGTCCGCGCTGCTGCGGCCGCGGCGCGCGAACGATTCATCCAGGCCAACCTGCGGTTGGTCGTGTCGGTGGCGAAGCGCTACCAGTCCGCCGGTCTGCCGATGCTCGACCTCATCCAGGAGGGCAACCTCGGGCTGATGCGCGCCGTCGAGAAGTTCGACTGGCGCAAGGGGTTCAAGTTCTCGACGTACGCGACGTGGTGGATCCGCCAGGGCATCACGCGCGCCATCGCCGACAAGAGCCGAACGATCCGCGTTCCCGCCCATCTCGGCGAGGCGTTGTCGGTGCTGGCGCGCACCTCCGCGCAGCTCCTGAAGACGTTGGGACGCGAACCGACGATGGCCGAGCTGGCGAAGGAGAGCGGCTTCCCCATCGACAAGGTGGAGGACGCGCTGCGTGTCGAGCCGGACCTCGTCTCGCTCTCGGCCATGGTCGGCGTCGACGGCGACGGCGAGCTGTCCGACCTGCTGCCCGACCCGACCGCCCGCGCCCCGGAGGACGTCGCGGCGCAGGCGCTGGAGTCCGCCACCCTGCGCCAGTCGCTCGAACGGCTCGACGACCGCGAGCGCGAGGTGCTGTGCCTGCGCTTCGGGTTGACGAGCGAGCAGCCGCTCACGTTGGAGGAGGTCGGCAAGCGCTTCGACCTCACCCGCGAGCGCATCCGCCAGATCGAGGCGAAGGCGCTCACGAAGCTGCGCCACCCGTGCCTCCCCGGCCACCTGCGCACGATGGTGCAACTGGCCGGTTGACCGGAGCCGTTCAGGCGGGCAGCGGCCTCGCCGGCGGCGACAAGCTCGCACGGGCCAGCGCCTGCACGGCTTGTGCCGTCTCGACCTGCAGGCGGGGCAGCTCGGTCGGCAGGAACCACGCCGCTTCGACGATCTCGACCGAGGACGGACACACCGCGTCGGCCTCGTCCTCGCGCGCCGGCCGCGCCCGGAACACGACGTCGATGCGACGAGGCGATGCGTCGACGACCACCGCCGGTTCGGACACGAGCTCGATGTCGAGGCCGACCTCCTCGCGGATCTCGCGCACGGCCGCGACGGCGGGGTCCTCGCGACGTTGCAGCAGGCCGCCGGGCAGGCCCCAGTGGTTCCGGTACGACTGGCGGATGAGCAGGATGCGACCGTCGCCGCGCTCGACGAGGCAGATGGCGCCGACCGTGAACGTCGGCGTGACACGACGGACGACGGCTCGTCGCACGCGGCGCGGTAGCCGTCGGTACACCTGCAACGCCCATCGGTGCAACGTCGTGCGCACGGGCCCAGGCTAAAGGGGGCCAGCCGATCCCCGGTGCCGTCCGGTCAACGGTCGACGGTACGTCGAGCGGCCAGCACCTCGTCGAGCAGCGCACCGTTGCCGGCGGCCACGGGCGTGCGCCGGGCGTCGTGGTCGAGCACGACGAGATCGCGTCCTTGCGCGTCGACGACCGACGCGCCCGCCTCGGTGCACACGAGCATGCCCCCGAGGTAGTCCCACGGTCCGTGCGCGTCCCAACTGCAGTCCATGTATGCGTCGACGACACCGGCCGCGACCGCGCACAGGTCGAGCGCGGCAGCGCCGAGCGCGCGGTACTGGTGCCAGCCGAGCCATGCACCGGGAAACCCGGACAGCGCCACGAGCGCGCGCCGCATCTCGGTGACCGCCGTCGGCGTGAGCGCGGCACCGTCGACCGTCGCGCCCGCGCCCCGCTCGGCGCGGAACACCGTCTTGCTCGCGAGGTTCACGACGAGCGCGGCGAGGGGGCCTTCGTCGTCGACCGCGCACAGGCTCGTCGCGAACCACGGGATGCCGCGCGATGCGTTCGTCGAGCCGTCGACGGGGTCGAGCACGACGGTGACGGCGCGCTCGGGATGGTGCCGCCCCGTCTCCTCCGACAACACACCGAGGCCGTGCCCGACGAGCAGCTCGACGGCGGCCGCGTCGGCGGCGATGTCGCTGTGGTACTGGCCCGGGCGCGTGCCCGCCAACCCCCAGTCGTCGAGCGCACCGAGCACCTCGGCGATGGCGGTGGCCGCGTCGTCGAGCACCGCATGCAGGTCCATGCAGCGATGGTGGCAGGCGGCGGCGGTGAGGACGGCATCGGCGCGTTGCCGTGGCAGGCTGGTGCCATGGCGGTCATCGACGTCGCGGGGTTCGTGGCCGATCTCAAGGACCACGCGGCCGACCACGGGTTCCACGTCCACGACGAGCGGCACTTCGTCGAGACGTACTCGCTGCGCCAGGCGTGGGAGGTCGACCTGCACCCCGAGGAAGCGTGCAACGGCCCGCTCGACCTGCACCTCTCCCTGGAGGTCGATCCGCGCCAGCTCCTCGCGTTCGAGGACGCCGTGCTGTCCCTGACGGAGGGCGACGACCCCGACGATGCCTTCCACTTCCCGTTGCTGTTCACGTGGACGCTGCCCCCGCTGCCGAAGGGACCCGATCTGCTCGTGCTCGCCACCGAGTTGGCGGGGATCGGCGAGACCGAGCTGCCGCTCGAGGTGTCGGCCATCGACTCGTTCGCATCGGTCACCGACCCCGCGGAGCGCAGCCTCACGATCGTCGCCCGCATCGAGGTGTCGCTGGCGGCGATCTACAAGAACGAGGAGCAGCTGTGCGATGTCCTCGACCGCTGCCTCGCGGTCAGCGACTACCTCGTGCGCCATGCACCGGCGTGGCTCGACGAGACGGCATGACGTCCGCGCCCGTCGGCGTGCCGCTCAGGAGAGGATGTCCTTGCGGTTGAACCGCCACACGGCCAGCACGGCGAAGATGGCGGTGTAGATCAACGCCGACGCTGCGCCCTT
>Ga0070741_10011634_pt1 | contig 16170 bp, 10 predicted proteins | sample Coa_R1_4_FD_66440 | JGI IMG/M metagenome (GOLD analysis project Ga0070741, IMG submission 66440) | Surface soil microbial communities from Centralia Pennsylvania, which are recovering from an underground coalmine fire - Coalmine... | ecosystem: Environmental > Terrestrial > Soil > Unclassified ...
GCCGAAGTCCTGTCTGAGGAGGACAAACTGAGGCTCGACATTGACATAGCCCCGCAAAAACTCCCCCGGACCGTTGCTGCTTATCCCCCAGAACTGCCCGTGACTGACTAGCCCATTGCGCACCACCCACGGCAGCACGCACAGCACAAACACCACCAAGCTAGCCAGCAAACCCCTCAGCCCCTGGCCCTGTCCATTCCGGCCCGTTCCTGCCTCTGCCTGCCCCTTCGTTCGCCCCTGCTTCTTCCAGGCCCAAAAGACCAGAGGCAGGAACACGAAGGGATAGAACAGAGGCAAGGGCTTTACCAGTGTGGCCGCTCCCACCACCAACCCGAACAGCGCTCCGGTGCTCACCGTAGGACGGCGGTAGAGGTTTAAGCCCGTCAGCGCCATCAGCACCAACAACAGCCCCAGGCTCGTCTCCACCTCCGTCATCCCCACATACCGGTAGACCTGAGGGGTCAGGGCGCACAGAAGACCGGCCACCAGGCCCGTGCGCTCTCCAAAGAGCTTACGCGCCAGAGCAAAGGCACTCAGACAGGTCAGGCCCACCATCAGGCACTGAGCCAGCAAGACAGGCCGATAGACCAGGGCCTCGGGGCCGGAGGAACCGCAGAGCCGGAGCAGGAGGGCAGCAAAAGCCGGATAGAGGGGAGCGCGTCGGAGGGTAGGGCCGTAGCCGAGGCTGAAGCCGTCTCCGTGGGCCAGGTGTCGGGCCAGTTGTCCGAAGCCGTTGAGGTCGATGACGGGTTGGATGAGGCCCTGGCGGGGGTAGAGCAGGAAGGCGTAGACGTAAGCTATCACAGACCCTAACAAGAACACAAACAGGCCCACGCGCCAGGAGGCTCGCATCTTGCGGGCGGCCTGTTCCCCACCGGCAGGCGTCGCCTCCACCGGGGCAAAGGCAGGCGGTGTATAATGCCCTCTCTCAGTCGTCGTTGTGTCAGACATCTCTTAGTTCACAGCGTAATCGGCGGGCAGGCGTCGGAGGCCCGACGCAGGACAAGGGCCACCCGCCCGGTGCCAGAACAAAGCCCCGGCGGCAAGCCGCCTGCCTTCATTCCTGAGGCCGATAAAAAATTTTGATTTCGACGCTGGCGCACTTTGCACGTCTCGGAGCCAGCGGTTGCGTGTGCTTCTATTTTTGGCGCCCCGGCAGGGAATATGCACCCATCCGACGCAGGCGCCTCTCCTCCTGACAAGAGAACCGGCGATTGTACCGGCTATCCTGGCTGCAAGCCGGATTCCCATCGTACCAGAACGGGGAAGCGTACGTTGCCGCCGTGGACCAGGCGGCCTGGAGAGGAGACAGCTGGCAGACGAGAAAGGCAAAGGGTTGAAACGGACGCCCGGTGGGGCGATTTAGGCGGGCGCCAGCCGCAGATCAATGCGCGCCGGCGCCGCTCAAGACGGCCGGGATCGTCCGCAAGATGATTTTCAAATCGTTGGCAAACGACATCGTGTCAATATAGAGCAAGTCCAGTTCGATCCAGTGCTCAAACGAGATGTTGCTGCGGCCACTGACTTGCCAGAGGCAGGTCAGGCCCGGCTGCACGGAAAGCCGAGCCCGCTCGCGCGGGCCATAGGCTTCCACCTCGCAGGGAATGGGCGGGCGCGGACCGACGAGGGACATATCCCCCCGCAGGACGTTAATCAGTTGCGGCAGTTCGTCCAGGCTGTATTTGCGCAGGAACCTGCCGATAGGGGTGACACGGGGATCGTCTTTGATCTTAAAGACGGGGCCGCTAGCTTCGTTGAGATGGGCGAGCCGTTCTTTCTGGGCCTCGGCATCGGCGCACATGGAGCGGAACTTGTAGCACCAGAAGTAGCGTCCGCCCCGGCCGACGCGCACCTGCTTGAAGAGGATGGGGCCGCGTGAGGTGAGCTTGACGAGCAGGGCCACGACAAGCATAATGGGCAGCGAGAAGAACAGGATCAGGAGGGCAGCGACAATATCTAAGCCGCGCTTGAGGTGGGCATACGGCACCGACTTGCAGGGGAAGAGCGGATCGCGATAATTAAGGGCGAAGCGATGGCTATTGGCGGAGAACGCCAGGCGATGGGCGGCATGTCCGTTGGCGGTATGGGCGCCCTCAACGACGACCGCATAGCGGCGTGAGGCGCCGTTCTGGGATCCGTCTGCTGCCTGGCCGAGTCCGTTTCCGTCGGTGTTGGTGGGGATGGGCACGTCACGGTTGGGGGCTGTCCTGAGCGACGACGCATCGGTATCGCGCACGGTCTCCATCGTTTCCGGTCTCCGCGTTGCGTGGTTGGTCGGTGCCTTCCGCCTTAGGTGATTATACATCGGTGATTCGATGAGCTTACAGGGTTAGGATTGATTCTCGTTCTTCTTCCTTCGCTCTGGGCGGCAAGGCAGCGGTCAGGGTCGAGTCCCGAGAAAGGGGAGCCGGCCGTTCCGGGCGCGTCCTCCGGGTGCCTAAAAATAGGCACGAACGAAACTTTCTGGGTAGCCCTGCTACTAAGCAAGGATGAAGGAGGAAGGCAGAAGGATGAAAAGAGCGCTTGTTTTCTTCATCCTTCCTCCTTGCTATGGTTTCGTCGGGCGCTACTGTTATCTGGTGCTGCGCATCTTGGCGCTTGTTAGCGATAGGAACGGGCGTCATTTGCGTCATTGGGGACGCAAGCGCGCCTCCGATAAAGTCATATCGGGCGTATCCGGCAGGCCAGGACGCTTCGGCGCGTAGAAGCCAGTGGATATCGGGAACGCCGGAAGAACATCCTGCCGGGCCACGCGGATGCGCCATTGCTCTGGAGACGCCGAGACGGTCGGCCAGAGCGCCTCTAAGAACAGGTCCGTCTGCACGGGCTGCCCGGCGCGTCGGAGCTGCAGGCCGCGTTGGGGCCGAGCTTGAGAGCCGGCGGTTCCAGGTTCTGACGCTGCCGACGGTTGCCTGGCAGTGCCGTTTTTCGCTGCCTTAGCGCGTTGTGCCATTGCCTCGAAGCTCCGTTGTAGTGCGCCCGCCGGTCGCGGAAGCGCAAGGCATGTTGGGCCATTGAGTACGGAGGCTCGCAAAAGACTAATGCATATTCCATGCCATCGCGTCGGCTCTAATATTAGACTAGATGTATTTTTTTGGAAATTCTCCTGGGAAGGGCAGCGCTGACCTCAAATGTGGTTGCCAATTCAACCTTCCGTGGAGCAAGCAGTGGAAAAAGAGGCTGATAGGGCTGCCGGCGATCTGCGGCGCAAGAACTCCGATGGAACCGTTTGCGACGATGGAAAGCGGCAGCCACATGGCGAGGATATCGTCCGCATGATTGGCGGAGGAACCGCGTAGTGGGAGTTAGTGCGGCGACGTCGGCACAACCGCATCCGGAACGCTTCTGGAGATTGCCCGCGGATACGCTCTGCTATGCCGCCTGGCCGAATAAAGTCTAGCTTAGGAATCGGGGCCGCTGAGAGCGTACTTAACCGCCCGTTCCAGGGGCAGGCCACGCCCTTCCTCCCAAGATGCACAAAAAGCTTCTTCGCCTAAAACCTGATGAGCTTCCATCTGGTGGCGGTCGTATTCGACCTTCTCATTCGATGATCTTGTCGGGGGCAAATCCATGTTCTGGCGATGTTTTTCTGCCGCTCCGTACAGGTGTACCGCCCGCGCCCATTCGCCTTCGTCGCAGGCTAGGTCGGCAAACGATTCTAAGCAAGAAAGAATCGCTGGGTGGTTATTCAACTTTTGATTGAGTATCAGGCTATCCCGCAAGAAAGAACAGGCGGAGGCATAATCTCCCTGGTGGCGAGATATAATTCCCAGGTGCTCAAGACAGTTAGCGATTCCTAATTCGTGCTCCAATGCCCTCAGCATCCCCAGGCTTTCCTCAAAGAGAGAACGCGCGGCAGTGTAATCGTTCTGGTAATAAGCCATTCTTCCGAAGTTACCCAGGCAGTAGGCAATGCCCTCATCATTATTTGGCAACTGCCGATGTATCTCCAGGCTTTCCTCAAAGAGAGAACGAGCGTGGTCTACCTCATTCAGCTCACAGACTACAATTGCCAGGTTGCTGAGGGCATAGGCGATGTTCCGTTGGTCACCCAACTCCCGAAATATATCCCGGCTCTCCGTATGGTAATTACGAGCGGCGTGATAGTCTCCTTGCATCCGGGCTAATGCCCCCGCTCCATTAAGTACATCCGCGCGCGGCTTTGTGCGTTGCTGCGCCTGGGGGTGGGACAGAAGGGCAGCATAGTATTCACTCCCTTCTTTGTAGCGTCCCCGCACCCACCAGAACTCCTGCAAAGCCGCTCCCAGTCGCAATCCCTTTTCGGCCCCCTCCGGGTCATTCCGGCATAGGGCTAGTGCCTGCTTTAGATTAGCATACTCCGTCTCCATCTCATCCAGACATCGAGCCTGCTCCCTCCCGCCCAGTTTCCGATTGATAGTTTCTGCCAGAACCATGAAATAGTCGCGATGCTTCTCTCGAACAAGGCGTTCTTCCTCACCGTTTTCGGCTAGCTTCTCCCCGGCATACTCTCGTATGAGTTCCAACAGGCGGTAGCGAGACTGTCCCTCATCATACTCTACCAGGCCAACGTTCACCAATTCTATCAGCAGGTGCAGCACATGCGATTCCTCTATATCTCCTCCGAGGCAAACCTGTTCTGCCGCTTTCAATGTCCAGCCACCAGCAAACGCTGACAGCCGAGATAGCAGTTCCTGCTCTTGATCATTAAGCAGACCATACGACCAGTTTATGATCGCTCGCGGCGTCCGCTCCGGATAACGTTTATCTTCAACACCTGGGGTACGAAAATCGAGTAGTGCTCTGAAATGTTCTAACATACCCTCTGGAGACAATCTATCCATCCGTGACGCCGCCAGTTTGAGCATCAGCGGCACGCCATCCAGTCGGCGGCAGAGCTCGGCTACATATCGAGCGTTCGCCGACGTTAGTGCAAACGTGCGCGGCCTGGCGCATTCCAGAAACATCTGTACTGCGAAATAGCGGCGAAGGGCTTCAGGCGTATCAGGCGTCGAGGGCGGAGGAAGATCGAGGGGAGACACCGCCCAAGTCTCGCCTGTGTTAAATGCGCGCCGAGAAGTGGCTAGAATACGCAAGCGCGGGCAGTTATCCAGAAGGTGATTCGCTAACTCGCTACACCCATCGGACAGGTGCTCGCAATTGTCCAGGATCAGCAGGATTTCTTGCGCCCCAATCCAGCGAGCAAGCGCGTCTTGTTTATCCGGTTGATCAGAATTTTCCCGGATTCTTAGAACAGAACATATCTGTGTAGCTACGGCAGCAGGGTCGGTCACGGGAGCCAGGTCTATAGCCTTGATGCCGTCGGCAAACCAGACTTTCTCCGCAATGCCGAGCCGAACTAGGTGGCCGACCTCCGTAGCCAGACTTGTTTTCCCGATCCCGCCCGGCCCGGTTAGAACGATGAATCTACGGTATTCTTCTTTCAGCATTTCTGCAATAGCATGGGCATCCTCGTCGCGCCCTATTAATTTGATACGCTGTCGTAGAATGTCTATCGGTTCAGAGTCATGCGGGGGGTACCGCAGGTTGTGCCTGGCCTCTAGCCGTTCTAGCCGCTCATCGGGAATGCCCTGCAATATCTGCCTGGTTTCGAGCGCTGACAGCGTAACGATTTTATTCAGTTCCATGCAGCGGTCATAGGCTTCCTCATATTCCCTATCCGCGATAAGCCTCTGCACGAATGCCTTCCAAGCCTCTATCTTTATCACCCCTGTCGGCACTAAACCATGTAGGCACAGCAAAGCGTCTCTATAGCGATCTCCCTGAATTGCCTGGGCGTAAAAACGTTCCAATGTGTCTATGTATCGCCTCTGATACTCCTTTCGTGCCCCATGCACCCACCTATCTATCACCTCGTTGCTATCTCTTAAATTGGACTCTCCCCAACCGGCCAGCAGCGGTCCCCGCCCGTACAGTGCAATCGCCTCGCGTAACGCGTCAATATTCCCCTGCGAGGCCGCGGCTGTAGCCTTATTAAACCGAACCACGTCAACATCATCTACCCCGTCCCGCAGCACTAACTGAAGTTGACCTCGCGTAGACACGATATTCCTGGAAAGATCGCCGAGCGCACGGCAAAGACGAGTGAGAGCCTGTCTTAGTGCCTCTGAATGCTCGCCAGGCCCCCATATGTCTGTCATCACAGTAAGTTTATTTACAGCCCTGCCATGGTGAACGGCCAGGTACGCAAATAGACTTTTGCTAGTCTGTCCGGGCAGGGAAGGAAGAGGTTGGCCGTCTACCTTCACATCAAAGTCGCCAAATAAGAGCATTTTCAGCGGATAATCCTGGTTCATGACGCCACATCTTACCTCTCGCGAGCAAAACATAAAAAATATTCCCGCTGGGTTTCAGAGTTCCTGCCTCGTCACATTTTGGTCCCGTTGCTCTGTGCTACTTAAAGATAGTAAGCGCCCTTGCTTACTTCATAAACCTATCCAAATGAGGCGCAGTGGGTTGCCGCTGCCACGACGCCTGAGAACAAACTCAGCGGTAGAGGATTTCCTTAGGAGGCCCTCAGGCCTGCCAACAGGACAGGAGTAATAGGTATGGTACGGCATCTTCGCAAGAGTGGTTCCCTGCTTTTCGGTTCCCTCGTGGCAGCCTTTGTGCTCTTTCGTTTCAACCTGGGTCACTTGGAAAGGGACGGGAGCCATTATGTTGTCACCGAACCCAGCGAAGCGCAAGCAGTACGCTCTCCCATAAGCGCTGTGAAATTGCTCGGTAAGCAGGGTAGGGTTACCGCCCACAACTCCTGGGGCCAGGCGGTCGGCTTCCGCTATGCCCCGGGCACGCTCTATTTTCATGCCTGCCTTTGGAGCCAGGGCAAAGCCCAGGATATCGGCACGTTGGGCGGCAGAGAGAGTCGTGCCTACGGTCTCAACGATAGAGGCGAGGTCGTCGGCGCTTCGCTCACCAGTGCGAACCGCTATCATGCCTTTCTCTGGCAGAAGGGCAGGATGCAGGATCTGTCTACGCTCGGCGGCAGATGGAGTTACGCCTATAGCATCAACGATCAAGGCCAGGTCGTCGGTGATTCGCGAACTGCTGATGGCAGCTTTCATGCCTTCCTCTGGCAGAAGGGCAGGATGCAGGATCTCGGCACATTGGGGGGCCTGAGCAGTCATGCCTACGGCCTCAACGACAAAGGTGAGGTCGTCGGGGAGGCCGACACCGCCGAAGGGGTCAGCCATGCCTTCCTCTGGCAAAAGGGCAGGATGCAGGATCTCGGCACATTGGGCGGTACGCAGAGCGCAGCCTACAGCATCAACAATCTCGGCCAGGTGGTCGGGACTGCCGCGGACCGGAACTCCGATTTAAATGTCGCCTTTCTCTGGCAGGACGGGAAGATGATAGCCCTGATCACGAGGCTTGTCGGGAAATCCGGCTGGAAACTCTGGAAACTATGGGAAGCATGGAAGATTACCGATAGCGGGCAGATATTCGGTTGGGGCGAGCTTGACAATAGCCAGGGACCCTTCCTGCTCACTCCTGTCCCGTAGCAGGCAGGGCTTCCGACACCTGCCGAAAAGCAGAATCTCCTGAGTCTGCTTGCCACCGTAACTGCCCTGGGAAGGGTGGCGTGCGCTTGGTCGGGGCTTATTCCTCGGCGGGCGATAATTACTCCGGGGAAGGGGCGTCAGGCGTGGGGCTTCCGGCGATGACCAGCACAAACTCGCCGCGCGGTTTGCGGCGGCGAAACGGCGGGATGGCCTGACCCAGCGTGCCGCGATAGATGGTTTCGCCGGGCTTGGTCAGGTCGCGTGCGATAGCCAGGGCACGGTCGGGGCCGAGGGCGGAGAGGAGGTCTTCCAGGGTGGCGTGCAGGCAGGAGGCTTTTTCGTAGAGCAGGATCGTGCGCGTCTCGCGGGCGAGGGAGGCGAAAAAGGCCTGGCGGTCGGCGCGGGGGCGGGGCGGAAAGCCATCGAAGGCGAAGCGACCGGTCGGCAGGCCGGAGACGACCAGGGCGCTGATGGCGGCGACCGGGCCGGGGATGGGGACGACCGGCACCCCCTGGGCGATGGCCGCGGCGATCAGCCGGGAGCCGGGGTCGGCGATGGCGGGGGTTCCCGCGTCGGAGACGAGGGCGATCTCTTGCCCGGCGCGCAGGCAGGCCAGGAGCTCTTCCGTCTGGTTGCAGCGGCTATGGAGGCGATAGGTGAGGACCTGGGTGGGGATGGCGAAGTGGTCGAGGAGCTTGCGGGTGATGCGCGCATCCTCCGCGGCGACCAGGCGCACCTGACGCAGAACGCGCAGGGCGCGCAGGCTGATGTCTTCGAGGTTGCCGATGGGCGTGGAGACGAGGTAGAGGGTGCCGGGCGCGCGCCCCAACGCTGGCTTCTCAGCTTGCAGAGAGGGCGCAGCACAGGCCGCGCCGCCCGCCGCCAATTCAAGATTGGCGGCGGGCGGCGCGCTCGGCATCCTTTTGCGAGACATGACGGCGGACGCCCTGCCTACGGCCCCGGCTTGCCCGCTTTAGGCTGGGACTCGCCGGCGGCTTTGGGCGCGGCAGGTACGGCGGGCTGAGCCTGCGGTGTGGGCCTGGCCGCGCCGGGCGCTTCCGGCGCCTTGCCCGTTCCGGGAGCAGGCGGTGTCGCTGCGGGCGGCTGTCCGGCGGGCTTCGCGGCGCTACCCGGGACGGGCAAGGTCTTCTGGATCGTGCCTTTGCCGCCTCCGGGCAGGCTGATGTTGGGCGCCTGGAGCGCGGCGTGGCGCTGCTCGGCGCTGACCTTATCCCGCTCCGCCTTGATCTTGCCCTCCAGATCCTTGACCGCGGCCTCTTCCTGGGCTGCCTGGTCCGGCTTGTTCAGGCTGCGGAACCCGGCGGCTAGTTGCTGGTGCACCTGCTGGGCCTCCTGCATGGTGGTCAGGTCGTAGGGCGGCGCGTCGTTGAGGAGCCTCTGGATCTTTTCGTACTGCTGGAGCGCCTTGTCGTTCTGCTTGGTCTCGCGGTAGAGCGAAGCCAGGTCAAAGCGTATCTGGCGGTTCTCGGTACGGGTCAGCACCATCTCATAGAGCTGGATCAGCCGCTGATTTCTCTGGGCTATCTCATTGGGCGCGGTAATCTTCTTGCTCTTCAGGTTCTGGGCCACGATCAGGGCGGCGGTTTCGTCTTCGGGATGGCGCTTCAGCAAGGCGTCAAACTCGTTTTCAACCAGCGCCTGCTGTTTCTCGATGTCGGCCGGCGTCGGCGGGGGAGCGCCCTCCGGTGCCCGGCCCATCTGGCCCAGGAACTGCTGCTGCTGCATCTCCTGGAGCTTGACGAAGTCGTAGTAGGCCTTCTTATCCGGGTCTACCACTTCGATTCTGGCCTTTTGCATCAAGTCGTTGATGAGCTTGCCAAATGCCTCGCGCGCCCGCGTATCCTTGATCTGCTCGACCTCCTTCTTGGGGTCGAAGTCCTTGGGCTTGTTGATGCGCCGATCCAGCACGCGGGCGAACCCATAGCCCTGCTGGAAGCCGGTGATCTTGACGACCGGCGTGAGCTGGCCCTTGGGCGTCTTGTGTACGGCCTCGTCGAACTCCTTGCCGTAATGGAGGATGCCCAGCATGTCCGGCGCACCGGGGATGCCCTGGTACTCGCGCCGCCAGTCCAGCGTGCCGCCGGTCTTGGCGCTGGGGTCGGCGGAGTTGGCGCGGGCGATAGCGGCAATATCGGCCCCTTTCTCCACCTGCGCCCGCAGGTCGTCGGCCTTCTTTCGGGCCTCGGCGTCCGGCAGCGGTTTGATGCCTTTCGGGTTGGGCAACGGGGTGGGGCCGGAAGGAATCAGCACCAGCGCCAGCTTGACCTCGGCATACTGGTTGTTGGCGTCCGCCTCCGTGACATTGATCTGGTTCTTAATGTCCTGGAAGAGCGCCGGGATGAGCAGCTGCTTGCTGAGGAAGTCCCGGTATTCGCCGGGGGTCATGCCGAAGCGGCTTTCCAGGTAGCTCTCCCACTCCGAGTCGGAGACTTCATGGCCGAAGGTGTTGCGTAGTTGGGCGCGCTGCTGGGCGATGGCGCTGTCTATGTCGGCTTCGGAGGGATGCAGGCGGCGCCGCTGCGCCTCCTGGATGAGCGCAGTCTGCTTGATGAGATTTTCCAGGGCCATGCCCTGTGCGGAGGCAAACTGCGGACCCGGCTCTGCGCCCTGGCGGGTCAGCTCGCCCGCCAACTGATTGAATTCGGCGTTGGTGATGGGCTCGCCGTTGACGCGGGCGATCACGGCGCTGCGCTCGGCGGCCGGGTTTGGCTGGTTACCGCGGGTATATTGGCTCAGGCCAAAGCTGATGACCAGCGGTATGCCGAACACAGCAGCCAGAATCCAGCCGCAGGCGCGGCCCGCACGCTGCCACCATCTTTGCCAGGCGCTAATGGAAAACAGATCAGGCATCGAATTTATGGTCCTTATACAACAACGGTACTTCTTCCCCACGGTGTGGATGCCTCTCCTCGGCGGCAGCCGCTTAGGATGCCTTATATCAAGTCCGATGGAATACTTATCGTATGGCTACCTCAAGGTGCAGCGCATATGGGAAGAAATTCACCGGATTGGATATTAGCAGCCTAAAACTCTAGCAACCTGGCCTCTTAAGTTGAGGTCTCTCCGCGGCGGCAGCCGCTTGAAAGGGATCTACACGGTTGGGGATGTCTACCCAACGACAAACGATTTTCTTTATGCGATGAATTGGCGCAGCGCGGCCAGCGAGGGGCGAGAGCCTTCCTCCGGCGTTCCCTTGCCTCCCGGACCGCTGCCGTGCAAAGGCACATAATGGGTTTCGAGTGAGATGTAGCCAGTATAGCCATCGTGCTTGAGCGCGGCGAACTGGCCCGCATAGTCAATTTCGCCCTCCCCGACGACGCACCACTGCACCTGGGGGCCATGCTCAGGCGTATTGACGATGCGGCCATCCTTGATATGAATATGGGCTATCCAGGGCTTGACGGCCTCATAGCCATCCGGGTACGGCACTTCGCCCGCAGCAAAGGCGTTGCCGGGATCCCAGCAGAGCTTGAGGTGCGGCGAGTTGAGCTTGCCGGCAATGCGCGCCGCCTCGGCTCCCGTTCCGATGAAACAGGCGTGCTCGTTTTCCAGGATCAGGGTGACGCCTTCCCGCTCGGCCAGCCGCAGCGGCTCGTCAAAGGCGTCCACGATCCGGTCCTCGATTTCGGGGGTCAACGCTTCCTTGCGCCAGAAGGTGAAGACGCGCAGCAGCGGCGTGTCGAACGTATGAGCCAGCTCAATGCAGCGGCCCAGCAAATCCATCTGCTGCGAGAGGTCGCGCGGCTTGGCCAGATGCATTCGGTGGGTCTCCTCGGTGCCTTCGGGCGTGTCCTCGAAGAGATCGCACTTATAGAAGGGCGTGGCTAACCCGACGACGCGCAGGTTGCGGGCGCGCAGGGCGGCTTTGGCGCGGGCGACCTGCTCTTCGGAGAGGTCGGCGATATTGGTATCCCAGAGGGCGCGCAGCTCGGCGCCCGTCGCTCCATATTCCAGCAGCACGTCCAGCGCGTGCTCAAAGTCCTGCGAGATCTCGTCGGTGATAGCTGCAAGTTGCATCATTACAGCAAGCGTCCTCCTGGCTAAGATACCTACGTACTAATTCGTTGTTGCCGCACAAAATCGTTCCAGTGTACTGCAAAAGGGCGCGATTGTCAATCGCGCCCTTGCGCTGGGGTATCCCTGGCCGTGTCCTAAGTTGCTTATATAAGTCGTCGAGGAACGCATAGTCCAATGATCAACAGGGGCCGGCGGAATAGGTTCCCTGATGCTCTAGAGAGAGGTTCTTGTCGCCGGGGCTTCCCGGCCTTCTCGACTTCGAGCCGCTAGCTCAGGGCTTGAGATTGCCTTCGTGCCAGTCCAGCCCATGCATGATCTCCTTCGGCGCGTGCAGGGTGACGCTGTGCCCATCGGCAACGGATACGGCCAGTAAACCATCCCGGAACACTCCCCCATACTGCACAATCCACCACTGTCCGTCTTTAGACCAACGGCGTACCGAGGCAAAGCCCGGCAGCGTGGTCACCAGCCGTAATTTGCCTGTGGCCGCCTCCAGGACGTAGAGGCGCGTCGGGCCTACCCCATCCTCCCAGTGCATGACGGCAACCCGCTTCCCGTCCGGCGACCAGCCCCAAGCAGATAGAGCAGGCATGTTGCGATTGGAAACACCTACCAGCACCTTGCTCTGCTTGCGTGTCGCTCTCTCAAGCAGATACAGGCTATCGGCGCGATAACTGTGCGAACCTTCCATGTACTCCACAAAGGTAACGAACTTTCCATCGGGAGAGGCATCATAGTCCGTCCGATTGTCCCGGCCTATAACAGCTATCTGTGGGCTGCCTCCATGAATAGCCACCTTATAAAGGTCATTATCGCCACGCCATTCCTGGAATAGAATCGCCTTGCTATCAGCAGACCAGTACAGAATCATCACCCGGTCGGAAGCGCGGGCAACCCGCCATTTGCGCAGCGTGCGGGCGTCAAACACATAGATATCATCCGGAGGAATATCCTGCAATGTGCCGCTACGCGAGGGGTAAACGGCGCAGAAGTAGCGCCCGTTGGGGGACCAGCTTACCTGGTTCCAACCTAAGTTGCCTCGGGTCACCGGAGTAATCGCTCTGGTACGCAGGTTAAGCAGCCAGATATTACGGAAGGTATAAGGGAAGGGAGAGGTATCAGTATAGAGGATGCGCTGCTCCTCCGGCGAGTCGGCGTAATCCGAGAGGAAGCGGATCTGCTCTCCATCGGGCGAAAATCGGGGTTCGGTGATGGCCCCACCCAGGTTAAGCTCTGGATGGGCGCGGTGGTCGGTCAGCCGGAGGGTCTTCCCATCGCCGGTTGTCTGGAGGAATAGGTCAAAGCGTCCCAGCGTACTGGTGTATTCGCTGGCATCTACCTGCGCGCTGTAGACGATCAGGCCGGAGGGCACGCTTGCTCCCTTGCCCTGCTGGCGCCCCGCCGGGCCCTCTCCATCGGGCTTAGAAGGAAGTGGAGGCTTCTTCGGCGGGGTCACATGCACATTGAAATGGAACCCAACCTTGCTTTCCTTTATCCTTATCGGTTGGATGCGCTCCCACTCGGCCAATTTCCACCCGCTTGCCGTTTTGCGCCATATCTGCTTCCAATACCATGTCGCGCTCACAGAGGTAAAGCGGCCCTGTTTGTACGGGATGGTCAGCGTCTCTTCGGTCAGGGCTACGGCGCGGTCGCCCTGGAGCGTCAACGGCCAGACGGCCACCGACAGGTCGCCGCCTTCCAAGCCATCCAGACGCTTGCCCATCTCGGCAAACGCTTTCTGGCCTTGGAACGAAGCCCCCTCTGCACGCAGTAGAAAGTCCGCGACGGCCATCTGCTTGAGGCCCTGCACGCCCTGCTCCTGAACCGCCTTCGCGTAGCGAGAATACAGGTCCAGGAAAGGACGGCTGCGCTCTATCTCTTGGAGGACGTCGCCGGATTGGTTGGCCGCGCTGGCGCGTCCAGGGAAGCCCAGCAAAATCAACGTCAGGATCAGGAAGGCTGCTTTCACCGTTGCGCGCCTCCTATCTATCTTCATTTGCCCAACTTCAGCAATGGGCCGATTGCCAGGCAAAAAGTGGTATCCACCGAACATAATGGATACCACGATAACATAGTGCCGTTTCGTCGTCAACGCTTTTTAACAGAGGGCCAAGCCGCCTTAAGGCAGGGTCTCTACGGTCACCTTATCGTTGGTGTAGATACAGACTTCCGCCGCGATCCGCATCGCCTCCGCCGCGATGTCGGGCGCGCTCATCTGCGTATTCTTCACCAGCGCCTTTGCCGCAGACGCCGCAAACGCCCCGCCGGAGCCGATAGCCGCCACCCCATCATCCGGCTCGACCACATTCCCGTCGCCCGAAAGAATATAAACGCGGTCCCCGTCCGTCACGATCATCATCGCTTCCAGGCGTCGCAGCACGCGATCCGTCCGCCACTCCTTGGCAAACTCCACCGCCGCCCGCGTCAGGTTCCCGCCCGTCGCCTCCAGCTTGCTCTCGAACTTATCCGCCAGCGCCTGCGCGTCCGCCACCGAACCGGCAAACCCGGCCACCACCCGGCCCTGATACAGGCGGCGTACCTTGCGTGCCGTATGCTTCAGCACCGTATTCTCCAGCGTCACCTGGCCGTCCCCGGCCACCGCCACCTGATTCTCCCGCTTCACGGCCACAATCGTCGTCGCGCGTATCTTCGGTTTCCCATATCCAAGTTCCATACGGCTTACCACTCGCTTTCCAAGGCTCCAATCGGCGCTATGCTGCCGTCTCCTCTTCTCAGGATGGCCCGCGCGCCGCATCTTCTCAAGCAGCATACCCCAAAACCAACTCCCGAAACAACTCGCCATTTCCCGATTGGGAAGCCAAAAAAGAAGCCCGATATGTCGGCTGACATACCGGGCAATGCGCCTCCCGCGCGGAAGCTGCACGCAAGCCCCCTTTTCTGCGGCGCGGTTTGGTCGCCATGCGCAGCCTTGTTCTAAGGAACGCTGGCTACGCCAAGACAAGAGAGGCATCGGTTGTGACAGGCTGATCGTACCGGTTCTTCGCGAAACCGAAACGACCAAGAGGCCCGGGGAGAGACCGTTGGGGCCGAAGGTATTGTATTCGGCCCCAATGATCACCGGACACTGCTATTATCCCCTAATTCTTCCTGGCAAACAAGCGAAACGCGTAACAGCCAGCGTGTGATCTATTTCACAATCTCACATCCCCAACGCCGGAGGGATCTCGTCCGATACTGGCAAAAGCCCTTAGAACCCTGGCACCCTAACGCCGGAGGAATTTCGCTCTATCCTGGCAAAAACCGCCTCCACGCCCTGAAAAAAGCCCTCTCTGCTACTGATTTTGCGAAATTCTCTCATCAGGGTTGAATTCCTTCGCGCTTTCCTGTATAATAGGGGATAGCACTTCGTAAGCGCCCGCTCTTAGAGCAGGTGACGATTGAAACGCTGCAACTACTCCTCCGGCTTTGCACGGCAATGCGGCCTGCTCATCCGTTTTGGGCGCCCCTATTGCCGACCACGCCGACAAAATCTCCGACGGATCGAGGGAACAGGGTGATTAGCGAATTGCAGCAGCACCATCTCCGGCCTAGCCAGATTAAATACGCCGACATGGCCGACCGTGAGATCGTTCATCGAGCACAGCATGGCGACGAGGCGGCCTCCGAGTTCCTGCTGTACAAATACCGCAATCTTGTCCGTACTAAGGTCAAGTCCTATTTCCTTGTCGGCGCGGAAAAGGAAGACCTTCTCCAGGTCGGCATGATCGGGCTCTGGCAGGCCATCGTGGATTTCCGCTGCGATAAGGCCATCTCCTTCCCCGCCTTCGCCAAAGTCTGTATCCAACGCCATATCATTACCGCTATCAAGACGGCCACGCGCCAGAAGCAGATGCCCCTCAACACCTCCCTCTCGCTCGAAAGCCCCGCCGAAGACTCCGGCCCCGACTGGAACCTCTCCGACATCATCCCTTCCGCCGAAACCCAGAACCCGGAAGACCTCGTTATCCAGGGAGAGGATACCAAAGTCCTGCACGAGATGCTTCAGCAGATGCTTTCTGAGTTTGAGTGGCACGTCCTCGTCGGCTACCAGATCGGTAAGTCCTACCGGGAAATCGCCGCCGAGCTGCACTGCAAAACCAAGTCCGTAGACAATGCGCTCGCCCGCATCAAGCGCAAAGTCGCCACCATTCCCCTGGGCCTTGCCAATCTGAGCCAGCTTCTCGTCAACACGCCACTGCGTTGATAGCCATCGTTCCTAACCTTTATAAATCGTCCTCATAAAAGACAAAAGCGCGGAGCCGAATCCCCTCGGCTCCGCTTCTTGCATGGCATGGGGTTGTGCGTTTTCCTTTCGGGCGGCTCAAGCCGCAGCAACAAGAGCACAAAACCTGCCTTCGTAGGTCCTGCCCTCACCCCCTGTCCCCTACTGCAAGGGTCGGGTTGTTGGGCCGGGCTGGAGCGTTTGTTGCGGCGCGGGTCGGGGCTACAACGGACTGCCAGGGTCGGGCCTGCAATGGACTGCCAGGGTCGGCAGGGTTACGGCCCCTGCCTCCGCCTTGCGACACCTAGCGACCCTCCCAGGGAAGGGAGTGATCCGGCTTCTGCTCTCCCCTCTCCCTGCAAGGGAGAAGGGCCGGGGATGAGGGCGGCCCTACCCCCTACACCCTAC
>Ga0070741_10011635_pt1 | contig 16166 bp, 16 predicted proteins | sample Coa_R1_4_FD_66440 | JGI IMG/M metagenome (GOLD analysis project Ga0070741, IMG submission 66440) | Surface soil microbial communities from Centralia Pennsylvania, which are recovering from an underground coalmine fire - Coalmine... | ecosystem: Environmental > Terrestrial > Soil > Unclassified ...
GCGCGAATGCTCGCGCCGGCTACGGCTCGGGCGCGGCGCTCGCGGTCGCGCCGTGGTCCGCGCCCGGCGCGTCATGCGGGTCGCGCGGGCCCAGCGCGCCATCGCGGCGTGCGCGCCTGACCGCCAGGAACGCAGCGCCGCCGAGCGCGAGCCCGGCGAGCCCGACGACCACCGCGAGCAGCGAGAGCCACCGCGCGGACTCGAGATCGTCGGGTGTCGCGACCTCGCCGTTGCGGACGAGCAGCCGGACCCGACGGTCGATCGCGCGCTTCTCGTCGAGGTTGAACGCCGCGTCGAGCGGCGCGGCCGCGGCTGCCGGCCGCGTCGCCGCGAACCGGCTCACGTCGAGGTACGGGGCGGGGTGCGACGCGCTCTGCTTCGACGGATCGTCGTGCCAGCGCACCACCACGCCGTCGTCGTACGTCTGCACCGCGGTGAAACCGATCGTCCCCACCGACGACGGAATCGGTCCGGCGTCGATCGTGAACCGCACGAGGTTCGCGCCCGTCAGCGGTCCGCCGGTCCAGACGAGCCGGCGAACGGCGTCGCCCGCGGGGCCGTCGGGGGTCGGCACCGGGTGCGCGAGCGGGCGCCGATCCATGCGCACGGTCCACCCCGGGACCGGCACCGCGTCCGCGTTGACGATCGCGGGGTGGATGGGGAAGTCGATCTCGACGCGCGTCGTCGCGTGCGGCGCCCGGTCGTTCACGACCTGGAACCCGATCGTCACGACGTTGCCGGGCGCGACGGCGGCCGGCTCGGGTGCGACCGCGGCAGACGCGCGCGGCCACGACACGACGAGCGGGATCACGGCGAGCGCCGCGACGACGAGCACGCGCACCGCGGCACGCGTCTGCCGGCGGGCACGAACGGTGCTGTCCTTCGCTGCCACGGCACGTCATCTTGCCTGTTCGGGCGCGATGATCCGTGTCGTGGCCCGTCCTGCGCGCGCCGTCGAGCTGCTGGGCGCCGTCGTCACCCGTACGGCGGTCGTTCTCGCCGTGCTCGTCGCGGCGGCCGCGGTGGTCGTCGTCGACGCGCTGCCGGCCTGGGCCCACGGCGTCGGCGGCGTGCAACCTACGAACTACCGGACCACGGTGCGGGGCGTCGAGCCCGCGGTGCCCGGTCTCACGGTGCGGTCGGTCGACCTCGGCGGGAAGCTCGAGCTGACGAACACGACGGGAACGGATGCGGTCGTGCTCGGGTACCAGGGCGAGCCGTACCTGCGCGTCGGGCCGCGCGGCGTCTACGAGAACACGAAGTCGCCGGCGGTGTTCCTCAACCGGTCGACGATCCCGACCGCGTCGGCGCCGCCGAGCTACGACGCGAACGCCGCGCCGGGATGGCGGAAGATCTCGTCGTCCCGGACTGCACGCTGGCACGACCATCGCGCGCACTGGATGGGCGGTGCCGCCCCGCCACAGGTGACGCGCGACCCCGGTCACAGCCATGTCGTCATCGGGGGCTGGCAGGTCCCGATCGACTACGGCACGCGCCGGTTGCACGCGGTGGGCGACGTCACCTGGGTGCCCGGCCCGTCGGTCCTGCCCTGGATCGGGATCGCCGTCGGGCTCGCCGCGCTCGTCGTGCTCGCGTCGCGCACGCGCATCTGGCCCGCCGTGCTCGGCGTCGCGATCGCGCTGCTCGTCGCGGGCGAGGCGATGCACGTCGCCGGGTACTGGGGTGCGAGCACCGCGTCGACGCTGTCCGACGTCGGTTCGAGCATCTACTCGATCGCGGGCTGCGTCGTCGGGATCGGCGCGCTCGCGATGCTGTTGCGGCGCGGTCGCGATCCGTACGACGCGACGCCGATGATCCTCATCGCCGCGGTCTTCCTGCTCGTCGCGGGCGGGTTCGCGGACATCACGTCGATCACGCGGTCGCAGGTGCCGTCCACGCTCCCGGACGTGCTCGCGCGCGGCGTCGTGACCAACGCGCTCGGGCTCGGTGTGGGAACGGTCGTGGCGGCCGCGCTCCGGCTGCGACGGCCGCGACCGGTGCGCACGGCGCGACACGGTGACACGACGGCGGCCCGTCGCCCCGCCGGTACAGTCGACCAGGTGACCGGTCCGCAACGGGTTCCGTGAGCGGCCCTGCGGGCCACGCGTACACCAGCGCGGGGGCCCGTCACCGTCGCCCGCTCGTCGTCGCGCTCCTGCTCGGCGTCGTCGTGTTCGTCGTCGAGGTGGTCACCGCGCTCCTGACGAACTCGCTCGCGCTGCTGTCCGACGCGGGCCACGTGCTGACGGACGTCGCCGGGCTCGGGCTCGCGCTCGCGGCCATCCAGGTCGCGCAGCGCCCGGTGCGCGATCCCGGGCGGACCTACGGGCTCTACCGCCTCGAGATCCTCGCCGCGCTCGTGAACGCCGTGCTGCTGTTCGCGGTCGCGATGTTCGTGCTCGTCGAGGCGGCGTTGCGCTTCGGCGACCCGCCCCACGTCGTCGGCGCGCCGGTGCTCGTCGTCGCGACGATCGGGCTCGTCGCCAACGTGACCGCGCTGCTGCTCCTGCGCCGCGGCGCGGGTGAGAGCCTCAACGTCGAGGGCGCGTTCCTCGAGGTCGTCGCGGACACGCTCGGATCCGTCGGGACGATCGTCGCCGCGATCGTGCTCGTCACGACGGGGTGGCGGCTCATCGACCCGATCATCGGTGCCGCGATCGGGCTGTTCATCCTCCCGCGCACCGTGCGCATCGGCGGGCAGGCCCTGCGCATCCTGCTGCAGGTCGCGCCGAAGGACATCGACGTCGACGCGTTGCGCGCCCAGCTCGCGACGCTGCCCGGTGTCGTCGACGTGCACGACGTCCACGTCTGGACGCTCACATCCGAGATGGACGTCGCGTCCGCGCACCTCATGGTCGGCGAGGACGTCGACAGCCACGCCGTGCTCGACCAAGCCCGCGTCGTGCTGCGCGACCGCTTCTCGATCGAGCACGCGACGCTGCAGGTCGAGCCGGACAGCCACGAAGGCTGCGCGGAGGTCGCCTGGTAGCCTGACGCCGGCGTCAGGTCGAGCGTGGAGGGGAACGTGCGTCTCGCCGGGGAGGTCGCGCTCGTGACCGGCTCGACCGCGGGCATCGGACGGGCCGTCGCGATCGAGCTCGCGCGCGAGGGCGCGCGGGTCACGGTGACCGGCCGCGACAAGACCCGTGGCGACGCCGTCGTCGACGAGATCGTGCGCGGCGGTGGCGACGCGACGTTCGTCGCCGCCGACCTCGACGACCCCGCGGCGTGCGACACGCTCGTCGACGCGGCGGCTACGCACTTCGGCGGGCTCACGGTGCTGGTCAACAACGCGGTCTCGTCGACGGTCGAGCGCGACGGTCCCGTCGGCGAGATCGGCGACGCGGCGTGGGAGCAGGCGTTGCGGGTCAATCTCACCGCGCCGATGCGCCTGTGTCGTGCCGCGATCCCCCACATGCGACGGGCCGGTCACGGCGCGATCGTCAACGTGTCGAGCCGGCAGGCCGAGCGAGCGAGCCCGGGCTTCGCCGCGTACGTCGCGAGCAAGGGCGGGCTCAACGCGCTGACGCGCTCGATCGCGGTCGACTACGCCCGGGACGGGATCCGGTGCAACACCGTCAGCCCCGGGTACGTGCTGAACGACCGTCGCGACGCCGACATGACGGACGAGCGCCGCGCGCGCATGGAGGGCATGCACCTCACGCGACTCGGCGTCGCGCGCGACGTCGCGTACGCGGTCGTGTACCTCGCGAGCCGGGAGTCGGAGTTCCTGACCGGCATCAACCTGCAGCTCGACGGCGGGAGCAGCATCGCCCGCGGTCTCGTCCTGGGCTGAGCGCCGATGCACCCGCGTGTCTCCGTCAGCGCGATCTCCAGCTACGACTGGTCGCTCGCGGAGGACCTCGAGTTCTACGCCGAGGCGGGCATCACGAACGTCGGCGTGTCGATGGCGAAGCTCGACCGGTTCGGGTGGGACGAGGGCATCGCTCGCGTACGCGATGCGGGGATCCGCGTGGCGAACGTGATCGGCATCGGACCGTTCCACCTCGACCGGCCCGCGCAGTGGGACGGGCAGCGCGCGCGGTTGGTGCGCGCGCTCGACGGCGCGCACGCGCTCGGCGCACCGTGCCTCGTGGTGACGACCGGCCCGGCGGGGCGTCTCACGTGGGAGGAGGCCGCGGACGCGCTCGAGGAGGCGATCGCGCCCGTCGTCACGCTCGCGCGCGAGCGGGGCGTCGCGCTCGCGGTCGAGCACACGAACTCGCTGCGCGCGGACGTCGGGTTCGTGCACACGCTCGCCGACGTCGTCGACCTGGCGCGCCGGATGGGGACCGGCGTCTGCATGGAGATCAACGCGTGCTGGGCCGAGCGCGGCCTCGCCGAGACGATCGCGCGCGGCGTGGACACGTTCCGGCTCGTGCAGGTGAGCGACTACGCGGTCGGGACGCTGTCGACGCCGGCGCGTCTCGTCCCCGGTGACGGCGACGTGCCGATCGAGCGCATCCTCGGCCAGGTCCTCGACGCCGGGTACGCCGGCCCGTTCGACCTGGAGCTCATCGGCCCGCGCATCGAGGAGGAGGGCTACGGCGCGGCGATTCGCCGCAGCGTCGACTGGCTGGGTGATGCGCTCACGCGGCTGGGCGCATGAGGGCCGAGACCGGCGACGCGATCAGTAGCGGAAGCCGGCGACGAGGGCGCGCAGCTCGTCGGCCGTCCGGCTGACCTCACCGGCGGCTGCCTGCGTCTCGTTCGCGCCCTGCGCCGCGACCTGGACCGCGCCGTTCACGTCCTCGATGCTCTTGGCGATGTCGCTCGCGCCGCGCGCGGCCTCGTCGACGCTGCGACCGATCTCGCTCGTCGTGGCGGCCTGCTCCTCGACCGCCGATGCGATGGTCGTCTGGATGTCGTTGATGCGACCGATGATCTCGCCGATCTGGCTGATCGCCTCGACCGCGCCCGAGGTGTCCTCGCGGATGGCCGCGACCTTCGCCGCGATGTCCGCGGTCGCGCGACCCGTCTCGCTCGCGAGCTCCTTCACCTCGTTCGCCACGACCGCGAAGCCCTTCCCCGCCTCGCCGGCGCGCGCGGCCTCGATGGTCGCGTTGAGCGCGAGCAGGTTCGTCTGGTCGGCGATGGACGAGATGAGGTCGAGCACCTCACCGATCTCGGCGCTGCTCACGCCGAGCCGGTTGACGCGCTCGTCGGCGCTCGCCGCGATCGTGACGGCCTCCGCGGCGACGCCCGACGCCTCGGACGCGTGACGCGCGATCTCGTGGATGCTGGCGTTCATCTCCTCGACGGCACTCGCGACGCTCTGGCTGTTCGCGCTCACCTGCTCGCCGGCGGCGGCGACGACACCCGTCTGGGACGCGGCGACGTCGGCACCCTCGCTGACCCGCGAGCTCGTCGAGAGCAACCCGTTCGAGGCCGTGGCGAGCTGCTCCGAACCCTGTGAGATGGACCCGAGCGCGTCGCGCAGGCCGTCGATCGCCGCGTTCAGCGCGGTCGCCATCTGCGCGGTCTCGTCGGTCGTCGTGACCTCCAGCCTGCGCGTGAGATCCCGCTGCGCGAGGGCCTCGAGACTCTCGACGCTGCGGCGCAGCGGCCGTGTGATGCCCAGGGCGAGGCGGGCCGCGATCGCGATGACGATCACCATGCCGATCGCGAGGACGAGCACGATCAGCATGCGAGCGGAGCTCGTGGCCGAGCCGGCCGACGACGCGTCGGTCACGGCCGCCTTCTGCACGCGGGCTGTCAGCGCGTCGATGTGGTCCGTGAAGGTGCCGAACGCGTCGTTGTACGGACGGAACGCCGCGTCGATCGCCTCGGGCGACTGACCGCGCATCGCCGCGAGCTTCTGCGTCGACGCGACGAAGTCACGGGCCTCGGGCAGGAGCGCGTCGGCCGCCGCGTTGATCGACGGGCTCAGGTTCGCCCGGCGGACGCCCTGGACCTTCTCCACGAGCGTCTTCGCGTCGTCGCCCAGCGCGGCACGCGCGTCGCTCAGCTCGCCGTCGTCGGCGGCGCGCAGCACCATGAGGACGTCGGACATCACGTTGTCGTGCGAGGCGTCGACCTCGGCCTGCTCGCGTTGCGCGGCGTTGGCCGCGACCACGCGCTGCAGATCCCCGTGCACACGGCCGGTCCCGTTCCAGCCGACGATGCCCACGACGAGCGCGAGGGCGAGCGCGACCGCGCTCAACCCCGCGAGCTTCCGACCCACCGTCCACCGCATGTCCGTCACTCCGATCCCCGGGCGCGATCGATCTGCGCCGCTGTCACTCGATCGGCAGGGGGACGCGTGACTTGACGGGGAAGGAGGTCACGAAAGCCAACGAACCCGGCCAAAGTGGAACCCGGCCGTCGCGAGCAGGCGGTCGGCGCCGGCCCCGGTGTCCGGCCAGGTCGTGAGGCGCAGCTCGGTCGGGACGCCCGCGGCCGCCGGTTCGAGCCGCAGCCACGCGACAGGAGCGTCGACCGTCGCGCGCTCGCCCGCTCGTGCCAGCGCGGCACGGACTCGCGCCTGCGCGGCGTCGCCGAAGTACTGCCATGCGATGGAGTGGAACACGACGGTTGCGATGCCGTCGGCGCGCCGCTCGAGCTGTCGCTCGACCCACTCGTCGGCGTCGGCGCGGTCGATCTCGACCGGGAAGCGCGCGGCGACGTCGAGCGCGTGGCGCAGCAGCTCGAAGCGGTCGCGCTGGCCGGGCCACACGTATGACAGCAACCTCAGGCGCGCGTCGTCGCTCGTCGCGTCGATCGGGTCGCGGTCGCAGCCGCGACGCTCGGCGATGCGCGCGGGAGTGTCGAGCGGCGGCCGGCCGTCGGTCCACAGGTCGGCGAAGCGGACGGGTGACGACGGGTCGCCCCACGCCGCGCCGTCGTTCTCGTACCGGTATGCGTCGACGCGCAGGTTGAGGCCGGCGCTCGAGCCGAGCTCGAGGAGCCGCAACGGCAGCCCGAACTCGCGCGCGACCGTGAGGAACCCGGGGACGAGCGAGACCGACCGCCCGACCTCGTTGGTCTGGGGCGGGCGGGTCATCGCGTCGAGCAGCACCGGCGGCGGGTCGCGGAAGACGTGGCGTACGAGAGGCCAGGCCGCGGCCGCGTCGCCGTCACCACCGGTCGACGGGAAGTGCGCGGCGAGCGCGGGCGCGTCGCCGTCGAGGACCATCCGGTGGACCCCACCGAGCACGCGCAGCCGGTACGCGTCGTCGAACGGACGCTCGGCGTAGGGACCGAGCAAATCCCACGTCGGGCCGCCGGCGAGCGCGTCGTCGGCCATCGCGAGCAGGAGGTGCTCGTAGAACGGCGCGCCGACGTACCCGCACCCGGCGGCCTGCAGCCGGCACTCGTCGGCGACCTTCCGGCGGGCGTCGTCCACGTTCACGCGGGCGGTCCCCACGGCGGTCGCGCGGACGCGTCGCCCACCCGCAGCCGACCGCCCTCGGCGCGTGCCACGAGGCTCCAGTACCAGTCCGGGTAGTCCACGACGCGACCGTCCTGCACGAGGAGCTGGACGAGCCACGCACGCGCGAGCGGACGGCCGGTGGTCTCCTCGACGATGCGCTCCTCCATGATCCCCGCCCGCCCGTAGCGGGCCGCGACGCGCGCGCCGCCGACGAACCGCTCGTCCGGCAGGCCTTCGCTCTCGTAGAGGACGTGCAGCTCGCGCGCGACGTGCACACGCCCCTCGTCACGCAGGTGGTCGACGAACCGGGGACCGAGTCGCGCGTTGACGTACGCGATGCGCAGGTCGTTCAGGAGGCGTACCACGGCCGCGTTGTTGACGTGCTGCTGTTGGTCGTAGTCGGCCGCGGTCGTCGGCGTGTCGGTGACGAAGCGGTAGCCGTCGTCGTGCAGCGCCTCGACGCCGGGTGTCACGCCCACATGAACGCGCCGCCGTCGGCCATGAACGTGTGGCCGGTGAGGTAGCGGCACGCGTCGGAGCAGAGGAACGCGACGATCGGTGCGATGTCGAGCTCGGGGTCGCCCTGCCGCTGCATCGGGCAGCTCTCGACGAAGACGCGGTACCCCTCGCTCTGCTCGCCGGCCTTCCCATGATGGGTCGCGGCCGCGGGCGCGACCGCGTTGACGACGATGCCGTCCATCGCCCACTCGCGCGCCGCTGTGCGCGTGAGCGCGCGGATCGCCTCCTTCGACGCGTTGTACGCCGCGAACCCGCGGCCGCCGGTGATGCCCATCGACGACGCGAAGTTCACGATGCGGCCCCACCCCTGCGCCTGCATGTGGGGGTGGACCGCCTGCATCGCCCACAGCGTGCCCTTCACGCCCGACCGGTAGAAGACGTCGACGTCCTCCTCGGTCACCTCGGCGATCGGCGCCATGGGGCGGAACGTCTGCGCGTTGTTGACGAGCGCGTCGATCCGTCCGAAGCGCGCGAGGGACGCGTCGACCATCGACTGGATGTCCTCGCGCTCGTTGATGTCGCACCGCACGCCGAGCACCGGGACGTCGAGTGCCTCGAGCTCGTCGACGGTCCGCTGCATCGTGTCCTCGCGCCACTCGGCGACGACGACGCTGGCACCGCACTTGCCGACATGGTGGGCGATCCCGCGGCCGATGCCGCGGCCGGATCCGGTGACGACGACGACGCGTCCGTCGACGCCGTGCATGTCGCGGGCGGCGCCCGCGCTCGTGACGGTCTGCGACACGCTTCCCTCCCTGACGAGGACGTCAGGGTACGCGACGCACGGGTCCGCGCGCCCGGGCGGCTATGAAGGGTGTGTGACCGCCGAGCCGTCCGCCGACGACGTCGCGCGCGTCACGTCCGTGCTCGGCGCGCTGGGCGACGGCGACTGGCGCGCGGAGCGGCTCGGTGCCGGTGTCGCGGGCGCGACCGCAGCGCTGTGGCGCGTGCGCGGCGAAGGCTGGTCGGCGATCGCGAAGACGGTCACGCACTCCGTGCGCGGGAGCGAGCACTGGCGGACGTCCGGCGACGAGCTCGACCCGATGTACTGGCGGCGCGAGGCGCTCGCGTACTGCACCGGGTTCCTCGAACGCGTCCTCGACGAGGAGCACACGGGGCTGCGCGCGCCGCGGTGCCTGCTCTGCACGGAACACGACGACGGGTCGGTCACCACGTGGATCGAGGACGTCCTCGGCCTGCCCGGCGCGCAGTGGCCGCTGCTCGGCTACGCAGCCGTCTCACGCGCGTTCGGCCGGATGCAGGGACGGCTGGCCGCGGAGGGCTCGGTGCCCGACGAGCCATGGCTCAGTCGTGACTGGCTGCGTGCCTACGTCGAGCGTCGCGACCGGCATGGGGCCGTCCTGGTCGACGACGCACGCTGGCGCGACGTACCAGCTGTCGTCCGCGACGCGGTCGCGCTGCGCGACGACTTCCTGCGCGCGTGGCGGGAGCGGAACGCCCTGCTCGACTCGCTCGACCGCGTGCCACGGACGCTGTGCCATCTCGACCTGCATCCGGACAACCTGTTCGGCGCGACGCGGCGCGACGGGGTCGGCCGTGTCGTGGTGATCGACTGGGCCTATGCCGGGATCGGCGCGCTCGGCGAGGACGTCGGCAACCTGATCCCGGACGCGCAACTGGACTTCCACGTGGCCCCCGGGGACGGGCCCGCGCTCGCCGAGCTGTGCGTCGGCGCGTACCTGTTCGGGCTTCGCGAACGCGGGTGGGACGGCGACGAGCGCCTTGTCCGCTTCGCGATCGCGGCGAGCGCGATCGTGAAGTACACGTGGATGCTCTCGCACCTGCTGCTGCTCGCGGTCGGCGAAGAGGACGGCGGCGCATCCGTCCGCGGCGTCGCTCTCGACGACGTGATCACGAGGCGCCTCGCCGTGTGCGCGCAACTGCGCGACATGGCCGAGGACGCGTTCGCCCTCGGCGGCGAGCTCGGCGTGCTCTAACGGATCGGCGCGAACAGCGGGAGCGTCAGGTCGTCATCGACCGCGACGAGCCGCACCTCGACGGGCATGCCGACGGTCACGTCGTCGTTCTCGCAGTCGACGAGGTTGCTCACCATGAAGGGCCCCTCGTCGAGCTGGACGACAACCGCGTTGTAGGGGACGCGGTCCGCGAACGCGGGAAGGACGGGCGGGTGGCAGATCGTGTAGCTGTACACGACGCCGCGCCCGCTGACCGGGGCCCATTCGTACGACGCGCTCGTGCAGTCGGGGCAGCGCGGACGCGGGTGGTGCCGGTACGCACCGCAGTCGCGGCACCGCTGGATGCGCAGCTCGCCGCGCCGGCACCAGTCCCAGAACGGCGCGACGTCCGCGTTCGGTGCAGGGTGCGGGAACGGCGCGTCGCTCACGACGCACCCCGCCCGAGGAGGACGGCGCCGGCAGGATCGGTGATCGAGCCGTTCACGAACGCGACCTCGCACCCGTCGACCTGGTTCACCGCGGTGCCGCGCAGCTGACGGACGGCCTCGGGCAGGTGGTTCACGCCGTGCACGAACGCCTCGCCGTTCGAGCCTCCGTGCGTGTTGACGGGCAACGCGCCGTCGGGCCAGCAGGTTGCGCCCGACTCGACGAACGGCCCGCCCTCACCGAGGGCACAGAACCCGTACTGCTCGAGCGTCAGCGGCACGGCCATCGTGAAGTGGTCGAAGACCATCGCGACGTCGACGTCCGCCGGCGTGACCTCCGCCCGCTCGAACAGCTGACGCGCGACGTGGCGGCCACCGTGGTCGCGGTCGTCGTAGCTCGCCGTGAACCGGAACCAGTCGGCGAGCTCCGTGTGGATCGGCCCGCCCCCGTGCGCCGCCGCGAGCACACGCACGACCGGCTGCCGGAGATCACGCGCGTGTTCGGTCGACGTGACGAGCAGCGCGACCGCGCCGTCGTTCTCCAGCGAGCAGTCGAACAGCCGGATCGGATCGGCGATCATCCGCGACGCGCGCCAGTCGTCGAGCGAGATCGGGGCGCGCATGATCGCGTTCGGGTTCGTGCTCGCGTGGCGGCGTTGCGCGACGGCCTGCATCCCGAACTGCTCGGCCGTCGTGCCGAACTCGTGCATGTGGCGGCGCGCGATCAGCGCCATCTCCTGCGCGGGTGCGGCGACGCCGAACGGGTGATGCCACTGCCGCTCGTCGAACAGGCGCGCGCCGGCCTTGGCCCACGGCCGTCCGCCCTGGTTGGGATCGGCGCCGTACGCGGCGGACTTCGTCCGGTTGCGGGAGCGGAACACGACGACCGCGTTCGCGGTCCCCGTCGCGACCGCGAGCGCGGCGAGCCCGACCGTGCTCGCGACACCGCCACCGCCCGACGGCGTGCGCGCGAAGTACGCGAGGTTGCGGAACCCGAGCGCGTACATCAGGTCGACCTCGTCGACCTGTTCGACGTGGAACGAGACGACGCCGTCGACGTCCGCCACCGGGAAGCCCGCGTCGTCGCACGCGGCGACGACCGCCTCGCACGCGAGGTCGAGCTCGCTGCGCCCGAGACCCTTCGCGAACGTCGTCTGCCCGATGCCCGCGATCGACGCGGTGTTCTCGACGATCGTGGTCACCACCCGCAGCCTACGATTCCGGGATGGCAGAGCGCTTCGACGGCAGGGTGGTCCTCGTGACGGGCGCGGGGAGCGGGATCGGCCGGGCGACGGCGCTCCGCCTGGCGGCCGAGGGAGCCGCGGTCGCGGCCCTCGACCGCGACGCGGAAGGCGCACTGCGAACCGCACGCGAGGCGTCCGCGGGTGGCCGCCGGTGCGTACCGATCACCGGCGACGTGAGCCAGGAGTCCGACGTCGAGCGCGCGCTGATGCTCGTCTCGCGCAACATCGGCCGGCTGTCGGGCCTGGTCTCGTGCGCGGGGATCTTCCATCCCGGTGACGGGCAGCCCGCCGCGAACGTCGACCTCGACGCGTTCATGACCGTGCTCGGCGTGAACCTGGTCGGGACGTTCCTCGTCATCCGCCACTGCCTGCCGCACCTCGTGGAGCAGCGCGGCGCGCTCGTCACGATCGCGTCGGTCGCGGCCGTGCGCGGCAACGGCGTCGGCGCGGGGTACACCGCGAGCAAAGGCGGTGTCGATGCCCTGACCCGACTCGTCGCCACGCAGTACGGGCCGAAGGGCGTGCGCGCCAACTGCATCTGCCCCGGCGCGGTCGACACGCCGATGACGGGCGGTGTGCACGCGACGCCGGAGGCGATCGAGCGCGCGAAGAAGCGGATCCCGTTGCAGAAGGTCGCGCAGCCCGAGCAGATCGCGTCCGTCGCCGCCTTCCTCCTGTCCGAGGACGCGTCGCACGTCACCGGCCAGACCGTCGTCGTCGACGGCGGCAGCACGATCGCGGGCTAGCCATCGCTCCCGACGTTGGGACACTTTGTCGTCTCCACGCCGCGTTTCCGTCCCAACGCAGCGACGCGAGGGGCTATCCCGACCCCATCACGTATCGATAGCGCGTGACCGTCTCGTAGCCCATGCGGCGGTAGACGGGCTCGCCCATGTCGCTCGCCTGGAGCGCGGCGACGCGCGCGCCGAGGTCGAAGCCGGTGTTGCCGACCCAGCGCGTGACGAGCTCGCCGTGCCCGCGGCCGCGCGCACCCTCGACCGTCCCGACGTACTGCACGCCCGCGACGCCGTGGCTGATGATCACCATCGCGCCGGCGACCGGTCGGCCGCGCTCGTACGCGACGACCGTGCGCACGTGCGGCGCGCACAACGACTCGACGGTCCCGAAGTACCCGTCGAACACCTCGGGCGGCGTGCCCTGCGCGGGGGTGAACGACCCGCGCAACACCGTCAGGTAGTCCTCGCGGGTGCGGTCGTCGACGACCTGCCGCAGCTCGACGCCCTCGGGCGGCACCGCGTCCGCGAGACGCGCGTGCAGCACCATCTGCGGATCTCCCTCGCCGAGCGGCGCGAGCCCGGCATCGAGCGCGGCCCGCTCCAGCGCGGGATCGTGATGGTCCGCGAGCCACACCGAGTACGCGGGGCGCAGCCCCGCGAAGAACTCGGCCGCGAGCGCCAGCACACGGTCGGGCTCCGTGCGACGGTCGAGCACGAACGCGCCGTCGTCGAACGGGCCGGGCCACACGGGCGACCCGGCGAACAGCACGACGCCGTCCTCCTCGTGCACGACGCCACCCGGGTGATGGCGTGCGTAGTGCCGGAGCACCTCGACCAGGTTCAGGTCACCGGCGCGCAGCAGCTCCTCACGGTCCATCGCGATCGTCATGTCATCTCCCGGCGTCCGTCGGCTCGAGCGGCATCGACTCGACCGGGTCGATCGGGCTGCGCAACGCGACACCACCGTCCGCGGCCACCACCTGACCCGTGACCCAGTCGAGCGCCGCGATCGCGACGATCGCCTGCGCGACGTCGTCGGCCGAGCCGACGCGACCGAGCGCGGCCCGCTCGGCGACCTTCTCGCGGAACCCGGGAAGGCGGGCGGTGGCGCCGAACATCGGCGTGTCCGTCGTCCCGGGCGCGACCGCGTTCACGCGGATGCCGTGGGCACCGAGCTCCGCCGCGGCGACGCGCACGAGCTGGTGGACAGCCGCCTTCGACGACGCGTAGTGCGCGAGCCAGCGGTCGCTGAGCACGCCCGAGACGGACCCCACCGCGACGATCGAGCCCGCCCGACCGTGCGCGACCATCGCACGCGCGCATTCGCGCAGCGAGACGAACAGGCCGCGCACGTTGACGCCGTACACGCGGTCCCACTCGTCCGTCGACATGCGGAGCACCGGCGAGGACCCGCCCACACCGGCCGCGAGCACCGCGACGTCGGGCGGCCCGAGACCGGCGACGACGTCGGCGACCGCCTGCACGACGGCGTGCTCGTCGGCCACGTCGCAGTGGACGAACAGATCGACCCTGTCGGCGGCTTCGACGCGGTCGAGCACCGCGACGCGCGCGCCGGTGTCGCGCAACCGCGCGACCGTCGCGCGTCCGATGCCGCTCGAACCCCCGGTGACGACGGCGACGCCGCCCCGCAGCTCCACGCCGGGCGACCGTACTATGCGGACCCGTGGGTCAGTCCGAGGAGTGGGTGCGGCGCGACGCGGCCGTCGTCTGGCACGGGTTCACACAGATGGCGGCGTACGCGGACAACGCGCCGGTCGTCGTCGACCACGCAGACGGACACGAGGTCGTCGACACCGACGGCCGCCGCTATCTCGACGCGATCTCGTCGCTGTGGGTGACGACGCTCGGCCACCGCGTGCCCGAGCTCGACGACGCGATCCGGGCCCAGCTCGACCGGGGCGCGCACACGACGATGCTCGGGAACGGCAACACCGTCGTGGTCGAGCTCGCCGAGGCGCTCGCGCGCGTCGTGCCGGTCGACGACCCGCACTTCCTCTTCGCGTCGGATGGCGCGTGCGCGGTGGAGCAGGCGCTCAAGATCGCGTTCCAGTTCCACCACAACCGCGGCGACGCAGGCCGTACCCGGTTCCTCGCCTTCGGCGGCGCGTACCACGGCGACACCATCGGCGCGCTCTCGGTGGGGGCCGGCGGCTTCGGGACGGAGCTGTTCGACCCGCTGCGGTTCCCGGTGCTGCGCGCGCCCGAGATCGCGGACGCCGAGTGCTTCACGACCGCGTGCGCGATGGTCGCCGACCATGCGAGCGAGCTCGCGGCGGTGATCGTCGAGCCGCTCGTGCAGGGCGCGGCCGGGATGCAGATGGCCGACCCGGACGGGCTCGCACGCCTCGGGCGGGCCTGCGCCGAGCACGAGGTGCTGCTGATCTGCGACGAGGTCGCGACCGGGTTCGGGCGCACCGGCACGCTCTTCGCGTCGGAGCAGTGCGGGCTGCGAGCCGACCTGATGTGCCTCGGCAAGGGCCTGACGGCCGGGTACCTCCCGATGTCGGCCACGGTCGCGTCGGGACGAGTGTTCGACGCGTTCCTCGGGCCCGACCTGTCGGAGCGGACGCTCTACCACGGTCACTCCTATGGTGGGAACGCGCTCGCGGCCGCGGTCGCGTTGCGCCATCTCGAGCTGCTCGACGCGTACGACGTGCTCGCGAACGTGCGCGAGCGCTCCGATGAGCTGCGGGGGCTCCTCGACGACCGCATCGCGTCGCTCGACGCCGTGCGCGAGGTCAGGCTGCGCGGGTTGATGGGCGGGGTGGAGCTCGCGGCACCGGACTCCTCCGCGCGGTGGGGCCGGAAGGTGTGCGCGGCATCGGTCGAGCGCGGTGTGCTGCTGCGCCCGCTCGGCGACGTCGTCGTGCTGATGCCGCCGCTCACGATCACGTCGCCGGAGCTGCACCGGCTCGTCGACACGCTCGCGGAGGCGATCGTCACGGTGACGGCGTCGTGAGGTGGCTCGACTGGGCGCGTGACGAGACGCGCGCGATCCACGACGCCGGGCGGTGGCGCGCCCCACGCGATCTCGACGCAGCCGGTCCGGAGGGAAAGCTCGCGCCCGACGGGCGGCCCGTCGTGTCGTTCGCGTCGAACGACTACCTCGGGCTCACCCAGCATCCCGACGTCGTCGCGGCCGCGCACGCGGCGCTCGACCGGTGGGGCACCGGTTCGGGCGCGGCGCGCCTGATCGTCGGATCGCGTCCCGTCCACACCCAGCTCGAGCACGAGCTCGCGGCCTGGAAGGGGGCCGAGCGCGCCGTGCTGTTCCCGACCGGGTTCGCCGCCAACCTCGGCGTGCTGACGACGTTCGCGGGTCCGGGGGTGCTCGTGTGCAGCGACGAGCTGAACCACGCCTCGATCGTCGACGGGTGCCGCGCGAGTCGTGCCCGCGTCGCGGTCTACCGCCACCGCGACCTCGACCACCTCGTCTCGCTCCTCGCGAGCGCCGACGAGGAGCGCGCGCTGGTGGTCACGGACACGGTGTTCTCGATGGACGGCGACGTCGCGCCGGTCGACGAGCTCGTGGACGTGTGCGCGCGCCACGACGCGCTGCTCGTCCTCGACGAGGCCCACGCGGTGCTCGGTCCCGACGTCGACGTGTCCGGCGTCGCCGCGGTGCGCGTCGGCACGCTGTCGAAGACGCTCGGCGCGCTCGGAGGGTTCGCGGTCGGCCCTCGCTCGCTGGTCGACCTCGTCGTCAACCGGGCCCGCCCCTACATCTTCACGACGGCGTCGACGCCGGCCGACACCGCGGCCGCGCTCGCCGCACTGGGTGTCCTGCGGTCCGACGAGGGCGCCCGGCTGCGTGATCGCCTGCGCGCACACGTCGAGCGCGTTCGGCCCGGGCATCCGTCGCCGATCGTTCCGGTCCTGTGCGGCGACGAGCGCGACGCGCTCGCCGCGTC
>Ga0070741_10011636_pt1 | contig 16166 bp, 13 predicted proteins | sample Coa_R1_4_FD_66440 | JGI IMG/M metagenome (GOLD analysis project Ga0070741, IMG submission 66440) | Surface soil microbial communities from Centralia Pennsylvania, which are recovering from an underground coalmine fire - Coalmine... | ecosystem: Environmental > Terrestrial > Soil > Unclassified ...
GAGCGAGCGCGGGCACACTTGCGCGAATGGAAGCACGCTTGTGGCGCTTGTTGCCGCGATCGGACGCGTGCGCCAGTTGAGCAAGCTCCGGAATGATCGTCGCTGCAATGTCACGGCAACGATCGATGTTCCAGAGCGTCGATAGCACGGTGTCACAGGCCGCAGTCGTTTCGGACGCAGCCACGAGCTTCCTGAATTTTGCTTCCACGGCCGCATCGCTCATCGGGTCGGCCGCGTGACCCTTCGGAAAGTGGACCTCGCTCGACAACGTGTCGCCCTTGCGGGTGTAAACGACGACACGCGCCGGCGCTGCTTGCGGGTACATGGATGTGAAAGGTGGCGATGCCACGACACGAATGCGCTGCATCAACTGCACGATCTCCGGATCGGAAAGCAGCTCGTCCGCGAATGAGCTCGCGCTTATGGCGCCGTCGACCAGGCATGTCGCGACGATGAACGGCAGGCTGTGGTCGGCTGTCTCGCGCGATTGCGGCGCCCAGCGGCTAGGATCGCTGCCGATCATGCGCACGGCTTCGTCGTAGGAAGCGATTTCGACACATTCGACGTCGCGTCCGCGGAGTTGGTCGTGCAACTGGAGCGCTGCTTGAGCCGCCGCCTGCGCGTGGTAGCAGACCGGAAGCGCCTTGAGATAGGTCGAGCCGATCATTTTCATGGCCGGCCATTCCGGCGCGGCGGGCCAGTCGAAGCGGCCCATCACCGACCAGAGGCCCTGTTTGCCCTCGAAGATGTCGGACGGACCCGCCACACCGCGGCTCGCAAGATGTGCGGCGAACACGGCGTTGCGCGCGGCATCTGCGCCGGCGCAGCCCTTCCACTGCGAGAGCTGGCCATGGCGCGTCTGCCGCAGCGGCAGATTCGGCGTGATCGCGAGGGCGAGCGCATGCGCGAGCTCGGTTTCCGACAAACGCAGCAGCTGGCCGATCGCAAGCACCGCCGCTGCCGAGACGTAAACTCCCTGGTCGTAGTTGCGGCACGCGACGTTCACGGACTGCATGAAGCGACAGAAGATCTCGTAGCCTGTTGCAACGGCGAGGACCAACGAGTGCCCGTCGGCATGTGCCGCCTCCGCGACTGCGACGATCGCGGCAACGATGTCACTTGGGTGCGCTCCATCCGACGCGAAATACGTGTCGTTGAAGTCATGGACGCGCAGCATCACGCCATTCGAGAACGCCGCCATTTCGGCAGAGGTGGTGCAGGACGTGCCCCACAGTGTGGCGCGCCTTGGGCCGCTGTACTCGCGCGCCATGTCGCGCACCGTGTTGCACAAAGGATTATCGAACGCGCCGATCGCGCAGCCGAAGCTGTCGATCAGCCTGCGCTTCACCTCGTGCAGGACCTGCCCGTCGAGCGCGTCGAAGCGCGCATTGCGCGTGAAGTCGATGAGATGTCGAGAAGAGTTGTCCATGGGCGCTCGAAGTGAGCGAAGGCGCTGGCGATGCGGTTTCGGCGGGGCGATTATTCGATCGTGATGCCGGCGGTGCGGATGATGCTGCGCCAACGCTCCACATCGCCACGGAGGATGCGATCGAACTCGCTCGTTGTCATGATGATTGGTTCGGCACCTTGTGCGGCGAATGCCTCTCTCACTTCCGCCGTCTGCAGCGCTCCTGCGATCTTCTGTTGAAGGTATTCGATGACCGAGCTGGGAGTGCCGTGCGGCGCCAGAATGCCGTACCAGTTGGATGAATCGAAGTCGAGTCCCGTCTCGATCGCGGTGGGGACGCTCGGAAGCGCGGACACCCTGGTCTTGCCGGTGACGGCGAGTGCCTTGAACTTGCCGGCCTTGATCTGCGCCATCGCGGTCGGAACCGACGTGAACATCATGTCGATGCTTCCGCCGAGCAGGCCCACGACCGCGTCGCCGGATCCCTTGTACGGCACGTGAGTCATCGAGATGCTCGCCTTTTGCTTGAACATCTCGGTGAGGACGTGCGTGGATCCGCCGGTTCCCGAGGAGCCGTAATTGAGCTTGCCGGGATTCGCCTTCGCTCGTGCGATCAGTTCGGGAAGTGTGTTGATCCCCGATGCTGCCGAGACGACGAGGACGAACGGCGTGTCGGCATAGATGGTCACCGGAATGAGATCGGTGTCGAAGTGCCACGCAAGGGATTTGTTGAGCGCCGGAAGCATCGCATAGGCGCCGTCCGCCGCGACCAAGGAGTAGCCGTCGGGCGCGGCCGAAGCAATCATCTGGTAGCCGATCTTGCCGACGGCGCCTGGCTTGTTCTCGACCACGAAAGCGTTCCCGGTCGATTGCGTGAGCTTCTGTGCCAGGATGCGGATCAGGATGTCGCCCGTTCCGCCTGCCGCATACGGCATCACGATGCGGACAGGCTTCGAGGGATACTGGGCATGAGCGACGCACGCCACCATCGCAGTGCACACCAGCAGGACCGTTCGGATCAGTTTCATGTCGTCAGTTCGTGATGCCGGCTGCCTTCACCACGGGACGCCACTTGTTCATTTCCTCCTGCAGCGCGGCTTTTACGCCTTCCGGAGTCGTGCCCGGCTGGACTTCCACGCCTGTCTGCAACATCTGCGCGCGAAACTTCTCGTCCGCAAACACTTCGTTGAGCGCGGTATTGAGCTTCTTGATGATGGCGGCAGGCGTCTTTTTCGGCGCTGCAAGGTAGTACCACGTGCCGGCCTCGAAGCCTGGTACGCCCGCTTCGGCGGACGTCGGCACTTCTGGCGCCATGGGCGATCGTTTCTTGGCAGCAATGGTCAGCGCCCTCAGCGATCCGTCTCTTACGCGCGGAACGCATACGTTGGGCGAGCAGAGCTGGAATGTGATGGTACCGGCCAGCAGGTCGGTCAGTGCGGCGCTCTCGCCCTTGTAGGGCACGTGCAGCGCATCGGCATGGGTGAGCTGCTTCAGCAATTCCCCGCCGAGCTGTCCGGGCGCGCCGACGCCGGGTGACCCGAACGACACCTTGTCGGGTTGCGTGCGCATCGTATTCACGAGGTCCTGCAGCGTGTGGATGTTCGACTTGGAATTGACGAATACGATGAGGTCGATCTGGCCGACTTTGCCGATGAACTCGAAGTCATTGATCACATCGAAGTTCTCGCTGGGACCGGACACGAGCAGATTGGTGATGAGCGTTGCGGTGCCGACCAGCAGCGTGTATCCGTCCGGTGCAGCGTGCGCGACGGATGCCGCGCCGACGGCGGCACTTGCTCCGGGACGGTTCTCGATGATGACCGGCTGCCCGAGCTTCGGCGCGAGCTTCTCCGCGACCAGGCGCGTCGTGACATCGGTACCCCCACCGGCGGTGAAAGGCACGATGACCTTGATGGGACGCGTGGGATAGTTCTGCGCGCTTGCGACGGGAGTCATGAGCACAAATGCAAGCGCCGCGATCGCGCCAAGGCAAGCTCTTATGGTAGGTGCGAAGCGTTGCTCGCCGCGGCCTGCGGCGCCGTAATGTGTTTCCATTGCTCTCTCCTTGACGTATTCACATTCGCGGTGACAAGACCGCAAGTGTGCGTGTGTAGTGGCGAACGGTACAGACGGGTTTTGTTTGGTTGCGGTAAGTTGCGCTGACTGCCGACGGGCGCAGACGTCGCGTGTGATCTACGCAGCAACAGCCTCGAAGCCGATCATCGCCTTGACTTCGAGCAGCTCCTCGAGCCCGAACACGCCCATCTCGCGTCCATTGCCCGAGCGCTTGTAGCCACCCATCGGGGCAGCCGTGTTGCTCGGAGCGCCATTGAGGAACACGCGACCGGCACGAATGCGCGCACCGATCGCGCGCCCATGTTGCAGGTCGCGCGAGAACACATAGCCGCCGAGGCCGTAGATCGTCCCGTTGGCGATGTCGACCGCCTCGTCTTCGGTCGAATAGGAGATGACGGCGAGAACGGGGCCGAAGATCTCCTCCTGGGCGATCGTCATGTCGGGCTTCACGTCGGCGAAAATGGTCGGCTTGATGAAATAGCCGCGGGTGAGACCGTCGGGGCGTCCCAGCCCGCCGCAAACGAGGCGAGCGCCTTCCTCGATACCCGCCCGGATGTAACGTTGCACGCGTTCGAACTGCGCCTTGTTGACGACCGGTCCCATCGTTGTTGCGGCATCCTGCGGATCGCCGACTCGAACTTTCTTCACCTCGTCTTTCATGAGCTTCAAAAGCTCTTCCCGCTGGTGCTCGTGCACGAGCACGCGCGTCGGCGCATGACACGATTGGCCGGTGTTCGAGAATGCCCGTGCAACATTCCAGGCCGCTGCAGCCTGCAGGTCTGCATCGGGCAGGACGACGTTCGCCGACTTGCCGCCGAGCTCCTGGCACACGCGCTTCACCGAAGGCGCAGCCGCTTCCGCCACGAGGACGCCTGCGCGTGTGGACCCGGTGAATGAGACGAGATCGATGTCGGGATGTTTCGCGATCGCATTGCCGACGGTCGGGCCATCGCCGAGCACGAGATTGAACACGCCCTTCGGCACGCCGGCATCGTGCAGCACCTGGGCGAAGAGGATCGCGCAGACGGGCGTGAACTCACTTGGCTTGAGCACGGCCGTGCAACCCGCGGCGAGAACCATGGAAAGCTTGGTCGCGAGCAACTGGACCGGCCAGTTCCAGGCGGTGATAAGACCGCACACGCCGATCGGCTCGCGACGCACGATGTTGCCGCCGAGGTGCGTTTCGAACTCATATTCCTGCAGCGTGACGATCGCCTGCTTGAACGACGCGATGGCAGCGCCGACGTGAATCTTCACATTGCGGGGTGTGCCGAGCTCGAGCGTAACGGCCGCCTCGATCTCGGACTCGCGCGCGGACATGAGCTCGACAATCCGCTGCAGGAGCGCGATGCGCTGTTCCTTGCTCGTGCTGCTGAACGCGGGGAATGCCTTGCGTGCGGCTTGCACCGCACGGTCCACATCCTGGGCGCCGGCGAGACTCACGGTGGCGAACGGCGTTTCGGTCGCGGGATTGACGAGTTCGAACGGTCGGGAGGAGAGCGGCGTGACCCATTCACCGTCGATGTAGCACTTGTCGTAGATTTTCATTGCTCGTGGTCCATGTCACGTGATCGGGTGGAAGCCTGCTTCGAGGAGCTGCCGCGCGCTGCGCTCGATCGCCTCGTCGGGACCAGGCGTGATGATTTCGAGGATGGGTCTGCGGCGGAAACCGACGTTGTCAAGGACTTTAGGCAGCACACCGAAGTCCACCGTGCCGAGGCCTACCGCAGCGTGTCGATAGATGCTCTGATCGGTATCGGACAGATGAACCGCGCGCAGGCGTGGCGCACAGGCCTCGAGTGCCGCCGGAGTGTCTTCTCCAATGAAGTGCCCGTTCGCCACGTCGTATACGACGCCGATACGACGGTTGCCGTCGTATTCGTCGAGGACGTCGAGCAGCTCCTGCGCGCCGGGCAGGAAGGCGAACGGCATGTTTTCAACGACAATGCCGGTGCCGGCGCTTTCCGCGGCCGGCAACAGCTCGTCCAGACCCTGATAGAAGAGCTCGATGAGCTTGCCGCGTGCCATTGGCAGCAGAGGATTTGCCTTCCCCGGACCGATCACCACGCCTGGAACGCCCAGGTCGCCCGCGAGCTCGATCACGCCGCGCAAGATGCCGAGCGTCATCGTGCGCATCTCGCGCGTTGCCGCCGCGATGTTGAGATCGATGTTCGGCATGTTCAGCGTCGTGACGCTCAACCCATTGCCTGCAAGGTAGTCCTTGAGCTCCCGTCGTCCCGCCTTGCCGATGTGCGCCGGCCACAGATGACCCGGATACATCTGCAGCTCGAATTCGCGGAAGCCGCGGCTCGAAAGACGCTCAAGGCACTCGCGCACCGTGCAATCCAGGGTGTACGAGTACGTGTCGACGGCGAAACAATCGCCGAGACGGGCGGAAGTCATCGTCAGGGGCCGCGCGGCGCTACTGCTGCTTCTCGAGGTGCAGATCGGCGACGATCTTCTGGTTCTGCGCGACCTCGCGCGCGAGGAACTGATTGAATTGCTCGGGCGAGAGGTCGACCGCTTCCATGCCCTCCTTGCGGAATCGATCCTTCACGCTGTCCTGGCTTCGCACGTATTGCATGGCCTGCCCAAGACGTGCCACCACGTCGGGTGGCGTCCCCGCCGGTGCGAAAATCCCGGTCCAGGTGTAATAGCTGTAGTTCGGCGCACCTTGCTCGGCGAGCGTCGGGACGTCGGGCATGGCGGGCAGTCGCGTCGCGGAGGTCACGCCCAGCACCCGGAACTGGCCGGCCTTGACCTGGCCGATGCTGCTGTTGAAGGTGTCGAAGATCATGTCGACACGTCCTGTCATCACGTCAGGCAGTGCAGGCGCATTTCCCTTGTACGGAATGTGGCGCACCTGTGCGCCCATCTGTTGCAGGAACCGTTCGGTGGCGAAGTGCGGTACCGTGCCGACACCGGCGGATGCATATGAAAGCTTGTTCGGGTTCGCCTTGGCGCGGGCGATGAAGTCCCCCGCGGTCTTGTCGGGCGAGCTCGGCGCGACTTCCATCAGGAACGGCGTCCTGCTGACGATGCCGATGCCCGTGAAATCCTTCACGAGATCGTAGCCGGGCTCGAGGCGCAGCGCCATCTGCTGTGCCGCCGTACCCGTGGCAGCGAGCAAGGTATAGCCGTCCGCGGACGCAGACTTCACGAATCGGATCGCGATCATGCCGTCGCCGCCGGCGCGATTCTCCACGACCACCGGCTGCTTTAAATAATCGCTCATGTGCTGCGCGGCGAGACGTGCCATGAGGTCGGTAAAACCACCGGGTGCGGTGTTCACGACGATCTTGATGGGATGCGACGGGTAGGTGTCCGCCGCCACGGCGGAGTGCGCCGCGGTCATCACGCACGCGGCGAGGGTCAATCTCAAAAGGCAGGATTTCATGCAGTCCTCCATATCCGCCGCTTTCGAGCGCGCGGTGTGTCGTAAGAGCCGGCGTTCAGGAGAGAACGCGCAGCAGTTCAGTGGCGTCGTCCAGAGACTCGAGGTTGCGAGCCATGTTTTGCGCTCTTGTGATCTTGTCAGTCGAAAGCGGTATCGCGGCGAAGGAAGCGCAGTCGCGAAACTTCTCCACGAGCTGATCCCAGGTCAAAGGGTCGCTCTCATCGCCTGGCGCGTTGCTGCCGATCCGGTCGAGCGTGCGACCGTCGTGCGTGACGATTTCCACGCGGCCATCCGGCAGCGTCATCTTCCAGTCGTAGCGGCTGTCCTGCACCGCGACCACCTTTTGGGCGATGGCGAGGATTTCGCGATCCTCGAGCGCATCGCTTGTGAACTCGGCGATTCCAATTCGCTGCCGGGCCGCAGCGACGGCAACGCAGAAGGGAATGCTGAATTTGGCATCGACCAGAGTCGTCGGCGCGCGACGGCTCTCGAAGGGCACGCACAGCTGGTACTGGTAATCGCCGACATGCACGCGGATTTGCGCAATGTCGCTTGCGCGGAGCCTGTGCTCTTTCATGAGCTGCAGCGTGGCGTGGATGTACGTGAACGCGACGCCACAGGCAGGCCAGGGCTTGTAGAGCATGTACGCCCCGGTGTACTCGGAGCCCAAATCGCGCAGCATCTTCTCGCGGTCGTACTCGCCGTCGAAGTAGACGTTGAAGACGCCGGCCTTGCCTTCGAACAGCGTCTGGATCCCGCCAACGCCCTTTTTGGCAAGCAACGCCGCGAGCACAGCCCCATGCGTGACGAATCCTGCGTACATGCCGCGCAAATCGGTGCCGACGCCGTACTGCATTTCACTCAACCCGCAGGACTGCATGCTCGCGATGCCGAACGCATTGAGGATCTGCTCGCGAGAGAGCCCGAGGACGCGGGCGGCAGCGCCTGCCGCGGCGTAAATCCCAATCACCGTCGTGAGGTGAAAGTCCTGTTTCCATCCCACATTCCGGCGTAACCGGATGAACATGTCCTGCCCGGCAGCGACGGCCGCGATCATTTCGCGTCCCGAGACGCCGCCCTTGCGCTCCGCCACGGCGAAGGCCGCCGGAACGATCGAGCTGCTCGGATGGTGACCCTCGGGGGTGCGGTCGTCGTAATCGAGGCAATGCGCCATCGCGCCGTTTGCAAGCCCGGCCATGACGGCCGATGCGCGACCGCCGAAGCCAAGCACCGAGCTTTCGGGCGGACCTCCGCTTTCGCGCACCAGGTCGACGACGCCGCGCACGGCGGGCTCAACGCCGCTTGCGGCGAGGATCACACCGAGCGTGTCGAGGATGCTCTTCTTTGCCGCGTCGATGGCGGCTGGCGGAAGCGTGTCGTAACGGGTTCGCGCAAAAAGATCGGCGAAATCGTTGACGAGGTCGGGACGTGTGGACACGGGAGGTGAATATCGATGTGAGTGCGTGTCAAAGCAGCATGGGCTCGCCGGTCGCGTCGGCCTTCGTGGTGCTCGCGGCCTTCGCTGCTTCCGAGCCGAATGCGCCGGATCGTTCGAGGCGGGCGATGTCGCTTTCGCTCAATCCGAGCTCGCCGCCGAGCACGCTGTCGCGGTGCTCGCCGAGGCGGGGAATGCGCGGTGTGTGTGCAGGCTTTTCCAGCCACGGGGTGTTGGCCGGCAACGTAAACGTGCCCCCGAACCCATCCTCGACTTCCCACAGCGCGCCGCGACCGAGGAGATGCTCGTCCTTGATCACCTCCTGCATGCTTAGGATCGCCGCAACGGGCACGTCCGCCTCGACCAGCTTCCGCGTCACCTCTTCCCGAGTGTGGGCCCGCGTGAACGCCTCGGTGATGTCGTGCACCTCGCGCTGGCGCTTGGCGCGTTCGACATACGTTGCATAGCGCTGATCGGTGCCGAGCTCCGGCCGACCCATCGCCACGCACAGTCGGCGCCAGAAATCGTCCCGATTGACACCGATGTTCACGGCGCCGTCGGAGGTCGGGAATGCGCCGTAGGGAATGCCGTGGAAATTGTTGGATCCGGCGAAGTCGGAGATCGCCTCGTCATCGACCTGCACGCGGCCCATCGCCACCGACACCATCGGCAGCATGCACTCCACGAGACCGAGATCAATCAATTTGCCGACGCCGTATCGCTCCTGGTTGCGCAATGCAAGAAGGATCGCCGCGTGCGCGGAAACGGAAGCCGTGATGTCGCCGAGCGCAAAACCGCACCACACGGGATTACCCAGATGATCGCGCGTGAGGCCGGTCGCACCCGACATGGCTTCGGCGACGATGGCAAGTCCCGCGCGATCGGCGTGGGCACCCGAGTTCTCCATGCCGAACCCCGAGATGCTGGCGATCACGAGTCGCGGATAGCGCTCACGCAGCGCCTTGGGATGCAGGTTCAAGCGCTCCAGGGCCGCGACACGCATGTTGGTGACGAATACGTCCGCCGTCTCGAGAAGCTGAGCCATGACGCTTGCGCCCTGGGCGTTCTTGAGATCGAGCACGACGCTCTTCTTGTTCCGATTGAGCGCCGCGAAATAGGCGGTGATCTCGCCATCCTCGGCGCGCCGTGCCGGCGGACGATGGCGGGTGAGCTCGCCTTGCGGAGGCTCCACCTTGATCACGGTGGCGCCTTCATCGGCGAGCATCTGGCAGCAATACGGCCCGGCGATGAGATGGCAGAGCTCGACGACCTTGATGCCGGCGAGTGGCAGCGGCGCAGGAGTATCACTGACCATTTCGAACGATTCCTTGTTTTTCGGGACGTGTGATTGTCCCGGCGCAGGTCTGCAGAGTCGAGTTGGTTTTTTTGCCGTGTGCGGTAAGTTGCGCTAACTCACCGCGCGATGGGCATCGCCGCATCAGGCGAGTCGGGCCGAGACCCAAGTGCTTGGGTCGGTGAAATCGATGGCGGCCGAGGCTTCGAACATGCGTGCGATCTCGTCAACGGTGCCAGTCGCGCCGAACTGCGACGCCGCACTCTGGAACATCGCCGTCGCGAGATTCGCAAACAGCAAGGGCGCGCCGCACTGCATTGCCAACCGGGAGGCGAGCTTGAGCTCCTCGAGGGCGGTGCCCAATGTGAGGTCGGCGCTGTGACCACGTTCGCCAAGCACCGGCAGCACGCGTGCCCAGGCGCTATTCGCACCGGAGCTCTTGTTGATGACCGCGGCCATGTGCTCGAAGGCGAGCCCGTTCTTCACGCCTACGGTCGCGCATTCGTAGGTGATGAGGCGGTTACAGGCCGCAACAGCGGCTACGACCAGATGCGCCGCTCGTCCGCTGCCCGACTCACCGCAATGCACGAGATTGGGACAGAGCAAAGCCAGAACCGGACGGATCGACTCGAACGCATCGACGGAGCCGCCACACGTCATCACGCTCAGTTCCGGACTCGGATCCGAACGTTCCGAATGGATGGGTGCGTCGAGCAGAACGACGCCGTCATTGCGCAGCTCTTGCGCGAGGGCGCGCGCGTCGTCCGGCAGCCCCGGGGTTTGATCGACCACGATCTTTCCCGCAGAGAGCCCCTGCGCCAGCCCCTCCGATCCGAACAGGACCCCGCGCAGCGCGGAGTGCGTCGGCAGCGAGACGACGATCACGTCGGCGTCGCGCGCCAGTTGCGCAAGAGTCGATGCGGCGGCCGCACCGCCATGGTTCACCGCTTCATCGGACTCTGGGGTGAAGGTGGTTACTTGGTGCGTGGCGAGCAGGCGCTGTATCGCCGCGGTCGCGAAAAGCCCATCCCCTACGTAACCGATCCTCATGCTTGTGCGCTCTGTGGCGATAACGGGCTCGGGGCGAGGCGGGTGCCAGCCATCGATTCGATCACGCCGATCATTTGCTCGAGCTGCGCGTTCTGGCCCAGCGTGTTGAGCGCGATCTGCAGCAGGCCGCGGGCGATCGTCGCCATGGGCAGCGGAACACCGCGATCCGTCCCGAGCAGCATGGCCTGGTTCATATCCTTCACCTGCAATGCAAGCGCGAACTTGGTGGACTGTCGGCCCTGCGCGATGTTCGGCAGCATGCCGGTCGTGGTGTAGTTGCGGCCCGTCGAATGGTTGAGCGCTTCGGTCATCGCCTGCAGCGTGAGGCCGTACTTGCGGCCCATCGCAACGGCTTCCAGCGTGGCGAAACGACAGCAGGCGTTGATCATGTTGTTGATCGCCTTGATCGTCTGGCCGTTGCCGACGCGTTCGCCGCAATGAAACACGTTCGGGCTGATGCTCGTGAGGACCGGGCGCGCCTGCTCGAACGCATGCTTGGGACCGGAAGCGATGACGGAAATGGTGCCCGCCACGGCCGTCGCCATCGCGCCCGACACGGGCGCATCGAACATCGACACGCCAAGCGCGCGCAATCGCTGCGCGAATTCATGCGTTTCGCCGGGGATGCCGCTGGTCTGATCGATCACGATCTTCCCCGCCGAGAGGCCTTCCGCGAGACCCGACGGTCCGAAGATCACCTTCTCGACATCGGCGCTGCGCGGAAGACACAGCAGGACGATGTCGGAGTTACGTGCGACCTCCGCGGGTGATGATGCCGCGGAAGCACCGAGGGCCTCGAACGTCTTTACGGCGGCTTGGTTGAGATCGAGAACCGTGAGGGTGTACTTGCCCACGAGATGTCGCGCGAGGGCACCGCCCATGGCTCCCAACCCGATGTACCCGACGCGCATGTCCGTTGCTCCTGTGCCAGCGCACGCGATCGAAATTGCGTGCCCAAATGCAGAGGCAGGATTCTGGTCTCGGTGTGTCGGCAGAGTCGAGTCGGCTTTTGTGGCGCGGACGGTAAGCTGCGCTTACGTGGTTAGCGCAGGTTATGTTCCGAAAAGAAAAACCGTCTGGACACCCCGTCGGGGTGGCCGCAAAGTGCCGCCTTGCGACAGGGAAGGATCTCCATGAAGGGTAGCGAGCTCATCGCCGAGTATCTGGTGCAGCAGAAGGTGCCGTACGTGTTCGGCATCTGCGGTCATGGCAACGTCGGCATGCTCGACGCGCTGCATGAAGTGCGCGACAAGGTGAAGCTCGTCTCCCCACGCCACGAGCAGTGCGCGGGACACATGGCGGATGCGTATTTTCGCGTCCGGCACTCTCCGGTTGCTACCTTGACCTCCACGGGGCCCGGGTCGGCGAACATGGTGATGTCGCTTGCGACCGCACTTGCCGATTCGTCCGCGTTTCTGGCGATCACGTCGAACGTGCCGACTTCGCAGATGAATCGCGCGCCGTTCCAGGAGCTCTACAAGCACAATCAGGCGGACTTCCCTAACGTGCTGCGCCCGGTGGTCAAGCGGAGCTTTCAACCCACGCGCGTCGACATGTTGCCCTTGGCCTTGCGCCAGGCGTTCGACACGATGGTCACCGGCCGGCCGGGTCCGGTGAACCTGGATATTCCGTACAACGTGTACCAGGAAGAGGCCGATGTTGCCGTGCCGCCGTCATCGCACACGCTCGGCATGCATCGGCCGGCAGCCTCGGGCGGCGATGTCGCGGCTGTCATGACCTTGTTGAAGCAGGCGCAGCGGCCCGTCTTCTTCATCGGGCATGGATCGACCCTGTCCGAAGCGGGTCCCGAGTTGACGGCCGTGTCGCAACGGCTCGGGATTCCGGTGATCACGTCACCCAATGGCATGGGATGTGTTCCCGCCGACGATGCGCTCGCGCTCGGATTTATTGGTCGCAACGGGGCGTACCCCGCGAACCAGGCGGGTCGTCATGCGGACCTCGTGATCACGATTGGAACGCGGTTCGACGATCGCTCGTCATCGAGCTGGCATCCGGGGTACTCGTGGAACTTTCCGAAAACGAAGCTGGTGCACGTCGACATCGATCCGCAGGAGCTCGGCCGCAACTACCCGCCCGACATCGGGATCGTTGCGGATTGCAAGACGTTCTGCGCGCAATTGCTCGCCGCCATCGACTCCAGCGATGAACTTGGCGCCAGCCGATTCGGCGGCTGGCGCGAGCAGGTCGCTGCATGGCAACGCGAATGGGACAGCTTCGTGCGGCCCAACTTCAGCACCCGCACGTCACCGCTGCGGCCTGAGTTCGTCGTCGGCGCGCTGCAGGAGGTACTGCCCGAAGATGTGATCCTGTCGCTCGACTCCGGCGTGCACCATAACTGGTTTATGCAGTTCTGGAAGCCGCGACGTCCCCAAAGCATGCTCAACAGCTGGGGCTATTCGTCGATGGGCTTTGGGGTGTGTGGCATTCTCGGTGCGCAGCTCGCCGCCCCGGAGCGTCCGTGCGTCGCCGTGGTCGGCGATGGCGGCTTCACCATGACGCCGTACGTCGTGTGCACCGCGGTCGAATACAACCTGCCGTGTGTCTGGATCGTCTGGAACAACTTCGCCTGGGCTGCCATTCGCGACATCCAGTACGGCATGTTCGGCGGCCGCGAGCTCGGCACCGCCTTCTACAAGGGCGAGCAGGGGCCCGGTGGCGAGCGTTACAACCCGGATTTCGCGGCGTGGGCGCGCGCGTGCGGCGCCGATGGCGTGACGGTCACGCGCAGCGAAGATCTGCGCGACGTGGTGGCGCAAGCCGTGCGCAATCGCCGGCCGTGCGTCATCGACGTCCATGTCGACGCGGAAGTGCGCCCGCCCTCGACGGGAACGTGGCAACTGCCGCCGACGCCGTTCAAGGAACCGATGTTCGGCAAGCCCTGGGTGGCGTAGACCCATGACCAACATGAGCACAGCGCTTCCCCGACCGCAGGCGAACGGCGATTCACGTCCTTACTGGAACGCGGCGCGCGAGCGCCGCTTGCTGATCCGCAAGTGCAATGCCTGCGGCTTGCGTCATTTTATGCCGCGCCACCAGTGCCCGCGTTGCTGGTCGGAGGAGCTCGAATGGGTCGAGAGCGAAGGTCGCGGCAGCATTCACAGCTTCAGCATCGTGCACCGCGCGCCCACCTCCACGTTCGCCGCGAACACGCCGTATGTGATCGCGTTGGTCGATCTGGACGAAGGCCCGCGCATGTTTGCCAACGTGGTCGGGAATCGGGCCCTCGATGTTGCCATCGGCGACCGCGTGAGTGTCACCTTCGAAGATCGTGGCGATGGCGCGCTCGTCCCGCAGTTCACGCTTGCCCGAGACTGACCGGTGGCGAGTTCGCATCCGCTTCGCAACAAGATCGCCATTGTCGGCGTGGGCGAATCCGACATCGGCAAGGTGCCCGGTATCTCGGGACTCGGCCTCAACGCGCAGGCGTGCAAGCGTGCCCTCGACGATGCAGGGCTGAAGCCGTCCGACATCGACGGCTTGCTGACCGCGTATTCGTTCACCGAGTCCTACACCATGCTGGGCTCCTCGCTGTGCGAATACATGGGCCTGCAGCCGAGCATGTGTGCGTCGATGGTGGCTGGCGGCGCGAGCCCCGGCATCATGCTGCGGCATGCCGCACAGGCGATTGCGCTGGGACTCGCCGAGACGGTGCTCATCTGCGCCGGCGAGAACCGCGCGACCGGGCTCGGCCGCGATGCCGCCATTGCAGTGCTTGCAGCCGTCGGCCATCCCCAGTTTGAGCAGCCCTACGGCGGCTCGATTCCCGGCTTCTACGCGATGGTCGCGCGCCGCTACATGCACGAGTACGGCACGACCCGCGCACAGCTCGCGAGCGTGGCCGTGAACACGCGCTCGCATGCGTCGCTGCATCCGAACGCACACATGAAGGCGCCGATCACCGTCGAGGACGTGCTGGCGTCGAAGCCGATCGCCGATCCTCTGCGCATGCTCGACTGCTGTCTCATTTCCGATGCGGCGGGCGCGTTCGTGGTGACCTCGGCCGAACGGGCGCGGGACCTCCGCATGAAACCTGCGTATCTCCTGGGCGTCGGGGAAAAGCACACGCACGAGCACATCATGTGCGCGCCGAGCCTCACCCATTTCGGCGCGGCGGAGTCGGGCCGCATCGCCTACGAGATGGCGGGTATGGCTCCTGCCGACATCGACGTCGCCGAGCTCTACGACTGCTTCAGCATCGTGCCGATCATCGAGCTCGAGGAGCTGGGGCTGGCCGAGCGCGGGCAGGGCGGCGCCTTTTTCGAGCAGGGGCACGCGCACATCGGCGGCAAGCTGCCTGTCAACACGCACGGCGGAATGCTTTCGCACGCGCATGCGGGAGCCGCCGGCGGGCTGTTCGGGATCGTCGAGGCAGTCCGCCAGCTGCGCGGTGGCGAGGGCCCACGCCAGGTCAAAGGTGCCGAGATCGCGCTCGTGCACAACGAAGGCGGCATTTTGTCGTCGCATTGCACGATGATTCTGTCGAATCGCCTGCACTGACGGGAGGCCCGCCAATGACCGAAGCCTACAAACCGCGCGGCAAGTATTTCGAGGATTTCGAGGTTGGTGAAGAGCTCGTCACCCCGGCGCGCACGATCACCAGTACCGATATCGTCAACTTCGCATGTATCTCGGGGGACTTCAACGCCATCCATGTCGATCACGAGTACTGCAAGACCACACCTTTCGGTGAACCCATCGCGCACGGGCCACTGGTCTACGCAATTATGGGTGGCTTGCAATATGCAAGCGGGATCAACGACGGCACGTTGATCGCGCTGCTCGGCATCGACGGCTGGCGGATGCTCAACCCGGTGAAGCACGGCGACACGATTCGGATGCACTCGAAAGTGATCGACAAGAAGGAAACGAGCAAGCCCGATCGCGGGATCGTCACCTTCGAGCGACGTTGCATCAAGCAGGACGGAACCATCGCCCAGGAAATGAAGACGACGCTCATGTACAAGCGCCGCCCGAAGCAATGACTCGCGGCGGCAGCGTTTTCGTGGTGCCGCCGTCTCAATCAAGGAATAGACAATGAATTTCACGATGGCCCCCGAAATCGAAGCGGTCCGCGACATGGTCGAGCGGTTCATGAAGAACGAGGTGCTCCCAGTCCTGGACGGTTTCGAGAAGCGTCAGGAGTTCCCGCGCGACCTGATCCGCAAGGCGGGCGAGGCGGGCATCTACGGCGCGGTATTTCCCGAGTCGGTGGGCGGCAGCGACATGGGATACATGGCGGCCGCGGTGATCATCGAGGAAATGTCGCGGCAGGACGTGCGCTTCACTTCCTGCAACAACCAGCAGGGCGGCACGTGCCCGACGTGCATCTACCTCGCCGGCACACCCGAGCAGGTGGAGAAGTACGTGCCCAATCTCCTGGCGGGCAAGACCATCGGCATGATGTCGCTCTCGGAATCCGGCAGCGGCTCGGATGCCGCCGGTGCGATGAAGACATTCGCCAAGCGCGACGGGGACGTCTATCGCA